>Ga0126383_10001662_pt1 | contig 13966 bp, 10 predicted proteins | sample PanSoiMetPlot_35_FD_96882 | JGI IMG/M metagenome (GOLD analysis project Ga0126383, IMG submission 96882) | Tropical forest soil microbial communities from Panama - MetaG Plot_35 | ecosystem: Environmental > Terrestrial > Soil > Tropical forest > Bulk soil | place: Panama | collected 2016-02-17
GCGGCCCCTTCACGCTCGTGCCGTTGCCGCAGCGACGTTCGAGCCTCGTCTTCGTGGTCGATCCCGCGGAGGTCTCAGTCCTCTCTGGGCTTTCCGACGCTAAGCTGGCGGCCGAGATCGAACGCCGTTCGCACTCGATCCTCGGTACGATTGAAGTCGAACGTGGTCGCGGCGTGTTTCCGCTGATCAGCGCGACGGCGACCCGGTTCGGCACACGGCGGGTGGCGCTCATCGGCGAAGCCGCGCACGTCGCTGCGCCGATCGGCGCGCAAGGCCTCAACCTCGGCTTGCGCGACGCCGCGACCATCAGCGAGCTTGTTGTCGCCGCCCATCGCGAGGGGCAGGACGTTGCGGATACTATCGATCGCTATGATCGCATGCGCCGCGCCGACACGGCGACCCGCATGTTGGCAGTCGATCTCCTCAATCGCAGCCTGCTTTCGGATTTCCTCCCGCTGCAAGGCGCGCGGGCCGCCGGTCTTTTTCTCATCGAGCGGATCGCGCCGCTGCGTCGGGGCATCATGCGCGAGGGAGTGTCGCCATGGGCCTCTCAGCCCCGCCTCATGCGCGGAGAGGAATTGTAAGGCTACAATCTTTGCCTGGGTTCTAATCCGAACAGCGCCTGGCCTGCGGATTCGAAATTCGACAGATGCGCCTGCCCCTGCGCCAGAAGGGTGTGTAAATCCCGGAACCGCCGTTCAAAAGCGCTGCCTTCAAAAATTGCCGTTGTGCCGGCGGCGCGGTAGGCGAAATTCACCGCCTTTCGGCCAGCTTCCATCGCTCCAGTGATGGCCACGCGCAGGTGCGCGCGCTGCTCGAGCGAAAGGGCGCCCGATGTCGCCGAACTCGCCCAAACCTCCCGCAGCATCTGCAGGAGAAAAGCTCGTGCTGACCGCAGCTGGCCGGTCGCCCGCGCAAGCCCCGATTGGATCACCGCGTTATCGCGCAGCAAGCTCGCCGAGCCCAAGCCTCCACCTGACCTCTTGGTTTGCGCCAACTGCATGAATGACGCGAGGCTCGAGCGAGCGATCCCGAGCGCGACGCCGGAAAACCCGACGCCGTAGAGAGTGAGCATCGGAATGTTATAGAGCGGCCCGCTCTCGCGGCGGTCCGCAGCGGAGTCGCGCCACGTCGTGTATTCCTCCGGAACGAACAGATCAGTGACCTCGTAGTCATGGCTGGCCGTGCCCCGCAATCCGAGAACGTGCCAGGTGTCTTGGATCTGCGCTCGCGCGCGCGGGAAGAGCATGGTGCGGTTGATCGGATTGCCGCCTGCATCGCGGCGCGGCTTATCGGGCGCGTCGAAAACCGTCGAATGGGCGCCCATCCAAGTAGCGTTGGCGCTTCCGCTCGCAAATCGCCATTTGCCGGTGACGCGATAACCGCCATCGACAGCGAGTGCCTTCGCAACGCCCGCCGGTGGCCCCCAAGCGAGAAGGGCGTCGGAGGCGCCAAAGATCTCGCGTGCAATTTTCGGGGCCAGGAAACCGGCGGCATGCGAGCTCACAGCCGCCTGTGCAAGACACCAGGCGGGGCTCGCATCAGCCGCCGCGAGCGTCTCGACGACCTGGTTGAACGTGACGAGATCGACGTCGCCGCCACCCATCGAGACCGGTAGCAGTATATGGAACAGTTGGGCAGCATGCATGGCCGACAGGACATCGGCCGGAATCCGCCGCTCCTTCTCGGTGCGGCTGCCGGCAGCCTCGATCAATGGCGCAAGGGCCGTCGCCCGTGCGAGCCAATCGTGCGTGTCCTTGGTCAACAAGTCACCCCGAAATCTGCTCACGTCTCTAGCATAGGAAAAGGGCAGCGGGTTGCACTGGCGTCGAAACTTTCCCTCGATTAGCCTTCCGCGGTCTCGTTCGCGTAGGATGCATAGATGCGTGCAGGATTGCGGCTGATGAGCGTCGCTCTTGTGGTGCTGGCCGCGCTCTTGGCATCAGATGTCGCCCGCGCGCAGGAGACTTACCCTGACCGACCGGTGCGCGTCGTCGTTCCTTATCCTGCGGGCGGAGGCACTGATACGCTCGCGCGGTTGCTGGCCGACCAGCTCAGCCGCCAATGGGGTCAGCCGATAATCGTCGAGAATGTCGGCGGCGCAGCGGGTAATATCGGTGCGGCCGAAGTCGCGCGTGCAAAACCCGACGGATATACGCTGCTCCTGGCCTCGCCTGGCCCGATCGCGACCAACGGCTTTCTCTACAAAGAGATGGGCTATGATCCTGCGCGCTGGATTCCCATCGCACTGCTCGCGACTGGTCCATACGTCCTCGTGTTGCGCAAGAGCTTGGAAGTGTCCACCATTGCGGACCTGATTTCGCGCGCCAAGTCCGACCCGGGCAAAATCACGTCCGCTACGCCGGGTATTGGCTCCGTGGGACACCTGTCGACCGTACAGCTTGAAATGCTCGCGGGGATCAAAACGATGCAGATCCCGTATCGGGGCCTGAGTCACGCCATAAATGACATCATCGCCGGCCACGTGGACATGATGTTCGACACGCCCACGACTTCGCTTGCAGTGCATCGCGACGGCAAGGTCAAAATCGTGGCGGTCGGAACGACTGAGCGCGTGCGCGAGCTGCCGGACATTCCGACCATTGCCGAATCCGGTTTACCGGGCTATCGCGCGGTCACCTGGTACGCCATGGTTGCCCCACCCCAGACACCCGCAGCCTTGGCAGACAAGATCAATCGTGACGTCGTCGATATCCTCGCGCGGCCCGACGCTGCGGAAAAAGTGCGCGGCATTCAGATGGAGCCCATGACTAAGAGCCGCGCGCAAGCAGCGCAGTTCTTTGTCGAAGAAACGCAGCTCTGGGGCAAGGTGATCAAGCAAGCCAATATCCCTTTGCAGTAGCGCCCATGCCCGAATAGGTCCGCAAGCGAGCTGTTCGCCTCGCACTCGACACCTGGCATTATCTGCAAAAGCAGCTTGGCGAGGGTCCATACCGTCGCAGGATGGCGGTGATTGGAACGGGAATTTTGACCGGATGAAGCTCCCGCGCAATTTCTTTAGGCCGCTGGCGCTCGGCGCGCCAACGCCGCTGCGCGAGCTGCCGATCAGGCTCGAGCGGATGATTCATTTCGTGCCTCCCCACATCGAGAATTTGCGCGCAAAGGTGCCGCAGTTGATCGCGGAGGTCGACGTGATACTCGGAAATCTCGAAGACGCTATCCCAGCCGACGCCAAGCAGGAGGCACGCGCAGGCTTCATTGCGCTGGCCAAAGCGAACGAGTTCGGTGCAACTGGCCTGTGGACACGCATCAACGCGCTCAACTCACCGTGGGTGCTCGACGACGTGACCCAGATCGTGGGCGCCGTGGGAGAGAAGCTCGACGTCGTCATGTTGCCCAAGGTCGAAGGCCCGTGGGATATCCATTATCTCGATCAGCTCCTGGCGCAACTTGAAGCGAAGCACTCGGTCAAGAAACCGATCCTGATTCACGCCATTCTGGAGACGGCCGAGGGAGTCGACAACGTCACCGATATCGCAGTCGCGTCGCCCCGCATGCATGGCATCAGCCTCGGCCCGGCCGATCTCGCCGCCTCGCGCGCGATGAAGACGACGCGCGTTGGCGGCGGCCACCCACAATACAGGGTGCTTGCCGACGCCACCGCTGGCGGTGAACCGCGCGCTGCGTTTCAGCAGGATCTATGGCACTACACATTGGCCAAGATGGTCGATGCCTGCGCTGCGGCGGGCATCAAGCCATTTTACGGCCCATTCGGCGACTTCAACGATCAAGCAGCGTGCGAAGCCCAATTCCGCAACGCCTTCATCATGGGCTGCGCGGGCGCGTGGACGCTGCATCCAACCCAGGTGCCGATCGCGAAACGCGTATTCTCGCCGGATCCAGCGGAGGTCGGTTTCGCCAAAAAGATCATCGATGCCATGCCCGACGGCACCGGCGCGGTGATGATAGACGGCAAGATGCAGGACGATGCGACCTGGAAGCAGGCCAAAGTGCTGATCGACCTTGCCCGCCTGGTTGCCGCCAAGGATCCGCAGATAGGGGCGCGGTACGGCCTCTGAGCCTCTGGCGCAGCTCGCAATCCTGGATTATTTCAATTCCGCCATGAGCAAGACACGCAACGCCAAATTCAAAATAGGTCAGGTGGTGCGCCACCGCGTGTTTCCCTTTCGCGGTGTCGTCTTCGACATCGATCCGGAATTCAACAACACCGAAGAATGGTATCAGTCGATCCCCGCCGAGGTCCGCCCGCACAAGGATCAGCCGTTCTATCACCTGTTCGCGGAAAACGCGGAGACCGAATACATCGCCTATGTCTCCGAGCAGAATCTGTTGCCCGACACGTCAGGCAAGCCGGTGCGCCATCCGCAGGTGGCCAAGGTCTTCGAGCAGGACGAGACGGGCAGCTACCGGCCGCGCAATTCACTGCTCAACTAAATGCAAGCCAGGATACGACTCGCTTGTTGACAAAAAGAGGCGCGCCTCGGGCGCGCCTCTTACTCTTCCGATCTGACCTCGGACGTTAGCGTGTTGGAGCGGCTGACTGCGGCGGCGAGGGCTGCTGCCCCTCGAGCTTCTTGCGTGCCTCCTCGGCCCGCTTTTGCAACTCGTCCTGCAACTGCTTCTGTTGCTCCTCGAACTTTTTCGGGTCGGTCGGCGGACCGTCATAAGCCTTGGCAAAATCCTGCAGCGGAAGCACGAGACTGATCGGCTGGCCGGCCCCGTTGATTCCCTGAATGACGAGGCCCTGCCCTTTCTTCAGCTTGCCGATAAGTTCGCCGCTCGCCTCGTAGTCGGCCATGCAGCCGTTGTTGAAGCAGATGACGTAGGGGCCGGTCATGGGCTGGCCGTTATCGACGATCACGCGAGTGCCGGGCTGAATCGACATACCGAGTGGCAAGGTCACCCGAAGCACTTTCTTTGGATCGTTTTCCGGCTCGATCAGGACGGCCGCGACGACTGGCATGCCCGACTCGACCCGGCCATCCTTGCCGGTGAAGCAGACTTGTTTGGCATTCGCCTCTTGACCTTTCAGGCAGAACTTGGTCCAGGGCGAGAAAATGAGCTGCGGCTGCTCGGCCTGCGCCTGCGGCTGCGGCTGCTGCGGCGCCTGCGGAGCGGGGGTCTCGGCCGGCTTCTGTGCAGGCGCTGCCTTTGGCGCGGCCTTGGGAGCTGCTTTGGGCGCGGCCGGTGCCATGGGCGCCGGGGTTGCGGGCGGAGCTTGGGCGAAGGCCGCGGAACCGATCAACGCGGTGAGCATGGTCGTCGCCGCTGCCATAGCGAGCGCGCATGCGGCCGGCCGGGCCGGCGCAAAAACCAACCGATGAACCATCGATAGATCCTCTTCCTGACCGCTCTCCCAGCGCCCCACGCCGGAACGGTTGCCCCACATTAAGGCTGTGTCGGCACCAAATGCGGCAAGAGCGTGACGTTGCCTTCCCCATCCAGGCCATTTCATTGGTGTGACAGCCATAACCACGCCGACTTGTGGTACGAAATGTCGGCCTAGGCCGCCAACTGTTGAAATGCCGACCAAGCTTCCCGGCTTGGCGCGGTTCGCTGGAAAAATTGCCGAAGATCGCATTGGCCCCCGTGAACCTTTTCATCCGTGCCATCCATCCACGCCGGGCGGGTCGCTCTGCCGCACGGCATGCGGCGCTACTCGGCCTTGCGCTGTGTGCGGCCAACTCGAGCGCGGCGCTCGCTGGCGAGGTGCGGCACGGCATTGCGATGCATGGTGCGCCGGCTTGGCCCGAGGGTTTTGCCAGCTTGCCGTATGCGGACCCGTCCGCGCCCAAGGGCGGTCGCTTGGTGCAGGGCGTGCTCGGCACCTTCGACAGCCTCAATCCTTTAATTGTGAAAGGGATCGCTCCACCGTCCATTCGCGGCTACGTGGTCGAAAGTCTCATGGCACGCGGCTATGACGAACCGTTCACGCTTTACGGGCTGATTGCACGCGGAGTGGAGACCGACGCCCAGCGCAGTTATGTGACCTTCCACCTCGACCCAGCCGCGAAGTTCTCCGACGGAACGCCGGTCACTCCGGAGGACGTCATCTTCTCGTGGCAGCTTCTGCGCGACAAGGGACGGCCGAACCATCGCACTTACTACGCCAAAGTCGCCAAAGCCGAAGCAATCGGTGAACGGGCCGTGCGCTTCGATCTCTCCGGCAGCGAGGATCGGGAGCTTGCACTCATCCTTGGACTGATGCCCGTGCTGGCAAAGCACGCCGTCGATCCTGAGCGTTTCGAGGAGACGTCGTTTCAGGCGCCGCTCGGAACCGGACCCTACCTGGTCGGCCATGTCGACCCCGGCAAGAGTCTCACCCTCAAGCGTAATCCCCATTACTGGGGCCGCCAGCTTCCCATCAATCGCGGTCTATGGAACTTCGACGAGATTCGCTTCGACTACTACCGCGAAGCCAATTCACATCTCGAGGCATTCAAGCGCGGCCTTTATGACATGCGCAACGAGCACGATCCGGGTCGCTGGCAAACCGCCTATGATTTTCCGGCCGTGCGTGACGGCCGCGTGGTCAAGGAGGCGCTGCCCACCGGCGTGCCGAAGGCGAGCAGCTATTACGTGTTCAATACCCGCCGTGCGGTCTTCTCCGATATTCGCGTGCGCGAGGCGATCTCGCTGTTATTCGACTTCGAATGGATCAACCACGGTTACTTCTTCGATCTCTACCGGCGAAGCGCGAGCTTTTTCGATGACTCAGAGCTGTCGTCGCATGGGCAACCGGCCGATCACCGGGAGAGAGCGCTGCTTGCGCCGTTTGCCGAGGCGGTGCGTACCGACGTACTTGATGGCAACTGGTCGCCGCCGGTCAGCGACGGGTCCGGTCGCGACCGAGCAACGCTCAAGCGCGCGCTCAACCTGCTTGCAACCGCGGGCTACCACCTGCGCGGCACGGAGCTGATCGAACGCAAGAGCGGTCGACCATTGACTTTCGAAATTCTGGTGACCGCGCGCGACGAGGAGCGGCTCGCGCTGTTGTTCTCGCAAAGCCTCAAGCGCGCCGGCATTGTGGCGCGCGTACGCGTGGTCGACGCAGTACAATACGAAGGGCGGCGCCTCACCTACGATTTCGACATGATCGAGAACCGCTGGGACCAGTCATTGTCGCCCGGCAATGAGCAGGCCTTCTATTGGGGGTCGGCCGCTGCTGACCAGGCCGGCACCCGCAACTACATGGGCGTCAAGAGCGCCGCTGTCGATGCGATGATTGCCTCGCTTCTCAAGGCGGAAGACCGTGGCGATTTCGTCTCCGCAGTACGGGCGCTCGATCGGGTGCTGATCTCCGGCTTTTATGTGATTCCGCTGTTTTATCTTCCGGCACAGTGGATCGCGCGTTGGACCACGGTCGGCCGACCGGCGGTGACTTCGCTCTACGGCTACCTTCCCGAAACATGGTGGCGCGAGCCGAAGTCACCATGAGGGAATGCCTCTCGGAATTCTCGAAGCAGCTCATTTCGTTGACGAGCCGTTAACAGCCCTCGCTTAGGATGTGCGATCCATCCTGCGCAGCGGCTCCTCGTCATGGCGTTATTGGGTCCAATGCTGGTGGTTGCCGAGAGTTCGGCGGCCGATCTAGCCGATGTGCTTGGCAAAGCCGGCGCTTACCCGATTGCACAGACGCGCTGGGCCGATGTGCCCGCCGCCATCGCGGAGACCCAGCCAGTCGCCCTCGCCATCGCCGACCCCCACGTCACTCCCTCCCCGCGCCAGGTAAGCGCGGCGATCGAATCGATCGAAATGCGCGGCGGTCCAGTGACGCCGGTGATCTCGGTGGTGGACGCGACCAGCGTTCCCGCCATTCCGGGCGCACTGCCGATCGCAATGAACGACGCCGCCGATCGGTTGATTGCGCGACTGCGCTGGTCGCTGCGAATCCGCACGCTCCACGCAACCGTGCTGCGGCGCTCGCGCGCATCGGGTTCAAAGAAAATATTGACATTCATCCCGCCTAACCTGCTGGAAGACACAGCCGTGCTCTGCGTCGCACGCGGCGGCTCCTATCCCGCGCTTTCGGCTCCGATCAGCGAACGCGCGGGACTCATCGGGGCGCTGAGCCTCGAGACCGCCGCACGATATCTCGATGCTCGTGACGTGGACGGGGTCATCGTCGGCGAGGGGCTGGGTCCAGGAGCCGTCGAGGCGCTCCTGACCATGCTCGCCGACAACGCTCGCTTTCACGATCTACCGGTTGGCGTGCTGAACAACGCTGCAGCGGACGACAAGCGCCTCACGAATCTGGTACACGTCGAAGGCGATCCCATGCGGCTCGTCGAGTGCATCCTTCCGCTCGCACGCCTGCATGCCTTCGAAGCTCAACTGACGCGCGCCTTGAAATCGCTCGAAAGCGAAGGGGCCATCGATGCGGATACCAGTCTGCTCGCACCACAAGCCTTCTGGCGCAAGCTCGAACGCGCAGTGCAAGAAAACCAGAAGACGGACGTCGCCCTCTCCATCGCGCGTTTTACCTTCGACGGCATTGCCGATCGCCGCGCCCATCTCGATGCCGCTCGACTCTTCACTCGGCTCATGCGCGACGCCGACTTGGCCTGCCAGGAGCAGGAGGGATCGATCCTCGCGGCTTTCAGCAAAACCGACCTCCGCAGCGCCCATCTGCTTGCGCGCCAGATAGCGAGCGTGCTCAGGCGCACCATGCTTTCGCCCGGTCATGACCGCCGCACGATTAAACCGACGATCACACTCGCGGCCCTCAAGCCCAACGATGACCTCAGCACATTGGTGGCGCGGCTCGGCGCCCCGGTAAAGGTTGCCGCCGAGTAACGACGCGATTAGGCTCCGGTTCCGTTGCATGCGGAGCGAGCCTATGACTTCAGCCCTGCCGATCGACATGGTGTCGGACGTTGTATGTCCCTGGTGTTTCATCGGTAAGCGGCGGCTGGAAAAAGCAATCGCGCTGCGACCCGACATCCCCGTCGAAGTGCGATTTCGACCTTACTTCCTAAATCCCTGGGTGCCGCGCGAAGGCATTAGCCGCAACGAATATCTGACTATCAAGTTCGGCTCACCTGAGCATTATCGCGCCATCGCACAGCGCGTCGCCCAGGCTGCGGCAGCGGAGGGTCTGACCTATGAGCTCGACGAGATTAAGCGTCAGCCCAATACGCTCGATTGCCATCGCCTGATTCTGTGGGCGGGCGACACGGCCGCGCGCATGAAGCAGCGGCTGATGGAGCTCTACTTCGCCGAAGGCGCCGACCTTACCGACCGCGACGTACTCGTTACGGCGGCAGCCACATGCGGCCTTGATGCGCCGCGGGTGCGCGAGCGGCTCGGAAGCGAGGAGGACGTGGAGCGCATCACGCGGGAAGCCGATTCCGCCAAGGAAGCGGGAATCAACGGTGTGCCCTGCTTCATCTTTGCCGGCCGCTTCGCCGTGCAGGGCGCACAGGCACCCGAACATCTCGCGCAGGCGATCGCGCGCGCGGCCAACGAACGAGCCGAACGGCAGCCCGCCGACTAGCCTCCATCAAAGCGGCAGGCTCTTGCCGGGCTGATGCGTCTGCCAGCCAACGTTGACGGGTTCCACGTCAGGGATCAATTCGGCGGCACGTGCATTGATAGGATGCGCGATTGGGGCGGCGCGCTGAACGAAGCCTAAGGCGGCCGTCGCGGCGCAAGCCCGCATCGGAACCGGTCGCAAGGAGAACGATGATGCCGGAGAAGCGAACAATCGAGAAAGCCCACAAAGCAAAGCGCGCAGGAAAAGCACCGACGACGCAGGCGGGAGAATTCGTCCACGAGGAAATCCGCAAGATCCGTCGCGGTGAACATGGGGCGCGATCGCCGCAACAGGCCATTGCCATCGGCCTTTCCAAGGCTAGGCGCGCGGGCGCAGGCCTTCGTCCACCAGGGAGAGGAAAAGCCAAGGCACGCACCCGCAGGAGTGCCGCTTACGCCTATGCGGCGGGCCAACATAAGCGCAAGACCCATCCCCGACCGCGGGTGTCTCGCGCGGTATCGCGGGTGCTCAAGCGCGAACCGCGGCGCACCGTGTCGCGCGCGGCACTGTCGAGGCAAGCTCGACGCGCCGCATCGCGACGCACTGCCTCGCAGCGATCCGCCGCGGCACGCAAGGCGGTGCGCACGAAAGGTGGGGCACGGCGTTCTGCCGCAGCACGCAAGGCGGCCCGTACCAGGGCACGCCGCAGGCGATAGGGCGATAACAAAGCCTTGAGCGGCACGCCCACGGTTGCGGCCGCGTTATCAGTCGATGCGCGCCAATGCGGCCCAGCGATCGCTCGTGATGATCGCGGCGTCACGTGTGGTCATGCGGCTTTGGCGGGCTGCGCGAGCGCCACAAGGTTGCGCAGAATGGCGTTTGTTCCACGCAGGCGCGCGTCGGGATTTTCCCAATTGTCGAAAAAGACGACCTTCATATCGGGCCGCACCCGAGCGGCTGGGCCGAGATCTCGGATGAAGGCGACAAGCCGATCAGGATTGGCAAAAGTATTATCACGGAACGACACTACCGCTCCCTTGGGCCCGGTCTCGATCTTTTCCACATTGGCCTGCCGGCAGAGCGACTTGATCGCCACGATCTGGAGGAGGTGCTCGACCTCCTCGGGCAGGGGTCCGAAGCGATCGACCAGCTCGGCGCCGAACGCCTCGATCTCGCGCTCGTCCTCGATTTCGGCGAGCCGTCGATAGAGCGCAAGACGCACCGGCAAATCGGCGACGTAGTCTTCGGGAATCATTACCGGCGTTCCGATCGTGATCTGCGGCGACCACTTGTCCGCGACAGGCGCGCTGATGCCGGCCTTTAGACTCGTGACCGCCTCTTCCAGCATCTGCTGATAGAGCTCGAAGCCGACTTCCTTGATGTGCCCTGACTGTTCCTCGCCCAAGAGATTACCAGCGCCGCGGATGTCGAGATCGTGGGAGGCAAGCTGGAAACCCGCGCCGAGCGTGTCGAGCGACTGCAGCACTTTGAGCCGCCGTTCGGCCTGGGACGTGATCTTTCCGACGGCGGGCAACGTAAACAGCGAGTAGGCACGCAGCTTGGAACGCCCCACGCGTCCGCGCAGCTGATACAGCTGGGAGAGCCCGAAACGATCGGCGCGATGCACGATCAGCGTGTTGGCGGTCGGAATGTCGAGGCCGGATTCGATGATCGTGGTCGACAGCAGCAGGTCGTACTTGCCGTCGTAGAACGCGGCCATAATGTCTTCGAGCACCGTAGCGGGCATCTGTCCATGAGCGACAGCGACGCGCACCTCCGGCACGTGCTTGTCGAGAAACTCCTTGGCCCCGGGGAGATCCTCAATGCGAGGACAGACGTAGAAGGACTGCCCGCCGCGGTAGCGCTCGCGCAATAGCGCCTGGCGCACGATCACTGGATCAAAAGGCGTAACGAAGGTGCGCACGGCGAGCCGATCGACCGGTGGCGAGGCGATGATTGATAGATCGCGCACGCCGGAGAGAGCCAGCTGCAGCGTACGTGGAATTGGTGTTGCGGTGAGCGTGAGCACATGAACTTCGGTGCGCAGCTGCTTGAGCTTTTCCTTATGAGCGACCCCGAAGTGTTGTTCCTCGTCGATGATTAGGAGGCCGAGGTCGCGGAACTTGATCGTCTTGCCGAGCAATGCATGCGTGCCGATGACGATGTCGGCGCTGCCGTCGGCAATCCGCTTCTTGACCTGAGCCAACTCAGATGACGAGACCAATCGTGAGGCTTGCGCGATATTTACCGGAAATCCGCGGAAGCGTTCCAAAAAAGTGTGGGCATGCTGGCGCGCAAGCAGCGTGGTAGGCACTACCATCGCGATTTGCCTGCCGTTCATGGCGGTGACGAAGGCAGCGCGCAGCGCCACTTCCGTCTTGCCGAAACCCACGTCACCGCAGATCAGGCGGTCCATGGGCCGTCCGGAAGCGAGTTCGTCCAGCACGACGTCAATGACAGCCTGCTGGTCCTCGGTCTCTTCGTAGGGGAAGCCGGCACAAAACTCGTCGTAGGACCCAGGCTCGACTGTCAACCGCGGCGCCTCGCGCAACTGGCGCTCGGCTGCGATCTTGATCAGTGTGTCGGCAATATCGCGGATGCGGCGTTTCATGCGGGCCTTGCGCGCCTGCCAGGCACCGCCGCCGAGCCGGTCGAGGTCGACGCGGGTCTCTTCCGCGCCGTAGCGGGACAAAAGCTCGACATTTTCCACCGGCAGGAACAGCTTGTCACCGCCGGCGTAATGGATCTCGAGGCAGTCGTGCGGCGCTCCGGCCGCCTCGATCGCGCGCAGTCCAGCGAAGCGCCCGATGCCGTGATCGACATGGACGACGAGATCGCCCGCGGCAAGGCTTGTCACCTCGGCAATAAAGTTCTCCGCACGGCGTGCCGGGCGGCGCGGACGCACGAGGCGATCGCCCAGAATGTCCTGCTCGCCGACTACGGCCACCTCGGCGGTTTCGAACCCGCTTTCAAGCCCAAGAACGGCCAGTGCGACCTGTGACTGCGGCAACGCGAGCACCTGCGGCCACGAGTCAACCAACGCGAGGTCACCGAGCCCATGGTCAGCGAGCACGTGAGACATGCGCTCGCGGGCGCCTTCGCTCCAAAGCGCGACGACCACGCGCTTGCCGTCCGCCTTGAGGCTCGAAACGTGCCGGGTCACGGCTTCGAACACGTTTCGCCCGGGTTCGGCGCGCTCGGCGGCAAAATTCCGCCCTTGCTTGGTGCCAACATCGATGAGATGGCCCTGCCCCTCCGGCTCCCTGAACGGGGTCAACCGCGCCAGCGCCGTAGCATCGAGCCGCGCGCGCCACTCGGTCTCCGTCAGATAGAGCCGTGCAGGCGGCAGCGGCTTATAGGGCGGGCCTGATCCGCGCTGGGCGAGCGCTTGCTGGCGCGCCTCGTAATAATCCTCGATCTGATGGAGCCGTTCGCGTACAGCATCCTCGACCAGCGGCTCGAGGACTATGGAAAAGCCTGTCAAGTAATCAAAAAGGGTATCGAGCCGACTATGGAAGAGAGGAAGCCAATGCTCCATGCCGGCATGGCGCCGACCTTCGCTCACCGCATGGTAGAGCACGTCATCGGGCGCTGCGGCACCAAATGCTTCCACGTAACCGAGGCGGAAGCGTCGAATCGTGTCACTCGTAAGCTGGAACTCGGCGACCGGTAGGAGATCCAGCCCACGTAACTGATCCGTCGTGCGCTGGGTCTCGGGGTCGAAGCTGCGGATCGTCTCCAGCGTGTTGCCAAAAAAATCGAGCCGCACCGGTTCGGCCGTGCCCGAGGCGTAAAGATCGACGATACCGCCGCGCACGGCGTAATCGCCCGGCTCACGGACCGTTGAAGCGCGTATGAATCCGTTAACCTCGAGCCATCCGGTAATATCATCCATCGCGAGCACTTGGCCTGGCGCGAGCGAAAGCGATTGCCGGGCGACGTAGTCCGCCGGCGGCACGCGGTGCAGGGCAGCATTGACCGTCGTGAGCAATATCGAGCCGCGCCCTTGTGTGGGCACTAGTTGGGACAGCACCGTCATGCGCTGGGCGACGAACGCTGCGTGCGGCGAAACCCGGTCGTAGGGTAGACAGTCCCATGCAGGGAACTCCTGCACGGCCAAATCGGGTGCAAAAAATTTGAGTGCCCGGGCGAGCGCGCCCATGCGCGCTCCATCGCGGCAGAGGACGACCAAGCTGGCTGCCGTTGCGTCGGACCGCGCCGCCAGGCCGCGGGTGAGATCCGCAACGACGAGCGCTTGAGCGCCGTCGGCCACACTTGCGAGTGTAAGGGGACGGCCCCGGATGAGAAGTTCGGCGGGATCGCGCGGCGCGCTCAACGGGCACCCTCGCCGTTTCGATTGAAATCGCGCAGCCGGCGAAACAGCGCAGTATCGTGGGTTAGCGGCACCTCGGCTTCGCCGATGATCCAGGCCAAGACTTCGCGGTCCGGCACTTCCATCAGGTGCTCGAAGTCGCGGAGTTCGGCAGCTGTCAATCGCTCAATCGTAGC
>Ga0126383_10001663_pt1 | contig 13964 bp, 8 predicted proteins | sample PanSoiMetPlot_35_FD_96882 | JGI IMG/M metagenome (GOLD analysis project Ga0126383, IMG submission 96882) | Tropical forest soil microbial communities from Panama - MetaG Plot_35 | ecosystem: Environmental > Terrestrial > Soil > Tropical forest > Bulk soil | place: Panama | collected 2016-02-17
AAAGAGGCCACGCGAGGCTCGACCGGATCCGGAGAGCAAGCACGCACGCGCCGCCTGTTGGTTGTAACCGAGTTCGCGCTCTCTCTCGTGCTCATGATTGCCGCCGGCCTGCTGTTGCACAGCTTTTGGGACCTGTTAGAAGTGCGGCTGGGGTTCCGTCCGCAGAACGTAATGGCCGTGCGCACGAGGCTGCCCGATCCAAATGAACCGAAGACCGACCGCTACCGAAATGCCGCCCAAGAGCGGCCATTCTTGCGCGAGGTACTTCGACGCGTCGGCACGCTGCCCGGCGTCGAGGAAGTCGCAGTCGGCGACACCGCCTCCATCCCACTCGACCGGAGCCAGAGAGAGCTTAAGGTGATCTCCGAAGGCCAGTTCTTCGCGAGGTTTGAGGGACGCGACACTCCCGGCGACCAGCCCAGTGTGGTCGAACGCTCAAGCGTCACGCCGGAGTATTTCCACTTGCTGGGAATCCCGCTGCTAAGCGGGCGCTGGTTCAACGAATTGGATGACGACAAAGGGCCGCAAGTCGCGGTGATCAACGAGGCGTTTGCGCGGACTTATTGGCCCGGACTAAATCCCCTGGGCAAGCGCTTCGCGAGCACTCGGGTGGGTTCTCCATGGATCACGGTTGTCGGCGTCATCGCGAACGCAAGGACGGAATCGCTCGAAAACGCAGACGCTCCGCAAGTCTATCTGAACCTATATCAGGTTTCGTCTCACCGCCTGGCGATATTTCTGCGCGGTCATTTCGAAACAGGAGCGATTCCGGAGGAAGTACGCGAGCAAGTGCAATCGGTCGATCCGATACTCCCTGTTTTCGGCGCGCAAACCCTGAATGAGGCGCTTTCCGCGTCTCTTGCGGAGAGGCGGTTCGCAATGGAAATCGTCGCGCTGTTCGCTCTGACAGCTCTATTCCTCTCGGGACTGGGAATTTATGGGGTGATTTGCTACCTGGTCAGCGAGCGCACACACGAAATCGGCATTCGGCTCGCACTCGGCGCACAAGAGCGGAACATCTTGAGCATGGTTCTCGAGCAGGGATTAGGGCTGGCGCTTTCTGGCGCCGGGATCGGACTGATTGGCGCGCTGATCGTTTCGCGCTTAATGGCCGGGGTGCTTTACGGCGTGGGGCCGGCGGACCCTCTGACCTTTGCCGGGGTCGCCCTTCTTCTGATCCTCGTTGCATTATTCGCGTGCTACATTCCCGCGCGCCGCGCGCTACGCGTCGATCCCGGGATGGCGCTGAGACACGAATAGCCCAGTAGGTTACAAGAAGAAAAGACGCAAACTCTAGTGGAGTTACTCGGATAAACAAATGCGCAACCTCCGGCTATTCGTAGCACTCGCGTTTATCACTGGGCGCCTCGCGGCCCAAACGCCCGCTCCCACGGTGGTAAAAGCTGGCCGGCTGCTCGACCCCCGGACGGGAAATGTGCTTGCGCCGGCGGCCGTGCTGATTGAGAACGGCAAAATCAAAGAAGTTGGTTCACCTTCGCGAGTCGAGCGGGATGCGCCGACCGGTGTCAAGACCATCGATCTCGGCAAGGCGACCTTGCTGCCCGGGCTGATCGACAGTCACACCCACCTGCTTCTCAACGTAACCGTTCCTTCGGAAGCCGAGATCGCGCGCTATGGGGCGTTTGTCCCGGGACTGCTGCTGGCGGTGGCCGCGAAGTCCCCGGCGGAACGTGTCTTGCTGGGCGCGCAGATGGCTCGCGAAGACCTCGAGAGTGGTTTCACCACCGTCCTCAACCTCGGGCACTCCGGGATCGATGGCGATGCCGCGTTGCGTGACGCCATCAATGCGGGCCGCGTTCCCGGTCCCAGAATTCTGGCTGCTGCGCGCAAGCTCACGCCGCCGGGCGGGTACTTCCAGGCCCTTAATCCCGCGGTCGCCGAGCTCATCTTGCACGAGGACTTCCTCGAGGTCGCCAGCCCCGAACAAGCGCGGCGAGCGGTGGATGAAGATCTCTTCTACAACGTCGACCTTATCAAGGTTGCGCTCGATGACGACGGCATCGGGATCACCACACCGGTCATGAGCGCCATCGTCGAGGAAGCGCACCACGCTCGTAAAAAAGTGGCCGCCCACGCGCAGAGCAAGAATGCCATTCAAACCGCGATCGATGCGGGCGCAGACTCCATCGAGCATGGAAACGATGTAACCGAAGTGCAACTGAAGCTGATGCGCGAGAAGGGAATGTTCTTCGACTTGACCCCCACCTTTTACGGCGGTTTTCTCCCCGAGATTTTCAATTCGAGCATCGTCATGTCTCCGGCCTTTCGTGCTGAATACGCCGGAGGCGCGGAACGCCGCCGCGAGCGATACGACGCCTTGGTCGAGCGAATACGGAAAGCCGGAGTGAAGTTTGCCGCCGGGTCGGACATGTGCTGGTCTTATCCGGGAAAAACGCGCGGCCAGGCCAGCGCAACGAGGTTCCCCGTTTTGCATACTGCGGGAATGCCCTCCTTGGACGTCCTTCGCGCGATCACCGCTAACGCGGCGGAAATGCTCGGCTGGCAGGATCGTGTAGGCGCCATCGAGCCGGGGAAATTCGCCGATCTCGTCGCGGTCGAGGGAGACCCCATCGCCGACATCACCGAGCTCGAGCGAGTGCGATTCGTGATGAAGGACGGCCAAGTGGTCAGGAACGATCTTGCGCCCCATTGAGGTCAAGCGTCTTCACCAACAGTACCGCGGTCACCAGCAAAAGGAGGCATTGCGATGAACGGAACTGCAAAGCTGTTTGGGTTGGCGCTCGCTGGGTGCATTCTGCTTGGCGCTGCCGGAGCCAGCATTGGCCATCAGGGTGCATCGAAGGATCAAACTGCGCCCCCCGCGCGCCCCCGGGCGGAAGAAACGCTTGAGTGGTGGAACCATATCGGCAATAAGCTGATCGCCATGGCCAAAGATTTTCCCGAAGACCGGTACGATTTCAAAGCACAGAAGGACGAGCGCACCTTTGCGCAAAATCTCCTGCATGTCGCCGCCGTCGATTATGACCTGATCAGCAAGGTTTCCGGTTCGACCGTCGGCCCTGACTTTGGAAAGGACAAGCACAACCCGTCGCGCGACATTTACAAGACCAAGGCCGAGGTGGTGAAGCTGCTCGAATCCGCCGTGGCCGACGGCGCAGCCGTCATCAAGCAACAAGGCGACGCGGGGCTAGAGCAAACCATGCCCTTTGGGTGGGAGACCGGGAGACACGTGGTGCACGTTTCCTACATCTGGATGGCCGGCATCGAGCACAGCTCCGAGCACTTCGGCCAGCTGGTGGTCTACTACCGCGCCAATAACTTGGTTCCGCCGGAATCGCGGCGGTAAACAAGTCCAAAAGGTCCTAACGTCAAATGCGAGACCCTGGCAATGGGTATCGGGAGTGTGAGACTCACACCCGCTAGACGCGCAGGCCAAGCTGCACGCTAGCAAGACGAACCGCGTCGGAAGTTCCGCTTTTACAGGCCGCCCCTGAGCGGGAAGATCAGGCGGCCGCGGGCTGCGCCTCGAGGACGTGGGCGGGAACTTTGCGGAGTTCCCACACGATGCCAAGCCAAGACATGAATTTCAGCGTGTAATAGGTGACGTCAATCTCCCACCAGTAGAAACCCTGGCGTGCCGAAGCCATGTAGTGATGATGATTGTTGTGCCAGCCTTCGCCGAGAGTGAGCAATGCGAGCAGCCAGTTGTTGCGACTGGTGTCGCTCGTCTGGTAGCGGCGCGAACCGAAAAGATGCGAGAGCGAGTTGATGGTGAAGGTGTCGTGCCACAGCAGTACCGTGCCGAGACAGAAAGCCCAGACAAACAACGGCCAGCCGCCGATCAGCCATAGCGCCGCGCCGAGGGCCGCCGGCGGCACCATGTGATATTTGTTCAGCCAGCGCAGCTCGGGGAATTTCGCAAAGTCGCCGATGTAATCCATGCGTGTATCATTGTACTTGTCCGAAAGAATCCATCCGATGTGGGACCAGAAAAAACCAAACAGCGTTGGGGAGTGCAGGTCCAATTCCTGGTCGGAAAACCGATGATGGTGGCGGTGATGCGCCGCCCACCAGAGCACGCCTTTTTGCGAGGAAGACATGGCCATGAATGCGATGATGAACTGGAAGGCGCGGCTGGTCTTAAACGAGCGGTGCGAAAAATAACGGTGATAGCCGGCGGTGACGAAAAACATGCGCACCACCAGCAGCGCCAGGCAGGTCACCAAGTAATACCAATGAAACGGAAGGAAGAAAATCAGCAACGCCCCGAGATACACGAGAAAAAAAGGCAGGGAGTGAAGAATCGAAATCCGCGAGCCATTCGGCAGCGGGATAGTTAAATATCGTGGAATCGAAGCCATCCGGCACAAACCTCCGCGTGGAAATAAAGGCGCAATTGAATCGCGTCATTCCGCAAACGCCGAGATCCAGCCAGAACTTCGCGCCTCAAATGAACAATTGCGTAACGAATTCAGTCTACGGTTGCACTCGCAATGGGGTCAAGCACAACGAAGTCCAACAGGTTACAGGAGTTAAGATGTCCCGAGGGACAGATGGGTTGTGAAAAGCAGTGCTTTTTTCCAACTTCTGGGGTTGCGCTGACAAACGTCGTCAGAAATGGCCGACAGAATATGCTATTGTCACTGCCGGGTTGCACCTTCGAGGAGAAACGTCCGGATACGGCCATCCGGATGAAGTCTAAAAAATGGCAGAACGCCCTGTGCTGGTTGGATTGGTTCCGCAAACCGTGGTGTTGGATCCCGGCGACCAGGTTTCCTGGATTTCCGACGCGGGAAACTTGCGCATCGAGTTTGACGTGAACCGCTGCCCTTTTTCTTCGAACGTTTTTCAGGCGCCCTCGGGAGTCCGCCTGCTCAGCGGACCGCCGCGTCCCGGCAGCAGAGCCACGACGTACAAATACCGCCTGTGGCTCAATGAGCAGCTTGTGGGTCAGGGCGAGGTGATCCTCCGCGAGAAGTAGCCGACCCAGGGGAACTTTTCGCACGATTCCGCCCCGCTTGCGATGCGGGCTATCCACTGCCTCCTCGCGGGGAACTTTGTGGCGGCCCGACAGGAAAGAGAAAAGGAGCATTTTTTCCTACCGCACCCGATTTGGAGGCGGTTACTTTTGTCCTGGTAGGTACGTCTTCCACATGGAGAAGTTTGTAAGGAGAAAGCCGCTTATGCACAGGAGGCAATCCTTGCGACTGAGTTTGTTGTTCTTACTCGGGGCAACCCCAGCGTTGGCGCAGAACCCAGTGGCTCCGCCACCGTCACAGCAAAGTGCTCCCCCGGGAACCGAGCGCAGGCAAGGTCCGCAAGAAGGACGCGGGCGAGGCGTGGTTGGCAAAATCACCGCGATCAAAGACGGCGCGCTCGAGCTGGCTGGGATGGATGGGGCCACCGTCACCGTCAAGCTTACGGACAAGACCGAATACCGCAAAGACCGGCAAAGCGCGAAACTCGCAGACTTCAAGGTTGGAGACACGGTGTTTATCCGCGCCGAGGGCAGCGGGGATCAGGACCTAACTGCGTTGGCGGTTGCCGGGCGCACCGAGAACGGCCCGGGTGGTCCCGGCATGGGCGGTCCCGGCGGCGGCATGATGACCATGGGCGCGGGCGAGCTTGGAAAAGACTTCGTCTTTGGCGAAGTGAAGTCTGTGGATGCTCCGAAGATCACCGTGCTGCGCCCGGACAACGTGACGCAAACGCTCGAGCTAAATGAGGACACTTCACTGCGCAAGGGGCGCGAGAGCGTAACCATGGCGGATATTCAGGTTGGAGATCACGTTTTTGTGCGCGGCGGTGTGCAAAACAATACATTCGTGCCGAAGATGGTGATGGTCATCGGGCCCGAGCAATGGAAGCGCATGCAGGAAATGGGCATAGCGCCGGGAGCCTCCAAACCTCCGTCTGATTCCAAACCCAATCCGCCCGAGCGGTAGATCCTCTGGGGAGCCTTCGAAGGGATGTTCATCCGGCCTAGCATATTCATTTTCAGCTTGACGGCGATCCTGTTACCGCCCCATTTGCGCGCTCAGCAGACCACGCCTCCGCTACCCACCCAACAGGCCGTGCCCGCCCCTGTTCCTCCTTCCGCACAACAAGCTGCGGCCACCGAAGCGCCGCTCACGTTTGAAATCGCCGGTTCCGCTCGCAGCGGCAAAACGCCCCTGCCGGGAGCGAGTGTCACGGCCGCAAACACGTTGACGGGCAAGAAGTATGTGTCGGCAACAAACTCGGACGGTAAGTTCACCCTCGCCGGCTTGGGCCGGGGCAGATATGTCGTGCGCATCGAGTTCATGGGTTTCGCCACGTTCACCGGGGAACTGGTGCTGAATCCTGAGAATCCTGCGGGTAAGGTCGACGCCGAACTGATTCTGGCATCCCGCCAGCTGGAGCCATCCAATAATGCCGTGGCCGCGATGGCTGCAGCGGGGCGGGGCTTCCAAAGCCTCGCGATCGAAAGCACGCTTTCTTCGCTCGGCGGCGGAAATGGCGACTTCAGTGGAGCGAACGGCAGCCCGAACAACGGGGACATCTCGAGCCTGCCCTTGAACGGAGCGGGAGCGGAAGGGCCCACGGAATCGGTCAGCGTGAGCGGGGCGCAGGGGCGCACGCAGGACTTCGGCATGGGCAATGAAGAAGAGCTGCAGCAGCGCATCCAGGAATTTCGCGATCGAATGCAGCGGGAAGGCGGCGGCGCTTTTGGCGCGCCGCCTGGCGGGGGCGGATTTGGAGGGCCTGGAATGGTCATGATCGGGCGGATGCCGCGCGGCTTCAACATCAATCAACCCCACGGCATGCTCTACTACACGAATGACAACTCGGTACTGGACGCGCGGCCTTTTTCATTGACAGGTATTCCAACAGTGCAAGCTTCCTACAATCAGGCGCACTTCGGGGCGAACGTCGGCGGTCCCTTGAACATTCCGAAAGTTTTCAACGGGGGCAACAAGTGGTTCTTCTTTGGCGGGTGGAACGGCTCCCGAGGCAGCAACCCCTACGACGCGTTCTCCACCGTGCCGACCCAAGCCGAGCGCTCGGGCGACTTCCGCCAGGCCAGTTACAACGACGGTCAACCGGTCCAAATCTTCAATCCGCAAACCGGGCAGCCCTATCAATTCAACGGCAATCCCAATGTGCTCGACCCATCTCTGATTACCACCTCGGCGCAAACGTTGCTGAATTACATTCCGCTCCCCAATATCCCTATGAACGCCTTCGGCCAGAATTTTCATTATGTGACTTCGACAAACAGCAGCTCCGATGCGGTCTCATTCCGTCTGATCCACAATTTTGGCGCGACGCCAGGGCCTGGCGGGGGCCGCGTAATTCTTGGAGGACCCGGTGGCATGGAAGGGGGTGGCGGGGGCCGGCGGCGCGCGCACAACAATATCAATTTCGGGCTGAACTGGGCGCGCAGTTCGAGCGACATTGTGAATCCATTTCCCGCTTTGGCCGGGGGCAACAGCACGCAAGGGCTGAACGCCAGCGCGGGGTGGGTTTACGGCCGGGGGCGGGCCACCAACAATTTTCGCGTGAATTACAACCACAACCATGTCTCGACCACGAATCTTTATTCGAACGTGACAGACGTGGCCGGGCTTGCGGGCATCACCGGAGTTTCCACGGATCCGTTTAGCTGGGGCTTGCCGGGAATCAGCTTTACCTCTTTTGGCGGCTTCGCCGACCCAACCCCGCGCCGCGAACTGGATCAGACTTACACAATCTCCGACACCCTCTCCTGGAACCACGCAAAGCACAATTGGCGATTCGGGGGAGACTACCGCCGCATCCTGCAAAGCTTCCATTCCGCGAGGAACGCGCAAGGCGACTTCGTGTTTACGGGATTCGCGACGTCGCAATACGCGGCGGCTGGCACGGCCTCTTGTCCGGGGACTCGGCCGTGCGCGGTGGCGAACACGGGATACGACTTCGCCGATTTCCTGCTGGGCTTTCCGCAGCAAACGTCGCTGCAATACGGAGCCAATGCCTATGATTTCCGCGCAAACTCTTACGATTTCTATGCCCAGGATGACTGGCGATTCCGGTCGAACCTTTCTTTCAACCTCGGGCTGCGCTATGAATACTACGGCCCGTACACGGAAGCGCAGAACCGCATCGCCAACCTGGACGTCGCGCCGGGATTCACCGCCGCCGTGCCGGTTCTGGCTGGGCAATCGGGGCCTTACAACGGGGTCTTCCCCGCTTCTTTGATCGAGCCGGACCGCAACGGTTGGGCGCCCCGCGTAGGCATCGCCTGGAAGCCACAAAAAAAGACCGTCGTACGCGCCGGGTACGGTATCAACTACAACCTCGCGCAGTACGGCACGATAATTCAGAATTTCGCATTTCAGCCGCCCTTCGCCACCACCGCCACCAACACTACCGACGTCACTGGGCTCGTCGGCGGAAGCCCGCTGACGCTGGCCAACGGCTTTCCGAGCGCGCCGTCCGGTACGGTGACCAACAATTTCGCGGTCAATCCTAACTATCGCCTGGCTTACGTGCAAATCTGGAACCTGGACATTCAGCGCGAGTTGCCAGGCGGCTGGATCATGAACACCGGCTATAACGGAGCGAAGGGTACGCGCTTGGATACAGAGCGCGCCTTGGTCGTAGCGGGAAACCAGCCTTTTATCTACGAATCTTCGGAGGGCAACTCGATCCTCCACGCTGGTTCTGTGCGGGTGCGCAAGCGCATGGCCAAAGGGATCGGTCTCGCCGCGCAGTACGTCTATTCCAAGTCAATTGACGACGCCTCTTCGATTGGCGGTGGCGGGGCCGTGGTGGCGCAAAACCCCTTGGACCTTTCCGCCGACCGCGGGCTTTCCAGCTTCGACCAGCGGCACAAATTTACTGGCAACTGGATCTACGATTTGCCGATTGGAGAAAACCGCCGTTTTTCTCCAAAGGGGGCTTGGGGCCACATCTTGGGCGCGTGGCAGTGGAGCGGCGATTTTACGATTGGTTCGGGGCTTTACTTTACGCCCCGCGCGCTCGGCGGTGGATTGGACATCAGCCGCGGCGTAAGCGGCTCGCTGCGCGCCAACGCGATAGCCGGTCAGACCGTCGCCCTCGGCAATCCCAGCACGCTCGAATGGTTCAATACCGCCTCGTTTTGCGCACCGAGCCCGACCTGTGTGAACCCCAGCAGCTCGCCTTATGGAGACGCGGGGAGAAACATCATTGAAGGGCCGGGGCAAGTCACTCTCGATATGGCCATCAACAAGACCATTACCATCAAGGAATCCCGGGCCTTGGACCTGCGTCTTTCCGCCAACAACGTTTTCAACAACGTCCATTTCACGTCCATCAATACCGTAGTGAATTCCCTCACCTTTGGTGAAGTCACGGGAACAGGCAGCATGCGTCGCGTAACCATGACCGCGCGCTTCCGCTTCTGAGGAGCAATGACCATCGAGCGAATAAAGAAAGATCTTGCGGCGTGCCTGATGGCTGGCCTTCTTTTCGAAACGGCCCCACCGCTGACCGCCCAGCAAGCCCCGCAAATGCCCTCAGCTCCGAGCCGCATCAGCGTAACCACCGAACTGGTGCTCGTGAACGTCGTCGCGCGGGACAAAAAAGGAAATCTGATCCGGGATCTGAAAAAAGAAGACTTCACGCTGCTCGAGGACGGTAAGAGACAGGTAATCACCACGTTTGATTTCGAGAACGTGGACGAGGCTCATGGGGCTGGACCCGCGGAAGCCACGATTTCCGGCTCCGCTGTCGAAGGGAACCTTCTTGGAGCTCCGAAAAAAGGGCCGGCGTTGCTCGATGCGCGCGACCGGCGGTTAATGCTTTTCTTCTTCGACTTTTCGGCCATGGATCCGGAGCAAATCGATCGCGCGGTGGACGCGGCAAAGAGCTTCGTTTCCACCAAGATGCAGCCGGCTGATCTGGTCTCGCTGGTCTCGCTGGCCACGAATCTGCACGTCGATCTGGATTTTACCGACAACAAGGAAAAGCTATTGTCGGCCCTGGCCTCCTACACCTCGGGCGAGGGCCAGGGATTCGACAGTGGCAGCGCCGGCAGCACCGAGGGCGCGGCAGAAACCGGCGGTTCGTTCACCGCGGATGATACCGACTACAACACTTTTAGCGCCGACAGGAAACTCCTGGCGCTCGAATCCATAATGCAGGCGCTTGGCAAACTCTCGCAAAAGAAAAGTCTCATCTACTTCAGCAACGGCATCAGCCAGTCAGGCATGGACAATCAAACGGCTCTGCGCGCCGCCACGGCGGCGGCGGTCAAGGCCAACGTGTCCATCTATTCGATGGACCTCCGCGGGCTCGCAGCACTTCCCCCGGGCGGCGAAGCGCAAACGGCCAGCCTGCACGGGCAGTCGGCATATTCTGGGCAATCAGTTTTGAACGATTTGAACAACAACGGCGCCTCTCAGGAAACGCTCGCGACGCTTTCCTCCGACACCGGCGGCAAATCCTTTTTTGATTCCAACGACTTCAGCGGAGTCTTTTCTCAGGTACAGAGGGACACTTCGGCGTACTACGTTCTAGGCTTCGTCAGCAACAACGCGGCAAAAGACGGCAGATATCGCCATCTGAAAGTGCAGGTGAACCGGGCGGATTTGAAGCTCGACTACCGCTCCGGGTATTACGCAGACCGCGATTTCGAGCATTTGAACAAGGCCGACCGCGAGCAGCAACTCGAGGACGAACTGGCCGCGCAACTCTCGCAGGTGGACGTGCCGCTTTACGCCGGCGCGGCGTATTTCCGCGACGACGATTCCCACTATTACCTTGCCGTTTCTCTGGTCATCCCGGGATCGCAGATTCCTTTTGTCACCGAAAAAGAGAAAGACAACGCGACCATCGACATCATCGGCCAGGTTCTCGAGGACGGCAAATTCCCCGTCGGCCGCCTGAGGGACACCGTGAAGCTGGCCGTCGACAGCACGCGCCAGGTGCGCCGCAAGAACGTCCAGTACAACACCGGATTTGTCCTCGCTCCGGGCAGTTATCACCTGAAATTCGTCGTGCGCGAGAACCAAACCGGACGGATGGGTGCCTTTGAGATGGATGTGCAAATCCCGGACCTTCGCAAAGCGCCGTTGAAGATGAGCTCCGTGGTTCTCAGCAGCCTCCGCACCCCCGTCGCCGGCAAGAAAACGGGGCCAAATCCCCTGGTTCGGGATCAAATGGAGACGGTCCCGAACATTACTCATGTTTTCACCGCGGACCAGCACCTCTATCTGCAGTATGAGGTTTACGAGGCCGCGAAGGGCAAGAATCCGCCCGCCGCTCGAGCGAGCCAGCCGGATGCCGCAAAAGCCGCAGCCGCGAAGGCGCCGCGGGACAGCGTCCGCGTATTGACCAGCATCGAGTTTCTCCGTGGGGGAGTGAAGGTCTACGAATCCAAGCCTGTGGTTACCAACGAAGTGGCCGCTCCCGAACGCAAGGCCGTGGTCCTGCAGATCGACGTACCACTCGAGGCCCTCAAGCCGGGGCTGTACTTATGCCAAGTGAACGTCATTGACGATGTATCAGGAAACTTTGCTTTTCCGCGGTTTCCCGTGTTGATCCGCGAAGCGGCGACTCCGGGGGGAGCAAAAGCGGCAAGGTAACAGCTTCGAAAAGCCGGCCACTTACTTCGCGAGCGGTGAGGCGTCAGTCTCCCGCGGCGGCAGCGCGAACAACATCCACGGCTTCGGCTAATCCACGCCGCATCGGTCCCAGGACCGATGCAGGAACTTCCCTCTCTGGAGCCAGCGTAACGCTGGTCGCCCTCTTGGGAAACTCCGTTCTGCGGTCCAGCCTCATTCCCGCTTGTTTCAGAAATTCCGCAGAAAAGCCCATGTCTTCGGCCCGGTCTACGCCCCAGAACCACAGTTTGTCCTCCTGCCGTTGCAGGAAATCCAGGGCTTCTTCGAGCTTCTTCATGGCCCGGTCAAAAGACGCAGCCAGAAAGTAGACGTTCAGCGTCCAGGCATGCCGGGGGTAGTACACCCGAAGGCGGACGCAATACTTTCCCGACTGATTGCGTTCCATACTGCAGCGATATTCATTCCGTGAGGTAGTAATCCGGGTAGACATTGAAGTTTCACCAATCTCGGGAGTCATGGGTTGGATGACTCTGAAAACTCAACCGGAGTCCAAATGTGGTCGAAAAACAACCCAGGCTAAAACCGAACCCGAATGAAGACAACGAATAGACTAGCGAGGTGCGACGAGAAAGGCAAGGGGGCGGCTATTCTTACCTAAGTCCTTTGTTTTGTTTAAATTATAATTAGGTCAAGCTGCCGAACGACTTCAGCTTGTCAGGCATCAATTTCAGCTTGCCTTCCTTCAGCAGGCGGTCGGACAACGCCGAGCGGAAGGCTTCGAAAGCCATTTCACGTTTGGATTGCAGCAATTCTTCTGTCAACTGCTTCTTCTGCGCTTCAAAATTGGCGGGATCCGCCTCGACTTTCTCCGCAAGGCGATAGACAAACCAGTTCTGCCCTAGGCTCAAAGGCGCGCCAACATCTCCTTGCTTCAAGCTGAAGGCTGCGCCGAGCTGCTTCCCGCTCGCGGCGCCGGAGATGGTCCCGTCCCGCGAGATGGAATCGCTGGTTTTCGCGTCCAATCCCAGGGCTTTGGCGGCGGCGTCGAACTTCTCCCCGGCCTTCGCCCGCCGCGCCAATTCATCCGCCTTACTCTTGGCCTGCTCGACAGACTTTTCTTTCTTTAAGTCGCTCGTCACGCGGTCCCGCACTTCTTCGAGCGTACCCTGATGAGCAGGCACGGAGGCCTTCAACGCGAGCACCACGTAGCCGCGGTCGGTGTGAATGGGCAGGCTCAGCTCGCCCGGGCGCAAACGAAAGATCTCATCCTTGACGTCCTGCGAGTTGGCCAACTCAAGAAGGGGATCGCTAGCGCTTACCGGCCGCGTTTCGCCGAGTGTCAAGTGGTATTGCTTGGCTAGGTCCTCCAAAGGGACTCTGCTCGATTGCCGGATCGCTCGGGAAAGTTGGTCAACAAGATCCGTCGCCTGCTTTTCCGCCTGATTGAGCACCGCTTGCGCGCGAAGCGAATCCTTGACCTCGTCGAAGGGCTTGGTGTGGGCCGTTTGCTTCTCGAGGACTTTGATAATGTGAAAGCCGTATTGTGTTCTCACCAGATCGGAGATTTGGCCTGGGGCCAGCGAAAACGCTTCTTTCTCAAATTCAGGGACCGTCTGCCCCTGGCGGATCCACCCCAATTCCCCTCCCTTGTCCTTGGAGCCCGGGTCTTCTGAGTATTTCTTCGCCAGCTCGTCGAACTTTACCCCTTTCCGAGCCTGCTTTAGCACGTCCTCCGCTTTCTTCTTGGTCTCCGCCACTTCCGCGTCGGTCTGACCCACGGTCTTGAAGAGAATGTGTTGGACGTGAACCTGATTGGGCACCTGATACTGCTGGATGTTGTCCTGATACTGTTTCTTGAGCACCTCCTCCGGGATCTGCGTCGTTTGCCGAAGCTGGTTGGTGTCCAAGAGGGCGTAGCGCACCGAGCGCCGTTCCGGCACCTGGTACCTCAACTTGTTCTTCTCGTACTCCGCCTTGATTTCCGCGTCCGTCGGGGTGATCTTTTCTTCCAGATCCTCCGGCTTGATCAGCACATAATCGAGCTTTATCTTTTCGTTTTTGTAGCGGTACTCGTCCTGGAGCTCTGCGGGACCGACGCTGATGCCATCCGTCACCAGCTTCCTGAATTTCTCCTCGAGCAGCCCTTGCCGGATCAGTTCTTCGAAAGCGGCAACGGTAAGCTGGAAGCGCTGTTGGACCAGGGCGGTGTATTGATCCATTCCGATAAAGGACCCGCCGCTAAAGGCCATCGGGAGATACAGACGGATGCGGTCGGCGCGTTCCTGGTCGGAAACCGTGATTCCCAGTCGCTTGGCTTCGTACTCGAGCTCCCTTTGAAAAACCAGGTTCTGCAGAATTTGCTGTGCGTAGAAACTCTCCAACTGCCTCGGAACTTGATTGTTGCGCTCAATC
>Ga0126383_10001664_pt1 | contig 13962 bp, 11 predicted proteins | sample PanSoiMetPlot_35_FD_96882 | JGI IMG/M metagenome (GOLD analysis project Ga0126383, IMG submission 96882) | Tropical forest soil microbial communities from Panama - MetaG Plot_35 | ecosystem: Environmental > Terrestrial > Soil > Tropical forest > Bulk soil | place: Panama | collected 2016-02-17
ACCAGCGTCTGGCCGCGCACCATCTCGGCGGCGTCCGAGCACAGGAAGCAGACGGCGTCCGCGACGTCGGCCGGCTCGACCAGCCGACCGGCTGGAGTGCGCTCCAGGCCCTCGGAGATCATCTTCTCGCGGTTCGGAAAGAACTCGAGCGCGCCGGTCTCGACGACGCCGGCCGAGACCGCGTTGACGCGGATCCCGCGCGGCGCGAGCTCCACCGCGAGGTAGCGCACGACCGCCTCGAGCGCGGCCTTCGAGACCCCGACGAGCACGTAGTTCGCGAGGACGCGCGTCGAGCCCAGGCTCGAGATCCCGACGATCGAAGACCCGGGCCGCATCTTCGGCGCGAGCGCACGCGACAGCGTGAGCATCGCCCGCGCGTTCGCGTTCAGCGTCCAGTCCCAGTGCTTGTCCTCCGTCTCGAGCGCCGGCTCGATCACCCCGGTCGCGGCGTTGTGGACCACGACGTCGAACGGCCCGAGCTCGAGCGCTTCCTGGACGACGCGCTGCGACGACACGTTGCCCCGCAGGAAGAGCGGCTCGGCCCCGGCGGCGCGAAGCTCCTCGGCCGCCTCCTCGGCGGCGCGGTCGTTCCGGAGGTAGCCGATCGCCACGCGCCTGGCGCCGAGCTCGGCGAAGCGGAGTGCGATCGCCCGCCCGATCCCCCGCGAGCCGCCCGTCACGAGGACGGACGCACCGTCGAAGCTCATCGCCGCGGGAGCGGCTCGTCCGCGGAGGCGCTGCTCGGGATCTCGTTCCACCCCGGCCGGTCCCGTGGAACGTGCGGGCCCTCCTCGGCCTTGGAGGACGCGTGGCCGAGGCGGTCGAGCAGCTCCACCCGCTCCTCCGCGTAGCGCCGAACGTCGTGGTCCTCTGGAAGGTCGAGCACGAGCTCGCGGACGCGCGCGCGAAGCTGGTAGGCGAAGTGCGGAGTCGCGGGACCGGCGAGCCGGTCGACGTCCTCGCGGGTCGGCTCAGGCATGCCGAGAAGCCTACTGGGTAGGTTCCGGGAGATGCGCCGCCCCGAACTCGCCGACCTGATGCTGTTGGCGACGGTCACGCTCTGGGGCCTCAACTTCACGGTCACGAAGTACATGCTCTCGAACGGCTTCCAGCCAATCGCGTACGGATGCCTTCGCTTCGCCGCTGCGGCGGCGATCCTCGGCGCGGTCGCGTACGGGCGGGAAGGAACGATCGCGCTGCGCCGGCGGGACATGATCTTCCTCGGCAGCGCCGTCCTGATCGGCATCTGCCTGAACCAGATCACGTTCGTCTACGCGACGAAGCTGACCACGGCGACCACCGTTGCGCTGCTCTTCGGCACGCTCCCGGTGATGGCCGGCCTGTTCGTCTGGGCGCTGGGCATCGAGCGGCCGGGGTCGCGTTTCTGGCTGGCCGCGTGCCTCGCGATCGGGGGCGCGGCGCTCGTGGCGCTCGGCTCGGGCGGCGGGCTCTCGGGCCACGTCTGGGGGGACCTGCTCGCGCTCGCGGCGACGCTGACGTGGGCGTGGTACTCGGTGGCAGCCGCGCCGGTGCTTCGCGGCTACTCGCCGCTGCGCGTCACGGCGTTCGCCTTCGTGGTCGGAACCATCCCGCTCCTTGCCATCGGCTCGCGGCAGCTCGCGACCCAGAACTACGGCTTGTCGACGACGAAGTGGCTGCTCTACGTCTTCGCGGTGCTCGGGCCGCTCGTGGCGGCGAACCTCCTCTGGTTCGGGGGCATCCGGCGCGTCGGCCCCTCCCACGCTGCGGTGTTCGCGAACCTGCAGCCGTTCATCGGTGCGATCTTCGCGCTCGTCCTCCTCTCCGAGCCGATCGGGAGATTGCAGATCGCCGGAGGGCTCGCGATCGCGGCGGCGATCCTGCTCTCGCGCGACCGGCGCGACGCCGTCGCCACCGGTGCAGCAACCGTGAGGCCTGCAGGTACCGTGGGAGAATGATCGCAGTACGAGAGAGGCTGGCCCGGACACCGCCCGGCTACCGCTTCTCGATCGGACGCATCCTCGCGATCTACAGCGGGCTGATGGTGACGCTCCTGCTGGCGGCGCTCGACCAGACGATCGTCGCGACCGCTCTGCCCAAGGTCGTCTCCGAGCTCGGCGGGATCACCCAGTACACGTGGGTCTTCACCGCCTACATGCTCGGCTCGACGGTAACGGTCCCGCTCTACGGGAAGCTCGGCGACGCGCACGGACGTAAGCCGCTCTTCCTGATCGCGATCTCGATCTTCCTCGTCGGCTCGGCGCTCTGCGGCCTGGCGCAGAACATGGTGCAGCTCGTCGTCTTCCGCGCGATCCAGGGCGTCGGGGCCGGCGGGCTCTTCCCGCTTACCCTCGCGATGGTCGGGATGATCGTCCCGCCGCGTGACCGTGGCCGCTACCAGGGGCTGATCGGCTCCGTGTTCGCCGCCGCATCGATCATCGGGCCGGTCGTCGGCGGGTTCATCGTCGACAACTTCAGCTGGCGCTGGATCTTCTACGTCAACCTCCCGGTCGGCGGGGTCGCGATGGCGGTGATCATCGCGACGATGCCGAGGCGCACCTCCAAGCACGATCACTCAATCGACTGGGTCGGCGCCGGGATCCTCGCGCTCGGGACGACGGCGTTGCTGCTCGGGCTCGTCTGGGGCGGCCGGGACTACCCGTGGGGCTCGTGGCAGGTCGTCGGCGCGCTCTGCGCCGCGGTCGCCTTCCTCTGCGTCTTCGCCCTCGTCGAACGACGCGTGCCCGAGCCGATCCTCCCGTTCGACCTCCTGCGCAACCAGACCGTCGCCGCGAGCGTCGCCTGCATGGCGCTGGTCGGGGCGGCCATGTTCGGGACGATCAGCTTCGTTCCGCTGTTCGTGCAGGGCGTGATTGGCACCTCGGCGACCTCGTCCGGCGTCGTGCTGACGCCGCTGATGCTCGGGGCGGTGATCACGAGCTTCCTCTCCGGGCAGGTCGTCTCGCACACGGGGCGATACCGGCCGAACACGCTGATCGGGCCGATCATCCTCTGCGCGGGGATGGTCGGGCTCTGGCAGATGAACGTCCACACGACGAACGGTGAGGCGGCACGGAACATGGTCATCGCCGGGATCGGCCTCGGGATGATGATGCAGATCTTCGTGCTCTCGGTTCAGAACTCGGTGCCGAGGCGGGCGATGGGGACGGCCACGGCGCTCTCGCAGTTCTCGCGCTCGATCGGCGCGACGCTCGGCGTGACGCTGATGGGCGTGATCGTCAACCAGCACTTGCCGCCCGGAGTGCGCGCCGAGGGAACCGCGATCCACCGCCTCCCCGCCGCCGGGCGCCTCGCGCTCGCCGACGCGCTCCGTCTAGCGTTTCTCGCCGCCGCGATCCTCTCGGCGCTCGTCTTCGTGATCTCGCTGCTCTGGGTGCGGGAAGTGCCTCTGCGCCGAGGGCTCGAGGAGGAGGTCGTCGTCGGCGACGAGACCCTTCCGCAACAAGTCTCGCGGCGCGAGGCCTTAAGATCAGAGACGTGAGCTCCAACGACTTCATGCCGCTCGAAGGCTGGGATCACGTCGAGCTCTGGGTCGGGAACGCGAAGCAGGCCGCCTACTACTACGAGCAGGCGTTCGGCTTCACGCCGACGGCGTACGCTGGCCCGGAGACCGGAGTTCGCGACCGCGCCTCGTACGTGCTCGAGCAGGAGGAGATCCGGCTCGTGTTCACGAGCGGCCTTCGTGCCGACAGCGAGATCACCCAGTTCGCGTGCCGTCACGGCGACGCCGCGAAGAGCATCGCGCTGCGCGTCCCGAGCGCCGCCGAGGCCTACCGGCAGGCGGTCCAGCGCGGCGCGCAGGGCATCGCCGAGCCGCACTGGGCCGAAGACGAGAACGGACGAGTCGAGCTCGCGTCGATCGCGACCTACGGCGACGTCGTCCACACCTTCGTGAACCGCAAGGACTACGCGGGCCCCTACCTCCCCGGCTACCGGTCGACCGTCGAGAACGGCCAGCCCGCGACCGGGGTCGGCCTGAAGCTTCTCGATCACGTCGTCGGAAACGTCGAGCTCGGCCGTATGGACCACTGGGTGGAGTTCTACGAGCGCGTCTTCGGGATGACGAACATCGTCCACTTCGGCGACGACCAGATCCAGACCGAGTACTCCGCGCTGATGTCGAAGGTGATGGCTGACGGCAGCGGCAAGATCAAGTTCCCGATCAACGAGCCGGCCGAGGGCAAGCGCAAGAGCCAGATCGAGGAGTACCTCGAGTTCAACCACGGGCCGGGCGTGCAGCACATCGCGATGCAGAGCGACGACATCGTCGGCACCGTCCAGGCGCTCAAGGACCGCGGCGTGCGCTTCCTCGATACCCCGGACGCCTACTACGAAGAGGTCGAAGGACGCGTCGGAGAGATCGGCGAGGACTACGAGGACCTGCACCGCCTGAAGATCCTGGCCGACCGCGACGAGGACGGCTACCTGCTCCAGATCTTCACGAAGACCGCGCAGGACCGGCCGACGATCTTCTTCGAGGTGATCGAGCGGCACGGCGCGACGACCTTCGGCGAGGGGAACTTCAAGGCGCTCTTCGAGTCCATCGAGCGCGAGCAGGCCCTCCGCGGGAACCTCTAGGAGCGGGCACTCCGCAAGAGCGGGACCTGCTCGGCATCTCCTGGTGTGAGAGCAAGAAAGCCCAGGAGGGTCTGATGCAGAAGCGATGGATCATCCCCGGCTTGCTGGCGGCCGCATTTGCTTTCGCTGCCACAGGCCTTGCAAACAATGGTCACGGAACCGGCCACGGCAACGGCCACCAGAAGAAGTTCGGCCCCTACGGCGTCGTCAGCGACGACCACGGGTCCTGCGGGAACGTGTGGGCGTCGGACACCGAGCTCCGCACCTTCACGGTCAAGCCGAGGCAGGACGGCACCTATCGCCTGACCCGCCGCGACCACGGCGCGTTCCTGACGAACGCCGGTCAGAGCCCGGGCGCCTGCGAGACCCACGGCCGGCACGGCTCGACCTTGACCGCCGGCAAGACCGGCCATTTCCGCGGCTTCCTGATCGGAACGGTTTCGGGCGGCACCTTCGACCCGAACGCGACCTGCCCGGCGAACTGCGGCGATACCGACGTCTGGATCGCCACGTTCTTCGGGCCGAGCGCGAAGTTCTCGTGCTTCACGGACTCCGCCGACTGCAAGTTCAACTACCAGTACCACGCGCCGCGCCAGCACCTGCGCTACCACCACTGGTACGACAAGGGCAAGGGCGCCGGCTCGATGCTCCACGAGAAGTTCCGCGGCGACATCGCCGCCTCTTGACAAGGCTCCCGTAGAGAGGAAGAGGGGCCTCGCTGCGGCGGGGCCCCTCTCGTCTGCACGGCCAAGTCGGCACCTTAGGTCTCATGCCATCCTTCGCGCATGACGCCGCAGCGGAGGACGGCCCTTGTCTCGGTGATCGCCGCCTGCGTGCTGATCGGGCTCAAGGTCGGCACCGCGATCGGCACGAACAGCCTCGGGATCCTCTCCGAGGCCGTACACTCCGGCACCGACCTTGTCGCCGCGCTCCTGACCTTCTTCGCGCTCGGTGTCGCCGGCCGGCCCGCCGATCCCGGGCACGCGTACGGGCACGGCAAGGCGGAGCACCTCGCGGCCCTGGGAGAAGCCGCGATCCTCGTCGTCGCGAGCCTCGTGATCGCCTGGCGCGCCCTCTGGCGCCTGACCGGCCTGGCGCACGGCCAGGTCGACCCGCACGGCTACGCGTTCGTCGTCATGGTCGGCGTGATCGCGGTCGACGCAAGCCGGGCGTCTGTCTCCTACCGCGCGGCGCGGCGACATGGAAGCCCAGCGCTGCAGGCGAACGCCCTTCATTTCGGAAGTGATTTCCTCGGCTCGACGGCGGTGCTGTTCGGGCTGATCGCCGCGCGGGCCGGCTACCACTGGGCCGATTCGGCGGCGGCGATGTTCGTCGCGGTGCTCGTGCTCTTCGCCGCGGCGCCGCTCATGCGGCTGAACATCGACGTGCTCATGGACCGCGTTCCGGCAGACGCCGAGGCGGCCGCCCTGACCGCGATCGGCGCTCTCGGCCCCGGAGTCGAGCTGCGGCGGCTTCGGATGCGCCAGGCGGCCGGACTTCAGTTCGCAGACGTGGTGATCGGGGTGCCTCCGGGCGCCGCGGTCGGCCAGGGCCACGCCGCCGCCGACGCTGTGGAGGAGGCGGTGCACCGGGCGCTGCCCGGAAGCGACGTCGTCGTCCACGTCGAACCGCGCTTTGACGAATCCGCCTTGCGGGAGCGCGTGCTCGCAGCGGCCCAGCGCGTCCCGCGCGTGCGCGAGATCCACAACCTCAGCGTGCTGCAGGTCGGGCCGACGACCGAGGTCTCGCTGCACCTCAAGCTCCCCGGCGACCTGCCGCTCGAGGAGGCCCACCGGATCGCAACGGAGGTCGAGCGCGCGATCGCCGAGTCGGTTCCCGAGGTCGACGCCGTGCGAACCCACCTGGAGCCGATCGCCGAGGCCGCTGAAGGACGCGTCGACGATGCATCGGCGGACCGGGAGGTCGTCGAGCGGATCGTGCGAGAGACTACGGGCCGCACGCCCCGCGAGCTGCGCTTCGTGCACACCGACGGAGGTCTCGTCGCGCAGCTGACGCTCGGGCTCGACCCGTCCGCCTCGCTCGGCGAGGCCCACGCGCGCGCGAGCGAGATCGAGGAGCGGATCCGACGTGCGCGCCCCGAGATCGCCGACGTGATAGTGCATACGGAACCGTAAGCGGCATGCGCCTCTGCATGTTCACTCCGGCTGCGCACGAGGTGCGCGGATGGCCCGGGCGGATCGAGGGCGACCGCGTGATCCAGCTCGCGGCGCAGACGCTTGTCGCCCTCTTCACCGGCGGAGGCCGGGCTCGCGAGCACGCCGAGTACCCCCTCGAGGAGGTCCGCCTCCTCGCGCCGGTGCAACGGCCGCCGTCGGTTCGCGACTTCTACGCCTTCGAGCAGCACGTGAAGAACGCGCGTGCGGTGACCGGCCGGGGTGAGGTCCCACCGGAGTGGTACGAGATCCCGGCCTTCTACTTCTCGAACCCGGCCGCGATCTACGGGCCTGACGACGAGATCCCGTACCCCGCGGAAACGGCGAAGCTCGACTACGAGCTCGAGGTCGCAGCCGTGATCGGGGCCGACGCCCAGATCGCCGGCTTCACCGTCATGAACGACTGGTCGGCGCGCGACCTCCAGCGGAAGGAGATGGCGATCGGCCTCGGACCGGCGAAGGGGAAGGACTTCGCGACCTCGCTCGGGCCCGTGATCGTCACCCCCGACGAGCTCGGCGATCTGATGGTCGCCCGGGTCAACGGAGAAGAGCGCTCGCGCGGGAGCATCGGCGACATGTACTGGTCGTGGGAGCAGATCCTCGCCCACGCGGCCCGCAACACCGAGCTGCGGCCGGGGGACGTCATCGGCTCGGGAACCGTTGGGACGGGCTGCATCCTCGAGCACGGCGACGAGCGCTGGCTCCAGCCTGGCGACGAGGTGGAGCTCGAGGTCGAGGGGATCGGCATCCTTCGAAACCGAGTCGGATGAAGGTCGCGGTGATCGGAGCGGGCGTGATGGGCCTCGCCACGGGGTGGGCCCTGAAGCGGCGGGGCCACGACCCGGTGGTCTACGAGCAGTTCGAGGTGGGGAACCCGCGCGGATCGAGCCACGGCCGATCGCGGATCTTCCGCCTGGCCTATGCCGAAGACCACTACGTCCGGCTTGCGCAGGAGGCGTTCAGGCTCTGGCGCGAGCTCGAGGCCGAGACCGGCGAGACGGTCCTCGAGCTGTACGGCCTGGTGGAGATCGTCAGCTCGCTCGAGGAGAGCACCGCCGAGACGCTCGAGCGCTGCGGCGTCGCCTGGGAGCGGCTCGACCGCGAGGAGGCAGAGCGACGCTTCCCGATCCGCGTGCCGGAGGGGTCATTCGCGGTCCTGCAACCCGAGGCGGGGATTGCGCGCGCCGACAAGGCTCTCGAGGCGTTTCGCCACGAGCTCGACGTCCGCGAGCACATTCGCGCGCACCCCGACGAGGTCGACGCGGACACCGTCGTCGTGACCGCCGGCTCGTGGGTCAACGAGCTTCTTGACGAGCCGCTGGCGGTGAAGACCACGCGCGAGACGGTCTGCTACTTCCGGCCGGAGCAAGGGCGTCCGGTCCCGTCTGTCGTCTCGTTCAAGCCAGGTCGGCACACGCACGAGATGTATTCGCTCTACGACCCGGTCTACGGTCTGAAAGTCGGCGCCCACCACCAGGGGCAGCGGGCCGACCCGAATGTCCCGACCGATCCGGAACCGCACCTCGTCGAGCGGATCACCTCATGGGCGAATGAGACCTACCGCCTCGCCGACCCACAGCCCGCCGCACTGGACACCTGCATGTACACGACGACCGTGGACGAGGCGTTCATCCTCGAGCGCCGCGGCCGCGTGGTCGTCGGCTCCCCGTGCTCAGGCCACGGCTTCAAGTTCGCGCCCGCGATCGGCGAGCGGCTCGCGGACCTGGCCGAACAAGCCACTAGCTGACCGCCGAAACGCGGTTACCCTACGCGAACCTTCCCGGGGGGTAGGCAGGGATGGAAGACGAGGCAGGCCAAGAGATTCCGGCGGGGCGGCGCCACATCATCGAGCGCCCTCGGCTGACGCGGCTGCTCGACGAAACGTCGGCGAAAGTGATCATGCTGGTCGCGCCGGCCGGCTATGGAAAGACGACCCTGGCACGCCAGTGGCTGGCGGACAAGCCACACGCGTGGTACCAGGGCGGAGCCTCTTCGGCAGATGTCGCCGGTCTCGCTCTCGGGATTGCGGAAGCCTCAGAGCCGGTCGTCTCAGATGTCGGGAGGCGCCTGCGCGAGTGGCTCCCGACCAGCCGTCAGCCGGAGCAGGAGGTCGACATCATCGCGCAGTTTTTGCGGGAGGATCTCGTCGGCTGGCAGGACGACGCCTGGTTCGCAATCGACGACTACCACCTCCTCGCGTCAAAGGCGAGCGAAAAGCTGATTCGCCGGCTCTTCGTGTCGGGCGGTCTCCGAGTACTCCTGACTAGCAGGCAGCGTCCCGCATGGTCGTCGGCGCGCGAGCTGCTCTACGGCAACTTCTTTGAGCTCGGACAAAGCTCGCTCGCGATGAACATGGAGGAAGCGAACGCTGTGATGGTGTCGCGAAATCGCGAGGCGGCAAGTGGCTTGGTTGCGCTTGCCGACGGATGGCCCGCCGTGATCGGGCTCGCGGCCCTTGCACCCAATCCGATCCAGCTCGAAGGGTCCTTCCCTGAGGAGCTGCATGACTACTTCGCAGAGGAACTGTTCGCATCGCTGCCCGCCGAGACGCAGAACGGCCTTCGTCGGTTGGCTCTAATCCCTGTCGTCTCACACAATGCGGCTGCAGCTCTCCTGGGTAGTGGCGCCGAGGGCGTCATTGAGCAAGCCAAGGAAGCAGGAATGCTCGCCGCCCAGAGGCCACGTGACTTCTCCATGCATCCGCTGCTTAGAGCGTTTCTTCTAAACAAGCTCGTTCAGGGACCGCCCGCCGATCTGGCGGATGCAGTAACGCGCGCCGCCGAATATTGCCTTGAGTTCGAGGCTTGGGACGACCTCTTTGCGTTGATTACTCAATTCGACCGCATCGACCTGATGGACGAGCTGCTTCGACACGCGCTTGTTCATCTGACTCGCGTCGGTCGACTCACGACTCTGCGAGAGTGGCTGGATTTCGCGCGACGGGCAGGGCTCGCCTCGCCATATGTCGACCTGACGGATGCTGAACTCGCGTTCAGACTAGGCCGGCACGAGAGGGGCGGCACCCTGGCGAGCGCCGCCGCTTCATCCTTCGAACCGGAGGATCCCTTTCTGTCTTCTGCCCACTATCGAGCGGGACAAAGTCGGCATCTAATGGACGACAGCGCGGGGGCGCTGCACCATTTCGATGCTGCGTTGGCGAGCGCGCATACGGAAACTGATGTGCAAAACGCTCTTTGGGGTCGCTTCACGGTCGCGTTTGAACAAGAGCGGTCGGAGGCATTCGAACTGCTTGCCGAACTGGAAGTCTCAGGGACCAAGGATCGAGATTCGACTGTGCGGATTGAGTGTGGACGCTTAATGCTTGCTCTTCTCGAGGGAGGTTCAATACCTCCGGTTTCCGAACTCCGAGAGCTTCCTGAGCTGGCCCCTGAAGCGAGCGATCCACTGGTCAGATCGGCTCTTCTCAGGGCCCTCGCGGCCGTTCTCGTCTTAGGTGCGCAGTACCAAGACGCGCTGAACGCTGGAGCGCAAGCACTCGAGGAAGCAGAACACTTTCATCTCGGATTCGTCCGCCCTCACACCCTCGTCAGTCGAGCCGCGGCCTGTATCGGCCTGCGCCGCTTTGCCGATGCGTCGGAGAGTCTTCGTGAGATCGAAGGAGCTGCGAAGCGAATGAGGGACCCCTATCTTGTCGCCAATGTAGACATCCTCCGCTGTCGCCTCCTGCTCAACGAAGGCTCGCCGCAAGCCGCCCTGGAGGCCGTGTCCGGCGATTGGTCTCGAGGCCCCACGCCCGCACGGGAGATGGAATTCGGCGCAACGAAGGCCGCCGCACTCGCGTGCGCCGGGAGGCCAAAAGAGGCTCTAGCAGAACTGGCTCAGCTTGAACAGTTGAGCCGAGCGCTAGAGCCCCAGCTCCTTCACCGCTGGGCACGAGCGATCTGCCTCTTGTTCCTCAAGCATGACAAGGCTGACCGTGAAGTCGTGGCTGCTTTCAACCAGACATCGTCGTCGCACGCCTATGACACGTTCGTGTTTGCAAGCCGCCTCCATTCCAGAATTCTTGAGGTTCTTGCGGAGGATCGACAGCGGCACGAAGCTCTGGCCAGGATCCTTGAGCGTTCGAACGACCATCAACGTGCGATCGCCCTAGGCCTGCCGGTAGGGAGAGAAAGCGTTGGAGATCCCCCGCTGACAAAGCGTGAGCACGAGGTCTACACGCTCCTCGCTGAAGGCCGATCAAACCGAGAGATCGCTCATGCTCTGTTCATAAGCGAACCAACAGTCAAAGTGCACGTTCGGAACGTTCTTCGCAAGACTGGTGCTCGAACCCGAGTTGAAGCAGCGATTCAGGCTGTTACGAAGCGACAGCTTCAAGCACTCGCGGCTGAAGATCAATCGCGACATCAACTGGATTCTGACCCTCAAGGGTGAAGTCAGAGCCCTGGCCACAGCGATACTCAGGAGTCGCGTGGGCTAGAACGGCCTCGAAGGCCGCGACGACCGCCGTATCAAACTGGGTCTCAACACCGCGAGCGAGCCTTATCCTCGCCACTCCTGCGGGCATCGCGTCTCGATAAGGCCGCTTTGAGGTCATTGCGTTGTAGGCATCCGCGACGGCGATGACGCGTGAGAGAAGAGGGATCTCCTCACGGACCAAGCGATCTGGGTAGCCCCTTCCGTCTACTCGTTCATGATGGTTCCTCACGATGCGAGCGATCTCGGCGTAATCCTCGACGTTGGCAAGAATCCGCTCGCCGATGATGACATGCTGTTCCATCTCGCGTCGCTCATCGATGCCGAGCGGACCTGGTTTCTCGAGAAGACCGTCCGGTAGACCGATCTTCCCGATGTCGTGGACTAGACCGGCCAAGTGGGCCAAGCGCTGTTGCCTCTCGCTCAGGCCAAGGCGTGCAGAAATATCGCGGGCATAGACGGCCACGGCGGCAGAGTGGCCGGCGGTGTACTGGTCGCCGGCATCAAGGGCCGCGACGAGCGTAGATGCGAACTGAAGGTTCGCGCGCTCCTGCCTCGTCAGCGCCGACGCGAGTTCCTCGGCCGTCGCCCTCTGGTCCGTATAGAGGAGGAACAGTTTCTGGGCAACAAGAGCAGGGAATAGGAAGAGGGCCACACTCCACGGGGAGATCTGGCGGTAGGCGACAACCAGTAGGGCGGCCACTGGAACGTAGAGCGGCATTGCGAGGAGCATCGTGCTGGCCACCCTCAACATTTCTTGGAGGGTCATCTTTCTGATCGCCGCTGCGATAGAGCCAAGGAGAAAGTCTCCGAGCTGTTCGATCAATGTGGCCGCAGCAACAGCAGCGAGAACGTGACCAAACAAGTGAGGCGTGGAGCCGTCGATTTCAAAGGCGATGACCCCTGCCGCTCCCGCTGCCAAAGACCGCGTTGAGGTCCAGGTCAGCCACCGGAGATAAGGAGCCTGGAAGCTTGCGAGCAAGCTCGCGATGCTGACGCAGATGGCAGCCAAGGGTCCGTAAATGACCGCCGCAAGGACGATCGGAAGTGCGGAAACCGAGATCTCGGCTCGAGGGCTGACTCGGACACTCTGGCGCTCTGCAAGCACCGCGGAGGCAGCCAAAGCGGCAACGGGCCACGGCGCGCCGATGGCGAACGTGGTCTGATCAAGAAGGTACCCGATGAAGACGAGTAGCGCAGACGCAAGACAGCTGGTGTAAGCAAGCAAGCACCAGTCTCTACGCTCAAGCGCGCTTCCCCCAAAGATCCAAGAGGGAATCCTTGGCGAACCTCCTTGATACTCCCCCTTTAGGGTGATACCGTCCAAATTGCCGTCAGTCCCAAGGAGGAAGCATGCGATCGCGGATTCTGAGCCTCATGGTTGCGCTCGGGTCAGTCGCTGCCGTCGCAGGCAACGCGAAACTTTGGTAAACGGGAACTCGGCGCACGGCGCGTCGTAGCATCCGTTTTCCCCATGGTGTCCACATCACCCTGTTGAGGGATTTCCACAGGGGTGTGGATATCAGCGTAGAAGACTTACGTTTTGCCTAACCCGGCTGGGTCGCCCAGCTAGGCGATCAGGCCGCGCCTGAAGCCCACTGCCACGGCGTGGGCGCGCGAGCGGGCCTGCAGCTTCGCGAGCAAGTGGCGCACGTGAGACTTGACCGTCTCCTCGGAGAGGAAAAGCCGCACGCCGATCTCGCGGTTCACGAGGCCGTCGGAGATCAACTGGAGGACCTCGATCTCACGCGCAGTCGGCTCCTGCTCGAGCTCCTGCAGGGGCCCGCTGAACGGAATGACCTCGGCGCCCCGACCGCCGCGGCGCTTCGCCACCGCGTCGAAACGGCGGCTGTGGTCCACGTATCGGGACAGGATCTCTTTGCGCTCGGCAGCGTCCACGGTAACCGCGGTATCGGCCTGCCTACCCCGCCGCTTTAGTGCCGGGACCTACCCCGTTTCAGGGATGGCGGACGAGCTTCGTCCCAGCTCACCGGGCACCGCGGTCGCGTCGGCCGAGTCCGGAGTGTGCTTCGGGGAGGCGCTCACCCGGTCGAGGGTCTCCTTGTCGACGTTGAGCGGGTGGTGGCAAGCCGCGAGGTGTGCGTTGCCATAGTCGACGAGCGGCGGCTCGACCTGCGAGCAGATTTCGGTGGCGTACCGGCAGCGCGGATGGAAGCGGCAACCCGACGGCGGGTGGATCGGCGAGGGCACGTCGCCGGCGAGCACGATCCGCTCGCGTTTCTCTGAGAGGTCGGGATCCGGAATCGGAACCGCCGAGAGCAGGGCCTCCGTGTAGGGCATGATCGGCCGCGTGTAGAGCTCCTCGGCCGGCGAGAGCTCGACGAGCTTGCCGAGATACATGACGGCGATCCGGTCGGAAACGTGGCGGACGACGCCGAGGTCGTGCGCGATGAAGACGTAGGTCAGGCCGAAATCGTCCTGGAGCTCCTCGAGCAGATTGACCATCTGCGCCTGGATCGAGACGTCGAGCGCGGAGACGGGCTCGTCGGCCACGATCAGCTTCGGCCGAAGGGCAAGGGCACGGGCTACGCCGATGCGCTGTCGCTGGCCGCCCGAGAACTCATGCGGGAACCGGTTGTAGTGCTCCGGAGAGAGCCCGACGACCTCCAGCAGCTCCTCCACGCGCTTTTTGCGTTCCCTGCGGTCGCCGATGCCGTGGATCTTCATCGGGTCGCTGATGATGGTTCCGACGCGTTTGCGCGGGTTGAGCGACGCGTAGGGGTCCTGGAAGACCATCTGCATCTCGCGGCGC
>Ga0126383_10001665_pt1 | contig 13957 bp, 12 predicted proteins | sample PanSoiMetPlot_35_FD_96882 | JGI IMG/M metagenome (GOLD analysis project Ga0126383, IMG submission 96882) | Tropical forest soil microbial communities from Panama - MetaG Plot_35 | ecosystem: Environmental > Terrestrial > Soil > Tropical forest > Bulk soil | place: Panama | collected 2016-02-17
ACCGCGCGGACGGCACGTTCGTGCGGCTCAACCTGCTGTTGCTGCTGTTCGTTGCGTTTCTCCCGTTCCCCACCAAGCTGTTCGCGGACTACATCGGCGCGAACAGCCTGGAACGCGTCGCGGTCACGTTCTACGGTGCCACCCTCGTCCTGACCTCGACGCTCTTGCTCGTCCTCTGGCGCTACGCGGTCCGCAGGCAACTCGTCCGGCCCGACGCGGCCGACGAGGAGGTCGATCTGCTCACTCAGCGCCTTACCCCCGGCCTGGGCGGGTATGTGATCCTGATCGTCGCCGGGCTGTTCTTCCCGATCATCGCCGTCATCGGGTACCTGGCCATAGCCGTGTACTACATCATCCCGTCCCGGCGCCTGACCAACGCGATCCGCCACAAACTACATCGCACATCGCGGGCGTGATGGCCGCGCAGGTATGCGTAAAGTGCGAGACCAATGAGCGCTCACGGTTGAGATCGTCTGTGAGTGCGCGGGTGCCCCGACATCGTCATCGATTGCTAGCACGACCGGTCGTGGCATACGCCGCCCCCCTCAGATGCACGCCCCCGCGGTGCAACCGTCATCGCAGGTCATCAAGCCGATATGAAGGGCACGTGGGGGGCTTATGGAGACCGCGTGGAGGCACCGGGTGGCGCGCCTGGCCCGGCATGCCACGCTGGCCAGCCGCTGCCCGGTCGCGGCGGAGTATCCTCAAGCGGCGCCGGTACACCGCGGATGCTCGTTGCGCGTCCGCAAGGGCATGTGCGGGATCATAGTCCAGCAGAGCGGGGCACACATCAATGACCGAGCAGACCGGCGCGCCGCCGAACGTTTGGCTCAGGCAGGCCGAGTTCACGGCCGGACGGCAGTGCCTGGCATGGCGACACGTTCAAGGTGGTCTTCGCCATTCACGACTTCCACCTCGGCCTGGACTACCGCACGATCGTGGGATCCGGAAACCCGCAGACGCTCGTGTGGCGATCGAACGCGAACCAGAGACAACCCCAGCTGGATTCGCTGGAGGCGATATCGAGGATGACCTACTTCGACATGGTCAACCAGGTCTTGATGCTCCGGCAATCCCCCGAAGAAAGCACCATCAACAAGTGCCTCAGGGCCCTCACCAGCTAGGCCCGCCCGCGTCGTTCACCAGGCGCCGGTAAACGCGGCTCCGCCCTGCGGTGGCAAGGGACGCGGGGCGCCGTGATCGATCCAGCCATTCGATCTATGTCCCAACCTTGCCGTTGAGCACGTCGCCGAAGCGGGGAGCGCCCTCTTCGCGGGCGACCCGGGCACCGTTCGCGGTGAAGCTGATGGCGTGATACCAGCCGCAGAGCATCAGCAGGTCCAGCAACTGCTCATCGGTGAAGAGCTCGGCGAGCCGGGCCCAATGGCCGTCGCCGATATCCGAGTTGTCATGGAGCGCGTCGGCCGCCTCGATCAGCAGCCGGTCCCGCTCCTCGGTCCAGCAGGGATCCGACGCGGATCCGTGGGTGAGCGAGGTGATCTGCTCGGCGGACAGGCCGGCCCGTTCCGCGAAGAACGTCACATGAACCCCCCACTCGTACTCGCAGGCGCAGCGGGCACAGGTCCGGTCGATGATGATCTCCCGGTCGCGCATCGGCAGCGAGAGCCGCTTGCTGAGCTCGTAGCCGCCCCAGCCGCCCATGGCCGTGGTCATCGGCATGTTCCGCACGAAGGTACGGAACAGCAGTATCGGCGGAACCCCAGGCGGCATCATCGCGGCGAGACGCTCACCGACCTCCGTCGGGTACGGCGGCTGAACAGGCTCGATCCGGCTCATAAGAGACCTCCATGTTTCGGTTCGGCGGCGCTGATTACGTGAAATCGTCTCCGCCGGCATAACGGGCGGCAATCCGTGGTTAACACCGACCGCCTGGGACAGAGGACACCGGTAACCGAGGACGGAGGTCGTGCGGTGAAGGCAGTGCGGTTCGACGAGTACGGCGGGGCCGAGGTTCTCAAGGTCGTGGACGTGCCCCGCCCGATACCCGGACCCGGGCAGGTGCTGGTCCAGGTCAAGGCGGCCGGTATCAACCCGGGCGAGGCCAAGATCCGGAACGGCCTGCTGCATGCCCGCTGGCCTGCCACGTTCCCGTCCGGGCAGGGCAGCGACCTGGCCGGGATCGTGGCCGAGACCGGTTCCGGGGTGACCGGGTTCTCCGCCGGGGACGAGGTCATCGGCTTTACCGGCAACCGGGCCAGCCAGGCCGAGTACGCGATCGTCGAGGCGGAGGACCTGACGGCCAAACCGCCGGCGGTGCCGTGGGAGGTCGCGGGCGCGCTGTTCGTCGTCGGAGCCACCGCCTACGCGGCCGTCCGGGCCCTGGAACTGACCAAGGGCGACACTGTGGTGGTGTCGGGAGCCGCCGGCGGGGTTGGCTCGATCGCCGTCCAGCTGGCCAAGCGCGCCGGGGCCACCGTGATCGGGCTGGCCAGCGAGGCCAACCACGACTGGCTCACCGCGCACGGGGTGATCCCGGTCAGCTACGGCGATGGGGTCGCCGACCGGATCCGGCAGGCTGCCGACAAGGTCAATGCGTTCATCGACACGTTCGGCGCGGACTACGTGCAGCTTGCGCTGGAGCTTGGCGTCGAGCCGTCCCGCATCGACACGATCGCGAACCCCGAAGCGGTGCAGAAGTACGGCGTCAAGGCCGCGGGCAACGCCGCCGGCGCCCGCGCTGACGTGCTCGCCGAGCTGGCAGCCCTGATCGCGGCCGGGGAACTGGAGCTTCCAGTGGCCGCCACCTTCCCGCTCGGCCAGGTGCAGGACGCCTACCGCCGCCTCGCCCAGGGCCATCTCCTCGGCAAAATAGTCCTCATTTCCTGAGCGCAGCCCACAAGTGAAGCCGCTGAGCGACGCCGGGAGCCAGCCCACGCCCGTAGTGCGGCCGGTCCGCCGACCCGTTAGATGGGCGATGCCCAGTGGCCAAGCCACCACTCGCGCCACGCCACGGTGAGCTCGCTCACTCCGCGCACCCCGCATTGCCGCAGTGATGTGGTCCACGCGTCCTCGAGACTCACGCACAGTCTCGTCGCCGCCACTTCCGTCCCGCTGCCGCCGAAGATCGCCATCATGTCGGCCTCAGGTATCGACAGCTTGCCTCTTCCGCGCAGGACCCGGTTACCAATGTCCCGGCAGATGAGATATTCAAGATTGGCAATCCCACCATTCCGCCCCGCGGCACCCTGCTCGTCCTGGCCGAGCCCGACTCTTGAAAAACACCTGAACAATTCGGACAATGGCTTTGACAAGTCCTGATCGGAGCCCTCCATCTGCCAGCAGAACCATGCCGCGATCCGCTTCCCGCGGTCCGGTACCGTGCAGCCGAGGATGGGCCCTACCATCGCTTGATAGTCACCAGCATGCCTGACCACCTCACTGACGCGAACATGGTCAGGCATCTCATCGCTGCGGGGGACCAGTATCTGGTGAATACGGATAAGAGCTTCCGCCGGATTGGTGTGCCATGAGCCGCCTTCAGCAAGAAGGGAATTCAGGTGCCGAAGGGTCGACCGCCTTACCCCGCTGGCCGATAGCTGCAGGTGTATGAACGAAAGATCATCGAGCGTGATCACGGAGCAGGAGGTTATGCCGATGCTGGAAAACTGGCACAGGAACGATACGATGGTGTGCGTCGATCCGATCCGGGCGGGCCCGACGAAGGTTATCGGCAAACAGGCTTCGACGGCCCGCGAATCCGTCGAGGCCGCTCTTTCCATGCGCTCTCGCCTGGGCAGGTCATCGGCGTGCGGGCAAATCTGGAACCAGTTACCTGACCGGTAACCTATCCGGGTATCTGCCAGCCATAGGCCAAACTTTCTCTCGGTACAGTACCGCCGCAAGACATTGGTGAGCTCGAACCTGATACGCGCGCTAGGCCGCTGCAATGCGATCGCAAACCGCACGGCCAGTGAGGACGAACGCCGTGATGCCGCCATCTCGGCGGTTCTGACATCCTGGCGAACGAAACTCTGCGCTGGCAGCTGCGCGGGCGTTTGCAGGTAGAGCAGGGGCTGGCCGGCCACATCTGCCGCGATCCTGGAGATCTCCCGGATCAGATCGCGGACGGCTATGCTCTCATAGAACTTAATGCTTCTGGGCGCAGGCTCGACCGAGACAACTCCCTCATAGGTAGCGGCAGACTCAAACAGGAATGTCGGATTCGGCGGTGCATTCCCCCGGAACACCCTGCGGTCCGTCTCGTCGACAATCAGCTGGGGCGCTGCTCCCTTGCCGTTGAGCATGCGCTGTGGGCCGGACGCGCCGGGGCTCGCGTTCGTGCCGATCACCAATCCCACCCCATTGGCCGCTGAGGCCAGGGCTTCCACGATCGTCGGCGGCGCTCCGGTTCCGGCCGGGCCGGCCTGCATACAGTCGTGACTGACAAATATGTTGTCACGCATATAACCTGGCCGGTCGGCGGTATGATGAACTTCGAAATCCACATTCATGGAAGGCTGCCGCAAAATCCCATATCCAGCCCGCGCGAGATCAGCCAGATCGCGCGTTGAGGAGACGGCACCGTTGTGGTGTGGTGGCGGATACGGCTCAGTCATTACTATCCTCGGACGCGGAGAAACGTGCGTCGGGCGCGACGACGTCGGTCTTGCTCATACTGTTATCACCAGCCCACTTGGGCGCGCCCATCCGGCCGAGGGCCCTCGTGAGGCCGTCTAGGTGCCCTCGCACATATGGGAGTCTTCGCACCAGGAGGGCCACGGATAGGGCTGGTAGGGCGACCCCCAGGATAAAAGCTATCTGGGTTACCCTCCCGCTGCTATCTCCGGCAATTGCCGCGGCGACAAGTACCATGGAGAAGATGCAGACCCGGACGATGAACCTTGGGACCGCACGCAGATAACCCGATATGGAGTGCGGATCGGGGAGCGTAAGCCGGGTGTATAGAAATCCCGGCACTATCAGCAGTACAGCAATGACGGCCTCCTGGCTCTTGATGGAGCCAAAAGCAGCAGTCCTGCCCGGGCCCCAGTAGGGCCACGGCGAGCGGGTCAGGAAACAGGCGACTATATAAGAGATGCCGGCGAGAGCGCCCGCATACAAAACGGCGTCGCGCGGCCCGGCACGTGTGGCGTCTTGCAGGATCGCTCCGGCCCTTATCTGAATCCGGCCGCGATTGACCGGCCTCTCTGCTGGCCGCCGCCAGTAGGCATGGGCGCGGTTCGTCACGGGATCATTTTCGAGTGAAAGATCCTCGAGCATTTCCTCGGCCACTAGCTCCTCCGCAGTAGCGCGCAGGTTTTCAGGTGAAACGTTGGGATGGCTGAGGATTGAATTATTCATCTTGCCATTACCGGTCATGATGGCCTCCCCCGCGACGACGGCCTGCGTCAGCAGCACAGTGGCCTGCAGATGCTCCTCAGGAAGCGCTATGCACGCATGGCTTGCCTCCCATCTCCTCCTGCGGACGAGTTCGGCGACCTTCCTCAGCGCCGTTTGCGTCTCGAGTTCGAGCAGCTTGTTCACTGGCTCACCCTGGGGCGCGTTCCGCTGCGATGTGAGATGGTCCGCCAGCAAGGCTAGGTCTTCCCTGAGTGACTCCACGGTCCCCGCGTCAGCATCGGTGGAGAGATATATCCGGCTTACATCAACGCCGGTTCCGGCCTCGAATACCAGATGATATGAGCGGAGAGTTGACGGGATGCTGGTGCGGTACTGGACATAATAACCTTCTCTGCTGGCACGTAGCGTTCGCCACAATTTTTGCAGCCAAGGGAAGTTTTCATTGACGTATAGCGGCGAGTCATAGGTCAGCAGATGCTCATCACTCGCCGGGTCGAGTGCCACCACAAGAAGATGATCATTGAGGGCGACGTCGAGCAGCGCCGAATAGTCGGTAAGATATTCCTTATACCTATCAAAGATATCCAGTGCCAGTTTGCGATACTGCCGTACATGGCCGTCCACAGTTCTTGGGGTCTGCTCAGGGATCCTGTCATTGTTCGGCCTGTTACGCTCGGTAAATAGCGTGAGCAGGGCAGCTTGAATAAGCCAGCGCGGCTCATGAGTCTTGAACATTATACGACTAAGATCGGTGTCCGGATCGGATGACTCCGGATGACTGGTCAAGCTTTCCCGCAGGAGACGGTACAGCCCAGATGCCAAGAGCCGGGAGGTCTCCGACTGAGTCAGCCTCGGCACCTTGGTCCCGGAACCGTCCCGGACGTCAATCGGCTCGGCTGTCCTACGCGATATGCGGGCCACCGGTACCCATATCGTGTTGGCGCCGGCAGGGCTGTCCCCCACATCCGCGGAGGTGTGGCTGGCAAGCTGCTGAAAAAGCTTCGCGGCCGCCGCCTGGCCACGGTCGAGCATATTCAGGCTGATGTCGACCTCCGTGGTCCGGCGGGCAATACGGTGCTCCACGATGGACAAGCGTTCGGTCAGCCTTCGGACATGGTTCAGCCGGAGCGCGGCGTCGAGAAATGCGAGCCCGACGATCGCACCGTCATGCGAGAGGCGCGGCGGTGCGCCTGGCACTGGCACGGTAGAGATTGCCTCACGAAGACAGGTAATACCGTCCATCCGCACTCATCCCCCTGCTCCCCCTGCTGCGATGGCGAGTCCCCAAAGCCATCGGTGGCGCGTGTACGACACGTCTGGCGAGCCGGGCAGTACATGCTTGGCCCCGACGGCTCACTGTGACTCTCTGCCACTGCGGCAAGCCCCGCAAAGACAACCTTCTTAAACGCGGCGCATGGTCACACAATAAGGATGATCCAGAAATCAAAACCATGGCGGGCCGGTGATGAAGGGCTTACTCCTCGAGGCCGTATTGACACGTCCGGTCGACTGGAGTAGAGGCAGGTCATGCAACGCTTGCGGGGCCTGACCGGCGTGCGCCGTGCCACCACGCGGCATGACAGCACGTGGCACGCTACGACGCGACATGACAGCACGCGACGCGGCCGCACACACTACGTCGCGGTAGCAACGGTGCTGGGCCTGGCCATGACGGTAACCGCGGGGTGCGGATCGGGCACCACGACATCCCTGACCGCGCCCTATGGGCACTCGGGCAAGCCACCGGCCTACTTCCGCACGCTGCCGCCGGGTACCACGCTGCCGTCCAGCGCCCAGTGCGCCAAGTGGGTGCGGGCCCGGCCGATCGCCGAGAACAAGGGCGTGAACACCCCCTACAACCAGACCAAGGGCCAGCATGTCGGCAGCGGGTTCTTCGCCTCCGACGAGCCGCAGGCGGACCAGCTGATCGCGCCCCGGATCAACGGGAACTTCACCGGGACGACGGCGCAGATCCTGCGCTGGGCCGCCTGCAAGTGGGGCATCAGCCAGGACATCGTCTTCGCTCAGGCGGCCGTGGAAAGCTGGTGGCGGCAGACCACCCTGGGCGACTGGCAGGCCAGCGGTTGCGCGCCAGGCCACGGTCCTGGTGCCGACGGCAAGCCCGGCCTCTGCCCGCAGAGCTGGGGAATCCTGCAAACCAGGTATCCCTTCTATCCGGCAGGCTGGCCCGCTATCGCGACGTCCACGGCGATGAACGCGGACACCGCGTACGCGGTCTGGCGGTCCTGTTACGAGGGCTATGAGACCTGGCTCAACACGGTGCCCCACGGCGGCACCTACCAGGCCGGGAACGCGTGGGGCTGCGTCGAGCGCTGGAAAGCCGGGCGCTGGCTCACCCCGGAGGCCCAGCAGTACATCGCCAGGGTCAAGCACTACGTGCGGATCCGGGTCTGGACCCAGCCCTACTTCCAGCAGCCCTAGCGGCCGTCCCGGCGCTGCCCCACGTACTCGATGCGGCCGGCCTGGATCTGCCCGGCGTCGATCGCTGCCTGCTCATCGGCCTCGCTGACCCCGGCCAGGTCGGCGAAAAAGTACGGCCCGTGGCCGAGCAATCGCCGGCTGAACCGGGCATCAAGCTCGCGCACGATGTCCGCGCCAGCGTGCAGGCCCTCGCCGGCTGCCCAGCTCTGGCAGTAACGATCCCAGGCCAGGCCCGAGGCGTGCCAGCCGTCGCGGCGCCCCTGTAGCCAGTTGTGATCGTCGGCTGGCGCGGGCACCCGGTCGAAGCACCACCGGGCGGTTGCCTCGTCGAACCGCTCCCAGGCCCATTCCACGACCACGACCACCCCACCAGGGACCAGCGCCGCCGCCACCAGATCCAGCACCTCACCGAGGTCGGCGACGTGGTGCAGCGACGTGCATGCCACGATCGCGTCTGCCGGTTGCGGCGGCTCATACCGTTCGAATTCGGCCTGGTGGTACCCGGGTCCGCCGGGTGCCTCGGGATCGATGCCAACCGCGCTATATCCAGCAGTACGCAGCATCGGTACGAACCCGCCCAGCGGTCCGCACCCGATTTCCGCCACCTCGGCCGGCGAAGCCGGCAACCGGGACCGGACGAACGGCCACATGGCAGCGAGCCATCGCTCATCGGAGGTCATCCCGCCCGAGCCTACGCCGGACCCCGCTCCCGCCAGTGCCCGCGCCCCCCGAGCCCTCTGGCCTGCCCGTCCGCCGGCCCTGCCTTGGCCGCCAGACCCTCAACCGGAAGTCGGCCGCCCGAGCCTACGCCGGACCTCCGCTCCGGCCAGCCCCCGCGCCCCCGAGCCCTCTGGCCTGCCCGTCCGCCGGCCCCTCCCTTGGCCGCCAGACCCTCAATCGAAAGTCGGCCCGCCGAGCCTACGCCCGACCCCGCTCCGGCCAGCCCCGCGCCCCCTCGCCCGCCGACCGCCGGCCCTCTCCCCAGCCCCGGCCGGCGGCCCTCCCCCTTGGGGCCGCCGACCGCCACCCCGGAGCCGTCATTCCCCTTGGAACGCAGGAATTAATGACTCGTTGACGCTTATATAAAGCCATGGTAAAACCTGACCAGCGGGGGCCGGGGGAAGCCGGACGAAGTGGCTGAGGCCTCCTCGGGCAACCCTTCCATCGAGGCTTGCGCCGTGGCGTGAGCAAGGGGTGTTCAGGAGGCAGTGGAGTGAAGAGACTACGTCAGGCAGTCGTATGCGCGCTGGGCGCCACAGCGTTCGCGCTTCCCCTGGGGTCCCCCGGTACCGCCACCGCACAGGCGGTAACGGGCACCCCGCTCACCCTGGTGAACGGCTGGACCGGCGCCCCCTTCGGTACCGCCGCGCCGTCGGTGGTGATCACTAGCGGGATCGTCCACTTCAAGGGCGCGATCGCGGGCGGCACCAGCGCGGTTGCCTTCACCCTGCCGGCCGCCTTCCGCCCCAGCAAGAACGTCTTCATCCCGGTGGATCTGTGCAACGCCACGAACGGCCGCCTGGACATCTCGCCCAGCGGTGTGACGAGTGTGGAGGCCGAGGGCGGAACCTTCTCCAACGCCCAGTGCTTCACCTCGCTTGACGGCGCGTGGTTCGCGAAGTCGGCGAGTTCGTTCACCGCACTCACGCTTCAGAATGGCTGGACCAATGCCCCCTTCGGCACCTCGAAGGCCGAAATACGCAACATCGGCGGGGTCGTCCACTTCAAGGGCGCGATCGCGACGGGCGGCACCAACTCGGTCCCCTTCACCCTGCCGGCCGCCTTCCGCCCCAGCACCAATGTCTGGGTCCCGTTGGATCTTTGCGACGCCACCAACGGGCGGCTGGTCATCCAGCCGAACGGCGTGACGAGTGTGGAGGCCGAGGGCGGAACCTTCTCCAACGCCCAGTGCTTCACCTCGCTCGACGGGGCCTCGTTCGCGAAGTCGGGGCAGTTCTTCACCAAGCTGACCCTCATCAATGGCTGGGTCAACGCCCCCTTCGGCACCTCCAAGGCCCAGGTGCACGGCACTTCCGGAGTTGTTCACTTCAAGGGCGCCATCGCGACGAGCGGCACCAACGCGGCTCCGTTCAAGCTGCCGGCTGCCTTCCGTCCCCACAAGAACGTTTTCGTCAAGGTTGACCTCTGCGACGCCACCAACGGGCGGCTGTTCATCAAGCCCAGCGGCGTGGTGGACGTGGAGGCCGGGACCTTCTCCAACGCCCAGTGCTTCACCTCGCTCGACGGGGTCACGTTCGTGCCGTAGCGCCGCGTGGCTGACCGCACCGGTACCACCCTGAAGCGCGCGGGCCCGCCCTCCTCCCAGCAAGGCGGGTCCGCGCGCATTGTGTGGCGAGCGGCGTGTAGCAGGATGAGCACATGCTTGCCGTTCATGTTCACGCCCGCGTCCGGGCCGAACGGGTCGCGGACTTCCTGGCCGCCACGCAGGTCAATGCCCAGGCGTCGCTCGCTGAGCCGGGCGTGCTGCGGTTCGATGTGATCCAGGATCAGGACGACCCGGCGCACGTGGTCCTGGTCGAGGTCTACCGGGACGCCGAGGCCAGCGCGGCGCACAAGCTGACCCCGCACTATGCCGCGTGGCGCGACAGCGTTGCCGGGATGATGGCCGAGCCCAGGGCGTCCACCAAGTTTTCGGTGATCTTCCCGGCGGACGGCGACGGCTGGGTGAGCGGCTCACCGTGACGGCGTTTGAGTTCGCCACCGCCGCCCGCATCGTGGCGGGCCCGGGCCGGGCGGCTGAGCTGCCGGGCCTGCTCGCCGGGCTCGGATCCCGGGTACTGGTGTGCACCGGCGCGAACCCGGGCCGCCACGCTGATCTGCTGGCCAGCCTGGATCTGCCGGCCGCGATGTTCGCGGTGCCCGGCGAGCCCACGATCGACCTGGCCCGGGCGGGCGCCGTGGCCGCCCGCGAGCACGGCGCCGACGTTGTTGCCGCGATCGGCGGTGGCAGCGTCATCGATATCGGCAAGGCCGTGGCCATGCTGCTGGGCAACGGCGGTGACCCACTCGACTACCTGGAAGTCGTCGGGTCCGGCCAGAAGATCACCCGGCCCGCCGTGCCCTGTGTCGCGGTGCCTACGACCGCGGGCACCGGGGCGGAGGTGACCGCCAACGCCGTGCTCACCTCACCGGAACACGGGCTCAAGGCGAGCCTGCGCAGCCCGCTGATGATTCCCCGGGTCGCCCTGGTCGACCCCCGGCTTACCCTCTCGTGCCCGCCCGCGGTCACCGCCGCCAGCGGCCTCGACGCGCTCACCCAGTGCCTGGAGCCGTTCGTGTCCATCCGGGCGAACCCGCTGACCGACGGCTTGGCCGCCCAGGGATTGCGCCGCGCGGCGTCCGGCCTGCGTGCCGCCTACGCCGATGGCGGCGACCTCGGCGCGCGAGCGGATATGGCCATGTGCAGCCTGCTGGGCGGTATGGCGCTGGCCAACGCGAAGCTGGGTGCCGTGCACGGCCTGGCGGGCGTCGTCGGCGGCACCGCGGCCGTGCCACACGGTGTGGCCTGCGCCGCGCTGCTGGCCCCGGTCGTCGAAGCAAACGTGCGCACGCTGCGCTCCGTGGACCCCGGCGACCCAGCCCTGAGCCGGTACACCGAGGCGGCCCGGCTGCTGACCGGGCGGCCCACCGCATCCATTGAGTACGGCGTCGCGTGGATCCGCGAGACGATCGCTCTGCTCGCAATACCTGGACTGGCCACGTTCGGCATCGGGCCGGAGCACGCCGGCGACATCGCCGCCAAGGCCGCCGTGTCAAGCAGCATGCAGGGCAACCCCATCGCCCTCAGCCGCAGCGAACTGAAAGCGATAGTCCTGCAGGCCCGGTAAACCCGGCACCGATGTATCACGGGTTCGGGCCGGACCAGTTAGCCGGTGATCGCCACCACTTAGCCGGTGATCGCCACCACGGCCGTGTAGATGCCCAGGGCAAGCAGGATCGCCGCGGTGATCCGGCGGACCCAGGCCATGGGGATCAGGTCGAGGCTCTTGGCACCGACGCTGACCGCGACGGCGGCGACCGTCCACAAGCCCAGGGTTCCTCCGGCGAAGACCAGCAGCGGATCGTACCTCGCGGCCAGGTTCGCCGCGGTGATCTGGGTGATGTCTCCCCACTCGGCGAGGAACACCACCGTGAAGCTGGTCCCGGCCACCCGCCAGAACGACGCCGTGCGAGCACCCTGGCGCGCCGCGTCCACCCCGTCGTGATGTCCCGGCCGCAGGCTGGTCGCCCATAGGTAGACCGAGCCGGCCACAAACAGCCCGGCCACCACGGCCTCCACCACGCGGTCGGGGAGCAGGGCCAGCAACTGGCCCGCGGTGACCGAGATGCCCATGTGCACCGTGAACGCCGCGGCGACGCCCGCCCAGACCCAGGACGGACGGCCGGTACCGGGTGCTCAGCACCAGCGAGGCGAACATGGATTTGTCGGGAAGCTCAGCCAGGAACGTCAGCGTGAACGCGATCGCGATCACGGCGAGGTAAGGCATGCGGCTTCCTTCGGTCGCTCCTTCAGCGGCCGAGGATCAGGGAGGCATCTTCGGCCGGGCATCACTCAACAGCCGAAGGTCTCGTCCACCACAAGCCGTGGCCCGGTGGCCGGGCGCAACAACGCGCCGGTATGTCGGCCAGCCGGCGAAGGACTACTCCCCTTCCTGGGAAGGATACCGAATTGTCAGTCCGTGCCGTGGCCGCGTCCGGCCAGCTCGGGAACGCGGGCTTGGGACCTGGCACGCGGCTTGGCCGGTGCGGGCGCCGGGCGTAGCTCGTCGACGCGCACGAGCGTGACTCCGGCCAGGATGAACGCGCCGCCGAGGAACTGCACAGGCGACGGCAGCTGGCCGAGCAGCAGCCAGGCGAACAGGATCGCGAACAGCACCTCGGCCAGGCCGATGAACGACGCGAGCTTGGCCCCGAGCCGGCGGGCCGCACCGATGCCGGCAACGTAGGCGAAAACCGAGGCGAGCAGCGCCAGCCCAAGGACCGGCACGACCCAGCTGACCCGATGGCCGAGGAAGTGCACGTTGCCAGCGGCGGCGGTCACCGGCAATAGCCCGGTCCAGTCGAGCAGGGCCAGGGCCGCCGCACCGAGGCATATGGCGGCCCAGGCCATGACGACCGGCGGCAGCGGATCCTCGTCGGCGGCCGAGAGCACGAAGTAGGCCGCCAGGCCAGCCGCGGCCAGCAGTCCCCACATCACCCCGAACGGATTGATGTGGGCCGAGCCGCCGATGTTGAGCACCATCGCCAGCCCGGCGACCGCCACCGCTCCCCCGGCGATGGTGAGCCGGCGGGGCCGCTGGCCGTGCCGCAGCCACAGCCAGCCGACCACCAGCACCACGGCCAGGTATTCCAGCAGCAGGGCAACGCCTACCGGCATCCTTGCGATGGCGTTGAAGTAGAAGAACTGGCAGCCAGCGACCGCGATCAGCCCGTAGGCGGCAACCTTGCCCGCGCTCCGGCGCAGCAAGGCCCACCGGCCGCGCAGCTGGATCAGGGCGGGGATGGTCAGCATGAGCGCCGCGGTCACGAGCCGCGCTAGCACGGCGGCACCCGGGCTCCATCCGGCGTCGATCAGCGCCGAGGCGAACGCGCCCGAGGTGCCGAAGGTCGCGGCCGACAGCACCGCGAGCGCCAGGCCAGCGCTGCCCGGAGCCGGCCTGGTGGCATGGGTCCCCGCTGAGGTCACCGCTACTCCTTTGTAAGTGGCAAACGTGAGCTACGCTAGTGACACGGCCTACGGATAGCGACACTATCCAGGCCGCCCGAAAGGAGTCAAGGTGCTTTTTGCCCATGACACCGAGGTGGCGCTGGCCAACGCGGCGGCGCTGGTCAACACCGGTCGCGGCGGTGAGGAACTGCTCCCCGACGCCGCGGCCCTCGATGAGTTCATCGCGGCCTGGGGGTGGACCGGAAGCCGCACGCACGACCAGGCCGAGCTCGACGCGGTCCGGCGGCTACGCCCCCGGCTCGAGCGGCTGTGGGATGCCGGCAAGGACGAGGCCGCCGAGATCGTCAACGCCCTGCTGCGCGAGACGAACGCCCTGCCGCAGCTGGTCAAGCACGACCACTGGGATTACCACCTGCATGCCACGCCCCCGGACGCGCCGCTGGCCGACCGGATGGCCGTCGAGGCGGCGATGGCGTTCACCGACGTCATCCGCTCCGGGCAGCT
>Ga0126383_10001667_pt1 | contig 13948 bp, 10 predicted proteins | sample PanSoiMetPlot_35_FD_96882 | JGI IMG/M metagenome (GOLD analysis project Ga0126383, IMG submission 96882) | Tropical forest soil microbial communities from Panama - MetaG Plot_35 | ecosystem: Environmental > Terrestrial > Soil > Tropical forest > Bulk soil | place: Panama | collected 2016-02-17
AAGCGGTCAGCACCTGCGCTCCAAATGTGATCACGGAAACGTCGCGGCCCTCGCGCGCAGTGCGGGCCTTGCCGATCTCGACGAGGTAATCGTCTTCCGGCAATTCTGCGCGCAGCCGCGGCAGGCGATAAAGCTTCTTGTGCTCGAAGTAGAGCACCGGATCCGGATCGCGAATCGCCGCCTTGATCAATCCTTTCGCGTCGTAGGCTGTCGCCGGTTCGACAATCTTCAAGCCGGCGGTGTTCAGGAAAAACGATTCCGCGTTCAACGAATGAAACGGACCTGCTCTCACGCCGGACCCGCAGGGGCCGCGAAACACTGCCGGGATATTGCCGCCCCAACGGTAACGGGACTTGGCCGCGTAGTTGGTCAGCAGATCAAATCCGCACGAAATGAAATCAATGAACTGAAACTCGGCAACGGGCTTCATGCCCATCAGCGCGGCGCCGCAGGCTGCGCCCACGATCGCAGCTTCGGAAATCGGAGTATCGACCACGCGCTCTTTACCAAAATGATCGATCAAGCCTTCGGTAACTTTGAACGCGCCGCCATAGACACCGACGTCTTCGCCAATCAGGAAGACGGTCGGGTCGCGTTCCATCTCTTCCCAGATGCCCTGGCGAATGGCCTCGACCATGGTGGCCATACCGCCGCGCGGTGGTCGCTCAGCCTTGGACAATTTCTTAGCCGCTGTTGCCATCTCTCGTGGTTTGCTCGTGCACCTTTATTCGTTCCCGCGGTCCGTGATGACGACGGGGGAACTCCGCAATTACTAATCTGAAATCTTCACCGGCGGTTTCTCGGCCGGTAAATTTAACTTGTCGAGATTCGGCAGAATCTGCTTGAGCTCCGTCTGATCCTTGCCGGTCGCGTCCACAAATGTCCAGTTCACTCCGCCGTCGGTGGAAACTCCAATCAAACTGCCGTCGGTTTGAAAGATGCCGTCCTTCGCCTTGATTTTGGTGGTAACCGGCACCACCGCATATATTCCCGTGTTGTCGCTCACGAACTGGCCGGGCGCGCCGCAGGTCGCGGAAAGCAGTTCGACACCCTCGGCGTTCCACGACTGCATTTCCCTGGTCATCTCCGCCAGCAACTTATCGCGGCCGCCGCCAAGCTCGACCACCTTCGGATAAGTCAGGTCGATAAACTTCGCATAGTCTTTGTTCGCCAGTGCCGCTTCGAGCTCTTTGGCGCGCGCCGTCAAATTCGGGTAGCCCGCAACCGCGGCCGGCGGTGGCGGCGGCGCGGCGGCCGGACGCGGCGGCGCGCTGCGGCAGCCGGCACAGATCAAGAACAAAGCCAACGCGCCTATGAAGCAAATGAATTTCATCGGGGCTTGATGACGACCACCGGCTCCGGACATAGCGCCAGCTTACCGGCAATCGCGGGAAATTCATCTTTCACGTTGATGCAGCTGGCCGAAATAAAAGTCCAATGCTCCCCGCGATCTTCCGAGATTCCAATCAGACAAACCCTGGTGTCAGATGTCTGTTCCCCGGCTTTGACCTTCAGCGTCGTCGCCACCACTGCATACAACTCGCCGCCATCTTCGATTACCTGCGTGGCTTCCGTTGGCGCCCAGGAAACAACTTGCGCACCAAATTTTTTCAAGTCCTCATGACCCGCTGCAAAATCGGCCAGCAGATTTTCCCGGCCGTATCTTGCGACGTATTTTGGCCAGGTCATTTCCAGCAGTCGCTCAAAGTCGCGACGGACATCTGCGTCGCCATATTCCTTCGCCTGCGTTTCAAGGGCCGGATAAATAGCAAATATGTTAGTGCGCGCGCGAAGGTCTGATTGCGGCGCTTGCGCCGCCGCACCGCCAAAGTGAGACGCCAGCAGCAGCATGACAAACACAATTCCCGGCTTCACGTTAGCTCTCCAAAATCTTCGGCCTGAATGCCGGTGGCACGATGGCATTGTCAAACACACCGTAAATCGCACCGTCCGGTTCGGGCATGGGCGAACTTTCAGCCCAGTCCGAATCTTCATTGATCTCACGCGTCACGTCTGCGGTGATCTCGTCCAACTTCTCTCTGGTCGCGAGGTTTTGCTCAAGCAGATACTGCTCGAAACGATCGATGGGATCGTTGTGCTTTTCCCACCACTCAATTTCACCCTCGGGAATATAACGCTGGTCGTCGTGTTCGGCGTGGCCCTTGCGGCGATAAGTCTTGGCTTCAATCAAAACCGTGCCGCGACCCGAGCGCGCATAATCAATCGCCTGCTTCGTCACTTCATAACAGGCAATCACGTCATTGCCGTCGACGATGTGGCCGGGGATGCCGAAGCCGGCGGCCTTCTCTGCCAGGTGCCGCACGGCCGTCTGCATACTGGTCGGCGTCGAGTAGGCGTATTGGTTGTGTTCGGCGATCACGATGAGCGGCAGTTTCTGCACCGCCGCAAAGTTCACGCCTTCAAAGAAGGCGCCCGTGCTCGCGCCGCCATCGCCGATGTAAGCGAGACCGACGATGTCCTTATGCTGCATGCGCGCGGCCAGAAGTATTCCGGTCATCACCGGTATCATGTCGCCGAGGTGTGAGATGGGCCCAATAAAGCCCTTGTCCAGATCTCCAAAGTGCACGTTGAGATCTTTGCCGCCGGAAGGACCCCAGGCCTTGGCCATGTACTGCGCCAGGATTTGGCGGGGCCGGATGCCCTTGACGAAAACGGATCCGAGATCGCGAATAATCGGCGTAATGAAATCATCGGGCCGCAGCGCATAAGCGGAACCCACTGCCGTGGCTTCCTGGCCCAGCGAGCGAAACACTCCCCCGACAACCTTGGTTTGCCGGTACAACTTGACAATGCGCTCTTCAACCAACCGCGTGAGTTTCAAGTACCGGTACAGCTCCAGCAGTTGATCGGGTCCCAGCGAAGTTTCTTTAGTGCACGAGAGGGGTTCGCCGTTGGCGCTCTTTCGCGGCGCGTACTTGGTGCTGATGCGCATTTGAAATGGCGGACGCCGGCGCGGGCCGCGTCGGGCGCTTCCATTTTTCGTTTTCTCGTTTGGCATGTGGGCCTTTGCAGTTCGGACTTAACTTCCCATCAGCTTCAGCCGTGACCTGACCACTAGCTAAAGCTCTTGCCGGGCTGTGGCTAACTTGGCACCACCTAACACAGCTAACCTGAAGCAGCTACCTTGCCGCCAGCTAACTTGCCACTAGCTAACTTGCTGCGGCTAACTTGCCCCCAGCTAACTTGCCCCCAGCTATCTTGCCACTAGCTAACTTGCTGCGGCTAACTTGCCACTAGCTAACTTGCTGCAGCTAACTTGCTGCAGCTAACTTGCCACTAGCTACCTTGCCCCCAGCTACCTCGCCCCAAGCTAACTTGCTGCAGCTAACTTGCTGCAGCTAACTTGCCACTAGCTTCAGCTAGTGGAAATGAGCAAAATGAGTTCGGCTTTAGCCGAATTAAAGGAAGAGTCTATATCCTTTCTGGCTTTAGCCCCACCCTCAGTTTCGGCTAAAGCCGATGATAAAAAAACTCCTCTCCCACTAGCTAAAGCTAGTGGCAAGTTAGCCAGTGGCAAGTTAGCCAGTGGCAAGTTAGCCAGTGGCAAGTTAGCCAGTGGCAAGTTAGCCAGTAGCAAGTTAGCCAGTGGCAAGTTAGCCAGTGGCAAGTTAGCCAGTAGCAAGTTAGCCAGTGGCAAGTTAGCCAGTAGCAAGTTAGCTAGTGGCAAGTTTGCTGCGGCAAGTTTGCTAGTGGCCACCTAGCTCGTGGCCAGTTAGCCAAAACCAGTGGCCAGTTATTACTTCACAAATTGCCAGATCCTAAATACGCGACCGTTATTGGCTCCAAAATCGGGCTCCTGGCCTTCATTGATCGTCTGCTTCCAGCTCTCCAACCGGCCGCGTTCGTTCTGCCAGAAGGAGCCACACAGGTCAAGATAGGCCAAAACCGTTTCGCGCTCGCCTTTGCCAATCAATTCTTTGGCGAGCAGCATCTCCGGGCCAAAAGAGTTAAGCACGGGCGAACCCGGCACCTTTCCGGCGGCCACCAGGTTCTCCTTCGCGCCTTTGATATCTCCGTTCAGAAAAGCAATCTGCCCGAGCACCATGTGGCCCACATGAGTGCTGTCGGCCAACATTGACGGTCCAAAGCCGGGCATTGCTTGCATGGCCTCTCCCATGGCGAACAATTGATCCGCATAAGAGCGCGCCTTCTCGATTTTATTTGCTGCCAGGGCGGCGGGGGCCATAGCTAACAGCAGATAAAGTTTTCGGGACTGGCCGGCCTGTTCAAGTTCAGCCTCGTGTTTGGCCAGGAACTCGTTGGGATCTGTGGTTTCGCGGCGGTCCTGCGCGCCCGCATAAGCGGAGATCGTGAACAATATTCCGGCGGCTGCGATGACGGTGCGAAAATTCGGCTTCATATCTTCTTCCCCTTTCTTGAAGACATTCACGCTGCCTTAATCGCCAGGTTTCAAATATGAATCGTTTTGTCGTGCACGCCCTCGGCGGCTTCCATCACGGCTTCGGAAACGGTCGGATGGGCATGCATGGTATTGCCCAGCTCTTCCGCCGTCGTTTCCAGTTGCATGGCGACGCAGGCCTCGGCGATCAACTCCGTGGCGTGCGGGCCGATGATGTGCACGCCCAGCACCTCGTCGTATTTTTTCTCGCTGACGACTTTCACAAAACCTTCTTCTTCGCCGATGATGCGGGCTTTGCCTGAAGCCGAGAACGGAAACTTGCCGACCTTCACGTCGTAACCGGCTTCCTTGGCTTTAGCCTCAGTCAATCCCACGGACGCGACTTCCGGATCGCAGTAGGTGCAATTCGGCACCAGCCGCAGGTTGATCGGCCGCGGGTTTTTCCCCGCCAGATGCTCAACCGCCACGATGCCTTCCTTCGACGCCAGGTGCGCCAGCAGCGGGGTCGGCACCACATCGCCGATCGCATAGACACCCTTCTCAGCCGTTTGCTGAAACTCATCAACCTGAATGAAGCCGCGCTCAACTTTGATTTTCGTCTTATCTAACCCAAGCCCCTCGGTGAACGGCATGCGTCCCACGGCAACCAGAAGCATCTCAGCCTCAAGCCGCACTTCTTCACCCTTGGAAGTCTTGCCGGTAATGACAACGCCGTTATCGGTCTTCTCCAGTTTTTCCAGCTTGGTATCTACCTGCGATTTGATCCCGCGCTTGCGAAATGCCTTGGCAAGTTCCGCCGATACTTCTTCGTCTTCGAGCGGGACCAGACGCGGGAGCAGTTCCACGATCGTGGTCTCGGCGCCGAAGCGCGAATAGACGGACGCGAACTCGACCCCCACGGCGCCGGCGCCCATTACAATGAGCGACTTGGGAATATCCCGCAGTTCGAGGATGTGATCGCTGCTGACGACGTGCTGGCCGTCGGTTTCGAATCCGGGAATCGGACGCACCACGGAACCGGTAGCGATAATGATGTTTTTGGTTTGAATCGTCTGCTTCGATCCGTCTTCAGCGGTGACTTCGACTTTGCCGGGCAGCACGAGTTTGCCGGCGCCCTTGAACACGGTGCATTTATTTTTCTTCATCAAGTACTCGATGCCCTTCGAGTTCTTCATGACCACCTTGTCTTTGCGCTTCTGTACGTCGGCGAAGGCCAGCTGAATCCCGCTCGCCTGCACGCCAAAATCGGCGGCGTGCTGCGTTTGTTCGTAAATGTGCGCGGACATCAGCAACTGTTTGGTGGGAATGCAGCCGCGCAGGGTGCAGGTGCCGCCGAGCCGCTTGTCCTTTTCGACAATCGCGACTTTCAACCCCAACTGTCCGGCGCGAATCGCGGCCACATAGCCGCCGGGTCCGCTGCCGATCACTGTCACATCGAATTGTTCGTTAGCCAATTTGGAAGAGTCCTCTCAACGCAAGTGATGGGTGATGAGTGACGAGTAATCCTCAGCCACCACCAAAATAGAAACCTGAATGACTTTGGAAAGTCGTTATTATAATCGTTGCCGCAGGATTGAGCCAATTTGCCTCTTAACAGCAATGTCAGAACCGGGAGCGGTAGCGACCGGGTCAAGCGCACTCAGCGTGACATTTGGCCCGGTGGCCACCGCTCCCGGTTCTGACCCGAAAATGCCACACCATCACGGGCCAAATCGCTGCCGGTATTCCGTGGAGTTGGTAAACGCTTTGACCATCTCCGCATCCTGATAATTGCCGTCGAACTGATTCAGCTTATTGAGCCAGAAGTTGTAGCCGCTCATGTCTGAATCAGGCGCCGCGCTGGGATCGCGCCGCAGGTAGCCAAAGTATTCCATCAATACAAAGGCGCGGTTCTGTTCCTGCTGGCGGTAGGTTGCGTCGTTGGCAATACTCAAGAGCACTCCGGACCGCGTCATCGCGGCAGCATTCAGCTGGGCGATCAGTTTGTCCTTTTGCGTCTGCGGCGGAACGATGCCGGCGTTGGCGTACACGGCGTTCACAAAGGCGTCGTTCGAAAGGTTGTCAAATACGGCTTTGAACTCAGTCCGGTTGACCCACTTCGAAGCGAAGGCTTGCTGATTGGACACCAACTGCGACTGCCAACCCGGCGTATTCACAATCACGCCGCGGCTGAGCTCCTGCACGTCGCGCATGAATGATGCGTACTTCGGAGAGATGGCGAACGATTCTTTCTGCATCAAGTACAGCAGATAACCCGTCTGCTGAAACTCAATCGAAAGGAAGAAAGCCGCGGAGACATTGTTCCTTGCCGACTCAACGCATGGTGAGTCAGACCCACACGCTGTGATTTGATTGGTCCAGAAAGCCAGCCCCGCAGCGTCAGGCTCCCGATTCAGAAAATCGTGATAGTTCTGATTAACAAACGATTGCGCGTCGTCGATGGGATTGGTGATCGACTCAGGCGTGTTGTCTTTGATCGTCACCACGGCAGACTGTTGTTGGCCTATTACCGCGCCGGCCGGGTTACTCAGCACCAGATTGAAAGTCTCGTCACCTTCCAGGTACATGTCGTCATTGATCAGCACCTGAAAAGTTTTGCTCGTCTCGCCGGGCGCAAACACCAGCGTGCCGGCGGCGTATTCAAAGTCGCCCTTCTGAGTCGCGGTCCCGTCGGCCGTCGCATAATCCACTGATGCCTCAGTGCTGGCATCGCCGCTTCTCGTGACCTTGATGACCAGGGACACGAGCGCTTCCGGCACGTTGTAAGCCGCCTGACTGAATTGCAAAGTAGGCGTCGTGACTTGGTCATCATTGATGATAGTGCCCACGCCCTTGCTCTGACTCAAAGCGCCATTAACCGGATTGGAAAGGTTGACGAAGAAAGTTTCGTCGGGCTCGACATTTATGTCGCCGTTGACGAGGATGGTCACTGCTTTCGAGGCTTCTCCCGGGGCAAAACTCACCAGCCCGCTCGCGGCCTGGTAGTCGCTGCCTGCCTGCGCAGTGCCATCTGCCGTCGCATAGTTGACCGTCACCGTCTGACCGCTAACGGCGCTGAGCTTGACCAGGAAAGTGAAATCAGTCGTGCCGTTATTGCCTTCCGCCAGATTTGCATTTGAGATGGAAATTGACGGCACGGGATCGTTATCAGCGATCGTCAGTAACGCCGTCGCCTGATTGCCGAGCGAGGCGCCGCCGAGAGGATTGCTCAGACTCAGATTGATCGTCTCATTCGGTTCGTTGATCGAGTCGTCTGCGATCGGGACCCCGAAGGTCTTGGGCGAAGTATCGCCGTTGGCCCAGATCAAGGTCCCTTTAACTGAAGTGTAATCACTTCCGGCCTTCGCCGTTCCGTCAGCGGTCGCGTAATCAACCGTTACGGCTCCGCTCTGTCCCACACTGCGGGTGACGGTGATGGTCGCCTGCGCCCCGTTTTCGTTGATGCTGTATGCCGGAGCGCTAAACTGCAGGCTCCCGGCCTGGGGCGAAGTGACCGGCACGCATTGTGAAAATTCAGAAGTGTTGTCGGCCGTGTCTGCCGCCGTCGCCGTAATCATCTGGCCGAGGACCAGGCCCTGGTAATTCTGACTGAAGCCGGCGTTGCCGTTCGCGTCCGTAGTTACATCGAAGGCTCCGACGAAATTCTCGCCCTGGCCGAATCCCGCAGAACTACAGGCATTATTCGAATAAATATAGACGCGGAATTTGCTGTTCGGTGTGCTGTTGAGGTTGCCGCTGACAGTGATTGTGTTCGCGCCCACCACGGCTGAAGTTATGACCGGATAGTTCTGGAGCAGGTTTGGTCCCGTGTCTCCATCGAGCTGGTCGTTCGGCGTCACGCCGTTAGCGCCCAGATCGATTCCCAGTCCACCGTTGCCGCTGATCGAGTTGCCCGCGATCCAGTTGCCGGCGCCGTTCGTCACATAGACACCACCGTCATCGTTGTAGACGATGGTGTTCCCAAAACTGGTTTGCTCGCCACCGATCGTGTTTGAGCTTCCACTCTCAATCCAAATGCCGTATTGACCATTCGGCAGAGCCGAAACGTGATCGGCGGCGCAACCAATAAAGTTGCCCCAGATGGAATTGTGAGTAGCCTGTGGGCCGATGTGCAATCCCGAACCGCCATTGCCGGAAATGACATTGCCCGCGCCGGGACCGTTGCCGCCGATAAAGACACTGTCCTGTTGAGACTTGATGCCAGCCTCTCCATTTCCCTGAGGCATATTCCCAGTTATGTCTGTGCCAATGTAGTTACCCTCGATCACAGTACCTTTAAACTGGGGGGAGACCACCTCGATGCCGTCGTGCTTGTTGCCTGAAATTATGTTGCGCGCTCCGGCGGCCGACCCGCCGATGGTCACCGCGTTGTCGCTGATGTTGGCGACTTGAATACCGCTGCCGTTGCCCAGCGGCGCTATGCCGGTGACGTCCAGACCGACCACGTTACCCTGGACCAGGGCGCCATTTAACTTCCCTTGCAGGTCTATTCCGGCAACAGTATTCGCAGAGATGGTGTTGCCTGCATTCTTGGAAGTCCCGCCGATCCTGAGGTTGGAAAAAGCTGTCCCAAGGTCATTGATGTTAACGCCAACCAGATTACCCAGCGCAGCCTTGCCGCTCTTATCGGCGCCGATAAAGTTCCCCTGGATCGAGTTACCGGTGGCCCCGGCGTTAAGGATGTATACGCCGAATTCAGAATTACCAGAGATCAGATTGCGCGACGATAGACCAACGCCGCCTATTTGATTATCAGGACTGCCGTCCACGATGATGCCCATGCCATTCGGGGCGGCGACCGTGCCGTTCGAATTCGTGCCGATGAAGTTGCCTTCGATGGAGTTCTTTCCGTTCTTCGTGAGCCGGAGCCCCGCGACCGACTGGTTGTTGAGATTTCCGGAAAAGTTCTTGATGATCAGGCCGTTGACATCGCTGTCGCCGGCGCTAATCCAAAGACCGTCCCCTAAATTGCCGTTAGCAACTGCCAGAGACCCATCGATTTCGATCAGCAACACCGCGTTATCGCCTTCGCTCAATTGATTCACGCTGGCGCCGGGCTGCGTGTACGCGTTAATCGACACCGGATCGGTAATCTGCGGCAAGGGAACCGGCGGCTTGATCGTATGTACGCCGGAGCCGGTAATGTTGAAATCGATAACGTCAGCGCCGGGCGTTTTGTTGGCCGCGATGATGGCCGCGCGCAATGAGCCGGGCGTCGGGTTTACATTGTCGCCATTGTCCGCCACGGTCGTCACATGAAAGAAAGTCGTGGCAGAGGCTGACAGCGCCAGGACCAGCACGACTGCCGTGGCGAGTAACGTCTGAAATAAAGCCGCGCGCAATAGCGCAGCAAGTTTCGGTTGGGTTCGAGTTCCGTAGTTCATCGTAATTCTCCTTCGATCTGAATAGTCTGGAAAGTCGATACTGCTGAAATCGAGTTGCAGCAGATCAGTTTCAAGCCGGTTGAGGTTTCGCTGGCGTGCAAAGTCCCTGCGGCCAGCAATCGCAAAGTCTCCGGCAGGGTCGTCTGCAGAGTTTCGGCGGCTTTTTCCGGCGTCAGCATCAGCGCTTCATCGCCGCAGTGATCGCAGTGCCGCACGAACGAATCGTGCAGCGGCCGCACGACGATTCGCTGTCGTGTATGAATCGTGATTTGGGTCCGCTTCTTGTTGGTCATGTCGTTCCTTCCGCGCTTTGCTTCTGCTATCATCCGGGCCTGAAACGGCTGTTGTTGGCAGTAGCCCGACCGTGAGGGAGGGCTCTCAATCTCCGCGCTTTGAGCCCTTGCTGACGCTCGGGCTACTGCCCCGTTGACGCGGCAATCCTGGCCGGTGGACCGGCAAAATGTCTTTAAATTCGGCCCAAAACCTTCCAAAAGAATCCAAGAATGGAACCCGACAGCGACAGATCAGTTTTTGAGTTCGACGAATTCCGGCTCGACACGCGCAAGCGCCAACTGACGCGCGCGGGCGCAGTCGTGCCGCTCTATTCGAAGGCCTTCGATCTGCTGCTGGCGCTGGTCAAAAACGGCGGGCGCGATCTGACGAAAGAGGAATTGTTTGAGACGGTTTGGCCGGGACAGATGCTGGAGGATGCGAACCTGACGGTCACTATGTCAGCCGTCCGCAAGGCCCTGGGAGAGCGCGCCGCCACGCCCCGATACATCGTCACAATTCCGGGACATGGTTATCGCTTCGTGGCCGATGTTGATAAGGCCGAGGGACTGGTAATCGAAACGGAAACGATCTCGCAGATTACGGTCGATCAGGAAGCGGACGACAGACGCGTGATCGAGGTGGCGCCGGCCGCAATCCCCATCGACTCTAACGTCGAACCGAAACAATTGAATCCGGCGCCGGTTGATCGTCAAAGATGGCCCATCGTAGCCGGCGTGACGGCCATCATCGTGCTCCTCCTCGGCCTGACCTTCTATGTCATTCGCAGCCGCAGCGCGAGCGCGTCCGCAAACCGGTTCGCGCAAATCAAAATTGTCCAGGTCAGCTCCACCGGACGCGTAGTCAACGCCGCCTTATCGCCGAACGGCAAGACCTTTGGTTTCGTCCAACTGGAGCAGGATCGCGATCTGCATACGCTGCGGCTGGGCCAAATGAATGGCGATAAGGATATTGAGTTGATTCCGCCGGCGGCGGCCCGCTACCAGGGTCTGGAATATTCGAGTGACGGCTCAAGCTTGTATTACGCCCGCCAGGAAAACGGCGAACAGAATTTTGCGCTCTACAGGATTTCCGCGCTTGGCGGGGCGCCGGTCAAACTCCGCGACAACATCCATCAATACTTTTCCCTGACGCCTAACGAGCGGCGCGTAGCCTTCGCGCGCGCCGCCGGTAACGGACGCAGCTTAATCGTGTCGAACGTTGATGGGTCGGATGAAGCCACGCTGGTGACGCTCGGGCCGGAACGCCGCCTGGGTACCGCCACCGCCTGGTCACCCGATGGTTCGGCGCTGGCGGTGAGCGCGACTGCAAATGAAAAAAGCGAAAGCGTGGCGATCTATTTGCTGCCCGCCAAGGGCGGCGAGATGAAACGTCTGACCGACGCTTTATGGCGAGACGTGACCCGCGTGGTTTGGTTGAAAGATGAATCCGGTCTGCTCCTGCTGGCCACCGGTGTCGATCCAAAGGAAATCAAGCAGGTCTGGTTTGTCGACTTTCCCAGCGGCAAAGCACGCCGCATCACGAACGAGCTGGCCATCTACGATATCGGATTGACCGTAGGCGGCGATCCGAATTCCTTTCTGCTGGTGCAGCAAAAGCAACTCAGCAATCTTTGGATCGCGCCGGCTGATGACCTCACGCGCGCGAAGCAAATCACTTTCACCGGACCCAATCTTCACTTCGGCACATTTGCTTTTGATTGGCTGCCGGACAATCACCTGGTGGCGGCGTTTCCCACGGGGCGGGGATTGGGCTTGTCGGTGATGAACAGCGACGGGAAGGAAGTGCGCGAGTTAACGCCGCCGGGCAACGGAGATGGGATTCCCAGTCTGAGCGCCGACGGTCGCTATCTTGTCTTTCAATCGGCCCGGTCCGGCTCTGATCAGGTCTGGCGCGCGGATCGGGACGGCAGCAACGCGCGCCAGCTAACCAACTGCGGCGCCAACTCGCAGCCGGCAGTTTCGCCGGACGGGAAGTGGGTGGTTTATCTGTCAGATTGCCAGGGAGAGCCGGCTTTGTGGCGGATTTCAATTGAAGGCCAACCGGCGGTGCGCCTCACCGATCGAGCAGTGACGTGGCCGTGGGTCTCGCCCGACAGTAAATGGATCGCCGGAGCATATCGACCCGACTCTGGCAAGACCCAGTTGGCGATCTTTTCGATTGACGGCGGGCCGCCGGTCAAACTGTTTGAGGTCGCGCCGCGGGTAATCTTCAACTTTGGCATCCGCTGGACGCACGACGGGAAAGCAATCGTCTATCGCGAATCCGGCTTTGGCCTTTGGCGACAACCGATCGAGGGAGGCCCTCCGCAACGCCTGTCCGGATTGCCTGATGAGAAGATCGGATGCTTTGGCTGGTCGCGCGACGGCAAGCTCTTCGCATTCGGCCGCAATACCGAATTTCGCGACATCGTCATGATCACGGATCAGGATCGCGAGCGCTAGCGTGGTCTTGGTTTGTGAGTGCGCTGGCTTGCCGGGCGCCTTTCGGTGCTGAGGCAGGGCAAAGCGGTGACCAGTTACCGCACTCCAAAATTAGAATTCGATGGCTTCAGCTGTCTGAGAAAGGAAACTGAATGATACACACAGAAGGCTATCTCAAGCTGGTTAACGACTCCAAAACCCGTATCCGGGAAGTCACCGTGCAACAGTCGCTCGATCGAGTGAAGGAGAATCCGGACGCCAAATTGATTGACGTACGCGAGGATCACGAATGGGATGCGGCGCGGGCAGTGGGAGCTATGCACCTTAGCAAGGGAATTATTGAACGCGACATCGAAAGGACCTTTCCCGACAAATCGACTGAGTTGATCCTGTACTGCGGCGGTGGGTATCGCTCGGCTCTCGCCGCCGACGCTCTGCAAACGATGGGCTACACAAATGTCTTTTCGATGGCGGGCGGCTGGACAGCGTGGAAGGAAGCAGGCGCGCCCATCGAGTCCTAGCGCGCGGGCTCATGTTCTTAATTTTATCGGTGACAAGCAAAGACGTCAGTTCTTCAACTTGAAGTCTTTGGGCAGCACCTCAACCGCGATCGCGTCGCCGTCGATCTTCGCCTTGACGTCTTTCGCGTCAGTCGTCGGCTTAAAAGTAACTAAGACGTTCTCCGGATCTTTTCGTGGTCCACATGAAATATTGCCTGAAGGGCGCGTGTATGCCGTTAACTCGACGCGCTGTAACACCGCGGCGCGAATCCGGTACGGGCGCTCTGCGGCCTGGATGCTGAAATAAGCCACGCCCTTGTCGCAATCCATTTTTAAGAACGATCCCTGGACCCGCTGCTCGCCCGCTTGCAAAGGCCGCAGACGTTCGCGCAACGCGTCATCCATGGACTCAGGGCCTGCTTCCTTCTCGGTTTCGCCATTACCACGCGGTTGGATCACAACCCGGTCGCTGCCTCTCGCCGCGTTGTACTGTGACAGCTCTTCCTCGTAGCGCTTCATCGAAGTAAGCAACATATTCGCCTGTTGTTGCATGCGCCGATCCTTGGCCGTGCGCAAGGGTTCAAGAGTTTGGCGCGCCAGATCAAATTTCTGTTGGCGCAGATAAATTTGCGCCAGGTGCAGGCTGATGTCCTGGCGGCCCGGCGAGAGTGCCAGCGCCCGTTTCAACAAATCGACTGATTCATCCAAATCTTCACCGGTCACGGCGTTGATGAATCCCAACAACGAATACGACTCAGGAAAATCAGGTTTGAGCGCAATGGCTTTCTTCAACTCGGATCGCATGGTCGCCGCGTCTTCCGGCTGGTACCCCTGCACCATGTTGGTGCCATCCATGCCTTCGCGGCTGATGACATAGGCGTAGTAATAGTGCGTCAGATAATTCTGCGAATTGCCGGCCACGGCTTTCTGCAGGTACGCCGAAGCGCTCTTAAACTCTCCTTGCATGAA
>Ga0126383_10001668_pt1 | contig 13941 bp, 12 predicted proteins | sample PanSoiMetPlot_35_FD_96882 | JGI IMG/M metagenome (GOLD analysis project Ga0126383, IMG submission 96882) | Tropical forest soil microbial communities from Panama - MetaG Plot_35 | ecosystem: Environmental > Terrestrial > Soil > Tropical forest > Bulk soil | place: Panama | collected 2016-02-17
CGGTTCTCGGCGCCGGTTTCCGTTTACATAATTATTCATTATCGGACTCGGCCGGCCCGCCAAATCGACCTCGAGCACAATATCTTGCGGTTTCCTGGAGCCGATCGAGCTCCGCGGAACGCTATATCTTGTGGTTTCGATCGATTCGGCCGAACCGCTACATATTGCGCCCAGGGAGCGGCGCCGATCGCCAGGACCTCGAGGCCGGCCGGCCGCGATCTCGCTGGCCAGGACCTCGCCAGGCGCCGCCCAGGGGCATCAGGACCTCGAACCTGGCCGCCGGCCAAAAAAAAACCGGCGCTCTCGGCGCCGGCATATTCCCGTTTATTTTTAAATCGATCGCGCCTTTGGGCAGGAACGCCCCAAGGTGGGATTTGTTGCAGATCAGCTTATAGCACAAATCCACCCACAAGGCAATTGAATTGATAAGCCTTTGGTGATTCGGCCGAACGGAACGATTTTACCTATCTACTTTTTCCAACCCTCGCCGAGTGGCGCCTGATCATCCTTCCATTCATCATTCAAATCGATTCCCCTCCATCTGGCATGCCCGTTCGACAAATACTTTTCCAGACCCAACCGCTGATAGTCGTCGCGAATCCTGGTATTCGAGAGAGGCTTGTGTCCGTTCTGCTCGCACCATTTCTTGTAGGCTTTGTAGAGCTCGCCGCCGCTTATCGATAGCTTATATCCGAGAACACAACACTCGAGAATGAAAGCATTAACCACGTCGTTCGACTCGCGGAAATCCTGGCCGCTTTGCTTGACCCGCTCCGGAATCTCGAATCGGCCTCGTTCTTTCAGTCTCGCTAATCCGTCGAGGCACCAATTCAAAATTCCCTTTGACTCATGCTTGATCCGTTCCTTAACCAGTGGGTCGCGTTCGTCTTCCGGAACGCTTCGGCCGAAATTGACAATGAAGACGCGCCGGAAAATCCCGCTCGAGGCCGACGGAATTCGCGGTAGTTGATCCATCGCCCATAAAAGTTTTGCCGTCGGCGTGATTGTTATCGGATCATTGAATTTCTTTTCATAGGTGATCGCCTCGCCGCTTATGATCGAGTTGATTACATCGAGCGACCGAATGAATTCGCCTGGTTGCTCAGTCGCTACCGCGAGCGTCTTACCTGGCAGTTGAGCGAGGGCGAATTGAGATCGCTCGATATCCCTTAATCCGAGCTTGCAATATCGATCGACGAAAACATTAGTGATGCCCTCGACGAACGTCGATTTTCCCGAAGCCATTTGACCGAATAACCAGACCGCTATCTCATAACTGATATCCGTCGTCCCACACAGGCCGGCGAACTCTTGCAAGAAACCCACGCTCTCGATTCCAATCTTCTCGCCAAGCCAATCGATGTAGGCCTCCCACGTCGGCGCCTTTGCTTCCGGATCATACTCGAAATTGACTCCCGTTGTGGCATACAGCGAATGCGAATGAGGGAGAAGTTTTCGCGTCGAGATTTGTAGCGTCCCGTTCCCACATACTAGATAGTCGGAGTGTCCATCGAATTGATCATCGCTTACCGCGCAGCGCGCGCGCGCGAGCTCGACAACCGAACTCAAGATGCTCGACGACGGTTCGATGCCCTCGCTTTTCGCATCCTCGAGAATCGCCATTACTTCCCGCTTGATCAAATAGACCCCGACCGGTTTCCACAGCCCTTTGTCATATCGATAAAAATCTCCCCTGCCGAATATCATCGGCGGGCTCTTGTCGAGCCACCGATCGCGGAGCTCGTCATCGGTTGGTTTGTCGCCCGAACCTCGCTGGCCCGTTCGATCGGTCCATTCCGGCGCCTCATCCGCTATCTGCTTGAGCTCGTCGATCGTATGCCCCGCATTGAGCCAATCGCTTATGTCGCCGCCATCACCAGGCAAGCCAATCAATTCTCTCTCAGTGAGAAGCTTGATCGATGCCGCATAGTCCTGTAGCTTCCGCGCGACATCGATCGCATGCTCGAGGCCTGCCCTTCTACCCTTGTTATTTGGTGGGTCATTATCCGCGATGATAACGACTTTTCTATCGCGGAAGTACATGCAGAAACTATGATGCCCTGGCCACTTGCCGGCGCCGCCGGCGCTCGTCGTCGCCAGGAGTTTGTAATCCTCGAGCCGCTGGACATCTTTCTCGCCTTCGACAACCCATATCCATTCCTCGATCGAGCTCGTTTGAATCTTCTGCAATCGATAAGGCCATCGCCCCTTGATGCCGTTTAAGTTATTGATCCAGCCGCCGGCGCCGTCCGGTTGCCTTTGGAAGAAAGTTTTTTTCTTTCCATCCCTGCCTGGTTCCATCCGGACGCTTTGATATCTCACGCTGCCGTGAGCATCGACGTAATCATAGACCGCGACGATTTGCGGCTTGCGATCCGACGGAACCCAATCGGATAAAAACAAATCGCGTTTCTCGAGTCGAAGTGCATCGAGAATGGATTCGATAGTGCAACCGGCATAACAATGTAGAACGATCTTATCGCCTTTGACGGCGATCCCGAGCGACGGCGTGTTATCTTTGTGGGCAGGACAGCGCGCAATCCATTGGTCTTTATTCTGTAAACGTTTTACCCGTTCCAATCTTCGCAACAAATCCTCGATCGATCTATCTTTGTCCATTTCAATCTCCCTGAGAAATAGGCGCAGTTTACCCTTTGCGCCGATCGAGTTTGATCGACGCTTTACCTATAGGCGCAACTCGACCGATGCAGTAGATATCCTCTCGTCTTTGGAGAGCTCGATCGATTTAAGTCGGCGACCTTTATCGGCCGCTCTTATAAATCCGCAAAACGGAGAAACGGGAATTTCAATTTCGCGCCGCATAGTATCACAAAGCCATCAAGAATCAAAACAAAAAATCGAGTAGATACTGTAGATACTTCATTCAGTATGAAAGCATTGCCGGCATAACGAGAGCCCTTTCAACCTGGCTGCCGCCAAGCTTCGAAAGTTTTTCCAGTGTCCAATCTCGCCGATCTCGCATCCGAACTTGAGGCAGTTGATATGATGAACGACTCCCTTATCCAGATCGGCCTTGAATTCATCGACCGGATCGGGATCAAAGGCCGGTATATCTTTTTGATCTTTGAATGCCATCTCCGGAACCACCAGCGCATACGAGAAGCACTCGACATATTGATAGTCCGATCGTCGATTGAAAATCCTCGTTCCCCAAATCAACACCTCCGGCTTGGCAGCCAGCTTGACGAACACCGGATCATGAAAACCGGCGACGAATTCGCCGATCGTCGTAAACAAAGAAACTAATTCATCCTTGCTCATGACAATCGCTCCCTGATGATCAGCGTTAACGGTTCGATATTGGTTAGCTGGCGCCCCGCCGCGTCAGTGATCTTGACTTCGGCCGTCATCCGGCCCGCTATCAACTCGCCAGCCGCAAATAGATAATCGGCCGTCGAGGGACCCGAAAGCGTCATCGGCCGTTCTTGGATTCCATTGCCGGCGACCGTATATCTCAGCATAACGGAACTGCCGGCGAGCGCGATCGGCGTCTTATCTTCATCGGCATTTCGACAATCGACGCGCAACAGCGAACCGGTATCCGATTCGACGAGTTTGAAAATCACGTCTTATCCCCCTTCCGATATTGCTCTCGTCGGTCCCTGAAATCTTTGAGGACCTGGACCGCGCTCTGATCATCCTTGACCCCGATTCTCTCACGTAGCCAATCCATGACGAGTTGATCAGTCTCGGCGGATTCCGCCGCTTCGATGATGGACAGAGCAAACGCTCGAGCCTCAGTCGGCGTACAAATGCCGATGAAACCGAGGCCATTCTCATTCTCATAGCTTAACTCGACGAGGCCTTTTCGAGTCTCGGCGCCATACATACTTTGTGCCCATAGTGTTAGCATTCAACCTCCAAAATCTGAATAAACGGGGGATCGATCCGATATTCAGATTTCAATTAGAGCGCCCGCCGGCCCGATAGCAAATTCCAGAGCAATACGATTAGAGCGACAACTAACAACAGGTGAATCAAGCCGCCCATCGCGTAGCCGCTGAGAACTCCCAGGAGCCAGAGAATCACAAGAACAATGATTAGTGTCCAAAGCATTGCGCCTCCTTAATCCTCGTCTTCGGCCGAGGCCTCGATCGCGCCGCCGCCGGCATACTTCCGAACCCCGACCTCGTTCCCGCACTTCGGGCATTTAACCGAATGATCTTCACCGTCGGCCGGAACCTTCTCGACGAGCTCGGTTATATTGTTGCCGCAATATTCTCGAATCTCTTTCCCGCTGTCCGTCCTGATAAACATCAGGCCTCGCCCTTTGCGATAGATTGCACCGGTTGAAAACGGCTGTCCTTCCTCGACATTCAGTCGCTCGAGATCGCCAGGCGCCATGACGCTCTTGTATTCCTCGAGTAACTCGTCGAATTCGTCTTGCTCCATCGGCGACTTTTTGCCCTGGCAAGTGTAGGTAATCCGCAAATCCTCTTGCGTGGCCGTGACATCGACATCGGCATCATCGATTCCTGTAACCTTGCTGCTCATTTTTGATCCTCCCTGTAGTACGCCATTGCGTCCCACATTTCGATTCGCTTACCTGATTCAGTGACGACACCGAAACCGCCTTGCGAGGGTTTCGCGAATCGCCCGTTTTCGTCGATGCCCCACTTATCGACTATTCGCTCGATCTCACCATTCCTCGTCTTAACGTGAGTAGCGTTTCGCACATCGACGGCCATCATACGCTCGTACCTGATAGCTGAGTTGTGAACGTGTTCTTGACCGCAGCATCGCCGGCGCCGAGCGAGAGCTCGACCCATACCCCGATCGCGGCCGCCGCTGCGAGCGCCCCACCTGGTACGTTCTGAGCGACTCCATCATCGACAAGTGTTATCGACGACGGAACCGTTAAACGATTCGCGACTGATTGCGAACCGCCGACTGCCGCCTCGCAAGCAATCCTGATCTTCGCCGCTGGATCGGCCGTCAAAGTCATTTGCGCAGAATTCAGAGTGAGCGAGCCATTATTATTTTTCCAAAACAGTTTTTCGTATCGGAGCGTGGCGCCGGCTTGCGATGCCGAGTTATAGAAAAACCGTCTGACTCCGGTAATATTTGGCCCCAATGTCGCAATGTTGGCGCCGCCCGATGTCTTCGTAAACGTGACAGTTTGAGCCCCGGTCGAGGCAATAATGATTTTTAGAATTCGCTCGAATGTTTGCGTCGTCACGACCGGCGTCGTTCCATTCAGCGACTTGGTATCGCTCACAATCGCGCCGGCCGCGTTCCGGCCCGTGACCGTGACGCTCCGAGTGTCGGCCGCGCTGCTGACCATCGATACTGTATCGACTGCGCTTATATCCGTGAACTCGACTCTCGTCGCCGTGTCGATCGCGCCGCCGCTTGTGCTGGCGTCATCTTCCGGCATGCTCGCCGATGCAAAAGCTAGTAGATCGGTTGTTAGAATTGACACATTCAGGCCCTCCCTTCCGAGTTTTCATTCGTGGATCAGGAACCTCGCGACGAGCTCGAGCGTCGAAGCAAATTCCTTCTCGATCTCGATCGATTCCGCGAACCCCTGTTGAGTCGTTAGCAATTGAGCGAACAAAACTTGAGTCAGTATCAGGCCATAGGCCAGGCGAACCCATTCAATATTCATTTGGCCGGAATTCCGCGCGATCGAATGGAGCGCCTCAAATGAGCTCGAGGCGATTTGATGGAGCGGCAAATATTGGCCCGTCGCTTCTATGTTGGCGATCGCGGCGCCGGCCGCCCTGGTCAGAGCCTCGAAAGTCGGCCGCGCCGTCGTGGATATCTGGCCGGCGAGGACCTCGAAAACAAGAGTCGCCGACCTGATCGCCCTGGTACTGGATTCGATCGACGAGAGCTCTGTTTGAGAAATCCGGCCGGCCGCTTCAAATGCATTGATGGCTAAGCGGCTTGTCTGACCCAATGCCTCGAATTGCGAGCCGGCCGTTCTCAGGAGAGCCGCGACCGCAGCGAAATAACTGGTCGCCTGTTGCTTGATTGCTCCGAGCGCCTCAGTATTCGAGAGCTCGGCCGCGCTTACTAGGGTAAATCCTTGTGATTCAAACGGCGAGATCGCCGTCCTGAATAAGCGAGTCAAAGCCTCGAATCCAGCGACGGCCGTTTTCGAGAGAGCCGTCAAAGCTTCGAAGTAATTCACCGCTGCAAGCTTCACCAGGCCGAGCGCCTCGAGATTGGAGATCGCCGCGCTAATGATTGGTATGTTGCCTTGAGCTTCAAATGCCGAGATCGCCGCCCGCGCGATTCGGCCGAGCGCCTCGAAAACCTGGCCGGCCGCTTTCAGAACGCTCGTTAGAGCTTCGAAATAACTCGTCGCCGTGAGCTTCACCAGGCCGAGCGCCTCGAGATTCGAGATCGCCGCATTCTTGATACCGATTCCGGATTCGAATAATGCGATCCGAATCGAGGCGAGCGAGCTTTGAGTTTCCCAATTCTCGACGGCCGCGCGCGCGATTCGGCCGAGAGCTTCGAATACCTGGACCGCAGTTTGAGCCGATCGCGTCAGAGCTTCGAAATTTGAGAGCTCGACGGCCGAGACAGCCGTCAAACCCTGCGCCTCGAAATTCGAAATCGCGGCCGTCGCCTGGCGAGTTAGAGCTTCCCAATTCGAGAGCCTCGAGCTCGCCAGGCTTTTTGTTGCTTCCCAATTCTCGACGGCGGATTGAGCCGATCGCGTCAAAGCTTCGAATGAATGAATCGCATTTGTGGTAACTGTCCCGCGCGCCTCAATGTTCTTGATCGCCGTTTGAACAATTCGCCCTAGAGCTTCCTCATTACTGACGCCCGCCCTGGCCGCCCTGGTCAATGCCTCGAATACTGAAATTTCCGTTTGCTTGACCGTCGTCAGAGCCTCGAAATTCGAGATCGCGCTCGCTTTTGACGTTCCGGCCGCCTCGATATTGCTTATTTCGACAGTCGCAATCCGGCCCAATGCTTCATAGGAAAGCACCGCCGTTTGACTGACCGGCGTTCCGGCCGTGAGCTTCGCGGCAAACCATAGAATCGTCGGAGTCGTCGTCGTTCCGTTCCCCCAGTTGATAGTAAAGCCGCCGCTGTCGAGTGAAGTCTCGGTTGCGTACTGAGTGACAGAGCCCGCGATCGATAAAACAGTCAAACATCGAGTGCTAAAAATTGCGTGCTTGGCGACCGTCGCAATGACGTTGTTCATCGACTCACTGCATGAGCCCTGGTTCGTCCCGTCGCTTCCGCCGATGTTTAGATTTGCTTGTGATCCGAGCGATGTCGAAGCCGCCGCGTCTGCTCCCGTCACCAGGCAAAAACCATCCGGCGCGAAAGCCATACTCGAAACGCTCTGGCTGCCCGTACCGCTGATCTTGACGAAACTGCCAACATCCCAACTTCCGCCCTTGATACAAAGAACATTGAACCCATTATTTGTCCCGATTGCATTCGCGATCTGATTGACCGTGAATCCGTCCGAGTCGAAACTCACGAAATCAAAACGAACATCTTCCGCGCCTGCATTTGTCGTGCTCGCGTGACAAGAATCCGTCCTCTGATATGAAATACATTTCATACCCGAGGCCATCGTGATTCCAATTAGCGATAGCCTGGCCAGTGAAAACCATCGCTTACTCGTCGAGAGAGCCACACCGAAAGATATTTCGGATGTTCCCGGCTGTTGGCTTTGAGACAGAAAAAACATAATCGTCGGCTGGAATCCGACTCCGGTATAGCCTTTGTTCCCTGTGCCGGCCGTCGTCGCGTAGTTTTTGACATTGACGTTTGTGATGTCCGAGCCGCCGAATGCCATATACATGATCTTGTAACCGGACGTATTATTTGTAGTCCATTTCAAGGTAAACCCATCCGAATCAAAACTGACCAAATCGCATTCCGCCGAAACGCTCGAACTCGCCATGATTGATAAAGCCTTCGCGGTATCGGTAGCGTTTCCCGCTGTCGTCGATACTGCATCTTGCATCCAACCTACCCGGCTTCTCGAAACCGATGCCGCGCTGGAGAAACCGACTCCCAGAGCCGCATTCGCGCCGATGCCTTCGGCGCCATCAGCAACGCACATCAAAATCAGAGCCTTTGGAGTGAACCCGACACCTGTAATGCTCTGCGTTGCATTCGCGGTTCCCGAAGTGTCTTTAATAAAGACCCCGACATCGAATCCATTCGCCACTACCAGACCTCATCATTCAGCGCGCGATTGTAGAGAGCGAGCCATGTCTCGTCGTCGAGTTGTGGACCTGTCCGCTTGACTGTTGCATCATCCGGAATATCCGCCGCCGGCGTACACTTATATTCTTCACCATAGCGCCAGAAATAATCAGCGCCTTGCAAAATCTCCTTGTAATTCCAAGTCTCGACGGTTCGCCCGAGCTCGCGGCCGGCGACGTGGATCGGAAAAGTTTCGGCATAGTAGACCGTGATTATCTGAATGCCTGTATCTGGAATATCGGCCCATTCCAGCGTTCGCATGATCGAGCCATCGCTCAAATATGCCTTGAATCCCGCGATCGTCATTTCTGCACCCCAATCGCCGGCGCTGGCGCGTCCGGTTGCTTCTTGGTGAATTCGACCTCGAATGAATCGCCAGGCCGGAACTCGGCGAGTACGTCGTCGATCGCTCCCGCGAACGTGATCGAGTACGGCGACAGATTATCCCCAGTGCTCATGACCCCGGTAACGGCCGCGTGATCCCGATTGATAATGACTTGCGAACAAGTAAAGACGAATTTCATTTTTCCCCCTCGAGGCCCAAATGCGACCGAACCTCGTCAGTCACGCATTCGGGACAGGTAATGTTGAGATAAATCTCTTGTGGAAGCGTCACCAGGCGAGGCCCCGGTATCGCCTCGTCGTAAATGATCGCCTCGCGAACGATCAAAAAATTGGCTTTCTCTTTCGGAGTTGCTTTCCCGCAGACCGCGCATTCGAATACACGCGGCGCCGTCATCAATTCCGAATGCCTTTGACTGAGCTCGAAAACCTGGCGAAGCTCGTCGAGCGGCACAACCTCGCCTCGAGCCATCCTCAACCTGTGATCCTGATGAGTCGCCTCGAGCTCGCGAGCGACCTGGCCGAGCTCGTCGTCTTCCTTTGAAATGTGTTTTCGCATATGCGCGTATGTAAAAATGCAAATGTCAATCAAGCGACGGCCGCAGAATCACGCTCGAACCCGAGCCCGTCGTATATCCGCCGGCTGCCGTGACCGGAGTAACGAGATCGGGACTCGCGATCGCCGTCGCCGGAATCATCGCCGGCGCCGCCGTGTCGCTTTCGCTCGGCCGTGGTTCCCATGCTTGCGGGACCTCGCCGCGCTTCAAGTAAACCCGATCGACCTCGAGAGTCGAACCGGCCGGAACCGTGATCTCGACATCAACCCATTGATTCGCATAGCCGCCCGATCCATCGTTGAAATCCGGAGTCGTTTTGATCCGCAGATTTCCGCTTATGACCGCGTATGTCGTCGAGATAGTGTTGAGCGATTGATTAATATCCACGTCGGCGTTATCGACGAGGGAGGGACTATCCTTCAAAACCTTGACGACGACCGATCCGGAGGCAAGCGTTCCGGAAAGCGTTCGACCGTAAACCGAAAAGTAATATTTGTCGCCCGCTTTGAATCTCTTTTTGAGATTGCAAATCAGTCTGACGACGGCGCCGGCATTTGAGATTTCGACCGCGTGATCCGTTTGATTCCACCTGGCGCCGTTTGCGGCCGTGGGTGTGATATTGAACTCATGAGCGGCGTTTGCCGGATTCCCGATTCCATCCCACACAAGCCAGTTGCCGAGATTCGTCGCGACTACTCCATCATTAGCATCGAAGTCAGAATTCAGAAGCAAATTGAGAGAGCCCGTCATAGTCACGCCGGCCGTGACCTGATTCACCGATCCGCCAGAGCTTATGTGCTCCTGGCCAAACGTGAAAAGACTCGACGAGAGCGCCGTTCCTTTCGTTCGAACTCCATTGACCAACCAGACCGGAGTAATTTTCAATTTCACGCCGGCGGAAAAGGCCGAATCGATTTGCACCTTTGTAACTGTTGCCTTCCATCTTGAAACCAAACCAATCTCAACCTCTTGAACGCTTTCGGTCACGGAGGCCGAGCCATCGACAGAGCTCATGAAAGTGGTTCCAGCGTTATCGGTGAAGACCGCGAAGTATCCAAGCAAAGCATCATTCGAGCCCGCCGGCGGAACCCAGGTCCCGACAAGCCTCGAGCCGGCGTAATTCCAGCGAAGCACGATATTCGAGACTTGAGTCGCCGGCGCCACTGTCAGTTGCGATCGATCGGCCGCCGTCGCCCCTTGAACCGCCGAGAGAGTCTGTGTGCTGATTTTTCCGCCGACCGCGATCGCCGTCGCCCTGTACTGTATAGTGACCCCGGCTTTCCGCTTTATAGCGAAATTGATAGTCGTGCTCGCCGAAACGCTCGTATACATGCCCTCAAGATATTTGAGGTTATAACTTTGCTCGAGATTGAATGCACCGCCGTTTATCGAAATCTCGACCGAAAGCTTTTTGAACCAAACAATACTGACGCCATCCTGAGAAAGCGAAATCGGAACCTGGTCCATCTTATTGCCGCCGTCGATCGGCGTGATTGTTCCGAAGACCGGCGCCGGAACCGTATAAGTATCCGTCGATGTCAGAGCCAATAGATTGCCGGCCGTGAAATCGAGCGTCCCGCTCGTCGCCGTCGCCTTGTCGCCGTTGAGCGCCAGGACCGAAGTAATTCGTACCCGTTCGCCGAACTTGAAATAAAACGTCCTGGTCAAACTCGACGCGGAGGCCTCCGCCGCCGCGACTTCGAACTCGTCGCTCGAAGGATTTCCGACGTTCGATGTATTTGTCGCGTCGCGCTTTTGCCAGGTGAACCCCACCCGAGTAATGCTATTGCTCGAGAACGTTCCACTCGCCACTGTGAAAGTGAGCTCTATGCGAGCCTGGCCGCCCTTGTCTGGATCGCCATCGACTGTGTTCGTTAACACAGAGCCAGGAAATGCGAGAGCGCCAGGAGTCGCCGAGCCCTCGAGCGACCAGGTTGAAACATTGACTGTCGCATCCGGCGAGACTGCCGATGTACCAACATCGTTAACGAGATAACACCTGACCCTGATAGCGTCGGCCGTAGGCCATAGCGCCAGAGCATCGGCTTTCGTGCAGTACAAATGCGAAGTCTGTAATTGCTGATCGAATCGAAACTCTGTCCCGCTGCTGTCCCAGGTCCCGAGGCCCGTCGTGTCACTCAAATAGCCGAGAATCGAGGCACCGGCGCGCGCCTCGAGCACAACTAAAATCTTGCTGAGAGTATTGACGTTCGTCGCCGGAACCGGAATCTTGACCCTGATCCCTTTGGCTTTAACGACAAGCTTCGGAGTCGGAGCGATCGCGAGCGCATTGTCGCCGGCCGCGTTCGACGCTTGCGCCGAGAGCGCACTCGAATAATTGTTCTTTCCATTCCGGCCGGCGCAGCGCGCGTACATCGTGACGCCGGCGCCGCCGATATCCTCTTGATCAATCTGAAAATTGATAGCCTTGCCTGATATCCAATTGATGCCCGCCGGCGGGCTCAAAGGATTAGTCAGATACCATGCCGGCGTCGCACTCCCGAGCATTGTCGGATCGCTCGCATATGCCGCATTAGTAGTCCAATAGGTGAAATAATCCTCGACGTTCTCGGCCGAGATATCTTGAATCTTGACCTTGACCGCGCCTTTCCTTTGGCGCAGCGCAAACCCGGCAACGGCCGGATAAGTAAATCTCGGTGGAGTAAGCGAGATCGAGAGAACCGGATAATTTTTCTTGGCGACGGCGATTTGAGTTTTGTTTGGATGCGCGATCGCGACTGTATTCCATTGCGCCTGGCGACTCCCGCCGCCGCTCGTCTGGAACGTAAGCGAGCCGGCCGCCTTCGCTGTAAGCTGATTCAACTCGAATTCACATTGAGTCTCGTCGCCGACCGTGAAAGCAGTACTGTCAAGGACCGCCGCGGTTGCCGCCGTCGCCGACAGGTCCGCAGTCAGAGCCGTTTTCTTCGTCGGATCGGGAACATAACCGAGCGGTCCATGTGATCGATTGAGGCCGAGCGCCACAAATGCGACCTCGATCGACTTCGATTTGATGTAAGGCACATTGAAATCAGCTTGCGGAGTCGGATAGAGGACCTCTTTTCCGAGCTTCCATTCATTAACGCTTTCATCCGTGTATCGCCAGAACAATTGAACCGATCGGATCGGATATTCATGCATTATGCCGGCGGCCGCATCGCCGGCCAGGTCCACAGTTGGATAAGTGAAAATCGCCCTGATATGGGCCTCGACGCCCTCGACATCGCTAGTAACTTTATCGACGACCTGGAGCGATACCGGCGTCACGTCCGGAGGCCTCCCCGTCGTCGAGGCATCGCTCCCGCTCCGGATGAGATCGATTCCGATTCCAGTCGTCGAGTAGTTATAGACCGATGGAAAATAGACCTGGCATTTGAAGTGTACGAGTTGCTCATCACCAAATGCGAAAGGTTGCGCGATAATTCGGAACGTCGAGCTCGAGCCCGGTATCTGCTCGGCGTGAACCGTGATCAAATCTCCTGGCGCAACGTCGATTCCCTCCGGTAATGGAGCGTCGAAATCGATCAGCAAATTGCAATTCTGTTCTTCCCTGATAATGATCGCGCCTGAAATCCCGACCTGAGTCTCATCGAATAGAACATCGAACGTCATGCTATTCGCCTCGACCTGGCGAATGTTTCCGCCGGCGCGACCTTGCGCGTTATCGTCGTAAGCGATGAGCTCTCGCAAATGCCGATTTGTGAGTCTGTACTCAATATTGATCTGATTGAGAGCCTGATCGCCGGCCTCGAAACTCGGAGTGACCAAATCCATGTGAATTCGCCGGCCGGAAAATCCCGAGTTGTGAGTCGCGAATGTTGCGATCGGACTCTCCGTATCCGTCTTTAATCCGATTTGAACCTTCCGGCCATTGAACGTCATAAAGCCGGCGATCTGAGCGAGAACGTTTTGTAACCAGTCGCCGATCGGGACCTGATCATGCTGCTCGACTCTGCATTGCCACCTGGTACCGGCGATGGTCGAGGCACCGGTTAAATCGTCGAAGTCGCCAGCCGACATGCCGAGCCCGAATTTCGGATCGCACAAAACATTTTGGATGATCAAAACTCCATTCGCCGACGGAAGCGCCGTCGAGATCAGCGGCGCCCCATTGGAAATGTTGAGCTTGATATCATCCTCTTTGATATTGTCGATCTTGTCTTTCGTCGCGTCAGTGATCGGAAAGACCGCATTGAAATAAGCGATTGAATCGTGAGCCAGGCCATCGGGAAAGGCCGTCAGATCGGTTGGAACCGGATCGGGAGTTAGGCCTCTGTGAGTGAAATCGAGCGACGAGGCCGGCGTGATCTCGAATAACAGAGCTCGACTCGCCGCGACATCGCCGGCCGCGAATGGAGTCGGCCCGCACCCGCTAACGATTCCATTGACGTAAACATAGGCGCCCTGTGTTTTGAAAGCGTAAATCGTCGGCCGAATCTTGAAAGAGCCGGCGCCGTAGACAAGAGGAATCATGGTATCCCCGACGACGCTCTCTTTATTCGAGCTCGTCGCGAGCTCGCCGAATCCCGCTTGTTGGAGCGTCGTCGTCGGAATCATGGTTGACGGCGAATCCCATAGAAAACTCGCCGCGATCGCGACGGTTTGATCATCGGGGTTATAGGTCCGTTCTTTGACGTAGCCTTGCCAGATCGAATCCACGCCGGCGCCGGCATCGACATCGTAACAGTGGACAAAGACTCGAGCCTGGCCCAGATCGATCGTTCCCTCGAGGCTTGTTATCGGGAATGTTGCCGAACCGTCGTCGGCCAGGTTATCGAGGACGATCGAAACCGATCCAAAATCCCGCCGCTTGCGATCGATGAATTGACCTACC
>Ga0126383_10001669_pt1 | contig 13940 bp, 11 predicted proteins | sample PanSoiMetPlot_35_FD_96882 | JGI IMG/M metagenome (GOLD analysis project Ga0126383, IMG submission 96882) | Tropical forest soil microbial communities from Panama - MetaG Plot_35 | ecosystem: Environmental > Terrestrial > Soil > Tropical forest > Bulk soil | place: Panama | collected 2016-02-17
CTCGGCCACTCCTCCGCTTCTGATTGTACCTTGAATCTGGCCATGAGGCTCCGGCTCGTATCTATCGGCGTGCTCGCTTATGGAAAAAAGGCGCTCCTTCTTTTCCACCTGTCTCAGTGCGAATCCGGTCCGGAAAGCAATCGAAAGGTAACTTCAACAGAAACACGAGCGGGAACAGGTTTTCCGTCCTTCTGGCTGGGCTGGAACCGCCAATTCTTTGTGGCTTTAATGGCTTGGTCGGTTAGGCCAAAGGGCGCGCCTTTCAAGACGTATATCCCGCTGACCATTCCCTCAGAAGTAACCACGACGGACAAAACGACAGTCCCCTGGAACTTCGCCGCGCGAGAAGCGTCGGAATAATCTGGGTTTGGACAATATTTGCATTCAGGTTGCGTGACGCCAGAAACGCCAGCCATGAAGACTCCGGGCTCCTCAGGTATTTTGTCGGCCGTGCGTATATAGCTGGGCCCCGGCTGGTACAGTGCCGCGTGCATCTGTTCCGTGACCGGAAAACTGGTGGTTCTGTCTCTCCACGCGAAAATATCATCTTCCTTTTCGGCCGGGCCAAACCCTTCAAGATGAAGTGTAAGATTTATGTTGCCATTCTTCTCTGCAAGAGCACCCAGAACTGCCCCAGAGGCCCCAAGTTGACGCGCGACCCTCCAGCAAATATCGTTGGATCGAAAATCTTCTAGCGTCGTCCAGTTCTCGATTAGGTAGTCCCTCAGCACTCTGCGGTCAAGGACCTGCATTCCGGACCCGTAGCTTGCTAATGATTCCGAAAAGCGGTCAGCAAGGAGGGTTCCGAGGCGTGACGATTGTCCTGTTGAGTTCCGAAAGAAATCCATTACAAGAACTTTGGGTTCTTTTTCCACGATCTTTGCTTCATGAATCTTTTTCGCTGTGACCGCCGCAAGCGAATCCAGATGGGCTTCGTCCAGCCGATTCAGTGTGAAAGCTGTGTCTTGGCCGCGAATAGAGGTAGGCAAAACTAAGAGAACTGCTGCACCCAAAATCAGCGTGTAGGCAAGTTTCATTGTTATATCCACCTACTAGCGACAACCCAACAGACGAGATTAGATGCCCAAATTGGCCTCGGATGGTCTCTGCTTACGACAGTTGGCCAGGGCGGCGGATTCCGCGGGCAAAATCTGAGCGTGTGACACTCATGTGCGCGAGAGGCTGAAACCGTCGACTGTCACCAAATTGTCACCAAAACTCGCGCAAAACGAGCAAAAACAGAGCAAATCCAGAGAAACAGAAATTGTCGCTATGTTGCAGCTGGCAAAGGGATTTAGTTGAATTTTCTACGAGATAGCGAAACGGCGGTTTTATTTTTCAAGACCGCCGGTTTCAACCGCTCACCCACTCCTCCGATTCTGATTATAACTTGCCTTGAGCATTATTATGTGGCAGGCCCTGATGCAAATCCCGTTCCACCGTCACATTCTAAGGACCATCACCGAATGACATGGATCCGGACCCGCAATTTCAGGCTCTTCCACGATTTATCCGCCGTATAGACCGGAGCACCTAACGCAAACCCGAGGGCCAGGCAAGCTCGGTCACCCAATGACAAGCCAAGAGCGCGGGTTTCGAGAATAAGAGACCCGGCGGTCATGGCGTGCTCGGCAGTGAATGCCACAGCTTCCCGGATCGGACTAAGGGCAGCTTCCCACGCCTCCGGCGGACTGAGACCACGATTTACGAGTTTGCTTTGCACCTCGGCCAGATTGACAGTGCTACTGATAGCGACGCTGAGCAGTTGCGGAGTCAGTCTGTCCGCACCTGGTTCGCGATTAAGCACTGCAAGGAGCGCAGAGGCATCCAGGACGATCCTATTCATTCCTGGCTGCCTCGCGGCGTTCGGCAATCAGCTCATCGACCAATGATGTGCCTGCTTTAACGTGCCGGCGGACAAGCCGTTGCGCTCGCTCGATGCGGCGTTTCAGCGTGGTGATCCGTAACTCGCTATCTTCGATCCGCAATACAACTTCGTCCCCGACATTGATGCCAAGAGCCTTGCGAAATGAAGCAGGGATGACGACGCGGCCGTTTTCGTTGACACGCAGGCGTGTTTCCAAAGTCATGTCACGTCCTCCTCTCTCTGACATAATGATACCATAGTGTCAAATAATTTGCAGACTGACAGAAAGTGGAGGCTCGTCGTATCAGGACAATATTTCGGCCCCTGCGTTCTGCGGAGCTGTCCGGTCGGTCGTATCGCCAATTTACTAAGGCACGGCTGCCAGCTTCACCGCAAAGGACGCGAATGCATGCTCATTGTGCAGTGTGATAGGTATCGGCTGGGCTCAAGATAGACTTTTGCTCGCGGCGGAAATGGTTGCATATTCAGTTGCATACTCGGCGCCGAGTGTGCCCGAAACATCCGAACCAGAGCCGATTATTATTGACGCGAACCGATTGACAACATGCAAGACGGAAGTTGCGGGAACGCTTTCAAGGCCGCCGGTTTCAACAGCTCACCCACTCCTCCGTACCTGATTCTAACGTAGTCCCTGAGTTTGGAGTAAGCGCCCTGCTTCTTCAGCGGCACATGCGGTGTTCACCTTCGCAAAAAAATTTGCGAAACAGCTCCTACATCCTGACGATGTGGGATTTGATCCAGCCTAGGATTTGTGCAAAGCGGAATTCTCCTTTGGCGATTGAAGCTATCATGAACTTATATGCCGCGAGAGGGCCCGTCTCCAGATCATACCCGTTGATTAGCAGAAATGTGTGAGTAGCGGCGAACGCCACCCGCTTATTGCCGTCGAAGAAACGGTGATTGTTGGCCAGCGATTCCATGAGGGCGGCAGCCTCCTCGGCAGCATCGGCGTAGTAACCCACCTGAGGACGGAATACGGCCGATTCCAGCAGCCCTTTGTCCCGCACACCATAGACTCCTCCGTATTCCTCAATCTGTTCATACTGGATGGCCAAGACCTCAGCGACAGTTAGATAGGTCCGCTCGGACACTTACTTTGCCAATCGCCGATAGAGCTCCCGGAATCTCTCATTGGAGCGCCTATAGGCTTCTCGCTAAACCGACGGTAAAGCGGTCGCATCGATGAGTAGGGTCATGCCGCAGATCTCCTTCGTCTCATTCTTTGAAGGGCCACGAGTCCGAACAGCTCAACCATCTGTTTTTGTTTGCCCTGAATCAGCGAGGATCGAGTTTGCTCGAGAACCAAAGCGCGTAAGTGGCATGGTCGGCGAGTCTGCGAGGAGAAACGAGGCCACTGTCGCACAGTCATCGCTTGCTGTAAGTCTTGCCGGACTCACGTTGTCTAGGGTGTTCTCGACGCAATGCGCTTCTTCGTAGTAGCGGGGCGATTGCCCGAGCAAAGCGATAGCCGGCAGTCTGGAAAGCGTAAACGCATACACGTCGGTCATAAACAGCTCGGAGCACCGCCCCAATATCCTCCCCAACGCTCAGCCGACTCCGTGTAATGAAACGAATCATGAACTCAACACACTATTTTGTGACTGCCTGCGTGCCGGCAGCCGCCCCGGCCTCCGGGCCCCATCGAAGTCGACGGTGCGAGGTGTCTAACGACCGGAGGCTGCTGGTTAAAAAGATTACTGTGATATTGCAGCGCCAAATGAGAGAATTAGCCAAAGGCATTGCGTCACTAGCAACCATGCAAACCGAGCGGCGGTGTGTCCAAAGGAAGAGGCTCGCCGGGATTTCCTACCTCGAGTTTGAGGCGGGAAGGGGGGGAATCGTACTCGATGTATCAGAGAGGGGACTTGGGTTCCGAGCCGCCGGCGCGGTTCAGCAACTAGGCCCAAGCCGGATCCGGATCTGGACCTCTCCTCGCCCCGAGGAACGTATTGAGATCACCGGCAACGTGGTATGGACGGATAGCTCCAACAAGACCGGCGGTTTGCGTTTCATTGAGACCAGCCGAGACAGCTCCGATCAAATTCGCACTTGGCTGTGGCAGCCAAGTGAATTGGAGGTATCTCCCCAAGTCCAACAGTTTCCTGGCCCTGCCAGGTCCACGCGAAGGCTGCCCGAGGTGCGGCGCGAGACCCGCCACAATGCGGACCTTCCGCGGTCGCCAATTGCAGCAGGGGCAAGGACCAACGTTGCTGAAGCGCGGCCGGTAGGGCTACGTCCAATTCCAGCTTTGCCGTCTCTTTTTGCGTCGAACTTGCCAGGGCGATCGCAGGATTCTCAAGCCGCTCAGCTGGCGATCGCCTATAGGCTTGCGACAGGATTCCTTATCGGTGTGCTCGTAGTGGCCGTCGTAGTGCTCTTTGAGATGTTTCGTCCGGAGGTGGGGACTTCGCTGATCCATCTGGGAGAAAAGATAACGGGGATCGGCCCACAACGACAGACTTCATCTCGGCTACCCAGTTTGCCTCCAGTTCCAGCACGCCCTTCGCCGTCCACCGAAGCGAAGCCAGACGTACTTCAAAGGGAGGCTTCTGTGGATTCCGCCCTGCCACCTGATACCTCCAGGCAGGTCAATTCGCAGAGCCTAGGTCTTGCAATTCCGCCCACAAAGGAAGTCCCGGACCGTTCGCCGGTTCGTCAGTCGCCGAATTCGGCGCAGGATAGGAGCGCGGAGGTAACGCGTCTTTGGTCGGCGGTTGCTTCGGGTAACGCCTCCGCAGAAGTCGACCTGGCGCGACTTTATTTGAGGGGAGATGGAGTTCCCCGAAATTGCGAACAAGCAACAGTTCTTCTGCGGGCAGCGGCTAAACGTGGAAGCGTCGAAGCTCGACAAGAATTGAAGGAACTGCAAACTAGCGGCTGCCCGTAATTCTTTAGAACTCACTTCACGTTGCTGTTGAGCGGGCGACACTCATATGCGCGACTGGACAAAGGGGCGTGCCGGTCAGCAACTGGCGTAAAGCCAGCTAAACACACCCGCTCGTCCTTCCGGCGCTTAGCGTTGTAGCCGACCATCCAGTGTCGCGGCGAACAATCCTGATTGCGCATGGCGTTCTGCAAACGCAGCCTGCTCGAGCGTGAGGTACGTGCCGTCGGGCTGTGGATGGGTGCGCCGGTGATCACGGGCGTGTTCTTCTGACCAGAAGAAGACCGTCTGACTTCAATAATCGTGAATGATGTTTGCTCCGTGAAAAGTGCCCCAATCTATGTCGGGCTCGAAAAGCAGTGGCAACGCTCCGCGCGACACGACCCGGAAGCGTAGATGTTCATCGACCTCCATCGCAACCCGCTGTGAACAATGGTGGCATTCGGAATCTATACGAACTCTCAGCTTTTCTCCTCTTAGGCATCCTTCGACGAAGGACGTGGCGAAGGCATCTTCCGCTCAAGCTCCAAAAATCTTCTCTCCAGTTGAAAACGTCAGGCGGTGTGGGGTTTCGGACGTGGTGACCGGGAACGCCCAACTCACATTCCCCTCAGAGTCGCGCACCAGGAAGAAGAGATTTTTTTCCAGGTCTGTTAGGATGGCCGACACACTTTCTCGAGGGAGGCCGGTAACCTGTGCGATCTGCACCGGCGAAAGCGGCCGGTCCTGCCTCGGAAGCTCGCGAACTGCGAAGTCGCGTACCGAGTGGTGGTTCCGCGACATGAACGCCAAACGCGAAGCCATTCGGGCAGGAAGAGCTTTTAGGCTTTTTTGGAAAGCATCGTCCGGCACCGAGTGAATTTCTCGGCCGACGCCTATCAAGAGATGCCCGCTCAATACGATTACCTCCTATCACCCGCTTCTGAGCATTTATCGGCGGCGTTCCCCTAACTCGCACCATCGGCGCCTTTCCGATTGCGACGCCGCAGGAACCTCAACGCCAAGTTTTACATGCCGCCCGCCGATTTTGAACATGTTGGCCACATTTCCATCCTGGCCAACCCGCCACCCTCCGTCGCCTAATCTTCGGGAGGTTCGGACCGGCTCCGGTCAGAACGTGACCTTAAACCTCCCGAATGCACTCCGCGGCGGGGCGACGGCTGTACCTGAAAAAAGACTCGCGAAATTGATCACGTTGAGGCGGTCTGTCAGATTGCAACCCTGAAGCTGTAGCGTCAGACTGCGCTGCTCCCGGTGGTAGACTTCGAGCCCGGCTCCAGCCTCCAGAGAGAAGTTCGGTTTTACGCGTCCCCGCAGCAAATTCACTGCGTTCAATATCGCGGGACCGTACTGAGTCAGCAGGAAGGCTTGTGAGGCATCACCGGCCTCTGCTGGTAGGCCGCTGCCGTATGTCCCTCCTATCGACAGCCACATGCGCCGAGTCGCCTGGAAGCGCACGCGTGCGCGTGCCGTGTTGCGTTGGTCCTGAGTGACAGGAAACCGGCCGGTGCTAGTCAGCGCGCTCGACGCGTCGCTTCCAAGAAACAGACCTCCCGTAATCGGACCCTGGCCGCTCCCAACCTGATTCGCATAGCTCAGGTAACCCGAGAAGCGGCCCCAGTGCGGAACTTCAATGCGGATCTCTTCGCCCGAAATTTGACCTCTCGCAAAGGCGATTGGAAAACTCACACCCGTATCGAGCAATACGTCGTCGTCCGAATAATTGCGGAAATCCCGGCGAAACACGTTCGCATCAAGCCGGACATTTCCGAAAAACGGCTTGGTAATACCGACCTCGTAATAGTTGGCCCGCGCCGGCTCGACCGGTAACCGCACCACAACCGGGCTGAGCGAATCAACTTGAGGGGAACTTGCCAGCAGCAGATTCTCGACGGCCGGCGTCTGAAACACACGGTCATAAGAAGCGTGAAGAAGCAAATTAAGCGACGAAACGTATCGAGACACCCCGACTCTAGGGCTCCAGGCCGATTCGTGCACGACGAAACCGTAGTGGTCGAAGCGAAGCCCGGCACTGAGATTCCAATGGCCCAGGCGCGTTTGATCTTGCGCGTAGGCAGACGGCTCCACGTCCCAACGGTGGTCTGAAAATCCGAACTGTTGCTGCGTCCCGGGATCGAATTGCGCCGGATCCGTGATGATGTAATGCAAGCGCTCTCGGACAGGGTTTACGATGGCGTCGGTCCCTACCTTCCAGTCATGGCGCTGGTGGTGACCAGCCAGGTCTCCGCGAACGTAGCCTTCTCGATAGCCCCGGTCCTGCGAAACGATGATGGGCGTGGCCAACACATTTGAAGAGAGCGCCGCCGTTGTGTCTCGGACACTCCCGGAAATACTGAGCAACAACTCCGGCGAGATGATGCGCTGGAAATAGATTTGCCCCGTGGTCTCGGTATTGGTGATGTCTTGTCGCTGTCCCGCTTCCTGTTGAACCAGTTCATTGGGAACCAGGAATCGAACGACGTTGTGCGAGACGGTCACGCGCAAGCGATTACGATCCGAGAAATCACGCTCATAGGAAGAAGAGAAGCCGCCCGCACTGGCACGATTCGTGTAATTCGCGAGCACCGGCGGGTCCAGATAGCGTTCCGTATGAAACGCGTCAGCGCTGAGTGCAAGGCGGTCTTTTCCGCGCGAATAAGAAACTCCAGCGGAGCCGTTCGCGGTCGCGAAGCTTCCGCCGATCAGATCGAACAGCCCGTGCAGGCCGGAGGGGGCATTCTTTTCCGTCGTCACCTCTAGAATTCCGCCAAGTTTCCGGCCGTACTCGGCGGGATAGCTGGCCGTCAGGACACGCATGGAATCTACTGCGTCAGCATCGATGGCCGTCGCTAAAGCGGGCGAGCGATTTTCCGTGACCGGCAATCCGTCGATCACGTACTGCACGTCGTTTTCTGAGCCGCGCGGATGGAGTACACCGTTGGCTTCATACAGCCATCCCGGAAGTTCGTTCACTAGGTCGGAAAGGCCTCGGCCCGGTTGGCTCACGACAGCTTCCCCCAGTGTTTGGCGGCCAACGGAATAGACCGTTCCTGTCCGGGAAGGGTCAACGAGAGTGACCGAATCGCTCACTTGTACCTGGGTCTCGACCGCGGCAAGGCCCAAACTCACGGACAAGCGAACGGGAACCTCGGAGTGAATCTCGACCAAGCCAGACCAGGGCGCAAATCCCTCCGTGCTTACGCTGAGACGATAGACACCAAAAGCCAAGTCCTCGACCACGTAGCGACCATCCGCACCCACCTGGAATGTCCGGCGAAATTGATTGCCCTCGCTCACCAGTTCGGCCTGAGTCGCGAGCGGCGCCCCTTGTGGATCACGTACCTCAATGCGCAGTTCGCCACGTTCACGCTGCGCATTCGTCCCGCTTGCCGTAAGAAGCGCGAGCACAAATAAGCCGAGCAGGTGAGCGGCCCTGCTGGTCATCGCCTTGATATCGTAAGTCGTTTCCCAGAGCGCATGCATTGCTGTCGAGATAACAGGCTACCATTCGTCGCTCTTGCCGCTGAATGGATTTCATGCCGCAGCCACTTTGGCAACGTTCAACGAGTTCAGCACACCTCTCTGGCCATTTTCTGCCATGCATTTTCCCGCGCACTGCTCGTGTGTCCAGCAGCCTCGTGGTTTCTGCTTTCGTGGTTCGACCTCTACATAATTGGGTGCCGAGCCGACGAGTTCTTTGTGTCGCGTTCGAAGGAGTTAGTCGCGGGTCGGGGCTGTTACCGGAAGCAGGTCCCGTGCAAATCGATCCGAGGACTCAACGGAAGGTCTGTGGCGTTCGAGGCTGGGTAGCGCGGCAATTAATCTTTGGGTGTACGGATGGCGCGCTGAATCGAAAATGACCTCAGGCACGTCACACTCCACGATCTCGCCCTCGCGCAGGATGGCGATCCGGTGGCAAAGCGCAGCCACGGAAAGAAGGTCATGCGAGATATACAGGATGGCCACTTCCAGTTCTCGGTTCAGCCGGGTAAATAAAGCCAGGGTCTCGGATTGGGTGATGGTGTCCAGCGCACTCGTCGGCTCATCGGCAATCAGCAACGCCGGCCGGTGAAGAATGGCCATGGCGATGATGACCCTTTGTCCCTGGCCGACGCTGAGCTGCGAGGGCCGCCTGGTCAGGAATTCGTCGTCATCCGGCAAACTCACGCTTCTTAGCACCGCACGCAGAGCCGCGATGCACTCCTGTTTTGTTCCTCTTGCGTGTGCGAGCCAGGCCTCTCTCAGCTGGGTTCCGATGCGAAGAGCAGGATTCAAAGAGGTTAGGGGACTCTGCAGCACGACGCTCATTTGCCGGCCGCGAATCTCCCGAAGCTGACTTTCTGTTTTCTCGAGAAGGTTCTCCCCCTGAAAGAGGATTTCGCCTCGGACTTTGGCTCCTCTCAGTTCGAGCAGTTGCAGCAGGGCCAGCGCCAGCGTGCTTTTCCCGGAACCGCTTTCGCCGACGAGCCCGAGGATCTCCCCGCGGCGAATCTCCAGAACAATATTTCTGAGGACCCCGGGCTTGTTCCGATAGTCCACAGAAAGCCGCGCGAAAAGCAACGGCGCGGAAGAGGTCACCTCTGGGCTCCCAGGTCCGGCGCGGGTCCTAGCCTCAGCGTTTCCACGTTCCAGAATCCCGGAGGATTAAGCACCACAGGCGCTGCGCCAACAACATTCGAAGAGACAGCCACAAGCACGTCTTTGTTAATGAGATAGATGAAAGGTTGCTGCTCGGCGACAATCTGTTGGACACGGTCGAACTTGGCCTTTCGCCCTTTGTCTGTGGGAGCGGCGGCCTGCTCACGCATCAGCTTGTCGACTTCGGCTTCCCAAGGCGTGGCCGGAGCTTTTTGACTGGGATTCCACTGGTGGTTTTCGCCGGAGCTCAGCCAAACGGTCATCTGGCCGTTGGGATCCAGGTCGGTGTTGACCAGACCGAGGATGCAAGCCTCGTAATCGAAGGTGCGCGTCATTCTTTCGATCAACGACGGAAAGTCCAGCGTGACAACATTAACCTTGACTCCGACTTGCGAGAGGTCCTGCTGGACCATCGTCGCCATTTTTTCTCTTGCCGCATTGCCCGAATTGGTGACAAGTGTGAATTCGACGCGATTTCCCGCCCGGTCTTTCAGTGTGTCGTTTTCCAGGCGGAAACCTGCTTGTGTCAGGAGCCGCAAAGCGGCTTGCGCATCGTATTTCGGCTCTTCGAGCGAGGAATTAAACCAAAAATGATTGGAGGGAGAGACGGGACCGTAAGCAGGTTTCGCATAGCCGGCGTAAACAATGCGGCAAAGGTCACCGCGATTGATGGCCATGGAGATAGCTTTGCGAAATTCCTTGGCGCCGAACCAGGCTTTCTTGTATTCCGGTAGCGGAGCGGCCGGCGACTGATTGAACCACAGCTCCTCGGCATCGAGCCCCGTGCCCGCGTTACGCGTCACCGCGGGATTCTCGTGCTGCAGGCGGTCGAACTGTTCCGCGTCCAGGCGATTGATAAGCTGCAATTCGCCGCGACGAAATCGCAGCAACTCAATGTCGCGATTACGCTGGATGTCCAAGCGGACGCTATCGATGTAGGGCAGAGCATGTCCTTGGGCGTCGTGTTTCCAGTAGTTCGGATTCTTCTGCAACAGAATGTAGGAACCCGCTTTGTAGTCGGCCACGTAGAAGGGGCCGAGGACGGCCATCTCCTTCTTTGGAGAATGTGCCGAAAGAATGGCGACTTGATCGAACAGCCGCTCGAGCCCAGCGATTGGAGCCGGGAATGTGATGACGGCGAGATCTGGCGCGGGAGATTCGACGGCGACGCTGCCCTCCCCCGACCGGAAGGCATCTCCCGTGGACGAATGGGTTTCCGGATCCATGAGCATGCGCATGGTGTAGCCCACGTCTTCGGAACTGAATGGCGTGCCGTCAGAGAAATGAATCTCTTTGCGCAGATGGAAGGTAATTGTGCGCCGATCCCGGGAGATCGTCCAAGACGTTGCCAGGGCCGGTTCGAGCGCCTGGGACTGCCGATTCAGCCGGATCAGGACCCCGCCGGTCAAGTAACGAATGTTCTCGGAAGGTTCATCGTCCACTAAGATCGGATTGAAGGTTTTGGGTTCGCCGTGGAGGCAGAAGTGCAGTTCCCCGCCCGTCTGCGCACCAACGGGAAGCGCGCGGGCCAGCAGGATCAAGAGGGCTAGGTTCCGTGGCAAACGGGATCTCACGCGGTTTCCTCCGGTGTGGGCAAGATAAGTTGAAAGCAGACGACCACCACCATCAGCACGATGAGCGGGGCGAGCCTCCAGGGATTTGTGCTGACCGCGGAAACGTCCTCTAGACCGCGCAATAGATTGCCCCAGGAAGGCAGAGGCTCCATCACACCGAGCCCCAACATGCTCAGAGTGGCTTCGGTTAAAACAAACAAGGGAATCGAGATCCAGAATTGCGCGAACATCACGGGGCGCAGATTGGGAAGCACGTGGCGCGCGATCATTCTCGAACGTCCGCATCCCGTTGCTCGAGCAAGCAAGAGAAAGTCAGAGTTTCGGAGATTTTTTGTTGTGGCCCAGACCACTCGTAGTGACGAAGGCCATCCCAGCAAACCGAGCAAAGCAAACGTGGCGATCACCGAAACAAGGGGAGAAACATTCAACGGCAGCAGCGCACGCAGCGCAAGCAGGACAAACAGCAGCGGAAGGGCCATCGATAGATCAGCGGCCGCCAGGATCAATCGCTCACACCATCCTCCCACTAGCCCGGCGAAGCCACCGAGGACGCCGGCGATGAGCGTGGACAGAAAAGCGGCAGCAGGCGAGAGCAACAGAGAGACGCGCGTTCCGTACACCAGGCGCGCAAACAGGTCTCTTCCAAGACTGTCCGTGCCCAGCCAGTGGGACGCGGACGGCGCAGCATTCACCCGCTCTCGGAATTGTTTTGTATACGGATAGGGAGCAACCGCGCCGGCAAACAAACCAGCAGTGAAGATGACACACAAGATCACTGCCGAGATTCCGCGAAGCATTCCACCGGATCTCACAGTGCCCTCTCGTGGGCAGCATTTGCGAGCAGATTTGCGGCCACCGTGAGCAGCGTGATGAGCAGCGTTAGATTCATGATCAGCGGCAAATCGCGATTGAGCGCTGCCTGCCAAGCCAGCTGTCCTACGCCAGGAGAATCGCAAAGCGCCTCGATCGGAATCGCAGCCCCAAAAGCCATGCTCAAAGAAACTCCGAAGAGCGCAAAAAGCGCGGGAGAAGCCAAGGGAAGAACGTGCTGAAACAGGATCCGGGCCCGTCCAATCCCGCGCGACCGTGCCGCCAGAATGTAGGGTTGTGCGTAGGCCTCGGCCAGCAGATTGCGCAGATATCGAAACAATTTAGGAAACATCACCACGGCAATGGCCAGAAACACTGGCGCACGAAGATACACGGAGAAGACGGCAATCACCGCAGTTGGCAACGCGATGAGCACGCTGCTCGCGAGCGTGCCTGAGATATCGAGGAAAAATCCACGAAAGAACAGGCCGGACAGGGAGATCCCCAACGCCGTCGCCCAGGCTAGAGTGACCCCCAATACGACGGATCGCGCGGTCACCGGAAAGCGCTCTTTTATGAGCGAGGAAACAGGACGCTCGAGCCACTCTGACCTGCCGAAATCACCCTGCAGCGCGCTCGCGAGAAAATGGCGGTAATAGGAAAGAAGCCCGCCCGTGAGGCGATGTGAGTTGCGAATGGCCTCGACGCTTGCCTGGCTCAGGCGAGGATCAAGTTCACGCTCATCCACTCCATAGCCGGGAGCAAAGCGAACCAGCGATGCGCTCAGCAAGCCTCCAAAAAGGCCAAGGGCCGCCAGGGTAAGCAGCTGACTTCCGATTATTTGGATTCTCGCTCTCATCTAATTTCGCGCTTATGGCACCGCTCCAGAAATGAAAATCGGCGAGGTTAAATCAGCCGACCTGAAGCCGAGACACGTCACGGCGTTGTTTGTAGAACGTTTCTTTGGTTTCATACATCCGGTGATCGGCCTCAGACAGGAGTTCCTCGGCCGTGGAACCATCTTTCGGATAAAGCGCGCATCCGATGCTCGCCGTCACCACTTTCTCCCCGCAAACGGCACTTCCGGCATCTTCCACCGCCAGCTCCAGTCGCGGCTTCAACTCTTCCAGGAGGCAATCCGTGGGTAGTTCCGCGAGCACGAAAACAAATTCGTCCCCTCCGAGGCGGCCGACCTGGTCATACTCGCGACAAGCATTCTTCAGGTTCTTTGCAATCTCCTGCAGAAGCTTGTTCCCAACAAGATGCCCGTAGCTGTCGTTCACGCTCTTGAAACCGTTGAGGTCACACAGCAGTACGGCCATAGCGTTCCCGCCGCGACGGGCACGAGCGATTTCCTTCTCCAAGTGGACACAGATCGAGCGGGCGTTTGGCAATCCGGTCAGGAAATCGGTGCTGGCGGTGTCCTGGGCCCTCTCATATTGCAGTGCATTCTCGACCGACAGCCCCAGCTTCGAGCTGGCAGCCAGCAGCAGGCGCAAATGATCCTTTGTAAAGCCCTGCTTGGCCCGAAGATAGACAGAGAGCACGCCTGCGGCTCCATCGCGCCCGCGCAGGGGTACGGAAAGCACCGATTGCAGCACGGGAATTCGCGCGCGCTCTCCCAGGTATTTGGTTTCCGCAGCGGGATCTCCGTTGATGATGGGCTTCTCGGTTTGCGCTACCCATCCTGAAACACCTTCCCCGAGCGGGATCTCGATCGAGGTGAACAGATCGTAGTCCATTCCGTGCACATAGCGAGGGATCAACTTCCCTTCCTCGTAGATGTAAAAGACGATCGAGTCGTACGGAATCATCTCCTTCAGGCGCACGGCAACCACCGAAAGGGTCTCCCGCAAACTCAAAGAGTTGCCTAAGGTCTGCGCTAACTCAAAGAGAAGTTGCGCCTCCTGCCGGGCAGATACAATCGAAGCGAGGAAGGACGCTGCGCGAACTTCTGCTTCGTTCGGCATCTCAGCAAATCCCGCGGAGGGAGCCACCGGTCGGTCCACTTTTGAGAGAACTTCTAAGGGACTGCCCTCCCGCGTTGCCCGGCTTACTACTTCCTCCAATTCCTTGTAGCGTAACTCGATGCAATCCACGACGCGGGGGTCATAACTTCGGCCGCTCTCCTCACGGAGCAGACTCA
>Ga0126383_10001670_pt1 | contig 13925 bp, 11 predicted proteins | sample PanSoiMetPlot_35_FD_96882 | JGI IMG/M metagenome (GOLD analysis project Ga0126383, IMG submission 96882) | Tropical forest soil microbial communities from Panama - MetaG Plot_35 | ecosystem: Environmental > Terrestrial > Soil > Tropical forest > Bulk soil | place: Panama | collected 2016-02-17
GATTATCTTATCGACTACCACGGCGGCGATCTCGACGAGAGCCTCCGCCCTTACGCGTACTGGGCACCTACTGGCAAGGAGACCCAAGACCGTATATCCAAAGAGATGGTCCTCGCCTTTGGACTCGACCACATCATCATATGGCGCGACCGTCCCACCGACCTCGGCGCCACTCGCTATCTCGACAACACCTCTACTGCTCGCGGCAAACCCTCCATCGTCGTCGAAGCTGGCTATGCCGGCATCGTCGACGCGAGTGACGTCGCCCTCCTCGTCGACGGAACCATCAGCACCATGCGCGCTCTCAAAATGCTTTCCGGAGATCCTCGCCCTATCGAGAATCCCGTCTGGCTCGACAGAGTCGTGGATGTCTTGTCCGACGGCCCTGGTGTTTGGTACCCGCTTGTGAAACGCGGTACCTATGTTCAAGAGGGCATGAAAATCGGCTTTGTGACCGACTATTTCGGCAAAGTCATATTCGAAGCCCGCGCTCCCGTCTCCGGTGTCATCTTGCACATCAACGCAGTCCCATCCCTCAAAAAAGGCGACAACATTGCCGACATCGCCGCCATTGCCCCTCACGCCCCCTAAATTGACCATCTCTCCGCAATTGGCTGCTATTCTGTGCCGGGAAGGAATCTACCGTGACATCGTTCATTTGCTCTGGCCCGTTCACGATGACGATGAAAAGTTGATTGGCATTTACGCTACAAATGCCGATGCCGTTGCCGCCAAGGAACGCCTGAGGCAAAAGCCCGGTTTCGCCGATACACCCGAGGAGTTTGAAATCCACGAGTATCAACTGAACCAACATCACTGGTCCGAGCGGTACGTGTGTGTTTAGGCAGATGAGTGAAATGATTGTCTTGACGCGCCATCAATTCAGGCGCACAATTCCTTTCCATCTCGCTCGGGGCGCGATCTTTTCTTAATAACTTCCGTTTTGTTTCTTCGCGCAGGCATCTTTGGTTGCGAGTTTTAGGCAAACCCCAGGGTAAAAAGTATCGATTCGGGTTACGCTGGGCCCAATGCCCGCGTCGCAAAAACCCGTTTCATTCTCTCGGGTGCCGCCGATTCACCAGGAAACAGGAGAAACAACATGTCGCCACTTCGACGTTCATCTCGATATCCATTTCTTCAGTTTGGGCTGATCACGATTCTGTTGGTAACTTCGCTCAATGCTCAGTCAACCTACAATTTCCAGACCATCGACTTCCCCGGCGGGTCGTCCACGCAAGGACGCGGCGTCAACCAGCAAGGCGATATTGTTGGCCTCTACACGGACCCCAGCACCGGGCTCATTCACGGCTTTCGCCTGAGCCGAAAGATCTTTTCCAAAATTGATTTCCCTGGAGCTACCCAAACCTACCCCCGCGGAATCAATGCAACAGGAACCATTGTGGGTTTCTTCGCCGACTCGAGCGGGATCTTCCATGGCTTCCAGCTAGATTCCGCTGGTTATGAGCAGATTGATGTACCCGGCTCGTTTGGGACCACTGCCCGCGCCATCACCGATAACGGATTAATTGTCGGCGATTATTCGCCCGACAACGTTACAAACGCATGCTATGTGTTGAAAGGAGGAAGCTTCAGCACATTCAGTTTTCCAGGCGAGACCATCAATACATGCACTGGAATCAGCAGGCGCGGGGACGTGCTTGGTTATTACACAACCACGGATGACTTCAGCTTTGTTCGGCGACTGGGGCGATTCACGCCGATTGCGGTTCCCGGAGCCACCTTTGAAGATCCCCTCGGGATGAATGATCTGGATCAGGTGGTTGGGTTTTACACCGACAGCAATGGAGTCCAGCACGGCTACATGGCCGATATCGCGCTGGTTACAATTGTTGATCCACCAGGTGCGGGCTTTTCGACAGCGCGCGGTATCAATGGGAATGGAGTCATTGTGGGCAACTATTCGATGGCGGGAGTCGGCCACGGATTCGTTGCTACCCCGGTCCCCTGAGCTGCCAGAATTTCCAGAATGTTCGAGAATCCCAGCCCTGCAACGCAAGTCGCGATGGCGTCAATTGGTGCTATCGCCTGGTCGCGTCAACTATGCCGTTGTGCGGAGTAAAGCATAATGCTAGATAAATGAAACGTTTAGTGCCCTGGTTTCTTTTCAATCTGCGCCGCAGTCGGAATTGACAGCGCCGGGGTTGTTAGAGAGGCGATTTAACGCCAACTATGGTCGTTGCCCAGTTTCCGAGTAGCCGACGATCCACGCGGAATGGCGCGCCGTTGGGAGGTCCAAAATGAAGTTCTTGGTTTGTACACTTCTCTGCCTCGCCGCTGTATTCGCGCATGGCCAGCTTGCCGAGGAAGTAACTCGACCCAATCGGACGATATCAGCCGATTTGACCTGTAGCCCTGCGCCCTGCCGCCTACCCAATGTGAAAATCACCTCGGGCACCAAGATCAATGCGACTGCGCCGAACCTGGCGATCGATCCACAAAATCCTTCGCGGATGATTCTGGGCGAGACCGACGAATCCTGTACGTCGTGGGGCGCGGCGTATCACACCAGCGACGGAGGAATGACGTGGACGAAAACCTGTTTGCCGGTCGTCGGCATCATCGACCAAATTGTCAGTGCCTCGATGCTCTACGACAGCAGCGGGGTAGTGCATGCCCTCTTAGGCACGACAAATCTGGATTGCGGGGAAGATATCCTTCTCGAAACCCATTCCAGCGACAACGGAGTGACGTGGAGTTCGCTGAATCAGCTTTCCAGTGTCCAGTTCCAGCTTCTGGACTCGCAAGCTATGGATAACTTCGTGGGAAGCCCTTTTGAGGGCAACATCTACGGGAGCGCAACGCAGTTTCTGTTCAGGTCCACCCAGATTGAGGTATGGGGATCTTCGGATGGCGGTGCCACTTGGACCTCCAATGTGGCGGCCACCCTGCCAAACACAACCTTCTTCGATGGCGAAGGCTATAGTCACCTGGAGGTCGCAGACGACGGAACCGTCTACCTGGCTTACATGGCGAGTTCCGACGGAGGCCTCGCGGCTAACCAAATGATGTTCACCAAATCGAGCGACGGCGGGCACACGTGGAGTAGCTCCGTGTTGGTCTACACCGCCACACCGGTCAGCACGCTTCCAAACACGACGACTTACGTTGCGGACGCGCCGATCCTCGCCGTGGACAACAGTCCCGCCGGCAACAATAGGCTATTCATGACGTTCTACAACTGGACGGGAAGTTTCATGCAGGCTCTCATCACGCATTCGGGCGATGGCGGCAAAACCTGGAGTACTCCGGTTCCAGTTGCGCCTGCGAGCGCCACGCATGACCAGTTCAAGCCATACGTGAGCGTAAGCGCGACGGGATCAGCGGGAGTGACATGGCTGGACCGTCGCGACGATCCTTCCAACATCAAATACCGGACCTATACCGCGATCTCGCGGAACGGGATTTTCACGAAGAACGTGGCTTTGGCGACGGCTAGCTCGGCACCGGCATTTGCCTTGGGCTTCAATAGCAGCCCCGCCGCCAATGCCTGGTCAGGATCGACCCTGTTTGTGGTGTGGCCCGACACCCGGCAGGGCCCGGTGCAACAGGGCATCGGCGGCTACCGGCAGCACTAGCCACGCGCCGAAGGTAATCGGTCCAACCGAAGTCATCGAATCGTCCCACGGCTGTGTGAGTGGGCGGATGTGCTGACCCGCGCGGTTCCACCCTCGCCAGGCTTCTACATTGCTGATGCGGGGGAAAGGGGAAATCCCTTTTCGTTGTCCGAGTGCATTCCTGCTTTTTTCTCTGCACACCATCCCCCGAAATGGCATGTATTCGCAGACCGGGCGCGATCACTCGGCTGTTGAAATCGAACCTCAAAATCTTTCGGTCTGGGTAACTAAAGGCGATTTGACTCAAACCCTGCCTAGGGATTTTGAGCGCTATGGGGAGTAGAGTGGCTGACCAAGCAGGCGACAATCCACAATATTGCTTCCGCAATGAGGAAGAACGGCAGCACGACGGCGGAAGAACGGCAGCACGACGAAAAAGCCGACAAGGCGCATCTCTAAAGAATAATTAGACCAGATGCAAACCCGAAACCAAGCAGTTAGAGTTCTTCTGAGTGCAAACGGGATTTTTCGCTATCTATGAACCAGTGGCCGTGGTCTAGGACCGGAGAACAACCAAGGTTAATTTTCACTCAGTTGAAATTCCGTGCAGTAGCAACCAGTGTTTTTTAGCTGAAGTGGCAGTGAGTCCCTTGTACCCGCTCGTCTCACATCGAGGACTCGCGTCGTGACATCCGCAATACCAGTGACGGACTTCATTCCGTCAGCAATCGTAAGCACGTAGATGCCGTCAGGCACTTCGCCGAAAGAAACGTGCCGGAGTCGTCCGAAATCGTGTGATATTCATCGTCGGAAAATGCTCCCTTTAACGTCAAGTCAACAGCGGAATAGACGGATACCGAGCGGTGGAGCAACATACCTGTCGGCGGCTGTGCCAGTGGCTGTGCGTCAAACACAAAGAGCGGGCCGGGGGAAACACGCGTTTCCCACAGAGCGCGCTGCATCACGAGTTGGGCTTGGTTCGTCTTACAGCACGAACCGCCAGCTTTCCGTGGGCGACAGCGTGAACCTTTCTCCGAGAGCTGGATGCGTTAAACTGCGCCCGCCCAGTTCGATAAGCGGGGGTGTGGAAACGAGGCATGGTGGGGCTGGAAGTTCTGTGGCGCCGAGAAAGGCACGTTGTACTTCTCGGGCCTGGGCGGCGGCTGTTGCGCATTCAAACTGCCGGGTGCGGTGAGCAGTGCAAGAATCACAAGCAGGGCGAGCATTATGTTATTCCGGATCATGAGTGCGTTCTCCCTTTGGTTGGTTTCAGCTTTGCTACAGCCTCTGCCGCGCTTGCCGTGTCATCAATTGCTTATGCTCACGTTCACCACTTCGGGCTTTACGATCCATTGCTTCTGCGCATTTTCCGATGGGGATTTCTGCTTTCCATGACTGGGATTCTCTTCGGCATCGGTGGAGTCTGGCGACGAAGCTCATTGCGCTGGCACGCGCCCATTTCTGGGCCCGGAACGCTGGCATTCTGCGTACTTGCAGCGGAGGGTGAATAACTGTCGAGATCAGGCGTTTGCATTCAAAACCCCCGTTTCGGGGTCAATGCTCTATTTTCCCTTCTCGCGCTCCCGGAGCTTTTTCACGATAAATTCGGCGTACCACGACGGCCAATTGTCGTCTCTCCGACCCAGCTTTTGCTCGTACTCGCCATGAGCCTTTTCCGCTTCTCGTAATAATTTCTCGAGATCCTCTTTGGTGAGATCCATAGGCTGATTTTACTCCCGGTCTTTTTAATGAGCTGCCCGCGGAGGGGTGAGTGTTGAAATCAGCGATTCCACAAGTATGCGCTTTTTCTTCGCTTTTCCGCGTGTTAATGAGCGAAATGGCGATGTTATGTGACCTCAGCGCTGAGGGTCGTTCAAGTGGGCTGTTCCGTTCCGTGAAGGATCAGACCGAGCGTTCTCAAGTTAGACTCTAGGGATCAGCTCGCGCATTAAACCTTCATAGCTGCTGAAGTTCCTGGAAGACTCTTGAGCTCCGGCAAGTGCTGCAGAGTCCAAGTGTCCCGGAATCCGTTCTGCATAGCCTTGTGCAGCAGTCGCATCGCTTCTTCGGCGTAATTCTTGCGGTGCAGCTCGTTATTCGGATGCGAGGGTTGTGCACTTCGAGGAGGAGATGCAAGGATTGCATATGCCAAGGCTGCCGAAAGCAATTTTCCCGGATGCCGAGGTGCATATCGTTCGACTTCGCGTGCAAAACCAAGCGCAGGTTGCGGCTTTTGGAGTTGTGCGTCAGCTAACATGACTTCGATTTTCCGCTGGATATTTTTCGGATCGCTTTGCAACAGGGCTTGATAGGTTAGAGCGCACCGTGAGAAATAAGTCCTTGCTTCATTCGGTTGTGCACCAAGTTTCAAGGCTCTTCCGATCGCGTACTCTGAGTTTGCGCTGTACCACTTCAATTCAGGATTGTCCTTATCTTTCTTGATAAGGTCTTCGAACATGGATTCGGCGCTCTGATCATGCGCCAGAGCAGCTTTGGGATTACCGAGATTCAGTTCTAGATCGCCGAGGAATAACTCCGTTCGAGCCAAGTCAACACGCGCGTCCGCGTCGAGCGGATTTGCCCTGATCATTTCGCGATGACCGGCCTCCGATGCTGCATAGGACTCTTTCGCTTCATCGATTTGCCCTAGCATTGCTCTTGCCTGTCCCAACGACCTGTTTGCGGCGGATATGAATTCGCGGACATCTCGGGAATCATGCTCAGGAGTGTCGCTCAATTCAAGAGCTAATACCCGTGCCTGCTGCGCGTAGGTTAGCGCCCGTGAAGGGTCCTGAACCTCCATGGCGAGCGCTGCGAGCTTTACATTCGAGACTCCAAGCGAACGAAGACGCTTAACCTTGCTGGGTTCGTCCTGGTGCGATTCACGAGTCAAACGCTCTCGAAGGTCCAAAGCCTGCTGATAATAATGAAAGGTTTTTGCTGCGTCGGGTTCTGTTTCACGACCGATCTCTCCGAGTGAATCGTAGGAGATGGCTGCATCAAAAGTGGCCCAGTCGTTATTCGGCTCCTCCTTCATGATGCGCTCAAATATCTGCAGGCTGCGCTCAAGTGCCTCAATTTCTTTGTCGGTCGCGCCCATCTGCTCATAGAAGCTGGACATGCGCTGCAAGGCAATACCCATGGTGCGGTCCGCGCTTTGCGATGTAGCTGCCGTTCGAGAGATTTCATCGAGATTCTTCATGGCCGATTCGAGCAATTCCTTCCGCAAAGGCTCTGTGCCGGCGATCGGCCGCAGTTTCTCGTCGGTACTGGTTACAACTTGATAGATAGTGCTCAGGGCCAGCTGAGCTTGCTTTTCGGCATCGGCACGACTCTTCTCAGCGAAGTTCTTCTGATCGACCGCAACCTTCTCTGCTTTCCGAGCCCGCACCGCTTCCATGGTGCTAACCACGGCCCCCGCCAACAGCGTAACCAAGACAGCGGCTACTCCCGCGACAAGAGCCTTGTTGCGACGCGCGAATTTTTGAACTTGGTAGGCGGTACTCGCGGGCTTCGCAGCAATAGGCCTGTCTTCCAAATGTCTCCTTAGATCGCCCGCGAGTTCTGCTGCTGATCCATATCGTCTTGTTTTATCCTTCTCGAGCGCCTTGGCTGTAATTGTCTCAACGTCTCCACGACATGCCCTGTTGAGTGAACTGAGTGGCAGTGGATCGACTCGTTGGATCGTCTGCACAGCTTCGTGCAGATGAGGGGAGAGCTGATAAGGCAACTTGCCCGCCAGCAGTTCATACAAGATCACGCCAAGCGCATAGACATCGCTGCGGGTGTCAAGCGCGAGCGGATCGGCAAGCACCTGCTCGGGACTCATGTAGGGCAGTGTACCCAAAATTTGCCCCATGTCGGTCTGGCGAGTCGCTTGCACGTCACTTTCCGTCAAGCGAGCTAGCCCAAAGTCGAGAATCTTAGGCTGACCAGTTTCGTCGACGAGAATATTTCCCGGCTTCAAGTCGCGGTGTATGATCCCGCGCTGGTGCGCGTGCTCAACCGCCTCGCAGATCCGGACCATGAGTGCGAGACGCTCACTTAACGTTAGCCTTTTGTGGTTCGCATATTCGATGAGCGTCTTGCCATGAATCATCTCCATGGCAAAGAACGGTTGCGCGCCAAATCCGGCCTCGATTGCACCAGCGTCGTAGATTTGCGCAATACCAGGATGATGCAGGCGGCCAAGAACTTGAAATTCCAGTTCGAATCGGCAGAGCATTTCCGGACTGGCCCAACCGGAGCGAATCATCTTCAGCGCGACGCGACGGCGAGGCTGGTCTTGCTCCGCTTCATAGACGGCACCCATGCCACCTTCACCCAGTAGGCGGATGATGCGGTAGCGTCCTATGCTTGCGGGGTGTGGTGGGGCAGCTATGACCTGCTGGCCCTCTGGAGTGAGAGTTGCATCGCTTTCGCTGATTTTCTCCTGCGTTGGTGACGTACCGGCGGAGGTTGGTTCCTCGGACATTGGGTTGATCTCTCTCGTTAACCCGGACGACGGCGCGTCAACGGCGGGCTGCACACATCTTACAACGGCTCTTCGGGTCCTAGGCAGGTCAATGCATTATGAAAGAACGCCCCGCTCAAGCGGCGTGTGGCGTCGGCTCGCACCGCTAGTCCTACGACGCGAGCCGATACTTCTCTACCTCTGCCTCAACTGCTGCTCCTCGATATGCCGAGAGCCAAAGAAGAGCATTAGCACCAATACGAAGTATCCGAGACTGCCCGCGATCCAGCCTAATCGCGTCCAAGTCTCAACTATGCCCAGAAAAATGATCGCAATATTACGCCGGCCACGACGCGTTCACGGTCTTGATCGCTTCGCAAGAGCGCCAGTAGGCTACGATCTTTGGTTGTGAAGAAAACCTTGTGGATTGCCACTCAGATCGCTTGGATTGCGATTTGTGTTGCAGCTCTGATCGCAGCACATCGGGGGTACTGAGGCGTTTCTGACTGGCCGGTAGAAGAGGGGCTTGCCTTCGAGATGACGGTTTTATCGTTCCCGTCCTCTTTCCTCGTGGCAATCGGATTCTCTGCAATGGGAGCGATCCTCGGCTTGTTTGGGCTTGCCTAACCAGCATCAATTCGGTTCGCACGTGGGACAGCCCGGAAAATCGCCATGGTGTGCAGAAGAACATCGCATAATTGATTGGGCGTTCCACTCCTCCTCAGGGAGGAGTTTGAAGTAGTAATCATGATCGTGGTTGCGGATCGAAGAGATGCATGGGTCGGATCGAGACTTCTGACCTGAAACGGATTACGAGCAAGCCTACGGTTGGAAAAGCAAAACCCTCAACTAGAGCGAAATGGCGCTCTTCTCTGAGTGCATGCAGAGGTGTGGAAAAAAAGAGATTGACAGCGCCGGCGTTGTTAGAGATGCGATTTTCCGCCAATATCAGGGAACTGACGGCCATATCGCCAGAGTCTCGCCTTCGCCCCTTTTCGAGTCACGAATCATGTCACGCAAAAGTCTGCGTCAAAACGGTTCATGCGTCAGAGTTTCAGAGCTAGAGACTTTCTGCCCTCTTGACCCAGCTCCTTTCCGCATAGGATGATTCCTAAGATTCATCATTGGTAATCGAGCAATTGATCTGAAACCGCCTCTTACGCACACGTCAAACTTTTGACCCTTAGTTCTCGAATCGAAGCGAGGAAGCTGCATGCGACCAATTCTACTTGCCATCCTCTTCGCCTCTATGGCTGTTGAAGCGCAACAGTTTCAATCTCCTGTCTACTATCAGGTCGGCGCGTCAGGGTCTTTGGCCCAGGGCGGGGTCACGGCCGATTTCAACAATGATGGCATCGCCGACCTCGCGGTCGCCACCTCTGGCGGCCAATTAAGTGTTCTGCTCGGAAATGGCGATGGTACTTTTCAGAAGCCTAAGATGCTACGTATCACCTTCGGCCCCTGCGAGGTCGCGGCGGGAGACCTTAACGGGGACGGCAATGTGGACTTGGCGATCACCGTCGATGCGGTAGCAAGCTATCTCTATGTTTACTTAGGCAATGGTGACGGAACGTTCACGCCGAGAAAGAAATACTTAACGCCCCCTCACCTCCAGAGGCCGGTCCTGGCGGATTTCAATGGTGACGGGCATCTGGATGTGGCCACCAACAACCTGCCAGAAAATCATCGAGGCTCGGTTCAAATCTGGTTCGGAAATGGCGACGGCACATTGAAAGGCCCCACCAAATACCACCCACCCGGAGGCACTCCTGTCTGGGTCGCGGCGGGAGACCTTAACGGGGACGGGTACCCAGACTTAGCAGTGGCCGACGGCAACACCAGCAACGCAGACGTGCTCCTCAATAATGGGGACGGCACCTTCCAGCCCGTGGTGCAGTATCCCATCGGCAGCGGTCTCGCGCAGTGCGTTACCATCGCCGATCTGAATGCCGACGGGAAGCCGGATCTGGCTTTAGGAACGACGTTTTTTCAGGTAGATGTGCTGCTGAACAACGGAAACGGAACGTTTGGCAGTCCGGCGGCTTTTAGTATCGCGGGGCAACTACCTTACCAGATTATCGCTGCGGATTTGAACCTGGATGGCAAAGTGGATCTGGCAGTGTCGGCCAGTACCGGTCAATTGCTTTACGGAAACGGTGATGGGACGTTTGGAAATCCAGTCGAGCTCAGTGGTATTTCCGCCATTTCCGGCCAGAGTGTGATTTCGGCAGATTTCAACCGTGACGGAGCGCCGGACCTTGCCCAGTCCACCGCAAACCAAGGCGTGCCAAGCGAAGCGGTGTTGATCAACACGCAATAGCGGGTTCGGGGTGAATACCGATTAAGCAGGCACGCACGCCAATGACTTTAGGATTGTTGTCGTTACCACGCGATTTCAGTCATTGATTTCTGGTCAGCCCTAAGCAGGCGAGTTCTGAGTGTAATTGATTCCATAACAACGCCGGCTCCCGCACACCCGAGTAAACTTGGTGGCGCTTACCAACCAAAAGGCTCGGGTAGAAAGGAGCCGACAATGATCATTAATCGGCGGTTACCTTGCTGCGATGCTGCCTTTCTGGATAGCCCCGTACATTTTGCGCAATATGGTCGTTCCTTGGTGGTTCAGTTGGGTGCTGACAGCAGCATCAATCGCGGCAGCATCTGTGGTGGAACTCACAATGTTTATCGGGTTCACGTTGCTCTACATGCGCAGGTCAACAGTGCCTTCGCCTTCGAGCACTGCGCTAGACACCGCGCCAGTCTCCTAATCAGCCATCAACTCACCGTTCTTCACACCACCGATGCAGAACCGTTTTGACGAGGCGTTTACTCTCAAACTTCTGGCCGGGAGTCAACGAGTTCTATGGGGATTTTTCAACAGTTGCAGTAGTAGCACCAGAGATCAGGCGTCTCATGAGCGTATCTAAAGCCATTTCGCGACCAGCCTTCTCATCGTGGTCGTGCTGCGGATCGTAAAGGGCTGGCTGAGTGCCTTCGTGAGCGGCACCGTAGAATAAAGTGATGTGCCCGGCCTCTTGCGACGCCACCAATAGACTTCACGTCCGTGAACACGGAAGCCATCGGTTTCTGTCCCTAGGGTTTTGAGCTTGGCCTTGGAGGTTTCATCAAGATTGTTCACGAGAAGGATGACATTAACATCCCCGCCTTGGCGTCGTGAATCTTTGAAAGGTTCGAGAGCCGCGATTTTCTTCAGTTCCTGATTCGTCCGTATGAACACCGGCACGCTATAGCCCAGAGTTTGTTGGAGTTTGCGCTCGATCTTCCTCTCGAGCGCTCTCACGTCCTTGGCTCCCGTCTCAAACGTCACGTTCCCGCTCCCGAGAAACGTCGCAACTGTGGAAAAGCCAAGCGATTCGAAAGTCTGGCGCAGGACATGCATTTTGACGGCACGCCTCTGACCGGCGTTGATGGCTCGAAGGAAGGCAAAGAACCAGGGCATACTTCAGTAGCCCCCAAGCGGCGTACTCTGGTAAGAGAGAAGCTGACGCTGTGCCTTCGGCATAATCCCTTCTGGTCACAGAATATTTTAAGGCTAACTGGCGAAACCAGGCGATTAAACTCCTTAACCCCCAATGAGCATAAAGGAGATGTCTCACCAGCCTCCCGCGACGTGTCGCTCGTGTACTTGATACCGGCTATCGAGAATGGCGGAGGACGTGAGGAGCGTTAATGCACCAGTTCCACCCTCACCTGAGCCTTTCCATCCTGAATCATATCAAGCTCCTGTGCTGCACGTCGGGAAAGATCGATAATCCGCTTATTCGAGCCGTGCGGACCTCGATCATTGACCTTCACGACAACGCTCTTGTTGTTCTTTAGGTTTGTCACTTTGACCATCGTGCCTAAAGGTAGTGTCCTGTGTGCCGCTGTCAACGCATCTTTGTCGTACTTCTCACCGCTGGCGACAGCTTTTCCTTGCATTTCATCACTGTAGAAAATCGCAATGCCTGTCTCTGGTGTGGAGACCCCTGTCTTCGATGCAATCGACGTTTGAGCAAGTGGTGCTTCCGCTTGCAACAGAAGGCTGATCATCGCCAACGCCAATGCGTGTGCGACTATGTTGCTTGTCATAATCCTTGTATCCTTTCCCCATTGACCTTGCAGCATAACGCGGTGTGGGCAAGCTAGAGATCGGCAAAGCTAGTGAGATTATCCTATCGAGACGCGGCAATTGACGAAATCAGGCGTTCTCACAACCTTGCGCCGTCTGTTCGCCCTGGGAGAGGGGTTTTAAGCGTTATTTCGATTTCTCGCCAACTACGACTTGGATAAAGACTCTCTTTTGGAATGGCCATCGCTACGATCAATTCTCCATCGGAGTAGGGAGCACCAACGCATTTGCTCGGGACCGCGATTTACGGTGTAGTGTTCAGCAAGACTGCAATCGTGCCGTTCTGCCCATTCGAACTCTCTACCAGCAGATCGGGTTTGCGATCGCGATTGAGGCTCGCCGCTGCGAGCCAACCGCTCAAGGCGGAACCCGTCGCGTAAGTTTGTGCCGGCCCGAAGGTCCCATCACCATTACCTTGCAGAACTCCTATCACGCTCGGTTTTTTGCAACTGTCGCTGCAGACATGCACGACGGCCAGGTCAATCAGGCCGTCGCCATTCAGATCTTTTGCCACCACCGACATGGCTGACGATCCGCCCGTATCGTAGATGACTGGCGGTAGTAACGTTCCGTCGCCCTTGCCCAGGAACACGGCAACGCATCCTTCATTCAGATTGGAGAAACCAGCGCAGGCGTTGCCATTAAGCACAAGCACGTCCAACTTATGATCTCTGTTCACGTCCGCGATCACGGGCATGTTGTTGTAGCTTCCGCCGCTGACGTACACATTCGGAGCTTGAAACGTGCCATCGCCATTGCCAATGAGAGTGCAAAAGGCGCCTCCATCGAAGGCGCCGCCTCCGTTCACCACCAGGTCGATCTTGCCGTCCTTATTGAGATCGGCGGGGATGATGGCCGAAGCAGCGACGATCGCCGAGTACGTCACCGCTGTCAGGAACGCTCCTCTTCCGTTCCCGATCAGAACCCCGACCGTGCCCGAGGAGCCATTGCTCACCAGGATATCCGGCTTGGAATCACCATTCACGTCCGCAACGACGACAGAGTTTGCGGCCCCGCCGGACGAGTAGAGTTGTACCGGGTGGAACGTTCCGTCGCCGTTTCCCAGCAGAACTCCAACCGAGCCCTGCCCGTTGCTGCCCCCACTCTGGTTCGCCACAATGACGTCGGCCTTGCCGTCGCGATTAAGATCCGCCACGGTCATGAACAGGGCCAGGCCCCCGGTGTCCGCATTCTGGGCGGGCTGCAGCGTTCCATCGCCATTTCCCAGCAATACGCTTACCGTTCCTGAAGCAGGGCAACTATTCGGAAGCGAACTACACCCGTGGGCCACGACGACGTCAGGTTTCCCGTCCCGGTTCACGTCGGTCACGGCCACGCTGATTGCGAAGTACGCGTTCGTGTTGTAGGTGGTCGCCGCTTGGAATGTGCCATCGCCGTTACCGATGAATACGCTAACTGTGGCTCCATCCGGACAACCGATGAGTACCGAGACATCACACCAGTTGGGCACCACTACATCGGCCTTGCCATCGCCGTTGAGATCGGCAATAGCAACCTGGCGCGGCTGATTGTAGTTGAGGACGTCGTACCCGTTCGTTGCATACGTTACGGCAGGAGCGAAAGAAGAAGCGGTGGCGAACGTTTTCAGGGCTAAAGCGAGAATAAAAAGCGAGAGCGTGGCGGCGAATCTCGCCGACGTAAACGAAGCGGCGGCACGGGTCATGCACACACCTCCGGAAGAAATTATGTTCGGGGCCGACGAAGAATGAAACAACGGCACATCTGGTGAGGGAGGTCCCAGTGC
>Ga0126383_10001672_pt1 | contig 13908 bp, 16 predicted proteins | sample PanSoiMetPlot_35_FD_96882 | JGI IMG/M metagenome (GOLD analysis project Ga0126383, IMG submission 96882) | Tropical forest soil microbial communities from Panama - MetaG Plot_35 | ecosystem: Environmental > Terrestrial > Soil > Tropical forest > Bulk soil | place: Panama | collected 2016-02-17
ATGCCGTACTTCGAGAACTTCATGGCCTCCTGCGCACTGCCCCCCAGGCCATAGATCACCATGCGGCTGTTCGAGGCCGAAGTGCGCGCCGACTCCATCACTGCTTCGGCGTCAGGAGTCAACTTCACCACACACGCCTCGAATTTTTCTTTGGCGAACCGCTCGGCCGCATTGCCGATCAAGCACACAGTTTCCACTCCAAACTGGCGGAAACACTCGGAGAGAATCGACATGGCGGGCTCCTTCATATCGACCAAGGCAGCCCGGGCTGCGGCTTTGCGGGTGGGTGGGATGGGGGCGATCGGGGTTCTTAAACCTTTGTCCATGGGTATAGTCACGGTTGCCTTGAAACTTTATTCTGGCTTGCTATTCCGGGCTTGGCAAAGGCGTAGAAGGACAATACCGGGGTACAGAAGTGCTATTACCAGCCATACTCTGGGGAGAGACTTTCGGTGCCCTGCAGAAGGAAGCCATTCCGGCAACCGTTGTGCCACTCACAAATAGAGGAAAAATCGAGGATTATTCCGTCCAACGGCGGAAGAGCAAGGCTCCGTTGGTCCCGCCAAAACCGAAGGAATTCGACATGGCATATTCGACCTGCGCCTTGCGCGCCTGGTTCGGCACGAAGTCCATGCCGGCGGTCTCGGGATCCTGATTTTCCAGGTTGATGGTGGGTGGAAGCACCTGATCGCGCAGCGCCAGAACGGTGATACCGGCTTCGAGGCCACCGGCGCCGCCCAGCAGGTGCCCGGTCATGGATTTGGTAGAACTGACGGGCAGGGTGCGCTGGAAGCAGTTGCGGATGGCGTGCGCCTCGAGCGTGTCGCCGATGGGAGTCGAGGTGCCATGGGCATTCACATAGCCCACCACCTCGGGTCCGACGCCGGCATCGCGTAATGCGTTCCGCATCACCCGGAATCCGCCTTCGTGTTCCGGAGCGGGCTGGGTCATGTGGTGGGCGTCGCCACTCATGCCATAGCCGGCAAGTTCCGCGAGAATGGTGGCGCCGCGCCGACGGGCGTGCTCCACTTCCTCGAGAATGAGGATGCCGGCGCCTTCGCCGATCACAAAGCCGTCGCGGTCCTGGTCCCAGGGACGGCTGGCATGTTCGGGATCGTCATTGCGGGTGGAGAGCGCGCGCATGGCGGCAAATCCACCCACGCCCATGGGCGTGATGGCAGCCTCCGATCCGCCGGCAATCATCACGTCGGCATCGTTGTGCTGAATGATGCGATAGGAATCGCCGATGGAATGGGCGCTGGTGGTGCAGGCGGTGGCTGTGGCTTCGTTCGGACCCTTGGCCCCGTGCCGCATGGAAACGTGTCCGGCGGCAAGATTGATGATGGCGGCGGGAATGAAGAAAGGAGAGATCTTGCGCGGACCGCCTTTGAGCAGTGCCGTGTGCTCGTGCTCGATGATGTCGAATCCGCCGATCCCGGAACCGATATGCACGCCCACGCGTTCGGCGTTCTCCGGGGTGATCTTCAGGCCCGACATCTTGACCGCTTCATCGGCCGCCGCCACCGCGAAGTGGATAAAGCGGCCCATCTTCTTGACTTCTTTTTTCTCCACGAAGTTCAGGGGATCAAAGCCCTTGACTTCGGCGGCAATCTGACAGGAGAACTGCGCTATGTCAAAACAGGTGCCGTCGATCTTTTCGAACTCACCGAACTGAGTAATCCGGCCCACCCCGCTTTTGCCTGCGAGCAGATTCTGCCAGACTTCGCGGGTGGTGTTGCCCACCGCGCAGATCAGGCCCAGACCGGTAACTACAACCCGACGTCCCAACTACTTCCCGCCTTTCGCATGCTTCCCGATGTAATCGATGGCGTCCTGGACGGTGCGGATTTTCTCCGCGTCCTCATCCGGGATCTCGATTTCAAAGCCCTCCTCGAAGGCCATCACCAGCTCGACAGTATCCAGAGAGTCAGCGCCCAAATCGTCCACGAACGAGGCGTTGGGAGTCACTTCGCCCTCGTCCACTCCCAGTTGCTCCACGATAATCTGCTTCACTTTTTCATCAACGGCTGCCATGTTCACCTCACGTCTGCTGGTATAGGGCGGACTGCAGCCCGCCGGACTGATTATCGACAGCCCTTGAGGCTGTCACAACCGGACCGTGTGGATCCGTTACTTGCTTACTTTTGCATGTTTGTCGATGTAGTCGATCGCATCCTGAACGGTGCGAATTTTCTCCGCGTCTTCGTCGGAGATTTCCAGGTCGAAGGCCTCTTCCAGCGCCATCACCAGCTCCACCTGGTCGAGCGAGTCGGCTCCGAGGTCGTCGACGAACGAGGCGCTTGCGGTGACTTCACCCTCGTCCACCCCGAGTTGTTCGGAAATAATCTGCTTTACTTTTTCGGTCATTTCTTTCTTGTCGCCAGCCATCGGATGTCACCTCCTGGACATGAAAAGGGAAACACGTAGTGTACTGGCCCCTGCGAATTGCTGTAAAGGAAGGTTGCGCTGGACACGCCCCGCGCCGGGTCCGCTGGATTTCCCGCAAGAATCCTAACCGCTCGCGCGCGCCACGGTCAAACGGGGGCAGTTTTTCCCGATCGGCTCACCGGTTTCTATTTTCCGCCGCCCGGAGGCGCGCAGCCGGACGGCATGCGTTTCGGACCCACGAGGGGTCCCGATCGACGCCAGGCAAGACCGGGTGAAGCTGTGTCTCTGCCGCCGGCAGTTCCGGGATACAGCCGTTAGCGGCTGGAATACTGATCGCGCAGCCGCGTCTGGCGGCTGGTCATGGGGACCGCCCGGCCTTCAATGTAGACCTGCTTCACGTCCGCCTTGAAGTCGAGCGGATCGCCGTTCGCGACCACCACGTTGGCGGTCTTGCCGGAGTCGAGCGATCCCAGTCTGTCGGCCACGCCCCAGATTTCCGCCGGATTCAGAGTGACGGCTTTCAACGCCTCGTCGTAAGGCAAGCCGAAGGCCGTAGCGAAACCGGCCTGATAAGGAAGGTTGCGGACGTTGTGGGCGTCGAAGGACGCAAGCGCGACTTTCACACCCCGCTTGTAGAGTTGCGCCGGCAGACTGTAAACCGCGTCAAAGCGCGCATCCGGCTTGGGCGTCGTGTAAATCGGGCCCACGATAACCGGTACTTTGAGGCTGGCCACATAGTTCAGCACCGGCTGCGAGTAGCTGATGCGATTGAGCACGAACTTGAGATGGAATTCATTGGCCAGATTGACGGCCGTTTCGAGATCGCTGGCTTCCTCGGCGGCCAGCACGATCGTCTTCTTGCCATCGAGATAGGGCAGCAACGCCTCCAGCTTCAAATCGCGTTTGGGAGGTGTGGGCGGCTGCTTCTTGTCTTTGCTTTTGTCTTTGTCGCTGGCGCTGGCGGATGGGTTGGCGAATTCGCTCTTCTTCTTTTCATAGTCCGCCAGGCTGCGCTCATACTCCTGGGCGTCGAGGAAGGTCTGGCGCAACTGGGCCGCCATGCCCATGCGGGTCTGGGGAAATTTGCGCTTTTCCCAGGATTCGTTGCGCCGCTGTTCGCCGGTGAAATTCACGGGCATGGCAACGTCTTTGATCAGCAGCATCTCCTCCGCGGACGCGCCATCCAGTTGAATGAACGAATCCTGCCCCGGCAATGTGTTGCTGCTCGCGGGGGCCACAATTGCGTTGGTGATGCCGTTCAGCCGCGCGACGGGAATCAATTCCGATTCCCCGTGAAACGCGTCGTAGACGTGCATGTGGGGCGTGATGTTGTCGCTCGGCTCGACGAGATCATTCGTCATCGGCTCAGCGGAAATCTCGGTCAGCCCCAGGGCGGTCTCGGAGTCAATCAGTCCTGGATAAACCGTCATGCCTGTAACATCGATGACTTGCGCATCCGGGGGAATGTTGACGGAGCCGGCCGCTCCCACCGCCGAAATCTTTCCCCCGCTCATCACCAGCACGCCGTTCTCGATCGTGCCGTGCGTGATGGTGAGCAGCTTGCCGCCCTTCAGCGCCACCGGCTTACTCTGCGCAAACACCGATATCGAGGACAAGCCAACCACCAGCGCGATAGCTGCGGCCAGCGACCAACGACCAGCGACCTGTTTTCCGGCCTGCATTACTGTCCTCCTGCGTAGCGCGGCATGCCGTATCCCGGCAGCGAGCAGTCAAAATAAACGTCTCCGTCGATGAATACCTTGTTGGGCACTCCGTAGCTCGACAGGGGATAGCCGTCCCAGATCACGAGATCGGCATCCTTACCCACATCGATTGAGCCCACACGATCGTCGACGCCGATGATCCACGCGGGATTGAGGGTGATCATCTTCAGCACCTCTTCTTCGGTGGCACCGCCGTAGCGCATGGTTTTGGCCGCTTCCTGGTTCAGGCGGCGGGCGAAGTCATCGGAGTCGCTCTTGATGGCCACGCGTACGCCCTTTCGCATGGAAAGGACCGCGTTCCAGGGAATGGCGTCGAAGGCTTCGCGCTTGTATCCCCACCAGTCGGCAAAGGTGGCGATGGCCACTCCGTTGGCGGCAATCTTGTCGGCTACCTTGTAGGCCTCGAGGGCGTGATGGAAGGCCCGCACCTTGTATCCGAACTCGTTGGCAATGGCCATTTCGGTGAGCAGTTCGTCGGCGCGGTAGCAGTGAATCTGCACCAGCAGCTTGCCGCGCAGCACGTCGGCCAGGGCTTCCAGTTTCAGATCGCGCTTCGGCGGTTTGGCGTCCTTGTCACCTCTCTTGACCTTGGCGTCGTAGTCATCCCAGTCGCGGCGATATTCCTGGGCCTGGACGAAAGCTTCGCGCTGCACTGCGAAGTTGCCCATGCGGGTGGAGGGCAACTGGTCGCGGCTGCCGTAGACGCGCTTGGGATTTTCGCCGCTGGCGAACTTGATGGAGCGGGGCGCACCCGGGAACAGCATAGCGTCGCGCTCGGCCCCGTACTTGTGCTTGATCACCACGGCCTGGCCGCCGATCACGTTGGCCGAGCCATGCAGCAGAAGGGAAGTGGTCACGCCACCGGCCAGCGCACGATAGATGGCCTTGTCCTGGTAGTCGAAGGCGTCAATCATCATCATGTGCGGCGTGACGGGACTGGTGGCCTCGTTGACGTCGTTGTCGAGCGCCAGGTGGGAATGGGAGTCGATGATGCCGGGAGTCAGGTATTTCCCGCCGGCATCGATTACGGTTGCGCTGGCGGGCGCGCTGACATTGGCGCCGAAGGCGACGATCTTCCCGTCCTTGATGTAAACGCTGCCGTTGGGAATATTGCCGTGGGTCACGGTCATGACCGTGGCATTGCGGATGACCACTTCGTTGTGCGCGGCCGGAACCGTTGCCTGCTGGGCGGTGGCGATGGCCGTCAGCACCGCCAGCAAGACCCATCCCGCGGCGCTTATCGTGTTACGACTCATGGGGCCAGCTCCTTGTAGACAATGGCAGAGCGAGAAATGAAAGGCGGAAAGCCCGGATTGTAGGAGGAACAGAGCCTGAGGTCAATCAATTCCGACGTCCCGAAGCGGTATGATGATCGCGCACACTACACCAAAGGACTCAGACGTGAGAATCACGGGATGGTTAGCATGGCTGTTCCTGGCGGCCACAGGCTGCGCTGCCAGCTGCCCAACCCATCAGCCGAAGGAAGGCTCGGCTTTGGTTCAGCTCGAACAACACTGGGCGGAGGCGCTCTCGCGCCATGACGCGGACGCGGTGGGCTGCATTCTGGGCGAGGAGTTTCAGGATGTTGATCCCGATGGTCAGCGGCATAACCGTGCCGAGACTCTGGCCGCGATCCCTGGCCGCAAGCCGGGCATAAACCGGTTAAGCGAACTGGCGCCACATGTCTATGGCGACTTTGCTTACATCCGCGGACTGGCGACCCTGCTCGATCCTGCGGGAAACATTAAAGCCCGCGTCCGTTTCACAGATGTGTATGTCTATCGCGATGGCCGCTGGCTGGCGGTGGCAGGGCAGGAGTCGCGGGTGCCACCCGGCGCCAAATAGCGTGAAAGTCGAGGCCACCATGCGCGCTGTCATCCAACGTGTCACTCGCGCCCAAGTCAGCGTCAACGGCGAGCTGACGGGCAAGATCGCAGACGGGCTCCTCGTGCTTCTCGGCGTCGCGCGAGCTGACACCGAGGCCGACGCGCAACATCTGGCGGAAAAGATCGTGGGCCTGCGCATCTTCGAGGACGAAAACGGCAAGATGAACCTGGCGGTCGCTGATGCCGGCGGAGCGATCCTGGTGGTTTCGCAATTCACGCTCTATGGGGACGTGCGGCGGGGCAAGCGTCCGTCCTTTGACGCCGCGGCGCCGCCGGCGCGGGCTCGCGAACTCTACGAGTACTTTGTGGCGCGCATTCGTGCCGCCGGTCTCAAGTGCGAGACGGGACGGTTCCAGGAAATGATGCAGGTCGAACTGGTCAACCAAGGTCCGGTCACGATTCTTCTCGATTCCGCCAAGGCCTTCTGAGGGGCGCTATGAAACATGGAAGAATGCTGGCGCTTTTTGTGTGCATGGGGTTCGGTGTGCCGCCCATTTCGAGTTCAGCCGCAGACGCACCCCTTCAGGCGGATACTGCGGCGTTTGTCGATGTCACGGTTCTGCCCATGGACTCGGAGCGGTTGCTTCCCCACCAGACAGTGCTGGTGCGCGGCGACCGCATCGTCGAAATAGCGCCCGCCGACCGCCTGAAGCCTCCGCGGATGCCACGATCATCGACGGCCGCAGCCGTTATCTCATCCCCGGCCTCACCGACTTTCACATCCATTTCTACGGCTACTCGCAAGCCGGCGCCGGGGACCGCAAGCTGGAACCGCAGGTTCTGCTGCTGCTTCTGGCCAACGGGGTCACGACTGCTGTCAACATGGAAGGCTCTCCCCCAATCCTCGCTTTGCGCGACGAGTTAGCCCGTGGAACCGTACTGGGGCCAAAGCTCTACACCACGGGGCCGTTTATTCAAATGCCCGACCAGGTGCTGCCCGGCCGAAAGGGACTCCGTACGCCCGAAGAAGTTACGAAAGAGGTGCTGGAGGAAAAGCGCCTGGGATACGACTTCGTCAAAGTACACGGCGATCTGCCCGCGGAGACCCCCCGGGCGCTGGTCGAAAGCGCGCGCCAGCAGGGGATACGCGTAGTCGGGCATGTGCCGAGCAATCTTGGGGTTGACGCGGCGCTCGCTGGCCACCAGGCATTAATCGTTCACGCGGAGGAGTATCTCTACTCTTATTTTCAATTGCACCGCGATCTGCCAGGCGATCCGGCTGAGATCGACCGGATGGTGCGGGAGGTCGCCGCCAGGACGAAACAGGCGGGGACCTGGGTCAGCCCGACGCTCTCAGTCTTCCGCCAGATCATTTTTCAGGTCGCCGATATCGACGCGTTGCTGGCGCGGCCGGAGATGCGCTATCTTCCCGCAGACTCCGTCGCCGACTGGCATCCCCCCCAACAATCCTTACGTGAGGCGCTGGCCGCTCGAAAAAATCCCTTACTTTCGCACCCAGTATTCCATCATGCAAAAACTGACCGGCGGACTGCGCGACGCGGGCGTCCCGCTGCTCGTCGGTACCGACAACTTCGTGCCTTGCCAGATCGCCGGTTTCGCCATGAAGGACGAAATGGAGCAAATGTTCTCCGCCGGCCTTACCCGTTTCGAAGTGTTACAGGCGGCGACCGCGAATCCCGCGGTCTTTCGCAAGGAACCGGACGCAGGTACGGCCGCCCCCGGAAAGATCGCCGATCTGGTGTTGCTCGACGCCAATCCGCTCGACGATGTGGATAACATTTTTCGCCAGGATGGCGTCATGTTGCGGGGGCGCTGGTTCCCGGAGGCGGACCTGCAGAGCAGACTCGCCGCCGGGACGGGGAGCAACTGACCGCGAGGGAGCGGAACCTGCCCCGCGGGCTTGGTTGCGCGACGTACGGCTCAAATTTCTGTTTTACTTATCCCAACCGATCGGCGATCCGCGCCGCGTCGGCGCAGGCCCGCACATCATGAGTCCGGATCACGTGCGCGCCCTTGAGAATCGCGGCGGTCTCAGCCGCCAGGGTTCCGTATAAGCGATCGGTCACGTCCGCATCCTTGCCATTCCGCTCCAGCGCCCGGCCCAGAAACGACTTTCGCGAAACTCCCACCAGGAGCGGATAACGCAGCTGATGGAATTCCTCGAATCCCCTCAGCAGGGGATAATTCTGCTCAAAGCTCTTTCCGAAGCCGAAGCCCGGGTCGAGCATGACGCGCTCGCGCTTGATGCCCGCCATCAGAGCTGCGTCGGCCCACTCGCGCAGCTCGCGCTTCACCAGCATGACGACATCGGAAACCGGGGGCAAACTTCGCCAGTCCTCCGGCCGCCCGCGCATGTGCATGAGTACCGCCCCGCATTTCAGATCGGCGAGGGTCTTCTTCATCCGCGGGTCCCAGCGAAACCCGCTGACGTCATTAACCACCTCGGCTCCGGCAGCGACCGCGGCTTGCGCCACGCTGGCCTTGTAGGTGTCGACCGAAATGACTGCGCCGGGCTTTTTCTTTTTCAGCTGGGTGATGACCGGAATGACGCGTTCTAATTCTTCCTTTTCGGAAACCGCACTCTCAGCGGAACCCGTGCCTTTCCCCGCGGACTCGCCTGCCGTGACCCTGGCCCCGGGCCGGGTGGATTCTCCTCCGACATCAATGATGTCCGCTCCATCGCCGAGCAGCTGCAGAGCATGATCGACGGCCCGGTCGCGATCCAAATGCATTCCTCCATCGGAAAAGGAATCGGGCGTCACGTTGACCACTCCCATGATGAATGTGCGTTTGCCCAGCTCCAGCGATCGCGATCCCAGGTTCCAGTCAAACACCACGCGCATGCGCCGATTCTAAACCCTGTCGTCGCAGCCAGGCTTGGAGCGGATGCTACAATCAAGGCACGCCTATGGGTCGAAAACCCGCGTATTTCGCGACGCTTTTCTGCCTGTTCCTTTTGACCCAGGCACAGGCCGCCACCCACACGCCAATGGGGAAAAGCATCGAGTCGCTGCTTTCCCAGCCCGATCTGGCCCGCGGTTTTTGGGGGATCGAAGTTGTTTCTCTGCGCTCCGGGAAAACTCTCTATGCGCTGAACGCCGACAAGCTGTTCACGCCCGCCTCGAACACGAAACTGTTCACCACGGCCGCTGCGCTCGCGCTCATCGGTCCGCAGTACACCTTCCAGACTACCGTGGAAACATCCGGGACTCTCGACAAGCACGGGCGGCTGACCGGAGATCTGGTGCTGGTGGGACGTGGCGATCCCAACCTCTCGGGACGCGAACTGCCGTACTCGCTGCATACCGAGCGCAATGACCACCCCATGCAAGTGCTGGAACAACTGGCTGATGCCCTCGTGCAAAAGGGCGTGAAATACATTGACGGAGATATCGTCGCCGATGATTCCTATTTCGCCTTCGAACGCTACGGCGAGGGCTGGAGTCAGGACGATCTGGTGTGGGCCGACGGCGCCCCGGTCTCGGCGCTGACCATCAACGACAATGTGATCTTCGTCAACGTTTTGCCGGCGGACCGCCCGGGCGACCGCGCCTTCGTCAGCACCAGCCCGTTTGCCGACTACTACCACATCGACAATCGCATCATTACTACGCCCGCAGGCACGACGCGCGACATCCACATTAACCGCGAGCCCGGCTCCACCGTTCTCACCTTGTGGGGCAACATGCCGCTCGACGATGCGGGCGCCAACGAAGCGCTCGCCATCGAAGACCCCGCCGAGTTCGCCGCTGCTCTATTTCGCCAGCTGCTTGAGAAGCGGGGCATCGCGGTTTACGGCCAGCGGCGTGCACGACACGCGGAACTGGCCAGCCTGCCTACGGTAGCCGTGACGGCCATTGCTCCTTCGCGCGGAGGAGACGAGCCCGCCCGGGTGATGCAACCCAAGCCTCTGGTGCTCGCCAGCTACCAGTCGAAGCCCCTGGTCGAGGATCTGCGCGTCATCAACAAGGTCAGCCAGAACCTGCACGCGGAAATTCTGCTGCGCCTGCTGGGACGCGAAAAGGGCAGTGCGGGCACGGTGGAAGGTGGCCTGGAAGTGCTTGCCGGATTCCTCAACAAGGTCGGCATTCCTCGCGATGAATATGTTTTTTACGACGGCTCCGGACTGTCACGCCAGAACCTGGTGACGCCCGACGCCGTGATCCGGCTCTTGCGCTACGCGAACCTGCAGCCCTGGGCCAAGCGCTTTCGCGAGACCCTTCCGCTGGCAGGGGTCGACGGTTCTCTTGCTGGCCGCTTCAAGAACCCCGCGGAGCAGGGACGCGTCTACGCCAAGACCGGCTCGCTCGGAGGAGTGAAAACGCTTTCGGGATACGCCGTCACCGATCGCGGTGAACAGATCGCTTTCTCGATTCTTTCGAACAACTCGAACGTTTCCACCAAACGCGTTACTGACACGATTGATGGCATCGTGGAGGACATCCTCGCCGACGGTGACCGCAAGCCATAGTCAGCCGACCAGGATGGGAATGCTTTGACTGCGTCTGCTGTCGGAAAACTTGCGTGCCGGAACCGCCAGGCTTGCGCCCTTTCCCAGAATCGCAGGCTCCAACCGGCAAAGCTCAGCCTCCCAGCGCAGGCGAACGGACTGTCCCCTGAACCTTTGCGGAAATGCAATGTCGCGCTGTGAACCACAACAGAGATAGAGCGAGAGCAAGTCGCAGAATTGCAGCACGTCAACCAGCAGGTTGAGGACTTCTGACCCGCGTGGATGTTCGCGTAACAGCCGCTCCTGGCGCGCCTTTTCCTCGCCCAGGAAGTCATCGATGAGAGACTGATCCGCCGATCCCGGACCTGTGCGCGCAATGCGGCAGAAGTGCCCGCTCACCATCATCCCGCCGATGGCAGAATTCCGCTCGGCCACTGCGATCGACCCGCGCCAGGCCGCCAGAAAATCCGGCGCAGGAGCTTCGAGGAACGAAATGGGCCGATTGCGGTTCCGAGGGATCGAAGCATCAAACTCGATCCAGCCTTCGTCGTGCAAGGCGATTGCCTGAACGGCTGCCTCATCCAGCAGGGGAAAGAAAGGAGAATCGATGAGGCGGGCCAGCTCGCCCGACAAGGCGGCATGATCCGGCTGCGCCACCAGCCACCAATCCTCCGCCGGCGCGCGTTGTTTCAGCTCAATCGCCTCCCAGGCCGGCATCATGCCCGCAGTCGGTCCGTCGCGCTCGATGGGATAGAGAACCATTAAAGAGCATGCCCGAAAAATAACAGGCCGTTTCACCGCCGCGGCATCGGTCGCACTTTTCGCTGCCTGGCAGCACGCCCCGGCCCGGTGCCCGTGGGAGGTTTACGCATCCCCTCGATCAGGTCTCGCAGCACCATGGCGTTGTTGTGTTCTTCGTTGCGGGAACCAAATAGCAAGGTTAGGTGCTTGCGCCCATTGGCGAGTTCGTACAACTCATGGAGTGCGCCGGCTGCCCCGGGCCTGGCCAGCTCTTTCAGGTAGCGCTTGCGGAATGTTACCCATCCCTTCGGTTGCGCGTGGAACCACTTGCGGAGTTCATCAGACGGAGCCAGATCCTTCAGCCAGCGGTCAACGGCCGCCGCCTCTTTTGTCAAACCCCTGGGCCACAAGCGATCCACCAAAACGCGCGTTCCATCTTGGCGCGCGGCCTTCTCGTAGACGCGCTTGACTGCGACGGGCATGGCTTGCCTCTGTTATTGTACGTCCAGCGAAAGGCTTCTGTCCGAGGCTTGCATGCGATCTTGGGGAAAGTTCTGCTCTTCGAAGTGCGTCTCCACTACACTTTTGGTTTTCGCGATGCTGCTCTGCTCTGCGGCCTGCGACGTGGAGCGCCGGAAAAGCGACGCCGAACTTGGTCTCACGCCGCCACAGGCTGCCGGCCGCAAAGTCTACGACAACTACTGCGACCGTTGTCACGAACCCTACTCGCGCCGGGACAAGAAAGGCCCCAGTCTGAAGGGCGTGTTTCTGAAGCAGTATCTGCCGGTCAGCGGGATGCCCGCCAACGATGACCGCATCAGCGATATCGTGCTTTACGGCCGCTCGAAGATGCCGGGGTTCGGCCGGGTCCTCAACCAGCAACAAGTCCGGGACCTGCTGGCATACCTGCATACCCTCTAGTTTGAAAAACTGCGTCGCTGGCAGCTTTCGAGCGGCGTAAGCCGGACTTGCTCCGCGAGACGGTAAGCAGTTGCCAGGTCGCCGTCCCTTTCGACGAGCACTCGTCCGATGAGCAATACCGTGTTGTTCGGCGAGGAGATCTGCGTCATTCCTTCCGCTACGGCGCCTCTCCAGCCCGCTGCTCTGCGGCCTCCGGCAAGATCAGTGGCAGGGTGCGCATTCGCCAGGCCAAGCCCCACCCAGTCGCCAGGCCCCTCTAGGCGGGCAGCAGCTCGAACACGGGATAATTCTCCGCCACTGCTGCGAACGCCTGCGGGGGCGAGCCCGCCGGCAGGGGAAAGAAGCGCTGCACTTCCGTCTTAAAGCGGTCGAGATACGCTTTCAGATAGGGCAACCGGTCCTGGCCCGCGACCGCGCGCAGGCGGTAGTGGCGGCGCTGGGTGCCGCGCTTCAAGACGATTTCTCCCGCCGCTTCTGCATTGCGCACCCACTGCGTGCGTCCCCGCGGCGCGACCAGGTACTGCTTTCCTTCAACCTCTAACAGGTCTACCGGCGTGCGATAAATCTGGCCCGACTTGCGCCCCCGCACTTCCAGCAGAAACATGTGTCCAGGCGCCAGCCCGAGGCCGACAAGAGTTCCGAGCATGCGGTTGAAGAGGCGCTCGCCCGTGCTGGGAGCGAGGAATGCGGGCCGTTCTTCGGTCGTCATAAAGTGTTAGACGGGGGAAGTCTTCTTTCGGTTTCAACCACCGCCGTGCTTCGGCATGAACGCTACAATAGCGGAGTGAGTGGCACAGTCCTCGAGGATGCAAGGGACAGCACGCCGGAGCAGCCTTACACCCTGCGCCAAAGGCTGGCGCTGTGGTTGATTAGTTGGGCGGGATTTCTTGCCATCCGCCTGATTGGTCCGAGTCTACGCTTCGCACTCTCGTACGAAGAAGGCGCGCCGGACAACATCGAGACTCCGCCGGTGATCGGCCCCTTCTGGCATCGCTGCGTATTTCCCGCTGCCTATGCCTGGCGCCACTTGCAATTCCGGGTGCTGACCAGCCGCAGCTTTGATGGGGAATACATCGCGCGCATCATCGAAAGACTCGGCTTCGTCGCGGTCCGCGGATCGAGCAGCCGGGGCGCGGTGAGCGGACTGCTCGCTCAGCGACGCGAGATCGAAAGAGGATTCACCGTCGCCTTCACCATCGACGGTCCGCGCGGCCCTTGCTACGTGGCCAAACCCGGCCCCGTGCTGCTGGCCAAGCTTACCGGCGCCCCCATCACCCCTTTCTATATCGCGCTTGAGGATCCCTGGGTGTTGAATACCTGGGACCGGCTGATGATTCCCCGGCCCTTCTCGCGTGCCTTGATGCGGGTCGCGATCAATCTTCACGTGCCGTCCCAGACGGGAGACGAAGGGCTGGCGCGGTTCCATCAGGAGATGCAAGCCGCCCTCGAGCGGGTGCGCAAGTTTGCCGAAGAAAATGTCCGACACGTAGGCAGCAAGCGGTTTCCCCTGTATCAAAGAAAAATGTTTGTGAAGAAGGGATCGTGACGATCTGCTTTATGAGCGCTCGGGACCTTTGTGGCGGAGGCTTTTGCCATTGACATCCATTCCTCGGGCAATTAGATTCTTGGCGCGGTAACCCTGTTCTTTCTCAAGATATCTTTAGGTTCGCGCATCCTCGCCGATCCGGCGGGGAGGGAAGCGGGTGAGAATCCCGCGCTGCCGCGCAACTGTAAGCGAGGAAATTGCAGCCGGCCACTGGGAGATCCCGGGAAGGCCGGTTGTGGCGGTTGAGTTCCGTGAACTCTGACTCGCGAAGCCAGGAGACCGGCGCGAACC
>Ga0126383_10001673_pt1 | contig 13903 bp, 15 predicted proteins | sample PanSoiMetPlot_35_FD_96882 | JGI IMG/M metagenome (GOLD analysis project Ga0126383, IMG submission 96882) | Tropical forest soil microbial communities from Panama - MetaG Plot_35 | ecosystem: Environmental > Terrestrial > Soil > Tropical forest > Bulk soil | place: Panama | collected 2016-02-17
GTGATGCCGTCCGCACTCCCGGGCAGCGATAGCTTCCCGGTGAGTTTCGTCATCACATCCACTGCCGATCCGGAGCGAATTCTGGAATTAGCGCAGCAGCTTCAGGCCAAAGCGATGCAGGCTGGAGTATTTCGGTTTGCGGACATCGACACCAAGATCGACCAACCTCAGGCTGAGATCGCTTTCGACCACGACAAAGTGGCTGCGCTTGGTCTGGACATGCAGCAAGTGGGCGCCGACCTCACAGCAGCCATAGGCGGAAATTATGTCAATCGTTTCAACATTGCCGGACGGAGTTACAAAGTCATTCCGCAGATCAAGCGCGTTGATCGTCTGAATCCGCAACAGTTGGAAAATATTTATGTGAGCGGGCCTAACAATAAGCTCATCCCACTCAGCACTGTGGCATCGATCAAGCACAAAACCGTAGCGCGTTCGCTCAATCGGATGCAGCAACTTAACGCCGTCACTATTAGCGGAGTTCCGCTGCGTTCGCTCGATTCCGCATTAAAATTTCTCGAAGACGAGGCGCGGAAGATTCTGCCGAAGGGCTATGTCATCGATTACACCGGTGAGTCGCGGCAGCTGCGCACGGAAGGTGACAAATTTGTTCCTGTGTTCGTGTTGGCGATCGTTTTGATCTTTTTGGTCCTGGCCGCGCAGTTCAACAGTTTTCGCGATCCGTTTATTGTTCTACTGGGATCCGTGCCGTTAGCCCTTTTCGGCGCGGTGATTTTCATGTTTTTGAAGATGCCGTTTGGCAGTTTCTTCACCAATGGTTGGACAACGTCGTTAAATATTTATTCCCAAGTCGGTTTGGTAACCCTGGTCGGCCTGGTCTCCCGAAACGGCATCCTGATTGTGCAGTTCGCAAACGAAATGCAACGCAAAGGCATGGGAAAGCTCGCGGCAGTCGCGCAGGCCGCGCGAATTCGGTTGCGCCCAATCATGATGACCAGCGCTGCGACCGTGGCCGGTCACTTTCCGCTGACGCTCGTGACTGGCGCCGGGGCGGCTGCGCGAAATTCAATCGGTCTCGTTCTCGTCGGCGGGATGACCATCGGGACAGTTTTCACACTGTTTATTGTGCCGTCCCTCTACATGCTCATCGCAAAAGAGCATCATGAAAAATCTCTGATGGACGTAGGCTGGGACGAAACGCCCGAAGATGTCGATCTCACGCCTGAAATGGCGCCTGCGCTCGCGCCAGACGGGAACGGCAACGGCTGGAAAAAATAGTCAACGAGAGACAGCTCGGGCAGTCCACCAAACAAAAATGACGGCTGGGAAGCCGTCACGCCTCGAGAGAAAGCAAAGCCTCAGCGAGATTCGCTCACTGATGCTTTGTTCTTTTTTGCCGCGGAACCCCCCGGCCGCTGCTTCCCGATATTCACCAGGCGAGTGCGCTCCGATTTAGTGCGGCGCTTAAACAAGTCGCCCCGCGTGTACTGAACACGCGGGGCACTCATTCAGCCTTTAGGCAGCTCGCTGTTGGCGAGCGGGTTGTGGCATCGCTCCAAACTCAAGAACATCCTCGGAGATTTTAGTGATCGACCAGGGTTCCGGAGTAGTCTGCAGGACCACATTGGCTTCCACGATCTTGCGACCGACCGGCCGCAATGATTTAATGGAGAAGCCCTCCGCTGCCGTCACAATGTAGCCTTGGCCACCTTGCTGGCAGAAGAATGTGCCGCTCTCTCCGCGCAACGCTTCTGCTAAGTCGGGATGTTGAATTGTCCCATTTATCGGTAGTTTCGTTTGCATCTGTGAAGCGTCGCGCAATACTGGATGATCGCCAGGTAACTTAGGTTGCCTTTTTGATCGCCTGATTATCGAACGTGGCGGGAGAGCGCAGCCTCAGGCTGGCGCAAAAGAACTGCGATTGCGCAAGGAGGAGCCGCGAATGAGGCGAATCTCCAAGGGTGGCAGGAAACGCGAGTCGGTGATCGACTCGACACTGGAAAAGCCTTTGCTGTGCCTGCACGCAGCCATGAACGTCGGTTCGTTCTGGAAAGCCATTCAGCAGTTGCTCTCCGCCGCGATACCAAATCGCTTGATCGGTCTCATGCTTCAGCCCAATCCAATTTTGCCAATGATCGCGAGATGGACATCGCCAATGCGTGCTGGCTTTTTCACCGCGGAGCCGCTCAACGGTTATATCGCCGGGCAACCACGTTACCGGTTCGTGCAGGTCAGCGACCTCTTTTCAGATCGAAGCAGCTTGATGAAATCGGCTTTCTATCGCCGTTACATGGCGCCTCAAAAATGCGCGTATGGCGTCTGCCTCCTTTTTTGGAAACGCCAGAGACTCATTTGTGTGATCGCGATCATGCGCACCGCGACGCAGGGCGATCTGTCACCGGCGGAGATGAAGTTGATCCAGCATCTTTACCCGCAGTTTCTCACCGCCCTTTGCCGGCTCAGGTCACTCGAGCGCGAACATTCCCTGCGAATGGATCTTGAAGACTTCCTGAGTCGGCTGCCATTGCCGACGATTCTCTTGCGATGGAACTTAAAACCGATTTACCAAAACCGGGCCGCGCGTGAGTTCTGCGCACTGTGGGAAAAAGGACCCGAGGAGGCGCAACTGATGAACGCGACCTCACCGATTCCGTCCGAGATTTTGGATCGATGCCGGTTGCTGAAACAACAATGGGCGGACGCGCAACGTCCTATTGCGCCGCAAACAGGCTTCAAAGAAGAACGCGTCCGTCATCCACGATCGCCGCATTTGCGAGCGACACTCCATTTGAAACAGCTCAGTTCAGCCGGCGTGGCGCGGCCGCATTTCCTTATCGAGTGCGAAGATTTGCGCTCTTCCGCTGCTGTACGTACCGGGCCAGCGAGCGTCCGTTTGCCGCATCTTGCCCGACTCACCAGGCGCGAACAGGAAGTTGCGCGACTTGTCTGCGAAGGACGTAGTAACCAGGAGATCGCCGACGACGCCTGCTTGAGTTTGCAAATGGTGAAAAAGCACCTCCACGCGATCTTCCGCAAGCTCGAAGTCACCAGCCGCAGTCGGCTTATGGCGCTGATGCTCTAAATCGCCCCGGGGCGATGCGATTGGCAAAATGCTGCTGGCTTTGCCTGGTGTGACCCAAGCCTGAGTTGTCGCGACGAGACAAAAAAAGAGCCTCAGTGAGTTTTCCTCACTGAGGCTTTGTTTTGCAGCGATTCTCCCAACCGCTGCTACCCCCGAAATTTCGCCGAGGCGTCGCGGTTGATAGTTTCTGCTACGGCCACGGCTTTACAGGTGCGGGGACTTTTAGCGTGCTTCTCTGAAGCTGCCACGAAATTCGGCCAACTCAGTGGAGTTGCTGATTTTCGTGACGAACCATGGTTCTGGACCTACAGGCGGCGCCTGTTCCGGAACCGCCTGGCCGATTGGCATCGGGCCAAAGGCGATTGGATGACCAGGTTTCGCAACGGTGATGTAGTTTTGTCCCCTGTTTTGAGAAAGGAACAACCCTTGTTCCCCCTCTAGCAGGCTTGCCAGATCCAGCCCGCTGACAGGCGCATTAATTTCGAGTTTCATTTTCTCGGTTGATTTTCGGTTTCGGGTTTAGCGCGCTTCTCTACCGTAGAGAGTCCCACGAAATTCCGCGAGCTCAGTGGAGTTGCTGATTTTCGTGATGACCCAGGGTTCTGGCCCCAGGGTGCTTGCCGGCTGCTCCTGAATGGCCTTCCCGATTGGCGTCGGTCCGAACGCGATCGAGTGACCAGCCTTCGCAACGGTGATGTAGTTTTGCCCCCTGTTTTGACAGAGGAACAATCCTTGTTCACCTTCGAGCAGGCTCGCCAGGTCCAATCCGCTTACCGGTACATTGATTTCAAGTTTCATACTCTAGTTTCCTTTCTCTGTTCGTTTTGTTTTTCCACGAACCCTTGCTCACTCACTTCAGAGTTGCGAGGTAACTTTGGTTCCAATTTTCATTCAGCGATTTGTTGAACATTTCGGCGATGAAGGTGGTCTTTTTTCCTATTGCGGGCACCGGGAGGGGCGGCAGGTGAGGGGAAACAGCTGGCTTATTAGAAAGCGGGAGTTGGTAATCGGTCCGGGGTTGGAAAGACCTCTGCTCAAGCTGCACCGCACAACGGACGTCAAATCGTTCTGGAAAGCTGTCCACCGGTTGCTCTCCGCCTCAGTAGCGAATCACTCCGTCGGGTTATTGCTTCAGCAAAACCCGGTTGTGCCCGCGATTGCAAAGTGGACGCGATCCATGCCCGAGGATTTCTTCACGGCAGAAGCTTTCAGGCGTTGCGTCACCCAACCGCGACGCAAGAAGTTGTTGCGTTTGAATGATCTTTTTCGCAATCACAGCAGCTTTGTAAGATCGGGCTTTTATCGCCGCTGCATGGCGCCGCAGAAATGCGCCTATGGTGTTACGCTTCTCTTTTGGAAACAGGAGAGACTCGTTTGCGCTATCGCAATTCTGCGCACTCCGAAGCAGGGGGATTTTTCGGCAGCTGAGATAGCGTTGCTTCGCCAACTGTACCCGCAATTTCTGGCCGCGGTTCGTCGGATCGAGTCGCTCGAACGCGAACGATCGATCCGAGCGGATCTTGAAGAATTCCTTCGGCGGCTGCCTCTTCCCACAATTATTTTGCGTTGGAACTTGAAACCGATCTATCAGAACAATGCCGCGCGTGAATTCTGTGCAGTGTGGGAAAAAGGGCCTGACGAAGCCAAACGAACCAAAGCAAACTCTTCGATTCCTCCGGAGATTCTGCATCGTTGTCGTATTCTTAAGGAAAGATGGAGGAATGCGCAGCCACAAATGCGTGCGACTCGCCGGACCGACTTCAAAGAAGAACAAGTGAATCATTCTCGCTTACCGCACTTGCAGGCCACAATTCAACTCAAGCAGATCAATTCGGTCGGCGCCGCGGGGCCACATTTCCTCATCGCCTGTGAAGACCTTTGCCGGAACGGCGAGCGATCCGAAAGACTCAGCCTTTTCCGGTTGCCGGGCTTGGCCCGTCTCACACGGCGCGAACGGGAAGTCGCGCAACTGGCCTGTGAAGGGCGAAGCAACAAGGAGATTGCTGAAAACGCCTGTTTGAGTTTGCCAACAGTGAAGAAGCACCTTCACTCAGTGTTTCGTAAACTACAGGTGCCCAGCCGCAGCCGGCTCGTTGCGCTCGCGGCGTGAAACATTAATAGCGCACGCGCACGAGGTACAATCCTTCGGCCGGCGCGGCGAAACGGGCGGAGCCGACTTTTCCGGAGTGCAGTCGCGAAATGATTTCTTCGGTGTGCATTCTGCCCAGCGCACATTTCACCAGCGCGCCGACCATCAGCCGGACCATTTTGTAGAGGAAGCCGTCGCCGTCGAACTCGATCGTGACGCACGGACCCTTTTGGGGGACGCGCACGGAACTGATTGTGCGGATCGTGCTCGGTTCGGGCTTCCCGCGATTGGCGGCGAACCCGGTAAAATCATGAGTGCCGACGAAATGTTTGGCGGCCGTTTTCAGTACTCTGAGATCGAACGGGCGGGGGACAAGCCAGGCGCGGCGGTACTCGAACGGAGGCAAAACAGAGGCGTTCCAAATTCTATAGCGGTAGATTTTTCCTTTTGCCGAGAGACGCGCGTGAAAAGCGCTCGACACGTATCGACAGCGAAGCACGCGTGTAGCAGGAGACAATAGGGCATTGAGCGCTTCGACCCAACGCTCAGGCGGCAAGAATTTGTTCGCGAGATCAACGTGCGCGCATTGTGCGAGCGCGTGAACACCAGCGTCGGTTCGTCCGGCGCCGTGGACGCGAACCGTTTCACCAATGACGCGCTCAAACGCGCGCTCGAGATGGTCCTGCACCGTGTTGCGATGCGATTGGCTTTGCCACCCGGCGAACGGCGCGCCGTCATAAGCGAGGATTAGTTTCAGTCTTCGCGACATGCCCGGATTGTAGTGATCGGTGAACGGTGAACAGTGATCAGTAGTAGAACTTACAGATCACCGATCACATCCCACCTGCCTTCTCCTGCGCGTGGCGATCCAGATAGCTTTGCAAAATCATTTGCGCCGCTACTTGGTCCACATAGCCGCGGGTGTGCCGCGTTTTCTTTCCGGCGTCGCGCAATGCTCGCTGGGCTGCGACGCTCGTGAGGCGCTCGTCCCAGGTGACGACGGGGCAGGGGAGAATCGCCCGTAGTTTCTCCACGAACTCGAGAACCTCGGTCGCAGCCGAGCCGATCTGACCATTCATCTCACGCGGGATGCCCGCGACAACACGATCGACTTGTTTTTCGCGAACAATTTCCGCGATCCGCAATTCGGGTCGTTTCTTCGCTGGAACGGTTTCGAGCGGATGCGCCAGCAACTGTAACTCATCAGAGATTGCCACGCCGATACGTGCGCGCCCAAAATCGAGAGCCAGGACCGGATTCATACATCCCAAGGAGTAACGGCTTTCAGCCATCAAATTTTGAAATCGACGGCTGCCGAAGTGGGCGCTCTTTGGCGCCGCCCCGCGTTCCGATGCCCGTTGTCCAAGTCCGCTTCATTGCAATTCCGGTGGAAGTTTGCCGATCAAGTCTTTGATCCGTTCCGCTTCGTGCCGATGACAAACCAAAAGGGCATCTGGTGTGCGGACCACGATCAGATCATGCACGCCAAGTAGCGCGACCGTTGTTCCGTTTTCCTCGAAAACGATGTTGTTCCTGGAGCCGACTGCCGTGATGGCGCGGTTCGCGGCATTTCCGCGTTTGTCTTTTTCAAAATAATTCGCCACGGCTCGCCAACTTCCGATGTCGTCCCAATCGAAGCCGGCCTCCACCACGAGAACGTGATCGGCTTTTTCCATGATCGCGTAATCGAATGAGATCCGCGGCAGTTTGCTGAACCGTTCGCGCAACGCTTTGTCGAAATTTCCCGGCGCCCGCAGTTGCGAAATGAAATCCGCCAGCTCCGGCGCGTGACGGTTGAATTCCCGGAGTACCGTAGGCACCGACCAAACGAACATCCCGGCGTTCCAACGGAAATTTCCCCTGCGCAAAAATGATTCCGCCAGATCAGGATTTGGTTTTTCCCGAAACCGCACGACCCGATGAATCGCATCATTGTTCGGGCGCTTTCGCAAAAAAACGGGCTTGCCGTGCTCGATGTAACCGAATCCGGGACACGCCCAGCTCGGTTTGATGCCAATGGTGACAAGCTCACTTGTTTCCTGGGCCGCGTCCGCAGCCAGAGTCAGTGTTTCCTGAAGCGCAGCCCGATTTGTGATGACATGATCAGCGGGGAGAACGGCCATGATCGCGGCGTGATCGCGCAATGCTACCCAGCCCGTCCCGAGCGCAATCGCCGCGGCCGTGTCGCGCTTGGCCGGTTCGGCTACGATGTTCTCGTTCGGAAAATTCCCGAGCAATTTACGAACTGCGCTTTCCTGTTCTGTGTTCGTTAAGATCAGAATCCGCTCGCGCGGAATCAGTCCGTCGAGCCGCGCCAAAGTTTCTTCCAGCAAAGTTTTTTCCGAAACCAGGCGCAGCAGTTGTTTGGGACGCGCGCGCCTGCTTAACGGCCAAAAACGTTCGCCGCTGCCGCCGGCGAGAATGAGCGCGTACATCGGATCAGGCATGTTGGTGCAAGGAGGATCGCGTCGCGAAAATTGGCGTTTATTTTTCCCAAACGCGACGTATATGGTAGGCGATGTCTTCCCTTATATCCATTTCAAAAACTTCTGACGAGTTGCCAGTTGCGCCCTTGCTCATCCTCACCCGGACGGCAATTGGGCTCGGTTTGGGAATCTTGATTGCGGACAAAATCAAGCCTCCACTGCGCCAGGCAACGGCCATCACATTATTGGCAATCGGCGCGCTAGCTGCCGCGCCATGGCTGGTGAAAATCACGATCGGCCAGATCAATCGCCCCGAGTCCGAATGGGGCAGCCGCGCCCGTTTGCGTTCCATTCGCGGGGATTCCGGTTACACATCGGACAATGATGTCTATTAGCTCTGTCTGTAGCCGGGATCGGTGATCCCGGCTGAGCTGCGCAAATTTTCTCGATGGCGGCATCAACGATGCCGGCTACAGAAATGCCTCGGCAACGGAATCGGCCAGCGCTTTTCCTTTTTGAGTTAGCACGAAATTGCCGTGCGACTCCCGAAGCAACTCCAGCACGATAAGCTCACCCGCTTGCTGCGCGAAGTCTTTCAACTCCGAAGCCGGAACTCCTTCGCGTGTACGCAGTGCGAGCGCGATACGCTCTGTGCGTTTCATTTCGGGCGTTAAATCTTCGCTGGATTCACGCGGCGATTGCCCGCCAAGCATGCGATCGATGTACGCGCGATAATCGCAGACATTTTGCGAGCGCCGCATTCCAATGGTCGAAACCGCGCTCGGGCCGATTCCGAGATAATCTTTGCCGAACCAATAGGCGCGGTTGTGAACTGATTCGAAACCGGGATGCGCGTAATTTGAGGTTTCGTAATGTTCGTAGCCGGCGCTTTCCAAGACACCCATGGCCACTTCGAAAAAATCTGTGTCTGCATCCGGATCCTGCCGAAATTCGCCCTGCGCGTGGCGCAGAAAGAATTCCGTGTCCTCTTCGTATGTCAGGCAGTAAGTGGAGATGTGCTCGGGTTCGAGCACGATTGTTTTCTCCAGAGTCGCGCGCCATTGATCGATGCTTTGGCCTGGCAAACCGAACATCAGATCGATGTTGATATTCGTGAAGCCGGCTTCGCGCAAAATTCGAAACGATTCTTCTGCCTGCCGCACGTTGTGCTCGCGTCCGAGCAATCTCAACAGTTCGTCGTCCCACGATTGCACGCCCAGACTGATCCGGTTGACTCGGAATTTCTTCAGGACGGCTGCCTTGCGCGCGGAAACGCTTCCCGGATTTGCTTCCATCGTCCACTCGACCAATTGCGATAAGTCGAGCCTGTCGTGAAAGCCGCGCAGCAACAGTTCCAGTTGTGCAATGTTGAGCGCGGTGGGCGTGCCCCCGCCGAAATAAATCGTCGATGGAATAAGGCACCGCGCCCGGCGGTCGCGCCCTGCCAGTTCCTGCAGGAGCGCCTCGCAAAATCGCCACGTCTGTGAACGATCGAGCAAATCTTTGTAAAAAGCGCAAAACGGACAAAGGCGCGCGCAGAATGGAATGTGAACGTAGATGTGGCGAATTGGTGAAGTCATTTCACCCGGGAGTTGTAAGGCGTCTGTGTCAGACGCCATTTCTTGAATTGGCATTTCACAGCAACGTCTACAAAATTCGTAGGCGGTACCGCGCAGTTGTGATTCGCGCCGTTACTCATAAAATCCGTCTGCCGTTGACGCCCTCATGCTGATGCGAAACGTAGCTCTCGTTTTCTTTTGCGCCATCTCTTCCGGGGTGGCGCCAGCCCAGCAGCCAGCAGCCACGCCGTCGCTTGTGTACGCGGTTCACAATGCTGATGCGATCAAGGATTACGAGGCAAATCCCCGCGTCGTGCGCGAAATGGTGAATCGTCTCGTGCTCGCCCTGACCGGGCAGTCTGACGTTGCCAGGGCGTGGGCGTCGCTGGTCTCTCCAAATGACAGAGTTGGAATTAAAATCTGCGCGGCGGGCGGCGAGCTTTTCACAACGCACCACGCCATCGTGAACGCGATTGTGGACGGCCTGGCTGCGGCCGGTCATCCCCACGGCAGCATCATTGTTTGGGACCGCTCGCTTGGTGGAGTAAAGGAGGCAGGTTATCGGCCGGGCAGCGATGGTTACCAGCTAAAATCAATCGTGCCGCACGACGGGTATGACGCGAAAGCCGTCGTGTCTGCTCCTTTGGTGGGAAAATTGGTGTGGGGCGATTTCGATTACGTCGGTGACACGGGGAAAATGCCGCTTCTCGCCGATGCCGAAGCTACCAGCAATGTGAGTCATTTGTCGAAGATCATCTCCAGCGAGGTGGACAAGGTCATCAACGTGCCGGTGATGAGCGTGAGCGAAACGAACGGCATCGCCGGTTGCATCTACAACATGACCATCCCGAACATCGACAACTGGCGCCGGTTTGCGCAGGGCTCGCGGTTCGGCGCGGAAAGTCTCGCGGAAATTTATAGTGATCCGCGCATCGCGAAAAAGGTCGTGTTTAATTTGATGGACGGCCTCATCGCCCAATACGCAGGCGGTCCGCAGGCACAGCCGAATTACGCAGTGCACCATGCGACGCTGTATGCAAGCAGGGACCCGGTAGCTTTGGACGCAATGGCGTTAAGACGATTGGAAGAATGGCGGAAGCCCGGAAATCTCCGCCCCGTCGGTTCAGTGGCGGCCTACATCGATTTTGCCAGCCAGCTCGGCTTGGGTAATTCGGCTACGAACCGGATCGAGGTAAGAAATATTGGACGATGAAGTCTCACGTTGTAGCCAGGGGCGGCGACTCCGGCCATCGATCCAGCTTGGATGAAACAGTCCTCCGCTCGGTCTCGCGCTCGTTTTACCTGTCGATCCGATTTTTACCGGGGCAATTACGGGAATCGATTACGCTGGCGTATCTGCTTGCGCGAACAACCGACACCGTTGCTGACACTGCACAAATCTCCACGAGCGTCCGAATGGAGACGCTGAAGCTGTTGTCCGAGGCGATTCAAGGCACAGCGTCGCCTGATGTCGTCGCGGAGCCTATTGCTGGCTTTGTTTCGCTTCAGAAAAACGAGAGGGAAAGACAGCTTCTCGAGTCGTTACTCGATTGTCTCGGTTGGCTGGAACGAATAGAGCACGCAGACCGCGACGACATTCGCATGGTGCTCGAGAAAATTACGCTCGGCCAGATGCTCGATCTCCAACGCTTCGATAAACCGCAGGAAGTTCACGCGCTCGGCACCGCTGCCGATCTGGATGAATACACCTATCTCGTTGCAGGTTGTGTCGGTGAATTTTGGACGCGACTTTGTTTCCGGCACGTCCGAAAGTTCGCAAGCCGGAGCGAAGACGAGATGCTGGCTCTCGGGAAAGATTACGGCATGGCGCTTCAATTGATCAACGTGCTTCGCGACGCCGGCTCCGATCTTCGAGTGGGCAGATGTTATTTTCCCGAATACGAATTAAACGCAGCGCACCTAACTCCATCACAAATTCTCTCCGAACCAGAGCGCTTCCAGCCCATTTATCGAACGTGGCTGGAGAAGGCAAAGCGCGGCCTTCAATCTGGAATGGAATATTCGCGCGCAATCGAAAATCGCCGGGTCCGCGCTGCAACGGTTTTGCCGGCACTAATCGGCGTGCGCACGCTCGCACTTTTGAACGCTGCTGGCCCAATGGCGTTGCAGCAAACGGTGAAAGTTCCACGCAGCGAAGTGCGCGAGATGATTTTGTCACTGGCTATCACTTTCGCTTCACGCAAAGCGATCGACACGATGTTTGAACGGGCCAAACTGTAGCGGCGATCTCCGACCTCCGATTGGTTATTTCGGCCCTCAGACAGCGCGGCTAGAGAAAATAGTTTCTTTGTCGTTCGCTGATGGGTTGCTCGAGGCGCTCGAGCACTTGGAGCATGTCTTCCCAGACTTTGCGTTTTTCCGAAGGCGCTTGGTTTCGGAGTAGGTAAGCGGGGTGATAGGTGATCATGAGAGGGATGCCGTTGTAGGTGTGCCACCGTCCGCGCAGTTCGCGCATGGTTCGCCGCATCCCAAGCAAGCCTTCGACAGCAACTGCGCCGAGCGCGACCAGGACGCTTGGCTGAATGATCTCGATCTGTTCCACGAGATAGGGACGGCAGGTCTGCATTTCGGTCGGCGTGGGCGGGCGGTTCCCAAAACTGCCCGGCGGCGTGTCCGGCCGGCACTTGAGGATGTTCGCGATATAAACATCTTCCCGCGCGAAATTCATCGCCTTAATAATTCTCGTCAGCAATTGTCCGGCACGTCCGACGAACGGTTCGCCCTGCTGATCTTCGTCTACACCGGGCGCTTCACCGATGAACATCAAATCGGCGTCCGGATTTCCGACGCCGAACACTGTCTGCGTGCGGGAGCAGGCGAGATGCTCACATTTGGTGCAAGCGCGAACGTGTTCTCGAATCGCGCCAAGCAACGCGGGTTTATCCTGCCCCTGTAGCCGTCGCACTGCCTGCCGCGCCGTAGCCGAGTGAAGGCGGGTGCGCGACGCGGGCGCTTCCGGTGAGGAAACGGTTATCGGATCGGCAGCTTGCAATCGTGCGAGTGCAGCCCTCGATACGCGCGGCGCGCGATCACTTTTTTCTCGAATCGTCTCCAGCGCTGCGATGACGAGATCGAAAGCTGGCTGCGTCATGTGCACCGATCATGCGAAATCCGGCACACGACTGCAAACCATTTTCAAGAACAAGGAGCATTCTCGTCGCGAATTTGGTCGCGGACGATGATCCTAAAACACGCGCCGGTTTTGCCACCCAGCCGCTTGGTCCAGCAGTTCCTTTTCTGCCTCGAGCGAGGCCATGATGTCCATCTGCGCATCGCCTTCGGCAGTTGCGGCGATGGGCTCCTTGGCCGCTGTTGGCCATTCATGAAAGTAGCCCGCAGCAATTTTAACCGGCGCCTGTCCGTCGGCGGATGCACCCACGTCGCCTCGACCGCACGTTGCTCTGGTGGTTGTCCCGTCAGTCCCAATGCTGAACAGACAATCGGAATCCGGCGTGAGCATCGCCTGGCTCGTCACAACGGTGAGATGCGATCCGCTTGTATCACTTCGGCTGAACAAGGTGCTTATCCTTCCCCGGTTCAATCGTATCCGCGCACTGCGATCGACCATGCCTTCGGCAGTCTCATTGCCGTCCTTCGTCACTTTCAGCTCGTCGATTTTAATTTCGGAGTTTCCGGATAATTGGACGAATGCGCCCGGAACTAGCGCCAGATTGATTGCGGCGCCGTCTGATGTCCGGACGGTGTCGCCGCCGCGAATTTTGCTTTTTGGTGTGACTGGCTGGAACTGATTTCGTTCCGCGTTACCGAAAACGACATTACCCTTCGCGAAAAATACTGTGGCGGCTGTCGCGCGCGTGATTCCTTTGGAGCATCCGTTTCCCGCGAGGCAAACAGAAAGCGCAAGCAAGCTGCCAAATGAAGCAAAACGCATTGCAAATGATCCCTAGCGGCAGCGCATAAGGGAGTTAAAAAAACAGGATCTACCTAGCTTCCGAGGTAAAATTCCCGCTTTTGAGTTCCAAAGAATGGCCGCGAAACGGTCTTGAACAATCAGTAACGCGGCTACGGGGTACCATCACCGTGATTTTGCCAGAACGCGCCGGGCGTCAGCAAAATTCCTGCCGGGTGGAGGTAAACCAGAGCTGAATCCCACATCGCAATGTACAGATGTTCCGCTCCCGGCTGGATGTTCACTGTTGTCGAAGTCGGCTCGGTATAGCCGACGGTTGGCACCTTGTGCACGGTCAACACGTGCGGCCCAGCTGACAGCCAGGTGCTATAGCTGTGACCCTGCACGATGTTCGCGACGGGCCTGCCATCGATCTGCAGATTGAAAGCGAGATTCCATCCGAAGTTCGGTACCCTGTCCACGGTCAGGCGACCAGGCGGAACGTGACGAGACCGGAGGTAACCAGGACCCCCTTGCGCAACGGTGCTGATGAAAATTGCGCATATAAAACCAAAAATCAGAAGAACCTTGCTGGTGAAGCTGTGTTTCGATTTCATGACAGAGATCATACGCGTGGATCGGTTTTTCGCCAGCGCTGAGCGAGCAACTTTCGCCAGTCTTTGAAATCGCGTCTGTGCTCACCATGGCGGCGCGCACGAGAGTCGAACCCGTGTACCAGCCTTGAGAGTGCTGTTGTTTTCCCTCGTTTACTCGCCGCCGTTGCTAGTTTGTTGCTAAAATTTGGCTGCCCGTGGCCAGCTTCACAGGGTCGCACTAGAATCGCCGATGATTGGCGGGTGGTAAAATGGACCCGTCGCGTATGTCATGAACGATTCCTGCACACTTTACGGCGCA
>Ga0126383_10001675_pt1 | contig 13897 bp, 10 predicted proteins | sample PanSoiMetPlot_35_FD_96882 | JGI IMG/M metagenome (GOLD analysis project Ga0126383, IMG submission 96882) | Tropical forest soil microbial communities from Panama - MetaG Plot_35 | ecosystem: Environmental > Terrestrial > Soil > Tropical forest > Bulk soil | place: Panama | collected 2016-02-17
AGAATGACCGTGGTGTCATGCCCCCCAGCACAAAGGCCGAGGGCGATACGTAAGGCCTCAACTGGCCGATGGGTCTTGCACGGATCACCGGAAATCACAACTACCACACGTTTTGCCATAATCACACGACGAGCCGCACAATAAGAGTCTTAGGTGAAGGCTAAAAATCGATCACACCCATCGATGATTCCGGACAGCACGACCAACCCCGAAAGAGAAATCTCTGGATTCACATCTTTCGTGGATACACCATGCTGTTGGCAGCCGTAGGCACAGACAGACATCTTCACCCCAGCGTGAACGACGTCCGTGTAACGCGAATCCATAAGGCTTTTCACCCCTTCATCAATGAGATAGAGATAGACTTCAATTCCCTGACGGAGAGCTGCATCGATAAGGTGTAGAACCGTGTCGACGCTGGGATGAGACGGGGGTGTGGATAAGAGGAGCCCAAGTTTACGTGATGCCATGGAAATCCACAGGCAAGACCCAAAGAACTTTTTAATACTATCAAATAGTTATTAGGTTTAGCTGTTTTTGCAGTCTACGGAGATTCGAAGAGAAAAGCAACCGGAAACATACATCCCTTTTCACCCTAAAAGGCGGGATGTGAGAAAGGCGGAAAGATCCGTCAAAGGGAGCTCTTCCTGGGCCTTCGATTGCATGTTCCGGAGGATGGCCGACCCACGACTCACCTCATCATCACCAAGGAGGATGGTGAAGGAACAGTGAGCACGGTCGGCTTGGCGCAGATGTGCTTTCAGAGACGTCGCCCGGTAGTCAGTGTGCGCACTGAGTCCAGCCCGGCGAAGCTCTTCGAGAAGGATGATCCCGGCACGACCCCCCTTGACACCAAAGGCCGCAACGTAAATCGACTGCGATCCAGGAACAGTCAGACTGCCAGGGAGCATCAGATTCACACGCTCAAGCCCAACAGCAAAACCCACCGCAGGGATGGTTGGTCCCCCCAAAGACTCGACTAGTCCGTCGTAGCGTCCTCCGGCGCCGACGGCGTTCTGAGCTCCCAAGTGCCTCGAGGTAATCTCGAACGCCGTCAGGCAGTAGTAATCAAGTCCGCGCACCAAGCGGTGGTTTAAGCGATAGGGGATTCCGATTGCGGCCAACCCTCCAAGCACCTGGTCGAAGTGCGCACGCGCCTCGGGCGAGAGATGGTCAGTCAAGCGAGGAGCCTTGTCGGTAGCGGCCAAGCACTCAGCAGACTTGCAATCCAGAACACGCAACGGGTTCGTCTCGATGCGGCGTCGGCAGTTTGCACAGAGACGAGATTCCTGCTCCCTGAGAAACGAGACCAGAACGGGCAGATAGGCTGTTCGGTCTGCGCTGGTCCCGAGACTGTTCAGTTCCAGTGTCAAGTCCGGCAACGAGAGATCAGACAAAAAACGCCAGAGGAGCGCGATCACCTCGACATCCGCGCGCGGGTCCGAGGTTCCGAAACTTTCGACGCCGAACTGGTGGAATTGCCGGAGCCGTCCTGCCTGAGGACGCTCGTGACGGAACATGGGACCGAGGTAGAAATATTTTTGGGGGAGCGGGTCGGCCGAGAGGTTATGTTCGATAAAGGCCCGGACCGTTCCCGCTGTACCCTCCGGTCGAAGCGTCAGCGACGTACCATCCCGGTCAGCGAACGTATACATTTCCTTCTCAACGATGTCGGTGGTGGCACCGATGCTCCGAGCGAACAGGGTGGTGACCTCGAAGATCGGAATGCGGATCTCCTGAAATCCGTAACGGATCGCCGCTCCTCTGGCCGCGTCTTCGATGACACGCCAGCGAGGGGTCTCGTCCGGGAGGATGTCCTTGACGCCTTTAATACCCTTGATCATGGATTTCTCTGCGACAGGCGTGAGGACTCAAGGTCGGGGACTAGAGGAGAGACGGCTCTTCATCCTCAGCCTCTCGCCGACGCGTCGCGACTATAGCGGCGGGTTCCGCAGCAAGTCAACGGAGCGGACCTTGCACCTCGCTCAGACGGGAGGTATAGTGCGCTCTTCACAAGTGTCGGCATCAGGAAGAGGGTCATTGTCCTATGGGCCAGGATCAATCCAACCGACGCGTGGTTGCGCTGGCCCCCATGCCGCCAGAGAAATCGGCCTACGCCCTCGCGCGCTACAGCCGTTCGCCCGATTCGATCGAGAGCAGCATCCGTTGGGTGCATGGCCATTCCTCGGAAAAATTCTGGGAGCAGTTCTACTTTGACTATGGACATGCGTCGATCGCAGACCTCGGCCACGTGATCATCTGTTTCGAGGACATTTCTGAACTGGCCGCGATTCGCCTCGAGGATGAACCATTGTGGGACGGGCAGGCGAAGTCAAGCCGCTATCAAAATTTTGCCTCGGGCGCATGGTATATTCCAGACAGCCTACGCGGATCCGAAACGGAAGGGACGTATCACGGCATCCTCCGCAGCCTCGCGGAAGCCTATCGCCTCCTGTACCAACCCTTGGCTCAATTTCTTACGGAGCAAGATCCCCGCCCTGAAGCAATGAAGCCGGGCGACTACCAACGAACGATCGCCGCCCGCGCGTTCGACGTCACGAGATATCTGCTGCCGCTTGCTGCCAAGACAAACGTGGGACAGGTCGTGAGCATCCGAACGTTGGAAAAGCAGATCACCAGACTGCTCTCGTCGCAACTCCCCGAACTCCGCATGATCGGTGAAGACCTCACGGATGCCTGCCAGCGCCCGCCCGTGAACCTCTGGGGGGAACTGAATGGTCAGGCAGCCGGGATGAACGAACCGCTGGCGCCGACTCTCGCGCGCCATGCCAAGCCGAACGAATATCAATCCAGGGTCTATCAGGACCTCGCCAGGTATGCGAAAGACACGCTGAAGGGAACCGGCTTAGACCAGCCGGCGAATTGGGGGGAGCCTGAGCCAGTGGACCTGATTGAACCGCACGACCCGTTAGACGAAGTTGCCACGACGTTACTCTACCGCGTGTCCCACGCTCCTTATCGCAAGGTCCTCGCGGTGGTCCGGAACTGGACGGAGAAGCAGAAGCAAGAAACCATCGACGTAGCGCTCAGCACCAGAGGGCCGTATGACGAACTCGTCAAAGAGTTTCGCAGCGGCTATGCCTTCACGTTCGATGTGTTGATGGACATCGGGGGCTGGCGCGATCTGCACCGGCATCGGCGCTGCCAGCAGGTCCAGCAGAACTTCACGACGGTCCATGGCTATGATGTGCCGCCGCCGCTCCTACAAGCTGGACTGGATCAGGAGTATCGCCAAGCGATGGACGCCGTCAGGGCGGACATCGAGCAACTCAGGAAATCCAGCGCGGAGGGATCGCTCTATGCCATTCCCTTCGGCTTCAAGGTCCGTTGCCTCTTCAAGATGGATTATGCCGAAGCCGAGTACATCGCCAGGCTCCGCTCCGGTGTGAAGGGTCACTGGTCGTACCGGACCATCGCCTGGCTGATGAAGCAGAAGCTTACCGCCCGCTATCCCGCACTGGGCGATCGCATCCAGGCGACCTCACCGGACATCGAGGATACCCTCACGAGGTAACCGGCAGCAGCTTCGTCCCATGCCTGATTACCAAGCACGATGTGAATCGGCCCTGCTCGAGGGACGATGGGATGCAGCTGAGCAAGAAGCGCTTACCTGGGCCAGCCATCTGCCTGCAGGGATGACCAAAGATCCGCGGCCGCATTTCGCTCGCAACGTGGTGCAACTGATCCGGGGACAGTTTGCCGAGGCCTGGAAGACGCACGCGCACTGTCTGCAAGAAACCGACGACATCACCCAGGTCAGGGTATGGGTCGAGGAATTCGTCACGCGCGCGGCGGAGCAGGCTTATGCCCTTCTCGTGATGGGCCTTTTCTTGTCTCAATCAGGAGAATCTGAACAGTCGATCCAATCGTACAGAGAAGCTGCCAAGCTCGCACCCCAATCAGCCTATCCCCACTACTTTCTCGCCCAAATCCATGAGCGAGCGAATCATCTCGAAATGGCGATCAAAGAATATCGCGAAGCCGTTCGTCTTGATCCGGCCTACTTGCCCGCGCGAACCAACTTGGGCGTGGCCTATCAAGAGCAGGGACGGTTGGAAATGGCAATTCCGCAGTACCGCGAAGTGATCAAGCTCAACCCGAACGATGCGGTCGCTCACGCAAATTTAGCCTGCGCGCTGGCAGAGCAAGGGAAGACGCAGGCTGCACTCTTGGAATATCAAGAAGCGCTGCGTCTGAACCCGAAGGATGGCGAGGTCCGCTTCGCTCTCGGCGGCTTGTACGAAAATAAGAACCGCCCCGATTTGGCGATGAAAGAATACCGAGCGGCGGTAGAGGTCAACCCGGACCTCGCGTCGGCCCACTCAGCGATCGGCTGGATGCTTTTCAACCGGGGGCAGCGGGAAGAGGCGATGGAAAGCTTCAATCGAGCCCTGAAGGTCGATCCCGAGGATGCGAGAGCCTATCTCGGCGTGGCCAAGGTCTATGCGAGCCGCGGCAAGGTACAACTGGCGATCGAGAATTACACCAAGGCCATCAAGTACGAGCGAGACCCCCAAAAGAAGAATGAGATCATGAATAATCTCTACAAAGAAGGCGGGACGTGGGATACCTGAAGGCGTGTGTACGGACACCCTTGCTCCTGGAACGCGCACGATGAAGGTATGCTCGTTCGACAGGCGCAGTCGATGGCCGATACACCGCGTCTGCTTTTGAGCTAAGGACAGAGTGCTTGCTGAGCGCTCACTCGGGAGTGGATGGGCGGCCTGGGATGTGACCAATCCAGGCCAGCCCTTGATAGGGGTTCGCGACAAGCTTGGAAGCACCACTTGTATAGAGGCAGTGCTCGCTCGAGGCGCGGAGCGAAAGGACCAAAAGCCCGCCGGCCATAGCCCAGGAGAGTAGAAGAGGGGTTTTCAACGCTCGCTACAGATCGCGGATCGCGCCCTGCAGAACGGTGATTTGAGTGACTGGATCGCCGGAAGACTTCAGTTCGGTGCGAATCTGATCCTTGAGGTAGGACGAATACCCGATCCGATCGATGAGTAGATCGAGGAACCGCTCGGGTGGGAGGAGGCTCTGGGCTTTCAGTTCTTCCACGGTGTCATCGCTCACCGGCACGTAGGTGGTGCCCATGTGGAAGACCACATTGTAATAACGATCCTGGCCGATACGTTCGAAGCGTAGACCTTTCATAAGGCCTCCGTGTTAGTCCCGCAAAGCGAAGGCTATTTTAGACTTGTTCTGGTTGTGAAGACAAGGGCGGAACGGAGCGTCGTCGACGATCGCTGCTCAGGCCCCTTTGCCTACCTTGCCGAAGTAGTCCTGCCGGCTGACGGCCACGTCGGCCACGAACATGACGCCAGAGTGCCGCTCGAACAGCGGTCGTAGGCCAGCCAAAATCGGCTCGACTTTTTCTTCCGGCACGACCGTCATGATCATCTCGAGACTTTCCTGCTCGCTGAACATGAAGTGGGCCTCGCGAACGCCATGGTGACCCTTTCCGGACACGTTCCCGATGATGGTGTAGCCGGTGGCGTTGACCCGGTCCAACAAGTCAGTCACGAACGCCCGCTGTTCTCCTGCCACGATGACGCGAATTTCCTTCATCGGATGCAATATCAAACCCATCAACCGACTCCTTTCCCAGCTCGACGGTTATGACTGATTCTGGATGACGCTCCACGCTCCGCTCGGGCAATATCGATACCATACCTGTAATTTGGGGTCGAGCGCGACAAGGTGCACCCACTCATTCTGATAATAGTGTCGTAACAGCTCGTGCCGAGCGATCAGCTTCTCAATCCGTTCACGCGGCGCCTCGATGATCGTCAGCAACCGCATCGGTTCGTGGTACGGCACATCACCGTTCATGACGGTTTGCCTAGCCAATCCAAGCCGGAGATCGCTCCAGGGTCCCGACATGATGCCGAGCCGCCCTACCACGTTGTGGTAAATCTTGCTCCCGCTTCCGTAAACTTCGTTGTCGACTGTGGAAAAATAGTGCTCCATGTTGATCCACTGCGCGACGACCTGCGGTCCTGTGAGGAGAACCTCCAGCAGGCGGTTCGTGGGATCTTCACGGTAATCGTAGGAGTGCAAAAACACCTGGCCGGCGAGATTCAGCTCTTTGGTCAGTTCCCGCCGCCCGATCATGAAGGTCGCATTGCCCGAAAGGCCCCACTCCGGCCTCACCTGGCTCCAGTCTGCGCTGCGTCGTCGGACGTGCGCCTCGGCCTTGCGCTCATCGAGCACCTGCTGGACGTTGGGAAAACGCGCAGAGCGTTCTTGACTGGTGAGTGCGGAGGCCTCCTTCAGATCTTCCTGGAGTCGAGCCAGATCCGCGCGATGCGTTGGCGGCACGTCTTCCAAGTCGAAGAGTTGAACCTCGTCGGTTGTGGTGTCCATTTGGCCGGCGAGAAAATGCGTATCGGGCGGAATCTTAATGCCGGTCCTGATCAGTTGTTCTCTCACTTTCTGATTATTTGCCATCATCGCAAGGACGCGAGCGTTGGGCTTGCCCTCATTGCCACCGCAGGCGCCGCAATCGAGAGCCGATTCGTAAGGATTGTTGTCAGATGTGCTGCCGTGGGCACAGAACAGGACAAGCCGCGCGAAGTTCTTCGTCAATCCCATCATGCGCAGCGCCGTGTCCACCGTGAGCGCCTGTTCTTCAAGCGTGAACCCCGTACGCGTGATGCGTTCTTTCTGCCGTGAGGTCGAACGGGCGTTCAGGTCGTACTGGCGGCGTAACGTCTCGACGAGGCTGTTCACCGTGTCGGTCGAGAGGTCTGATCGATCGGCCGCCTCGCGCAATGACGGTTCCGAGTCTCCTTGCCCGTTCAGCGCTCGTTGTCGCAAGGCCTCGACCAGCGTAGGTGTGATGCGGGAGCTGCGCAGCCCGACCCATTCCTGCAGCGCCTTCCTGACGAGGGCCTGTTGCTCTGCGGCTAGCATCTCCGCGGTTTCTGCGGGCGCGAGCTTGTCGACGGTGAGCGTCGTGGCAATAGATGGCACGAACAGGCGCCGCAACCAGGAGGCCCAGCGTCGGTAGAGAACGGGCACCAGTGTTTTGCCGAAAATGGGGAGCCCGTAGAACCAGCCCAGCGATTCCACCATGACATAGGGCGTGACCACGTTCTCTTTCAAATCATGCAGGAGCGTGTGGCCCGCATGGACCCACTTGGTCCGAGCCTCGTGCCGCGAGACCATATGGTCGAGATAGCTCCGGGGGATCTCCCGCACTTCGTTTTTGGCGCGCATGATGACCGGGAACTGTTCGGTGTCATGTTCTTTGCCCCAGGCCCGATAGCGAATGAACGCGGCGAAGAACCCGGCGAAGCCGAACGTTTCGTGCGCCCCGGTGGATTCGAGGTGCCGGCGGAACGGCTCGGATCGGACGTCGATGCAGTAGACCGATTGCGAATAGGGTCGGGTGGGAGGCGAGGGATTGTTGTCTAGTTTCCGGTGCTGAGATGAGGTCCGGATCTGACTCAACAGGCGTTCCTGATAGCTCGCTTCAAACGCCCTGAGCCAAATTGGTCCATGTTCTGATTCAGGGAAGGCCTCCATCCACTCGATGAGTTGCTTCAGATCATTGGGAGCAGTGTCCGCGAGTGCGATCGGATTAATGTCGAACGATTGAGCCAACGCCAACAGTCTTTTGGCCATGTCGCGCCTGGCCGCCGCCTGTTGGCGTGGGACGACCTCTGTCCTGAACCGTTCGATCACGCTGCCCCACCCATTCCGCTTCTGGTGCCGCAGCCGATCTACTTCTTCGGCGTAGAGAGCTGGCAATCGGCCTGCCACACGCTGCCGTCTCAGATAATATTCTTCCGGATAGTCCCGCATGTACCCGGTGATGGCATCGAAGCAGCCATCGATGCCGAGTTCCTCCTGGCAAGTCTTCTGGACGAGTTCCCGCGCGTACCAGAGACTGATAGCGAGGAACTTCACGAGGCTGGCCGGATAGGCTCGCTGCCAGGGATAGTCCCGCTGTTCTTCGCGCCACTTGATGAAGCCGGCCCAGCCCGGCAGCGCGGTCAATTGCAGGGCCAGATAATCCTGTCGAAGTGTTGCCGGAATTCCAAGCGCGTCAAGGCTCTCGAGAAGCGAGTCTTCGGGATGGTCTGGAAGCTGTGCGATCTTCCTGCGGCTGTCCTCGATTCCGCAGGGCGACCATTCGTGGGAGGCGAGCGCCTTCCAGGCGCCATAGAGTCCTTTCTCACGCTCAGGCATGGACCAAGCCGCATGGCCTTCGTCTAAAAATGCCTCGCACCACTTGATCAGTTGGTCGTTGATCTGCCGGACGACCTCTGTGCCGAACGTGTCGTCGCACCAGTGCGAGAGCGTGAGCCAGCGTCCCAATGCGGCCTGGTCGCCTTCCACAATTTGGCCGATCCGCTCACGCAAATCTCGCGTCCTGACAACGGATGTCAGCTTTGCCGCGAGCTTGTCAATCAGTTCCTGCGAGGGATCGGGGAGCTCGTTCTCGAGCGGCTCGACGACCGGTTCGCACAGCCCCTCAGTCAGACAGGCTCGCAAGACCTCGCCGTGCGTCAGCCCGCGCGATCGGATGAGCACGTGTTTATCGTGGACGAGCGGTTTCAACGCGGCGTCGAGATGCCCGATTCTCATACGGCCAGACTTGAGGTAGGCGCGATACTGTTGGCTCGGCAAGTAGCCGTTGCCCCCCATGAACTGTTTACCGCGGCGGACGGCCTCTTCGAACGGGAGATACTCGAGACTATGGAGCGGGTTGTGGTGCACGAAAGTCCGCATCGGCCAATATTGCGCGATGACTTCGCCCGCGAGGTGGACGATCCCCCGCAGCTCCATCCGTCTCGTTTCGATGTCGGACCGGTTCTCTAGTTCTTCCATACGAACGATTCCGTGATAGCGCTGGTCGCCGTCGCCGTTCCGTCAGGTCCGAAGAAAGTGGCTGGCATCACGCCCAACGCCAGTAACACCCCAACGAGGATCATCAGCGCGGCCAATTCACTATGGAGCAAATCGGTATACCGTAGATCAGGACGTTTGGCTCCGAAGAGCCACTGCTGCACCATGCCCATGATGTACCAGGAAGCGGCAAGCCAGGCGGTCACCATGATGAGGAGTGAGAGTGAGAAAGTCACGGCAGACGGCAACAGCAAACCCATGAAGCCAGCAAAGAGGCCGAACGGCGGGAGACCCATCGCTGCCAGTGCGAGGAGCGAGAGGAGGACTGCGTATCGCGGCATAGTCGCAGCCAACCCGCTGATCGATTGTGGATCGACGTCGTCTCCGTAGCGTGTGCGGATGACCTGCCAAGCGAGGAACAGTCCGCTGGTTGCGAGGCCGACGGCGCCGACGAAGACCGCCGCACGTGGCGTCGTGGCACGAGTCGCGACGACAAACCACCAGAGCATCGAGTACAACGACAAGCTTCCGAACGATAACAACAGTCGGGCCCGCGATTGTGCCAACGCCTTGCCAGCCCCGTATAGCGTTCCCGCCAGTGCGAACAGGTTCACCGCCCAAGCGACCACGTCCGGCACCGTCGGCACGACGGAGGCCAGCCCGTGCAGTCCGATCGCGGGGAAGAGCAACACAATGAACGAGGGCAGGTTGCCGGGGAGGCGCGTGAGCACGGTGATGTATCCTTCATGAAACGGCACGAGAGGCAGCAAGATCATGCAGGCCAGCAGGGACGTGATCGAAGAAAGAGGCGGACCAGCCACGATGGAGTTCACGACGCACAAAGCGGCCAGCCCGTAAGCGCCGATGCCCCACCAGGAGATCGGCCACAATTGCGTATGGTGGCGGTAGAGCAGTACAGCAGTCAGGCTCAACAACAGCAGCAGGGCTATCTGGCTAAGCTGGTTCTGACTCGTGAGAATGCTCAAACCCAGCCCAAGAAATATGAGAGTCAAGAGCCATGAAGGTCGATGGGTTCGATGGACCGGCTGTCCCAGAAGAGACGCACAGGCAGCAACCAGCAGAAGATAAACCAGCAGCAAGCCTTCTGGTGGGGCTGCAAGATATTCCGACAATCCAGCTGCAGCGACCAGGCCGATGAGGCATACGATAATCGACCAACCCCTGAGATGGTCCGGTTTGTTCCAGACCACGAAGCTGAACGCTGCACCCAGAAGAGGAACGCCGGCCAGCAGTAACGGAGCAGTCGTGGCATCAATCATCGCGACCATCCTTGCGCGCTCTTGTCGAAACGATGGAGGACCTCCATCAGGCTCTTGCCGAGTTGCTGATAGATTTCGTCCGCGTAGAGCCGATTCATAAACAGCACGTACAATCGGATCCTCACGCCTTCGATCCACGCCGGCATCCACATCGTCCGGCCGCGGGCCCGCCTATAGAGATAGGTCCAGCCGGAGATCGTCAGCAACGTAGCCATGACGATCATCACGTCAAAGAGCCAGTTCGGAAGCGCTGCGGCCTGGAAGTAGGACGCGACTTCTTCCGGATCGGGATACAGGAACGCGGTAAATGAGACAACGGCAAAGAGATAGACAAACACGATGAACAGGAGCGTCATTAACATCGCCGCCGACACCTTCCACGAGGCGACAGCGCGCAGGCGCGTGAGGGTCAGGATTGCTTGCGAGGACGTTATCCAGATGAAAAACAGAAAAATGACCGTCCCTTGGGATTCCAGCAAGGGGATGCGCAGGACGCCATGCGTGACCAGGAGGATGAGCAGGGGAATGAAGAGAGTGGTGACGAATCCGGTGAACCAGGTCAGAGGCGACAGACTCGGTTCCTCGGTTTGGTGATCCACATAGGGGGAATGTGGATCTTGCCTGGCCTTGTGAATGACGTTCCCGCAGTTCAGAAAGACGGTGGCCTTGAATAGTCCGTGGGCGATCAGATGGAAGACCGCGAGCGCGAATGCCCCCAAACCGCACTCCATGATCATGTACCCCATCTGGCCGATCGTGGAAAAGCCGAGCGTCTTCTTGATATCGTTCTGCGCCAGCATCATGCTGGCCCCCAGGATGGCCGTCAGCGTGCCGATCACAAAGGCGACATGCAACGCTGTCGAGCTGAGTCCAAAGAGCGGGGCCAAGCGGTTGATGAGAAATCCGCCCGCATTGATGATGCCCGCGTGCAGCAATGCATGGACTGGTGTGGGGGCGAACAGCGATCCCGGCAACCACAGATGGATTGGAAACTGCGCCGACTTCCCCATTGCCCCGAAGAAAAACAGCAGGGTGACCGCAGTCGCGGCGCTGATTTCCATTCCCGGCCACAATGAGAGGGCGATCGGCTTCTCCGCGGCCCGCGCAAAAAGCTCCTGGAAGTCGAGCGTCCCATAGAGCTGATACGCGAGTGCGATGCCGGCTAGAAACGCCGTATCGGCCACACGCAATAGTGTAAAGGTCTTAAACGCGCCAGCCAACGTGCCGGCATGAGCATGGTTGTGGGCGAGCACGTACAGCAGGTAACTCAAGATCTGCCAGAACAGAAACAGCATCATCAGATTGGCGCTGGATACCATGCAGATGAGAACCAAGTCGGTGAGGCAGATCATGGCCAAATAGCGCCGCGCATGACGGTCTTGATACATATAGACGATCGAGTAGTTGTAGATGATGACACTGACACCGGTAATCAGCGTCATCATGACGGCGCTGAGCCGATCGACATAAAATCCGATCGGGATGGCGAAGGTGACCACTGAAGACAGATCGTAGAACTGCACCGCGATCGGGCCGCCAGTGGCGACCAGATACAACGTAGCGCCGGCACCGACGAACGCCGCGCCGATGGGATAGGCAGCCAGTTTCGCGCGTGTGTATTGCGAGCGGTCCGTGCCGACCAACACGGTGCAGGCGGCAATGAGCAGGAGGAACGGAACAAATAGTATGGGCGTCATCTCATCGCTCTCAGAGCAGAAACAACGGGTCACGCAGGCGTCGGCCTCCGGACAAGGAGCGGCGGGCTAACCATTAATACGCTGTCAGGATCCCCGTCAAGCCGGGCCATCATGATCCTCGGACCTGGCTGTGTCGTTCGAACCACCGGACGGCGGACGATTGAGCTTCGGCAAAGCGCTGGACGCATTCATCCAGGTAAAGGCGGTTCAAGAAGAGTACATAAAGCCTGATCCGGAGACCTTCGATCGGAGCTGGCAACTGCATCGTGCGGCCTTGGGCTCGCGGATAGAGGTAACACCAGCCGAGGACGGTCATGAACGTGGCTGCCCCGATCATCATGTCAAAGAACCGGCCCGGCAACTCGGCAGCTTTGAAGTACGACGCCACTTCATCCGGGTTCGGGTAGAGGAATGCCGTGAAGGACTCCAGGGCGAAGAGATACACGAAAACTACGAATAATAGGGTCAGCAACATGGCCACGGACACTTTCCATGACGCGACGAAGCGCAGTCTCGTGAGGGTCAAAATGGCTTGCGACGAAGTGATCCATATGAAAAACAAAAAGATGATGGTCCCTTGCGCGTCCAACAAGGGTATCTGCAGGGCGCCGTGGGTCAGTAGCAGAATCACCAACGGAATCAATAAGGTCGTGACGAATCCGGTCAGCCACGTCAAGCGCGAGGGACCCGCTTCTTCCAGCTCATGTTCGGTACGGGGGAAATGCGGCTCCGACCGGGCCCTCCCGATGACGTTCCCGCAGTTCAAGAAGACGGTCGCTTTGAACAGGCCATGCGCGATCAGGTGAAACACTGCGAGCGAGAACGCGCCCAGGCCGCACTCCATAATCATGTACCCCATCTGGCCGATCGTCGAGAAGCCGAGCATATTCTTGATGTTATTCTGTGCCAACATCATCGATGCCCCGACAGCGGCGGTCAGCGTGCCGATCACGAAGGCGACGTGCAACGTCGTCGAGCTCATCCCGAACAGTGGAGCCAAGCGATTGACGAGGAACCCGCCCGCGTTGATGATGCCTGCGTGCAACAGCGCCGTCACCGGTGTCGGAGCAAAAAGATAACGGGGGAGCCAGATATGGAGAGGAAATTGGGCGGACTTGCTCATCCCTCCGATGAGGATCAACAGCGTGACGGCTGTGGCACCGTCGAATTCGACGCCGGGCAGAGGCGACACGGTTGCCGTCGATCTGGACGCGGCGGTGAAGAGGTCAGGAAATTCTAACGTGCCATAGAGTGCATATGCCAACACGATCCCGGCCAGAAACGTGACATCCCCGATCCGCAAAATCACGAAGGTGCGAAACGCCGCTCCGAGCGTCCCGGCGTGAATATGATTATGGATCAGCAGATATAGCAGGTAACTCAGGACTTGGGAAAAGAGAAACAGCATCATCAGATTCGCGCTGGAGACCAAGGAGAGCAGCACAAACATTGTGACCCCGATTAAAGCGAGATATCGGCGCTCATGAGGCTCCTGATACATGTACTCGATGGAGTAGGTATAGATGATCATGCCGATCGCGGAAATCAGCAGCATCATGACCGCACTTAGCCGGTCGATGTGAAAGCCAATGGGCAAAGCGATGGAGGCCAGCGACGAAGGGTCGTAAAACCGGATAGTGATCGGCCCCTGTGTCGCGACGACATAGAGCGTGGCAATGGCACCACAGAAGGCCACGCCAATCGGCCAGGCGCCAATCTTCGCGCGCACGTTTCGCGTTTTGTCCGTGCCGGCTACGATGATGAGCGAGGCCAACAGCGGAAGCAGCGGGACAAGTAGCACGGCCGACATCAGCACCTCATGACCATATAATAAAACGAAAGCCAACCGGTTTCCTGGATCGAGGTCCAGAATGAAACTGGTTGGCTTGTACTGCGGTCGGCCTTTTCCAAGAAGGGCCGATCACCCTACTACCGAACGTGATCGGGCTCGAGTAGCTCCGCCCATCCCAGTCATCCCGAATTCGGACAGGAGGCACTACGATGCGATCAATTGACAAGGCAGTAAGTAATACGCTGTTGAAT
>Ga0126383_10001676_pt1 | contig 13895 bp, 6 predicted proteins | sample PanSoiMetPlot_35_FD_96882 | JGI IMG/M metagenome (GOLD analysis project Ga0126383, IMG submission 96882) | Tropical forest soil microbial communities from Panama - MetaG Plot_35 | ecosystem: Environmental > Terrestrial > Soil > Tropical forest > Bulk soil | place: Panama | collected 2016-02-17
CAGCTCGATGGAGAACGGCTTGATTCTGAAACCATTGGTCCTTTGAATTTGACGGGTGGAGCCACTGTCGATTGGGACAGCGCCCAAGGTCAGATCCAGCTCACCGGGACCGAGATTGGAATTGCCGGTTACGCTCCCCTGCCTTTGGAGATCCACGGACGGCTGCAGTTGGGGCGAGAGCCGAATCTCGACCTCGAAGCCAAGGTTCAAAAGCTCGAGGTGGCAAAACTGCTGAGGACCCTTCCCCCTCAGCTCTCACCTGGCGGCGACGTGCCGTCGGTGGCTGGGACGGTCAGCGCGCAATTCGTTCTCAAAGGACCGTCGCTGCAGCCGAGCAATCTGGAACTCGCGGCCAAGCTGGACTTGACCGGGTTGCACCCTTCGCCCGTCCCCTCATCCACCTTGACGGGGCCATTTGAATACCAGCCTTCCGCGGGGCGCGACGAGGGTCCGGCGATTCTCGTCGGCGAGAGAAATCCGGATTTCCTGCCCTTGAACCAAATTCCTCCATTGATCGTAAACGCCGTGCTCTTGAGCGAGGACGCCGGGTTTTGGGGTCACCACGGTTTTGATTTCCAGGAAATCAAAGGGAGCCTGGTGGACGCCGCGGAAGAGAAGCGATTTCGCGGGGCCTCCACAGTTACTCAGCAGCTGGCGAAGAACCTTTATTTTTCTCGAGAGAAGACCTATGCGCGCAAAATTCGAGAAGCGATTGCCACCGTCGCACTGGAGGCGTCACTGCCGAAGTCGCGCATTCTGGAGATCTACTTGAACATTATCGAGTGGGGACCGGGGATCTATGGCCTAGCTCAAGCGGCACGGCATTATTTTAGGCGCGAGGTAGGGGAGCTCACTCCAAAGCAGGCAGCATTTTTGGCTACCATCATTCCCAATCCAATCAAGTACTACGCCTACTATCGACAGGGCGCGCTCAGTGAAGTGTGGGAGAGGCGGGTCCATGAGTTGTTGATAAAGATGAAGGAGCGGGGATTTCTTAGCGAGGCAGAATTTACGGAGGCGGATGGAGCGCCGATTGGCTTTGTTTCTTCAAAGGAGAACCAGGCTCGAGCCAAAGAGGGTGCAACTTTTGAACCTTGACATTGACGACTTTGCCGGCCTTTTCCACCACGCCCTCTGCGTAGAGGAAAACCGAGCCGATGATCTCCCGACGAAAACGGCCGAAGAGCTGAGGCTCGATCACCAGATTGGAAATTCCGGTCTCATCCTCCAGGGAGATGAAACAGAATCCCTTGGCGGTCTGCGGGCGTTGTCGGCAGATCACCATTCCGCCGACTGAGACTTTTTTCTGCGCTCTGGTCTTGAGCAATTCGCGAGCAGTCACCGCGCCCTTGCGCCCGAGCTGCTGGCGCAGCAGCTCTATCGGGTGCCGCTCCAGGGATAGACCGATCGATTCGTAATCTGCGTTCACGCGCTCCGCCACGCTCATCCGCGGAAGATCGACCTTCGTTTCATCCATCGGTTGGCCGAAAAACAAATCCTCCTCCTCGAGGGGCGCCAGCGCTTGGATCTCCCAAAGGGCGCTGCGGCGACTTGAACTGAGCGACCCCAGCGCGTTCGCCAGCGCAAGGCGAACCAGCTCGTGGCGCGGAACACGCGCGCGTCTGGCGAGATCCCCGATGTCTTGGAACAAACCGTTTCGCTTCTGTCTTTGATCGCCGCCTTCGCGCGCCGACTCGATCTTTTTTCCGGTTTCTTGCCGCAGCCCTTTGACCAAGCGCATCCCCAGACGCAGCGCGCCCTGTTCAAGGGTGCAGTCCCAATGCGACGCATTTACGTCGACCGGCCTCACTTCCACCCGGTGTCGCTTCGCGTCGTCAACCAGCGTGTGCGGCGCATAAAACCCCATCGGCTGTGAGTTGAGGAGCGCCGCCGCGAAAGCCGCGGGGTAATAGCATTTCAGATATGACGAGGCATAGGCGATCAGCGCAAAGGATGCGGAGTGAGACTCCGGGAAGCCATAGTGTGAGAAACCGCGGAATTGTTGAAAACATTTTTCGGCAAACTCGCGCGAGTATCCACGCTCGATGCAGCCCTCGACGAAGCGCTTTTGAAACGGAACTAAAAGCTCCTCAGCTCGCTTGTGGCTGAGAATGCGCCTGAGCTGGTCGGCGTCGCTGGACGAAAATCCCGCCGCCACCATCGCCAGCCGCATCGCCTGCTCTTGAAACAGGGGGACGCCAAGGGTTTTCTTGAGAATCGCTTCCACCCCGGCAGAGGGGTAGGACACCTCTTCCAGCCCATCGCGGCGTCGGATGTAAGGGTGCACCATGTCGCCGATGATCGGCCCCGGACGAATGATCGCCACTTCGATCACCAAGTCATAGAAAGTGCGCGGCTTGAGCCGAGGCAGCATGTTCATTTGCGCGCGGCTCTCCACCTGGAACACGCCGATCGAGTCCGCCTCGCAAAGCATGTCGTAAACGCGCGGGTCTTCCGGCGGAATGGTGGCCAAAGAGAGTTCGACGCCATGGTGCTCCCGGATCAGCGCCAGCGCTTTGGAAACCGCGGTGAGCATTCCCAGTCCGAGCAGATCGACCTTGAGAATTCCGAGCACGCTGAGGTCATCCTTGTCCCATTGAACGACGGTGCGCCCTTTCATCGCCGCATTCTCCAGGGGAACGATCTGCACCAACGGATCCCGGGTAATCACAAATCCACCGACGTGGATCGACAGGTGGCGCGGAAAGCCCTCCAGCTCTTCGGCGAGCTCCGCCGTCTTTCGCACTTTCGGATCATTGGGCGAAAGGCCCGCTTCGAGGAGAAGCTCGGGCGTCAATCCGGCGTCGCCGCTCGCATCTACCACTTTGGACAAACGGTCGACTTGATCCAGCGAAAGCCCGAGGCTTTTGCCGACTTCTCGAGCCGCCAATTTCCCGCGGTAGCAGACCACCTCGCAGACCATTCCCGCGCGATGCCGCCCATGTTTTTCATAGACGTATTGAAGGACCTCTTCACGCCGCTCGTGCTCGAAATCGACGTCGATGTCCGGCGGCTCCTTGCGGTCCATACTGATAAATCGCTCGAACAGAAGCCCCATCCGGACCGGATCGATGGCGGTGATCTGCAGCGCGTAACAGACGGCGGAGTTGGCCGCCGAGCCGCGCCCCTGGCACAAAATCCCCCGCTCGCGGGCGAAGCGAACGACGTCCCAAATGGCCAGAAAATATCCGGGGAAATCGAGTTTCTCGATCAGCGCCAGCTCGCGCTGGATCTGCGAAAGCACATCGCCCGAGGGACCGAGCGGATAGCGATGGTGAAGACCGGCATAGGTGAGCTCGCGCAAATAGCTCATCGGAGTATGTCCGGAAGGCAAGCTCTCTTCCGAAAAGCGATACCGAATTTCTTCCAGACTGAACGAGCACCGGTCGGCGATTTCGAGCGAGCGGCCCACCGCCTCTGGGCAATCCGAAAAAAGGTCGGCCATTTCCTTGGGCCCCTTGAGGGTGCGCTCGGCGTTCGCAAACAACTTCTTACCCGCTGCGGCAACGGTCGTCTTTTCGCGAATGGCGGTGATCACGTCCTGCAGCGGCTGCCGGTGGCGCGCGTGGGTGTGCACGTCGTTATGCGCGCACAAGGGTGCGTTCAGCTCGCGCGACAGCTCCTGCGCCTGGATGATGCGCGCCTCGTCCCTGGCCTCCAGCAGACGAGCCACTCCGACGTAGAAGCGATCCCCGAATGCCTCGGCTAAAGGAGCAACCGCGTTGGCCTTGGCGGGAAAAGGCAACAGGGCCAGCAGCCCTCGCGAACGCTGGGCGAGCTCCTGCCGGGCAATCCCGGCTTCGCCCTTCGGGTGCGCCAGGCGGCTCTGCGAAACGAGCTGGCACAAGTTCGAGTAGCCGGCCGCGTTCTGCACGTAGACGACGATGCGAGGCGCGTCCGAAAGCGTGAGCTGGGTACCGATGATCAGCTTGAGATTGAGACTCTGCGCCGCAAGATGCGCTTTCACCGCGCCGTACAGGCCGTCGTCGTCCGTGAGCGCAAGCGCCGAGAGCCCGGCTTGTGAAGCGGCGAATACCAGCTCCTCGGGGTGCGACGCGCCCCGCAAGAACGAGAAGTTCGATCGGCAAACCAGCTCCGCGAACATCCAGCCAGCCTAACTGAACTTCAGTTCAGTTGCCAGCCGCAATCGAGGCCGCGGGGAGGGCGTACATCGGTGGACCAGCTCCACTCGCTGTGTCAAAAGGACGCGATGGATTTTTCGTCGGGCGGCTGGCAGCTCTGGGTGGCCACCGGGCTTATTCTCGGTGCGCTCGAGCTCAAACTCTCCGGCTACGTCATGCTCTGGTTCGGGGTGGGCGCGTTCGCCGCGGCGTTGCTGGCGACCTTGGGGCTTCCGTTCAACACCCAACTTCTCGCCTTCAATCTCGTCTCCGTTGCGCTGTTGATCGGTTCGCGAACGCTGTTTCGGCGGTTCTTCATGCGGGGGGCGAGCTCGGTTCGCCACGGCGTCGAGGCGATGCTCGGCGCGGACGCGGTGGTGGTAGAGCCGCTGCCGCGCGATGGATTCGGAACGGTTCGAATCAATGGTGAGCTGTGGACCGCGCGCTCACTGGAGGGGCCCATCGCCGAGGGCGAGCACGTGCGAATCGAAAACTTAGAGGGGCTCAAGCTGACCGTCCGGCGAAAACAGCCGGCGCTCTTGACCGCTCCAAGAGAGGAGGAAGTCAAATGACTTTCATGACCTTGTTCCTGCTGCTTCTCGCCGGGGTGGTCGGCGCGGCGCTTTTGGCCGGCATCCGCATCGTCCCGCAGGCGAAAGTGCTGGTGGTGGAACGACTTGGAAGGTTCCACCACGTTGCGCACAGCGGATTGAACATCCTGCTGCCCTTCCTGGACTCGCCGCGGGCAATCGAGATGCGCGGCGCCGGTGGACGACTGCTGCGCTCGAGCACTGTGGACATGCGCGAGCAGGTGATGGGTTTTGAGACCGTGCCTGTGATTACCCATGACAACGTGACAATGAATGTAGGCTCGGTGATTTATTACCAGGTCGTCGACCCGGCAAAGGCGTTGTACGAGATTGAAAATCTGGGCCTGGCGATCGAGCAGCTTACGATGACGAATCTGCGCAACATCATGGGCGGGCTGAGCCTCGATGAAACGCTGACCTCTCGAGAAACGGTGAATGCGAAGCTTCGCGTGGTGCTGGACGAAGCAACCGAGAAATGGGGGGTGAAAGTGACGCGCGTCGAGCTGCGGGAAATCGAGCCGCCCGGAGCAATCAAGGAGGCGATGGCCAAGCAGATGACTGCTGAGCGCGAGAGGCGCGCCGAGGTGACGAAAGCGGAGGGCGACAAGGCGGCGATGATTCTTCAGGCGGAAGGCGACAAAACCTCGCGAATCCTGCGCGCGGAGGCCGAGCGCGATGCAAGCGTTGCGCAAGCGGAGGGGCGTAGGAAGGCCTCGATCCTGGAAGCCGAAGGCAAAGCCGAAGCGACCCGCTTGGTCTTCGAAGCAATCCACTCCGGGCGGGCTACGTCCGAGGTGCTGGCGCTCAGGTATCTGGAGACACTGCAAGAGCTCGGTCGGGGATCGAACAAGGTGTTCGTGCCCTACGAAGCCAGCGCCGCACTGTCGTCCATCGGCGCGTTGAAAGACGTCTTCGGCGGCAGTACGGGACAGTCCGGACCCGAGGCCTCGAGCCTACGCGCCGCCGCGGAACCGGCGATGGCAAAACCGGTGGCTCGAGCCGCTCCCGCGCAGCCGCTTTCGGTCCGGCCTGCTCAGGCCGGTACTCCGGTCAAGCGCTCGGACGAGTGAGCCGCCGGGTTTTTCGCCGATTCTTGAGAATCGAGTTGGGCTCCCGACTTGCGAAATCCTCACTCTCGCTTGCCCAAAGAGTCAAATCAGACTCGGGGCGAACATTTGTGATTTTAATTTCCCATCGTCGCCATTTCTCCTTGTGCTAAAAGCCGCCAACTTCTTCGCACCAGGAGGGTGGCCATGGCTCGCAAGGTATTGATTCGCTTTTTTCGTCCAACGACGTTCTGGATTGCTGTTCTTGGCATTGTCGCATTTGCCGGCTCTGCGGCGGCGTATCGCGATCCACCGCCCGACGCATCGGGGACGGGACCGAACGCGACGGCGGTCGCCGAATACAAGTTCGACGCGGTGATCGACCCAGACATCATCGCCGGCCGCTTCACCGAGGTATGGGCCCGCGTGTACTGGCCCGACCCCCTTCCGGACAACAGCCCCCTTCTGGTGTTCTTGCACGGCAACCATTTCACCTGTGGGCGCTGCAGCGTCGGGCTGCCAGACGCGGATGGACACTGCAGCAGCGGGCCGCGCATCGACGACAGCCCTCAATACACGACCAGCGGTACCTGCCCGGCAAACTATGTCGTTACGCCCAATCACGCCGGCTACGGCTACCTCGCCACCCAGCTCGCCTCCTGGGGCTATCTGGTGGTCTCGATCAACGTCAACCGCGGCATCAACGCGGGAAGCGGCGTCCTCGGCGACACCGGTTTGAACCTGGTGCGCGGCCGGATGATTCTGCGACATCTCGAGCTGCTAAGCCGTTGGAACCAAGGCCTCGATCCAACGCCTTCGTCGCTCGGCATCGATCTCACCGGCAAGATCGACTTCTCCAACGTCGGCCTCATGGGGCACTCGCGCGGCGGCGAGGGAATCCGCGCCGCCTATCAGCAGTATCGCGACAGCGGAAGCATTTGGCCTCCGCGCATCGGTCCGGTGAATTTCAATGGAATGTTCGAGATCGGTCCGGTGGATGGTCAGACCAGTCGCGTTCTCACCCCTGACGGGACAACCTGGGAGGTTCTCTTGCCGATGTGCGACGGCGACGTTTCGAATCTTCAAGGGATCATGCCCTACGATCGGGTGCGCTCCGCGTTTGGCGAGAGCCGCGCGACGCAGAAGGGGAACTCGACTGTCTACGGAGCCAATCACAATTATTTCAACACCGAGTGGCAGCAGAGCGACTCGAGCGGCTGCACGGGCCCGAACAATCCGCGCATCTTCAATCCCGCGCTGATCGGATCGCCGGAGCAACAACAGGTCGCTCTGTCCCTGGGGATGGCGCTCTTCCGCGGCGCGGTAGGACCTTCCGCTAATCCTTTATTCCTCGACACCTTTGACCCGCTCTATTCGCCGACGCCCACGCTTTCCGCAGTAACGCGAGTCGATCAGGGGTTCACGTTCTCGCCGAAATCGCCGGACGTCAGCGTGGTCCTCGAGAACTTCACCAGCGCAGCTACCTTCACCACCAGCAATCTGGCGTCGTTCGCAAGGGGAACTTTGACAGAGCACTCTGCGGCCCGTCAGGTCGGCCTCGTCACCTGGACGTTCTCGGATTCTACCGTTTATCTGGAGTCAGACTGGGCCTCCGGCGCCGTCGACATCAGCGGGTATTCGATCTTCGAATTTGATACCGATCGTCAGCTGAACGGGCTCAATCCCCCCACGCCGACCAACTTCCATGTGCAACTCGTGCAAGGGGATGGCTCGCTTTCTGATCCTCTCTCCGCCAACAACTACGCACTCATCGACGGTCCGCAAGGCGGCCCTAGCGGCAATGTTCACGCAATGCTCAAGACCGCGCGCATCCCACTCAGCGATTTCACCACCATCGACTTGACTCAGATTGCGGGCGTGCGTTTCACGTTCGATGATACAATGAGCGGAGCTATTTTCTTGTCTACCATTGCAGTGGACATGGCGCCGCCGGCTGGAATGGGAGCCAACGCCGAGATCGCCTCTTCGCGCCAATCAGTATCGACCCAGGGCGTGATCCCGCCCAATGTCTACACCGCCGGCAACACAATCGAGGCGGCGCGCCTCGGCCAGGCCGGCAACTTGGGGATGGTGATCGTGGATCTCGCAACCGACGCGCCGATCGGGGCGAAGGACGAGCTCACCATTGTGAAGATCGGCAGCGAGGAATTTGACCTCGTCGACTACCGCGACGGCGATCCGCTCCGGCTCAGCGTGATGATTCCTGAGGATCGTTTCTTTACTCTTCCCCAGGGGTCCGATGTCATGGTCCAGTACGGCCGCGGGAACGGTTACGGTGATAAGTGGATTTTCCCGCCGCTGAACAACGGTACGCTTAACCGATAAAACATCGGTTAACGAAATATCGGCGAAAAGGATGAGAGGCACGCGCCGCTCATCAGTTGCTCAACATGCGCCGCTTCATCGATACCAAGCGCCACTCGGCTTGACGCCCTCGAGCGGCGCCGGATGTATCATTGATATCGTCAACATTGTCGCCGCCAGTAGACTCGCGTGGCTGCCTGGCAATTCCGGGTACGCACACCTCAAGCGATGCCACAGTCGTGTGCACTTCCCGACATGATCCCACTGGTGAAGGAGAAGCGGCTCTCGATCTCGCGAGGGCTTACCCATTCGGCGAGACTGTAATCTGGGGTGTCGACGTCCACCCAATCGTAGGCGCAACAGCTGAAACCGTAGAATCTTGGTCACCCCATGATTCAACTCCCTTCGCGTCTATCGGCCTTCGCCGTCTACGTTAGTCTCACCCTGTTTACGACCGCGTGCGCTGATCGAGCTGCGCACCTTCCCTCGATCGGTACCGCTGGAAACCTCCTCCTAGGGGCGGTAGCGCCCGATCCCACCGACGTCGGACCACTGACCACCACCAGTGCCGAGTATCAATTCGATCCTGTCCAGGACTCGAATGTGTTGGCAGACCGGCAGACGGAAATCTGGGCTCGAGTGTATATGCCAGCCGACATGTCGGCGGGACCATACCCCCTGGTGATGATTCTCCACGGCAATCACGAAACGTGCGGCACCGGCTCCGACCCACGCGTCGACGACAATTGCCAATACACCTCGACCGGCACATGTCCGGATGGCTACATGATGGCGCCGAGCTACCTGGGATTCGGGTACCTGGCGGACCGGCTCGCATCCTGGGGCTACGTGGTGGTGTCAATCAATGCCAATCGCGGAATCAACTGCGGGGACGGCATCACGTTTGATGACGGCTTGGTCCTTGCGCGCGGCCGATTGGTCCTCAAGCATCTTCAGAGGCTGAGCGAATGGAACACCAATGGTGGTACGCCCGCCTCACTGGGGATCGAGCTTCAAGGGCTGCTCGATTTCAGTCAGGTTGGCTTGATCGGTCACTCGCGCGGCGGCGAAGGAATGCGAGCTGCATACAATCTGTATCGCGACCCCGGCAGCCCCTGGCCAGCTCGGATTCCAAATCCGCTGTCGATTGCAGGCATCTTCGAGATCGGACCCGTCGACGGGCAGAGCTTTAGGACGCTCAATGCGGTCGACACCGCATGGAACGTGCTGCTTCCGATGTGCGACGGCGATGTTCAGGATCTCGAGGGAGTGAAGCCATTCGATCGGATGATGAGGATTTTCGCCGAAGCGAATGCAACGCAAAAATCTACCTATACCGTCTGGGGCGCGAATCACAATTATTACAATACAGAGTGGCAGCAGAGTGATTCGGCCGGTTGCACCGATCACAACCCGCTTTGGTCAGGCGACGTCGGGTCCAGCGATCAACAGCAGACCGCTCTTTTCGGAGCAATGGCTTTCGTCCGAGCCAACATCGGTACCGGTGCCGACCCCACCTTTAATCAGAATTTCAATCCACAATTCGATCCTCCTGCAACGCTGACCGCTCTTACGCGCGTCGATCGCAGCTACTCGGATACCGCCAATTCATCGATCACCCAAGTCTTCGAAGATTTCACCGGCGTGACCGGCCAAAGCACCTACGGCTTTAGCAACGACTCGAGCGGTATCATCATCTCGCACGGCGGCGTTCCCAATCACGACAGCAGCCAGCGGGCCGCGATCATCCTCTGGGAGGCTGCCGGCGGCTATTTCCAGACGAACTGGGCGGACGTCGGATCGGGCAACGACATCAGTACATACCAAACCTTGGACCTGCGCGTCTCACGCCAATTCAACACCTTGAACGGCGTGATCGACAGCCTGACGGACTTTTCGATTCAGCTCGCGTTGGCCGACGGGACGTACTCTGCGTCCGTCCTCCTGAGCGGTTACACCAGTCTGACCGGTCCAGTCGGGGGGCCGAACGGCCTGCGCCATCCAATCTTGCAGACTGCGCGGGTCCTCCTGAGCGATTTTGGCGCAGATCTCACCCAGGTCCGAGGAGTGCGGCTCACTTTCGATCAATCCGACAGCGGCGCCATCTGGGTTGCGAACATCCGGCTGTCCGCGCTCAGCGGATTGGCTCAAGCACCGGCCACAATCGGACAGCCGCTGAGGCCCTCGTTCGTTCACGCCGGGGTCTCCTCCCGGCGCGAGCCCTACGCCGGGACGATCGAAATCCGTCCGCCACCGGCCGGCGCAGCTGCGGCGGCGAGCTCCGATCCGATCGAAATTGTCGTTCATGCTGGAGACCACCGATTCCGAGTGGGAGACTCGTTGCCCGTGCTGCAGGTGGGAGAGCGCGAGCTCAGGTCCAGCCGATTTGGCCCAGGCGGCGACACTCGCACGCTCATCTTTTCGACCAGCGGCCCTGCCAGTGGCGCGGCGTCGCTGCAGAACGGAAACGACCGCTACTCGCTCGGCAATCTGTAAGTCGGCCCAGTTGCGATCGCGCAGAGGCCAGTTCACTCGCAGAGCTGGAAGTCCAGGATAGCGAGAACCTCCCGCCAAAAGGACTCGGAGTGCGCGCAGAGCCGGGCAGGGTTTTGAATTGACAATCAGGCTCGGTTCGGGTTCCCTCCGCCGGCCGCTTCGGTGCTCAACCGAGCGAACACCTGGGGAGGTTCAATGTCGATCGCACGAGCGAGTTGTATCACAAGTGTTTTCACCATTGTTTTCACGTCTCAATCCCTTGCGGCCACCGCGCCGGACGCGACCGAGAGGGGTCCCAATTCGACTTTAACCGCGGAGTATAAGCTTCCGGCGGAGGTGGACCCTGAAATCCGCGCGGATACCGTCATGACCGAGGTCTGGGCGCGCGTCTATTGGCCTGACCCGCTGCCGGACAACAGCCCGCTGCTGGTTTTCCTGCACGGCAACCACGGCACCTGCGGCTTTTGCTCGTCGGGCTACATTGGATACGACTGTGCAGACGGCTCCGCACGAAGCGACGGTCGGCAGGACTACAGCACGACCGGTATGTGTCCGACGGGCTGGGTCGTCTCGCCCAACCACGAAGGTTACGGCTACGTGGCCGACCAACTGGCCAGTTGGGGTTACCTGGTGGTTTCGATCAATGCGAATCGCGGCATCACTGCGGCTCCGGCGGCGCCTGGCGATCCGAACCTGAACTTTGCCCGCGGTAAGATGATCCTCAAGCACCTGTGGATGCTCAGCCGGTGGAACCAAGGTACGGATCCAACACCGGACTCGCTGGGCATCGACCTCACCGGTAAAATCGACTTCTCCAACATCGGAGTGATGGGGCACTCGCGCGGCGGCGAAGGCCAGCGCGCCGCGTATAACTTCTACCGCGACTCCGGCAGCGTCTGGCCGGACCGAATTGGTCCGCTCACCATCAGGGCCTTTTTCGAAATCGGTCCCGTCGATGGACAGACCTCGCGCACGCTCAATGCGGACGGCACGCCTTGGAACGTCATTCTGCCGATGTGCGATGGCGACGTCTCGGATTTGCAGGGCGTCAAGCCGTTCGATCGAATGATGCGAATTTTCGACGAGAGCCCAGCGACGCAGAAGTCGACCTTTACCGTGTGGGGAGCCAATCACAACTACTTCAACAGCGAGTGGCAACTGAGCGATTCCGGCGGTTGCTTTGGTCCAGGCAACATTCCATTGTTCGGGATGCCTCCGGGTTCAGCGGCGCAAAGGCAAACCAGCTTGGCCAGCATGATGGCGCTTTTCCGGGGCAACGTTGGACCGGCGGCGGATCCGTCTTTCAACGAGAACTTCAATCCGCTGTTTGACCTGCCTGCGGTCGTGACCGACGTGACGCGCGTCGATCGGTCGTACTCCGACTCTCCCAACTACGCCGTCACTTTCCCGTTGGAAGACTTCAGCGGACCTGCCGGAACGAGCGAGTATGGCTTTACGATCGATACCAATGGCCTTCTCGGCTACTCCCATGGCGGAGTGCTCAATCACTCTCCGGTGCAAAGGGCGGCTCTGATTTCCTGGGATGCTTCCGGTGGAACGCTCCAGACAAATTTTGCGCCCGATGGCGCCGGCTCGGACCTGAGCGGCTACGCTACGCTGGACTTGAGGGTCTCGCGGCAGAACAACCCGACGTTGAATCCGGATAGCACCAGCTTCTCCATCCAACTGGTGATGGCTGACGGAAGCACGTCCTCCGCGGTGGCCCTGAGTAGCTACACCAATCTCACCGGGCCAGTGGGACGAATCCCGACCCAGCCGCATCCAATTCTTCAGAGTGCTCGCATTCCGCTGGGCGATTTCGGCGCCGCCGACTTGACCCAAGTGCATGCGGTGCTCTTCACTTTCGACGATCCGTCGGGGGCGATCTACCTCGCGAACGTTCGGGTCTCCATGGTGGGAGCAGGGACCGCGCCAAACGCAGGCGCACGTCAGTCCAATCCTCGCTTTGCCAACGTATTGCCGGACCCTCCGCAAACCGCGGTCTACAGCGAAGGAAACATGGTTACGGGAGTGCGCTCTTCGCCGCAGTTGGGAAACGACGTCGTGGTCGAGATCTACACCCCGGTCGACATTCCAATCACCGATTCAATCCTGAAAATGCAGATCGGTGACGTGGAATCGTCGCTCAGCCAGTTCACCACCGGGGACACAAAGCACGTCGCGTTCACATTCGACGGCAGGGCGCTGGCGCAGGTGCCGAGCGGATCGAGCATTGCCGTGTCGTGGAATTTCACGACGGCGGTTTGGAACTTCGGCACGTTCGATGCTCGCCTGATTCAATAGCCTAATTGCGATTGTGCGAGGGCACTGCCCTCGCCGCAGCGGTGGAAGTTACGCGTTGGTGCGCTGAACGCGCTGCTCCGCGAAGTCGATGACCGATCGCTCGATCGAGGAACCGTCGAGCGAATCGATCTCCATGATCCCGGTGGGGCTGGTGACGTTGATTTCAGTCAAGTAGTCGCCGATCACGTCGATGCCGGCGAGATAGAGACCGCGCTTCACCAATTCGGGCGCGATGCAACGGCAAATTTCGCGGTCGCGATCGGTCAGGGACGTTCGCTCTGCGCGACCGCCGGTCGCCATGTTGCAACGCCATTCCCCTTCGGTGGGAACTCGAAGGATGGCGCCCAAGGGCTCGCCGTTGAGCAGGATGATTCGCTTATCCCCCCGGCCGCTCTCGGGAATGAAAACCTGGGCGATGGTCGCCTCTCTCTGCTGACCGGTCATCATCTCGAGCAGCGCATTGAGGTTCCGGTCCGCCGGGTCGGTGGTGACCACGCCACGCCCGGCAAAGCCGTCGATCGGCTTCAAAACCACGCGGCCCACTTGTCCGATGAAGGAACGCAGCTGGGCCACGTTGCGGCTCACCAGGGTGCGGGGAATCAACTCTGGAAAGCGCAGCGCAAACAGCTTCTCGTTCGCGTCGCGCAATCCGGCGGGCGAGTTGATGCAGAATGCCCGGCCAGCTCCGAGCTCCACCAGCTGGGTGGCGTGCCAGTAGTCGACGTTCACCGGAGGATCTTTTCTTAGGAAGATGACGTCGAGCTGCTGGAGCGCGGCATCGAAGGTCGACAGCACTTTGAAGTGCGAACCTTGCTCGCGGCGAAGGGAAACGGAGCGCATCGATGCCCCGACGTGCTCGCCCAGTGCATAGAGCTGCTCTTGATGAAAGGAGAGCACCTCGTGCCCGCGTTGCTGGCACTCCATCATCAGCGCGAAAGTGCTGTCGTGATGAACGAGCAGGCCTTCGAGCGGATCCATCAAAAAGCCCACGCGTAGCCGCTCGGATGACATGA
>Ga0126383_10001679_pt1 | contig 13886 bp, 12 predicted proteins | sample PanSoiMetPlot_35_FD_96882 | JGI IMG/M metagenome (GOLD analysis project Ga0126383, IMG submission 96882) | Tropical forest soil microbial communities from Panama - MetaG Plot_35 | ecosystem: Environmental > Terrestrial > Soil > Tropical forest > Bulk soil | place: Panama | collected 2016-02-17
CCGGCAGCCGGGAATGCCGGCGATGGATATTCAGATCGTGATGAAGGGAATCACGAATGCCAAGGAATTGATCGCTTCAGTGATGGAAGAGATTCGCCGAGGAAATCAGAACGAAGAAAGCTAAGCCTTCTTTTCGACGACCGCAAACGCTGGCTGAGTGGGGCACCTGCCGCAGAACTTCGAGCTGATGATTGGCCCGAAGCGCAGCAAACTCGGAGCACATTTCGGCGGGAATGCTTCGATGGTCTTAAGCAACGCATCGTGCTGGACTCTGAGCTGCTTCGGGAAGGATTGCTGACGAAACAGAACTGCTTTCAGATCCGGTCCCCACATGCTGGATTCCTTGCTGCAATCCCTTCACGAGATCAGTCACAGTAAGTCTTGCAGTCGAGCTCTGCTCTGCCGGCAATTACCCTTCGACACCGCTCAAAATAAATTCGCCACAGAGACACGGAGAATTCTCAGATGTTTCTTTTCCTCTGTGTCTCAGTGTCTCTGTGGTTTCATTTCACTTACACCGTTACGTATTTGCCTGTCTCCAGCACGCGGGCCGCAATCTGCTCCTGCAATCCGATTACATTGACCGGATCGAACTTTACCAGCCGCCGAACAATCGCCATCTGGGTACGCAGCATGTCGCCATCGGCAACGGCAGCGATGACTTTCTTGGCCGAAGCTTCTAGGCGATTCATTGCGCCCGCGATGTAGACCTGGGTCATTGCCGTCACCAGCGAAGCCTTCGACTCGCCGTGGGTCTCGATGAACTTGCGCGCGCGCAGCAGGCAGGAATCCATGGTGAATGTCTCAACCACCATGTCGGCGATGGCGCCCATGATCTCCTGCTGGTCGGCCAGCTTCTGCAGGTATTTCTGCGAGGCTGCTCCGGCCACCAGCATCGACAGCTTCTTGGCATTGCTGACGATCTTCTGTTCGGCCTCCAGCGTGCCTCCGAGTTCCTCGAGCGACGGACCTGCCATGACCTCGTCCATCGTCTTCTTGATGGCGGGCAGCAGCGGAAGCTGTCCGCTCATGGCGCGCTTGAGAAGCCATCCGGTGATGATGAGGCGGTTGATTTCGTTCGTGCCCTCGAAGATGCGGTTCACGCGCGAATCGCGATACGGCCGCTCCGCCGGGTACTCCTCGACGAAGCCGTAGCCACCGTAGACCTGCACGGTCTCGTCCACGACGAAGTCGAGCATTTCGGAGCACATTACCTTGATGATCGAGCACTCGACGGCGTACTCCTCGATAGCTTTACGGATAGCTTCGGGAGTCTTATCGATCAGTCCGAGCGCGGTGTCCATCATTCCGACGGTGCGATACACCATCGATTCGCCGGCATAGATGCCTGCGGCCATCTGCGCCAGCTTCTCGCGGATGAGGCCGAAGTCGGCGATGCTCTTTTTGAACGCCTTGCGCTCCTTAGCGTAGGAGATAGCGCTCACCAGCGATGAGCGTGCGCCGCCGACACAACTTGCACCCAGCTTGAACCGGCCTACGTTGAGGATGTTGAAGGCGATGACGTGGCCCTTGCCGATTTCACCGAGTACGTTCTCCACCGGCACCTTGCAGTCATTGAGAATGAGCGGGGCTGTCGACGAACCACGGATTCCCAGCTTCTTTTCTTCCGCACCGACGGAGAAGCCGGGAAAGTCTTTCTCAACCAAGAAGGCGGTGAACTTCTCGCCGTCAATTTTGGCGAAGACGGTGAACAGGTCGGCGAAGTGGGCGTTGGTGATCCACATCTTCTCGCCGTTGAGGATGTAATGCTTGCCATCGGGCGAAAGCACTGCGCGGGTGCGGGAGTTCATCGCGTCGGAGCCGCTTGTGCTCTCCGAAAGTGCGTAGGCTCCGACGATCTCCGCGGTCGCCAGCTTGGGCAGGTATTTCTTCTTTTGCTCCTCAGTGCCGAAGAAGACAATGGGCAGCGTGCCGATGCCGCTGTGCGCGCCAAGGGTCACCATGAAGCTGCCGGACTTCGCCATGAAGTCGGAGATGATCGCCGATGAAACCTTGTCCATGTCTGAGCCGCCGAACTCTGAGGGGATATCGGCGTTGGTGAGGCCCATTTCCGCGGCTTTCTTCAGCAACTCGCGGCAGACGGCCCATTCCTTGTGCTCCATCTTCTCGGCGTTGGGGACGACTTCGTTGACGGCGAATTCCTCCGCCAATTTCACGACCATCTGATGGTCTTCGTTGAAGTCTTCAGGGGTGAACAGGTCGTTGAGGTTGTGTTCTTCGAGCAGAAAGCTTCCGCCCGTGAGTTTCGTCTTGGGAGCTGCGGTCGTTGTAGCCATCGAAAGTCCTCGCTGGTTGAACTTCTAAACCTTGTTTTCACCGCAGAGGCACAGAGAATTCTTAAATCAAGAACTTAACCGCGGATCGCGCGGACAAACGCGGATCAGATCTGGAACCGGATTTTTTTGGACTTACGTCTTCTCTGTGTCTCTGTGGTTAACTCTTTCTACTGCAAATTCTCGAAAATGCCCGCCGCGCCCATGCCACCGCCAACGCACATGGTCACCATGCCGTAGCGGGCCTTGCGGCGCTTGAGTTCGCGGATGATGCTCGCGGTCAGCTTGGCGCCGGTGCATCCCAGGGGATGCCCGAGCGCGATGGCCCCGCCGTTCGGGTTAATGATGGACGGGTCGAGCTTGCCTTCCTTGATGACGGCCAGTGACTGTGCTGCAAAGGCTTCGTTCAACTCGATCAGGTCGATGTCGCTTAGCTTCAGGCCCGCCATTTTCAGAACCTTGGGAATCGCGAACACTGGGCCCAGTCCCATTTCCTCCGGCTTGTAGCCCGCGGTGGCGTAGCCGACATAGCGCGCCAGCGGCTCCAGGCCGAGCGCTTTCGCGCGTTCGGCGGACATCACGACTGCAGCAGCGGCGCCGTCGGACATTTGCGAGGAATTGCCGGCCGTGACGGTACCTTTCGCATGGAACGCAGGTTTGAGGGCGGCAAGCGCTTCCAAGGAGGTGTCGGCCCGTGGGCCTTCGTCCATCTTGAAAACGATTTCGGTGCGCTTGGGCTTGCTGCCATTCGGCGTGGTGAAGCTCACAGGAACAGGAACGATCTCCTCATCGAACTTGCCCGCCTCGATGGCTGCGATGGCCTTCTTGTGGCTCTCGACCGAGAACTGGTCAGCCTGTTCGCGCGTGATGCCGCACTGCACGGCAAGGCGCTCGGCGGTGAGGCCCATCGAGAGGTACGAGTCGGGATAGTTCTTAACAAGCCAGGGGTTCGCGGAGACCTTGTTGCCGCCCATAGGGATCATGGTCATCGACTCGACGCCGCCAGCGACGACGACTTCGGCCCCGCCGGCGATGATGCGCTCGGCGCCCTGGGCAATCGCCTGCAATCCGGAGGAGCAGAAGCGATTGATGGTGATCGCGGAGGCTTCAACGGGCAGCCCGGCGCGCAGAGAGGCGATGCGAGCGACGTTCATGCCCTGTTCGGCTTCCGGCATCGCACAACCGATGATGACGTCTTCGATCTCCTTGGCATCGAGCTGCGGGACACGCTCCAGCGCGCCCTTGATGGCAAAGGCGGCAAGGTCGTCGGGACGGCTGGCGCGGAGGGTTCCTTTGTAGGCTTTGCCGACCGGGGTGCGAACGGCACTAACGATTACAACTTCACGCATGTTTAGCTCCCAGCTATCAGCTGTCAACTCGTTACAAGGTAGTTCTAGCGGGCTCACGCCACAGTGATGCATTCCATTTGTGAACGGGGGTCTGGAATTGGATCACCATGCCGCATGCCTTCGAGATGAAACTCGATCGCCTCACGGATCAACTGCTTTGTCTCTTCCAACGTTCTTCCGACTACACCCAGTCCGGGGAGAGCAGGGGCATAAGCGCCGCAACCATCACTCGATTTCTCATGGACGATGAGATACTTCATTTCAAACCTGCCTGTTTGAGGATATTATTCAACGTTCCAGACAGAACCTCCACCGACGGATGTCCCGCGACGGTGAGCGTTCCCGGCTTAGAGGGATGATGGAACTGGCGATGGCTTCCTTTTCTCCGTACCAACCTCCAACCATCCTGCTCCAGCCGTTTAATAACATCGCGAACCTAACGCTCAACTTGCTTGCTGATGGGAAGTGCCGGGCGGCAGTCACCAGGGTCGTCAATGGAAGGCCCTGAAAGTGCTTTGCCAGCAGCTTATTGACCTGCGACTTGCCCGTAAGCATGCGAATCGTTTGGAACATAGAACTCGCCCGCCAAAACTAGTTTCTCAGCGTCTTTCCCGTCTTCAGCGTGTACTGGATGCGTTCCTGCGTTTTCTTCTCGCCGCACAATGACTTGAAGGCTTCGCGCTCCAGGTCGAGCAGGTACTGCTCGTTGAGCAGAGTGCCCGGGGTCACGTCGCCTCCGCAGAGCACTTCGGCGACCTTCGTAGCGATCTTCACTTCATGGTCGCTGATAAACTCTCCCTGCCGCATCATGTGCACGCCCATCTTCAGCGTTGCCAGGATGCTCTCGCCGGGCGCCGGGATATCGGTGCGCATGATGAGGGGCCGGAAGCCTTCATAATAGAGCTCCAGCGCGCGCATCTTTGCGTCTGTTAGGACGCGCTCGCGGTTCATCGTGATCTGGTCGCCTGGAGAGATGAAGCCGTAATCTTTTGCTTCAAACGCCGAGGTCGAGACCTTCGCCATGGCGACGATTTCGAAAGCCTGCTTCATGGCTTCCATCAGTTCGACGCTCTCGCCGCGTCCCTGCGGACGAATGTGCGTGGCCTTGTGAATGGCGCGGATGGTCATCTCTTTGCATCCGCCGCCACCGGGCAGCAGACCGACGCCGACCTCGACGAGTCCGGCATAAAGCTCGGCGTGCGGCTGACGAGCGGCCGCGTGCAAGGTGATTTCTGTTCCGCCGCCGAGTGTCATGCCGAAGGGCGCAACCACCACTGGCTTGGGCGAGAACTTGATGGCCTGCGTCATGTTCTGGAACTGACGAATGGCCAAGTCAACTTCGTCCCACTCCTGCTCCTGCACCGCCATCAGTAACATCATGATGTTGGCGCCGACGGAGAAGTTTGCGGCGTCGTTGGTGATAACGAAGGCGTCGAACGGCTCGCCGGCGCCACCAGGTTTCAGAGTCTGGGTGATGAATGAGACGATGTCGCCGCCGAGGGCGTTCATCTTGGAGTGAAACTCGATGCAGCCCACGCCGTCTCCGAGATCGATGAGCGAGGCGCCCGCATTCTTCTTGACTACACCGTTGGCCTTCTTGGCCACGGTAACCGACCAGACTCCGGCGGGAACCGCTTCCGCCTCGTAATCGGCAGTGGCGATGTCGAAATACCTGCGACCGCTTGCGGTCTTGGGATCGTCGGCGTACCAGGTGGCCTTTCCCGAAGCGAGCAGCTTTTCGACGTTGGCCGCGATAGGGCGGTTCTCCTTCTTCATGCGCCCGACAGTCTGCGCGACGCCAGCGGCATCCCAAAGTTCGAACGGCCCCATCTCCCAGTTGAAGCCGGTCTTCATGGCGCGATCGATCTCGACGATGGAGTAGGCGATTTCGGGCACGCGGTTGGCCGAGTAGGTCCAGAGATCCGAAAGGACGTTCCAGAGAAACGTGTTGGCCTTGTCCTTCGAGGGAGCGATTAGTGTACGCAGGCGCTCGCCGAGGTCTTCGATGTTCTTCGCCATCTCGAGGGCAGGGAACTTCGGCTTAGCCTGTTCGCGATATTCCAGCGTCTTCCAATCGAGGGCGAAGCGCTTCTCTCCGTCGGGTCCTTTCTGTTTCTTGTAGAAGCCGCCCTTTGTCTTGTCGCCCAGCCACTTGCGATTGAGCATCTCCAGGAAGAACCCAGGCAGGGCGAGGTCGCTGCGCTCGTCTTTGATATTGGTGGCGGCATTGCGAACTACGTGGCCGAGCACGTCGAGGCCGACCAGGTCGCCGAGCCGGAAGGTGCCAGTCTTCGGCCAGCCGACGGCGGAGCCAGTGAGGGCGTCGATTTCCTCGACACTGAGCTCCATCTCCTGCATAACGCGCATGACGTTGAGCATGGAGAAGGTGCCGATGCGGTTGGCGATGAAGTTTGGCGTGTCCTTCGCGTAGACCACGCTCTTGCCGAGGTGCAGATCGCAGAAATCGGCGATTATCTTCATCGCGGCCGGGTCGGAGTCCTTCGTCGGAATGAGCTCCAGCAAGCGCATGTAGCGGGGAGGATTGAAGAAGTGCGTGCCGAACCACGAGCGGCGGAAATCGTCGGAAAAGCCTTCGGAGATTTTTGCGACCGGAAGTCCGCTGGTGTTGGTGGTAATGATGGTCCCCGGCTTGCGGAAGGCTTCGGCCTTGCGCAACAGCGCGCGTTTGAGGTCGAGGTCTTCGACGACCGCTTCAATGATCCAGTCGACCTCGGCGAGCTTCTTCAGGTCATCGTCAAAGTTGCCGATTGTGACCAGACACTCGAGCGAGGGCTTCATGAAGGCGGCAGGCTTGGATTTAACTGCGGCTTCCTTACCGGCGGCGGCGATGCGATTGCGCGCGGGGCCGTCGGCATCAGGAGGAACGATATCGAGGAGGTAAGAGGGAACACCGGCATTAGCCAGGTGCGCGGAGATGCGGGCTCCCATGGTGCCCGCGCCCAGTACGGCGACTTTATTGATTCGTTTCTGCATGAGTGCTCAAGCGCTCCAAACTTTTTGCCGGCTCGGGCGGCAGGCCAGCCGAGGCTACGTTAATTCAGACGCAAAATCAGAATGAGCGATTGAAGAACTTCGATTCTGTGAATTGACGAATTCAGGATGAACTTTGGAAGATGAATACAAAAAAGCGCGAACAAGAAGAGGCGTATGAATATTCATTTGTGCTCTCCTCTCGACAAAAGCGGCCTTCAGACAACAATCAGCGCGCGCCGCAAGATGTGGGGTGAGGATGGCAACGACGCGCGCCGTATTAAATTGAGCCCATAGTAATGAATGAGTCCTCATTCAGTCAATGGGGAAGGTCTCATTATTTGTGAGAATTTGTCGGATTTCCCGCCATGGGTTAGGAGATGGCCTTCGCGATAAGGAAGGCTGCGGCTGCCGCAAGTCCTCCAATTACAACGGTTTGCAGTGCAGAACGGCGGGGACGGGCGCCCGTGAAACGGCCTTTGATGTAACCGAACACTCCCAAGGCCACCAGGGTTACCAATGCGGACCACACCAGAGCCCGGCGCGCGCTCTGCAAAACCAGGTACGGCGACAGCGGTATGAAGCCTCCGCCGATATATGAGCCGGCTATGGTTATTGCGCTGCGAAGGGCGCGCTGGGGGTCGGGCTCTTCCAAGCCCAGCTCGAAGCGCATCATGAAATCGACCCACTCTTTGGGCTTTTTTGTGAGCGCTTCAACCACCGGAGTGGCTTCTTCGCGGGTAAGTCCGTAGTCGGTGAAGACTCTCTGAACTTCGCGGGCTTCTTCGTCGGGGATCTCTTGCACTTCGCGCTCTTCACGATGGCGCTCGCTATCGTAATGCTCAGCATCGCTGCGGGCGGCAAGGTAACCTCCTAAACCCATGGCGATGGAGCCAGCGGCGATTTCGGCGAGTCCGGCAACGACGACCAGGCGGCTGTTGTCGACAGCGCCCGAAAGGCCAGCAGCGAGGGCGAAAGGAACGGTGAGGCCGTCAGACATGCCGATGACCACGTCACGAACAACCTCGCCGGCGGTGAAGTGGCGCTCAACGTGCGGTGTTTGCGGCATGGTCTCCTAGCTCGGGATGGGCCTGAAGGTAGGCAAGGGCCTGCTGGGCGACTTCGCGCTCACCTTTGTAGCTAAGCTTCGCCGCGGCTTCTTCCAACGGCAGCCAGAAAGCATTCTGCACCTCAATGCGCATGGCATCGGAGATGTTGCCCAAACGGCCGGAGCGATACAAGAACAGGTAAAAGCTGACGATCTTAAAGACCTTGGCGCGATCGCCCCAGTTGCGGACGTAGATGTATTTGATGTCGGCGAGCTTGGCGATCAACTCGGCGCGAACGCCGGTTTCCTCGCGGACTTCGCGAAGAGCCGTCTGGTGGGGCTTCTCGCCGGGGTCGATGGAGCCTTTCGGCAGGGCGATCAGTTCGGCGTCCGTGGCAGTGCGCTTGGTTCGGCGCAAAGTAAGGTTGTGTCGGGGGCGGTCCATATGCGGCTCAATCACCGCCAAATACCAGCGCCCACGCATTTTGCGCAGCACGACACCGCCGGCAGAAGTTTCGCGGACCATGTTGGGGAACGAAGCAGGGCTAGTTTCGCAGAGTCTAGCGCGTGGGGCAACTGACTTAATAGCGCCCCGCTTGAACCTCGGCAAAGCTCGGGTTGGGAGATGCCGAACGGGCACTGATGCGGTTGGGAGTACCCCAACAGTAACTGTTGGTGCAAAAGAGTTGCCTGCGTTCGGCTGTCGAAAGGTGAGAGCGTTGCCAGTCAAACGCTCGAATCGTAAGGAAGACCAAGCTGTCTATCCTTCGTACCGTCCTTGCATTTGGCAACCACCAACGTGATGTCGTCCTGCTGTTCATGCGGGCAATGTCGGCTCACATCCTCGACAATCTTGGCGACCACACCGCCGGCGGACAGGTCACGGTGACGGAACAGACACTCCAAAAGCCGTTCTTCGCCGAATTCGCTCCCATTACGGTCGCAGGCTTCTGTCACGCCGTCGGTGTACAACGCAACGATGTCGCCGGCAAACAGGTCTGTTTCGGCGACTGAACACTGCCAATCATCAAAGAGGCCCAACACGGTTGCGGTAGGCTCGAGACGGTCGATGCGATCATCGCCGCGAATTACCAGCCCTGCGAGATGGCCGCAGTTGGCGTAGCGCAGCCGACGAGCGTGGTCATCGTATTCGGAGAAGATGAAGGTGGCATACGAGTTGTCGGGCGTGTTCTCGCAAAACAGGCGATTGACGGAGCCCAGCAGGCGGTCGAGGTTGTCGATTGCGCTGGTGCATTGACTGCGCAGGTTCGCCTGAAGGTTGGCCATGAGCAGAGCGGCCGCAATGCCCTTACCGGAAATATCGCCAATGATGAGGCTGAGGCGATTGGGGCCAGTGGCCAGGAAATCGTAGTAGTCTCCTCCGACCTGTCGCGCCTGCAAGCACCTCCCTGCGTAGTCAAGAGTGTCGAGAGCAGGCAGGTTCTGCGGGAAGAGGTGGGCCTGCACTTGTCGCGCTATCTCCAACTCCTGAGCCACACGGCGCTCGGCCTCGGCCTTTTCGGCGAGGGTGCGGCGCTGCGCTTCAATAGATTGGGTCAGTTCATCGAAGCTTATCAACGAAAACGAGTTGCCATCGATGTCCTTGAAACTAGTGAAGATGCCGCCCCAGACAGGTGGTTCGTGATCCGGAACCTGGGGAGAGGAGGTCCACACGCGCCGCAATTTGGGAGTGGACAAGAACTTGACTCCGCGACGCGACCATTCCCGGTATTGAGTGAGGACGTCATCAGTCACGAAAACGACATGCGTGGATCGACCGATGAACTCGTAGGCTTTAGTGTCGGGTGCCGGGGCCACCAGAGCGAGCAAAGCCTGGCCGTCGGGAGGCGCTACGGCCAGCCATCGTTCGCCGGACTGCAGTCGCGTGTCGGCCACCAGCCGGAAGCCAAGCTGGTCCCGGTAGAACCGCACACTTTCCTCCAGATCGCGAACATATACCCTAACGCAATGAATGCGGAGGATCGGTTCCGGTGGCCGGGAAGGTGTTCCCATGGGCGGGATTATAAAGAGTAGCCAGTGACTAGTGGCCAGTGATTCTTGGTAAAAAGAACCACGGAAGGGGAAGGGGGCGGGTCCTCCGATGTGTCCTTTAATGCATTTCGACTGAAGGACATAAGCGAAACTAGCGGCCTGTGGCCCTCGATCAATACGAGATAAAATTTTCCCATCTGTGTTTAAGAAGATACTTACGGCGGTTAGAAAAATACCGCATGATGCGTCGAAAGACAGTCATGTCCGTGCCGCACGGGCTACGACTAGCATCCAAACAGGCCAAGGGTGCCGGAAACCGGCAGGTGCAGGTTGGAAATCAGTAGGCTGCTTCGCTCTGTTCGAGCTTTTTCTCGCGAACTGAACCAATCCCCAAAAACTTTACCGAAACGGCCATCGCTGGGAGTGGCGCTGGGCGGCGGATTCGCGCGCGGCATTGCGCACATCGGCGCGCTAAAGGTGCTGGAAGAAGAAGCCATTCCCATCGACTACGTTGCCGGCACCAGTGTGGGAGCGATCATTGGAGCGGTTTATTGCGGTGGCATGACTGCTGCCGAGTTAAGCGAATTGGCCCGGAAGTTGCGGCTGGCCGACTTTGCGCGGCTTACGCTTTCGCGCTACGGCTTTTACAACAACGACAGGATGATCCGCTTTTTCGCTCGCGTTCTGAAGCGGCATACGTTCGAAGAACTGAGAATCCCGCTCGCGATTGCGGCGACGGAATTCCGTACTGGTGAGCCGGCCGTCTTCACGAAAGGGCCGCTGGTGGATCCAATCCGCGCGAGCTGCGCCTATCCGGGAATGTTCCTTCCCGTGCCAATCGAAGGGCGCTCCTACATCGACGGCATGCTGGCGTATGCGGTGCCGACTACCCCATTACGGCAAATGGGAGCCGAGCGCGTGATCGGCATTTATCTCAGTGCGCACTGGAACAATGCCAAGCCTCCGCGGCATGTGTTTGAGGTCATTGGACAGTGCTTCTCGATTGCACAAGCGAGACTGGAGGATTCGTGGAAAAAGGACGCGAACCTGGTAATTGAACCGGACGTAAATGGTTTTGCCTATGACTGCTTCGAGCGAACTCCGGAGCTCATTGCCGCCGGTGAGGCGGCGATGCGGGCGGCGCTGCCTCAGGTGCGGGCGATGCTGAACTTGCCGAGCCCGCAGAGCCTTGCAGTATCGGCGGTGGCTCAGCCGCAGACAAGCCCGGCGGTGTAAGCACTGTTGGCCGCTATAACATTGGCCCAGCAGCGATGCAAGTCACGGACTTTGAATATCGCCACCAGACGTTGGTCCATCAGTTGATTGTTGGTGCTGCGTTTCTTACCTACCTGATCCAACCTGACGACATCGTCCGGCGGCTCGTCAAGGATCGCGCGGAGCCACAGGTGCTCGAACGCCTTCTTTTCATCCTCGCTGCGATCTTGATCGCGTTTGGTGCCGTCCTCTGCACTTGCGCCCGTGCTGATACCTGGCTGTACCGCTATTTCTGCCACCCGCGGCCTCTCGGCGAATTCCTCTACGCAATTGGGCTGGGATCGCTGGCTTCTCCTGTAGGATTTGCGGTCATGGTCGTGGGTGAAGGTCTTCGCCTATCGCGTCTGATTCGGCGCGAGAATGGTCCGTCTTCAATTCCCATGGAGGTGGCGGAGAAACAGCCTCCTGACCCTCAGTGGAAAAGTGCTTTCCAGGGTGAGGCAGTGAAATGGGGAGTCGTAGTTACGATGATTGCTTTTGTGATCCCGCTTCGAGACAGAGTGGCAGAGGTTCTGCTGGTGACGAGCTTCTTGGCGGGGCTGCTGCTGAATGCGCCTTTCTTCCGGAATTCCCAGGGTATTGAAGGATCGGCTTAGGGCGGCGGTTGGATCTGGTTCCACCCATGCGCCCAAGACTATGCGAAGGATAGGGTGCCGAGTTCTTGTGCCAGGAGGAAAGGATCCACCCGGCCAAAGGAAGGCCGAGTGGGGCTCCCCAACTACCGGCCTGCGCCGGTTCCCGCTTCCAGGCCGCGGCGCTTCAGCATGGGTTCGATACTAGGCTTTGCCCCCCGCCATTTCTCGTAAAGCGTCTCCAGGTCTTCGGTGTTGCCCTTCGAGAGCACCATCTCGCGGAAGCGATCGCCATTGGCGCGGGTGAGCCCGCCGTGCTCAACGAACCACTGGTAGGCGTCATCGGCGAGCATCTGGGTCCAGAGATAGGCGTAGTAGCCGGCGGCGTATCCGCTGCCCCAAATGTGACTGAAGTAGCTGGAACGGTAACGCGGCGGAACGTAGGAGACCCACAGCCCCGTCTTTTGCAATGCGGCTTTCTCGAACTCGTCCGGCGGCTGCAACGGTGCAGTCGCAGGAAGCGTATGCCATTGCATGTCGAGCATGGCGGCGGCCACGAGCTCGGTCATCTCATAGCCTTTGTTGAACGTCTGCGACTTCTTGATTTTTTCGACCAGCTCAGCAGGCATGGGCGCACCCGTCTTGTAGTGCTTGGCGTAATGCTCGAAGACCGTCGGGTACTCAGCCCAATACTCGTTGAACTGCGAGGGGAACTCGACGAAGTCGCGCGCGGTTGAGGTGCCGGAGATCGCCGGGTATGTGGTATTCGCGAACATCCCGTGCAGGGCGTGTCCGAACTCGTGGAACATGGTGCGCACGTCGTCGGAGGTGAGCAGGGCGGGTTCTCCAGCCGCCGGCTTGGCGAAATTGGCTACGTTTACCACAACCGGCTTGGTGCCCATCAGCTTCGACTGCTCCACGAAGTTGTTCATCCAGGCACCGCCCTGTTTGTTATCGCGCTTGAAGTAATCGGTGTAGAAGAGCGCGAGCGAGCTGCCGTCGGCGTTGAAGACTTCAAAGACACGCATATCGGAGTCGTACACCGGAAGGTCTTTGCGCTCTTTGAAGGTGATTCCGTACAGCTGAGTGGCCGCATAAAACACGCCGTTTTCCAACACGTTGTTTATTTCGAAATAAGGCTTAACCTGTTCCTCGTCGAGATCGTATTTGGCCTTGCGTACCTGCTCGGAGTACAGGTCCCAATCCCAGGGCTGGACCTGGAAGCCACCCTTCTGCTGATCAATGAGCGACTGAATGTCCTTGGCTTCGCTGGCGGCGCGTGCCGTTGCAGGGGGTGCGATGGAATTCAGGAATTTCAGGGCGTTTTCCGGATTCTTGGCCATCTGATCTTCGAGCTTCCAGGCGGCAAAGTTGGGGAAGCCGAGCAGCTTAGCCTTCTGCGTGCGGAGTTGGGCGATTTTGGAGATGGTGTCGCGTGTGTCGTTGTCGTCGCCTCGCTCGGCGCGGTTCCAGGAGTTGTTGAAGATGGTCTCGCGCGTGGTGCGGTTGGTTAGCGTGGCGAGCTCAGGCTGCTGAGTGGTGTTCTGCAAGGGAATCAGATAGCCTTCGACCTTGCGCTCTTTCGCTTTCTCGGCCGCTGCGGTGATGTCGGCCTCGCTCAATCCCGCTAAAGCAGTCCTTTGCTGGCTGAGGAACGCGCCCTCTTTGGTAGCTGCCAGCAGCTTGCGCTCGAAGGTTTCGGAAAGGCCGGCGATTTCTTCGTTCAGCTTCTTGAGCTGGGTTTTGTCGGCCTCGCTAAGATTGGCTCCGGCGTGTACGAACTCGTTGTAATACCACTCCAACAGGCGTTTGGACTCGGGATCGAGCTTAAGCGAGTCGCGCTGCTGATAAACGGCGGAAACCCGATGGAACAGCTTGGTGTTCAGGAAAATCGCGTCACGATGGGCCGCGAGCTTGGGTGCCTCGATCGAGCGCACCTTCAGCAGAGTAGGGTTGGTGTTGGCCCCGGCCTGGGCAAAGAAGGCAGAGGTAGCACGCCGCAGCGCCTGGCCGCTTTTTTCCAGCGCGACCAGCGTATTGTCGAAGGTCGGTGGCGCAGGGTTATTCGCGATGGCATCGACTTCCTTGAGCTGCTCAGCCATGCCTGCATCGATGGCAGGTTGGTAGTCGTCGTCCTTGATCTTGTCGAAGGGGATCGTCTGATAAGGCAAGGTGCTCGGAGCAAGCAGCGGATTGCTGGAAGCGGTTTGAGCGTCAGTAGTGATTACAGAAGTTGTCATAAGGGCAAACAGCAGAGCTCCGAAAATCAGTTTGGGCATAACCATACAGTGTAATTCGTTTTCGCATGGGTTTCAGGGTAGAACAAAAATAGCTGGGATCGTCCTTCAACGGTTAGCAAGGGCAG
>Ga0126383_10001680_pt1 | contig 13885 bp, 7 predicted proteins | sample PanSoiMetPlot_35_FD_96882 | JGI IMG/M metagenome (GOLD analysis project Ga0126383, IMG submission 96882) | Tropical forest soil microbial communities from Panama - MetaG Plot_35 | ecosystem: Environmental > Terrestrial > Soil > Tropical forest > Bulk soil | place: Panama | collected 2016-02-17
AAGCACGGATATTTACGGTCTCCTGTTCAAGCCAACCAATCTGGATCCGGCGACGAAATATCCCATGGTCAATAACATTTATCCCGGTCCACAGGGCGGCAGCGTCGGGGGCAACTGGGGATTCTCAGCAGCACGCGGAGATGCGCAGAGCCTGGCTGAGCTTGGTTTCATCGTGGTGCAAATTGAAGGCATGGGCAATCCCGGACGATCCAAGAAGTTTCATGATGCCTATTTCGCCAATATGGGCGACAACACGCTGCCCGATCAGGTTACCGGCATGAAGCAACTGGCCCAGCGGTTTCCCTGGATTGACATCGATCGGGCCGGGATCTGGGGACATTCCGGAGGCGGATACGCCAGCACCGATGCCATGCTGCGCTACCCGGACTTCTTCAAGGTCGGAATCTCCGAATCCGGCAACCATGACAACCGCGAATATGAAGACGATTGGGGCGAGCGCTACCAGGGCCTTCTGGTACGCAAAGCGGATGGCACCAGCAACTATGACGATCAGGCCAATCAAAACCTGGCCAAGAACCTGAAAGGACATCTGCTGCTGATGCACGGCACGATGGATGACAATGTGCCGCCCTATAACACCTTGCTCGTGGTCAATGAGCTGATCAAGGCCAACAAAGATTTTGACCTGCTGCTCTTGCCCAACCGCCACCACGGCTATGCGGGTGAATCATACGTGATCCGCCGCCGCTGGGATTATTTCGTGCGCTATCTGATGGGCGCTGAACCGCCACAAGGCTTCGAACTTAAGCCTCCGGGAAGGACCGCCCCAGCAGCCGGAGGGCCGAGCATAGATGATGAGGAATATTTCTAGCCACAAGAACGTGTAACTCATTATTTGGCGGGACGATATAGTTGTCCGCTCTCAAGGAAGAACAGCCGTTCGGTCCCAACGTTGGGTCCGGAGCGCACTGTGAATTTCAGCTGGCAGCGTCCTGCCATCGCTTGCCAAGACGTTCTTTTCAACATGCCGCGGTCGTCGCATCCCGGGGATGGTTGTGCTCACGACTGGATTTGCCAGAATGAACCGAAGCGCCGTGTCCGCTAACGTGACACCGGCCGGCACAAGAGTTTGGAGCGCGTCGACGCGTGTGAGCGTTTCACGTAAATTTTCAGCCCTGAAGTAAGTGCCACGAAAATCACCCTCGGGCCACACGGTATCGGGCTTTAGCATTCCCGTCAGGCTCCCTTCATCGAAAGGTACACGCGCTATGACGCCAATACCCTTCGCCTTACATACAGGTAGTAGTTCGTCTTCAGGAGACTGATCAAAAATATTGTAGACCACCTGCACACAATCGATGAGTTCGCTCTCCAGAGTGTTAAGAACATTATTGGGTTCCCAGCGATTCACACTGATGCCAAAGGAGCGCACAGCCCCTTCGGCTTTCAGATCGGAAACGGAACGCTGCCAACGTTCATCGCGTGCCCATTCATCATTCCAGGCGTGGAACTGTTGTAGATCGATCGTGTCGATTCCCAGGTTCTCCAAGCTGCGATACGTGTACTCTCGGATATGTTGCGGCGGAAAGACATCTTCAAGCGCGATATTCGCAAGGCCTGTCCAACGCGAGTTCTTTGGGGGGATCTTTGTGGCTGCGTAGAGCCGCATCTGCTTGTGCTCTCGAAGGAGGTTTCCAAGCATGCGTTCGCTCTTCCCATTTCCGTACGCCCAGGCGGTGTCAAAGAAATTGCAACCGAGTTCCACAGAACGGTGGAGCGCAGACATCGATTCCGCGTCATCAGAACCGCTCCATCCTGCCATTCCCCACATTCCGTATCCGATCTCTGATATTTTCCAGCCCAGTCGCTCAATGGTTCGGTATTGCATCTGATAAGGCCTCATTATCCTTGTTTTTATAGGAAAGCCCGACAGCTAAAAATCTTGATTTCGGACATCAATATAAGGAAACACAATGATCCGTGTTCCTGCTGCCTCACCGATATCAGCCGGGAAGATTCCGGGCATCTACAATAGCTGCTTGTATCTGGAGGCCTGTCTCCCGGCACGATAGAGTATATCCATGATCTCTCCACAGCAAAGCACAGAGCCGGTGTTACAGGGCGAAGCGATTCGGCTGGCTCGAGATATCTATGGGCTGGAAGTTAGCGCCCGATCTTTGCCGGGCGAGTATGACCACAATTTTCAGGTCAAGACAGCAGATGGTCGCACATTCGTGTTGAAAGTTATGCACGAAACCCGGGAAGGCGCTTTCCTCGACTTGCAATGCCAGGCTTTGCAGCACCTGGCGGACCGCGCTCCGGGCCTTGTACTGCCACGAGTGCAACTAACGCTGCAGGGTGAGGCGTTCACAAAAGTCGGCCTGAAGAACGGGCAAGAGCGCTTTGTGTGGCTTCTGAGCTTCCTCCCTGGAACGGTGCTTGCGGAGGTTCGGCACCACACGCCCGAAATGCTCGATAGGCTGGGAAGGCTGCTGGGAAAAATCGACCTCGCTCTGCGGGATTTTTCTCATCCGGCAGCGGTAAGGGAGCTGAAATGGGATTCGGCACAGGCGTTATGGATTCGTGAGTATCTCTCCTATATAAAGGACCCGTCCAAGAGAGCGATGGTTGAACGCGTGTTGGCGCACTATGAAGCAGAAGTCGTTCCTCTCATTCCCAAGTTGCGGAAGAGCGTGATCTACGGCGACGCCAACGATTACAACGTCTTAGTCAGCAACGCGGACCTGCAATCGAGTACCGCAGTCAGCGTGATTGATTTCGGTGACATGCACCACGGATGGGTGGTCTCGGAGCCGGCGATTGCAGCAGCTTACGCCATTCTTGGAAAAGGTGAGCCCCTGGCGGCCGCGGTGGCAGTCGTCAGCGGCTTCCATCGGGTCTTTCCGCTTGAAGAAGTTGAGCTGCCCGCGCTGTTTCCGCTCATTGAGATGCGACTGGCGGTGAGCGTAGTGAACTCCGCCTTCCGCAAGAGGATGGTGCCAGACGACCCGTACGTTACAGTTTCCGAAGCGCCGGCATGGGAGGCGCTCCGTTGCCTTGCGAAAATCCATCCGCGGTTTGCCCACTACACATTCCGTCAGGGGTGCGATTTGCCGTCGGCAAAAAAGATCTCCAGCTTACAGCACTGGCTCAAGGATTGCGGCGCGAACGCGGCTCCAGTACTGGATCAGGATTTACGCACGGCCCCGTGCCACGTATTTGATCTCAGCGTTTCAAACGCGTTTCTGGGAGCGGATCCGCAGAACGCTGAGATGCCGGCACTGGCGGAAGCGATCGAAAGAAAGTTGAAGCAAGTCAACTCTGTTGTCGGCATTGGCCGGTATGATGAGCCACGACTGCTCTACACGTCCCCGCTGTTCGGCCAAAGCAGTAACCCTACCGACGAACGCCGCACCGTGCACCTTGGAATCGATCTTTTCGTTCCTGCGGGCTCCCCTGTTTACGCACCACTCGATGGCACGGTCCACATGGTTGCGAACAACCCGGCCCCGCTAGACTATGGGCCCGTTGTGGTCCTCAAGCACACGATGAACGACTCGGAAGAGTTTTTCACTCTGTATGGACATCTTTCGCGGGAGACCCTGAATAATGTTTCCGCAGGACAGCGGGTGATGAAGGGGCAGATGGTCGCCAAGATCGGCAATGGGGAAGAGAATGGCGGATGGCCGCCACACTTGCATTTCCAGATCATCGCCGATCTGCTGGAATTTGGTGAGAACTTCCCTGGTGTGGCAGTTGCTTCAGAACGTGAAATCTGGAAAAGCCTCTGCCCCGATCCGAATTTGCTGCTCGGCATTCCGCTCGATCGGTTCCCTAAAGAGATGACCGCAGCCGAGACTCTCTCACACAGGCGCGCGCTTCTGGGACCCAACCTCAGCCTTTCCTACGAGGCTCCTTTGAAAATCGTGCGTGGCTGGCGCCAGTACCTCTATGACGACACGGGCCGGGCGTATCTCGACGCCTATAACAATGTGGCGCTTGTGGGTCACAGCCATCCTAAAGTTGTGCGTGCGGTGCAGGAGCAATCCGGTCTCCTGAACACAAACACCCGATACCTGCATGATAACGTCTTGCTCTATGCCAAGCGCCTTACAGCGAAACTGCCGGATCCGCTGCGAGTCTGTTACTTCGTCAATTCCGGCAGTGAAGCCAACGAACTCGCTCTTCGTCTGGCGCGTGCGCGGATCGGATGCGACGACATTATCGTCCTGGAGAACTCCTACCACGGCAACACAACTACGCTGATTGACATAAGCCCATATAAATTCAATGGCCCTGGTGGAGCGGGTTGCAAACCCTGGGTCCATGTTGTCCCAATCGCAGACGACTATCGCGGCATGCACCGGCGAGGAGAGCCCGATCTCGGGCGGACTTATGCCCGGCATGTCGCCGAAATCGTCGACCGTCTCTCGCGAGAAGGACGGGGCCCAGCTATATTCATTGCCGAAAGCATGCCCAGTGTGGCCGGTCAGATCGTGTTTCCCCCGGGATATCTCGCGGAAGTGTATCGTCACGTGCGCGGCTCAGGTGGAGTGTGCATCGCCGATGAAGTCCAGGTCGGCTTTGGCCGGTTGGGTACACACTTCTGGGGATTTGAAACGCAGGATGTTGTTCCCGATATCGTTGTATTGGGCAAGCCAACCGGGAACTCCTTTCCACTTGGAGCTGTGATTACCACTCCAGAAATTGCGCAGTGCTTCGACAATGGCATGGAATTCTTCAGCACCTTTGGGGGCAATCCGGTCGCCTGTGCGGCGGGCCTGGCAGTCCTGGATGTGCTGGAGGAGGAGCATCTACAAGAGAATGCTCTTCGAGTTGGCGACCGTTTGATGTCTGGCCTTACAGAACTTCAAACACGGCATCCGCTGATCGGCGATGTTCGCGGTTCAGGCCTGTTTCTCGGTCTGGATTTTGTGCACGATCGGGAAACACGCCGGCCGGCAACAAGGGAAGCTTCTTATGTCATCAACCGCATGCGCGAACGCGGCGTTCTGGCCGGCACGGACGGCCCATATCACAACGTGATCAAGCTGCGGCCGCCATTGATCTTTGGCGAGGCAGACGCAGAATTGTTGGTCGCAACCCTAAATTCTATCCTCGAGGAAGCGCCGGCTAAACCGGGGATAAGTTGATGATCCTATCTGCTGGACAAGTACTGCGTAGCGCGCTCTATACATGAATCCAAGCTGGCATCTGTGTCGATAACGAGTTTGGGCGCGCCAATCGGTTCCCATGCCTTGCCGTTCGGCGAGAGCCATGGCCTCGGTGATCGCCCAAACTGCAAGAAATTGCAAAGTTAACCGTTCCTAAAAGCTAGAATCGCTTTCACAGTGTGAATTAAAAAAAACTTATAATTTCTTGCGTTGATTCTTTGGCGTCCCCGACGGGATTTGAACCCGTGTTACCGCCGTGAAAGGACGTAATTCACACAGCAATTCAAGAACTTAGCAGCATAGCAGGCGCACGGGCGGGACTCGTAAAGACTGCTAAAGATAAGCTGCTGTTGTGGGATTGTTGTGGAATCGGACAGCTCCCAAAATTCCTCTCAATCGCGGAATCGGTTTTTCGGACAACTTCTGAGCTGTGACCCTCAGGACTTGCGCCCGCATCCGAGTTATGCCCGGCATGGCTTGGCCGTCTCAGCGGACAGTCTTTCCGCGATCCGGGTAAGAGGAGAACTTGCGTTTCTTGAGCCGATAATCACGACGCGAGACCGGTTAATCGTTGACGGATATGCTCGCTGGGAGTTTGCAAAGGAATTAAAGCGCCCCATCCTACACTGTATCGAATACGACTTATCCGAAACAGAAGCTCTTACGCTGCTCCTCCAACGGCACCTTCGTTCGAACGGCCTTAATCATTATTCGCGAATAATGCTCGCGCTCGACCTTGAGCCCGCGTTGTCGGAGAAAGCTCGAACAAATCGACAAATTGGCGGTCAGCAGAAGGGCTTGTCAAATTTGACTAAAGCTGAACAGGTGCACGTTCGGTCTGAGATCGCCAAAGCGGCGGCCGTCTCAACGGGAAATGTCACGAAAGTCAAACAGCTGAATCAAACTTGCGCCCCCGAGCTTGTCACGGCCCTTTACAACGACGAAGTAAGCATCCACTGGGCATGGAAACTCCGGAATGATCTCCCTGAAGATCAATTGGATGCGCTAGGTCGTTTTCGCTTCGAGAAGGGGCTGTTAAAGGACGTGCGACGGCTCGCCGCTCGCAGACAGAAGGTTTGTTCAGCAGCACCACAAAATGCGAATGACTTAGTGAACGGACTGGCTCGGATTGCCGTCGAAAAGTTGCAGGCTTTCCGAGTCGGGGTGGTTAAAGGAACTCTTCCTGAAATCTTCATCACGCAAGAATTAGCTCAAATCCTAGGTATGGAGCAGCAAAAGCTATGGAATCAAGGCGCCGTTTGCAACAATTTGCCGAAGGCACCCGAAAGCTGTGGACCAAGCCAGGGAACCGTCAGGCTGTCCGCGATAGTTTAGAGAAAATCATCAAATGCCGTACGCTTTCACTGGGAGCTGAGATCTATGCTTCCGAATCAGAGTTGAAGGTAATTTGCCATACGTGCAAATCGCGATTTTGCTCCAGCTGCGGAAATCGGGCTACCCTTACATGGCAGCGCGAACAGTGGCGTGCTCTTCCGGATGCCAGGTATTCAGAAATCTGCTTCACCATGCCTAAACAATTCTGGAATCATTTTCAGCAAGATCGCCGACTGCTAAGCGATATTGCTGTCCTTGCAGCTTCTGTCATTGGGCGCTGGATCCAAGCTTGCTACGGGGTGATGCCATACATCCTCGTCATACCGCACACCTTCGGAAGGAGATTGAACTTTCATCCTCACTTGCACATTTTGGTCTCGACGGCAGGGATTAACAAACGGGAGAACCGCTTTGTTCATTTTCGCCACATCGATAAATACGCTCTTATGTACTGGTGGCGCTTTGCCGTGGTTCACTACTTGGCTCAGGTGTTGGGAACTCGGGCCGAGGATGTCGACGCATTTGACGGAGAGTTGGACCATCAAAGCAAGCGCCCTTGGAACATTCACATTAAGCGTTTCTCTTCAAAATGGCACTTTCTTCGATATGCAGCGCGCTACCTTCGCAGGCCTCCCATTGCCGAAGACCGTTTTATCAGCGTAACCGATGAGCATGTCGAGTATTGGGCCAATGATCTTAAGTTGAAAGCCTGGGTTAGGATCAAAGTGTCCGTCGAAGAGTTTCTGGAGCTACTGATCCAACATGCCTGATCGATACGTTCACAACATCCGCTATTTTGGTCTCGCATCACCTGCCGGGAAACATAGGTTTTCCAGTGCCGTATTTACTCTTCTAGGAGAAGTACAAAAGCCGCGGCCTAAGCGCCTTTCGTTCGAGGCAATGAGCGTAAAATATTTTGATTTCAACCCTCTTCTCGATAGCCATGGGCAGCGCATGCGAAGGGTTAGACGATACGCGCCTCTAATGGGAGCGTTTAAGACAGGATAGAGCGCATACATCGATAGGCCATTTCAACGTCTCATCCCTTTCCAATTGGAATAGGGATGCTACGTGTACTTTTGCCAACAGCAGGCCCACCTCCTTGGAGTCTGTACCTTCTCGCACCCTAACGCCTGCGTCTCAGAGAAACAACCGTCTTGGCAGAGCGGCATGGCAGTGTCCGGCGGGAGTCATGGCAGAAATGAGTTCTTGTTTTTCCTATACATCAAGTTGTTCAATTTGAGGATGGCCATGCCTTGGCACCCGTTTTTCAGACTGGCGGGTTCGAGGGCGAAATCCTCTGGAAGGCATAGGCTCTGCTTTCTAAGAAATCTCTATTTTCCATACAACTCTTTCAGAGACTCTGCATCAAAAATATGCGATTGGCTGCACTGAGCCCAGTGTGCAAATTTTTGTCCAGTGATTGAGCTGTGTGCCACTGAGCACCGCCACTAACTTCGTCGACGGCAAAGATCCCCCAACGTGCAAAAACACAACTAAAAGGCCCCAGCATACGAGGCTGAGTTCGAGAGTCCGAGGAGAGTCCGGCTTTACAAGGAACGCCTCTGACGTGTTTTTCTAGAACACGAATTCACAATCGCAGCAATATGGCCGAACGGAATCGCGGAAACATTCCTCATGGCGAAGCGAGAGAGGCAACGAGAGAGTCAGGAAGAGGCGCTTTTTGATCGCTTGGCCGCGCTTCGCAATGAAGCCTCACGTATCAAATTGCTTTCCCGCCACCGTATGCTCTCGCGTTCGGTCGTTGAGCGGCTGGACGCTGCTGTAAGCATCCAGGTCCGCGTCAACCTCCACAAAGCTCGTGAACTGGCTGAAGCAGCGATCAGCGTGGCCAACAAACTCGGGGACAAGGAGTCGCAGGCCTACGCCTTACGCTCTAAAGGGAACGCTTTGTGGTGCCTGGGTCAGAATCGGTCTGCAACCGAATTCCATGCTCGAGCAATCGACTTGTTTCAGGAGGCGGGCAAACCTATTGAAGTCGGACGCACCCTGAGCAGTTCGATCCAGCCACTCATAATGCTGGGAGAGTATGATCGGGCACACGCGGCCGCGGAGCATGCGGGCAAGATTTTTTTTGCTGCAGGCGATACTCTCCGGCTTGCCCGCCTTGAAATCAACATTGGAAACCTCTTCCACCGGCAGGACCGGTACAGCGAAGCGCTCGATCGTTATGAACGGGCCTATTCGCAGTTGCTGCCTGATAAAGATGCCGAGGGAATCATGGCAGCCCTCCACAACATAGCGGTTTGCCGGATTATGTTGAATGATTATGCAGGCGCCCTGAACGCTTACGAACGGGCCCGCGAATTTTGCCACGGTCGAAATATGCCCCTGGCTCTGGCCCAAGCAGACTACAACATCGCCTATCTGTACTACCTTCGTGGGAATTATGGGCGGTCCATCGGAATGTTGCGGGCGGCATGCGAGACCAGCCAGAAGGCGGGCGATGCTTATCACGCGGCGCTTTGTCACCTGGATCTCTCAGAGATCTATCTCGAACTTAACCTCACTCTGGATGCCGGAGAATTAGCACAACGGGCATTCAATTCCTTTCAAGAACTCGGCATGGGATACGAAGCCGCCAAAGCCCTATGCTTCTCAGCGATTGCGCTAAGTCAACAGCACAAAGGCCTGGAAGCTCTTGGGGTTTTTGCCCGCGCGCGGGCCATGTTTGCCAAAGAACAAAACCATGTTTGGCCTGCTCTCATTGACGTGTATCAAGGCTGGGCCTATTTCAATGAGGGGAGCCTCATTGAAGCTCGCCAGCACTGCCTGGCTGCGCTGGATTTCTTCCATACCTCAATCCTTCCGGGCAGGGCCATTCTTTGCCGTTTACTGCTGGCCCGTCTGTCGCTGAAGACGGGAGAAACACCTGCTGCGCGCCAGGAATGCCAGGCCGTGCTCCGGGACCTGGCCGAACAAGATGCGCCTATCCTTATATATCAAGCGCACCTTGTCATGGGTCAAATCGAAGAAGCTGACGGCGAGCTTGAAGAGGCGAAGAACCATTATCAAACTGCGAAAAAAGCACTCGAGATCCTGCGCAGCGGACTGCGTAGCGAAGAACTGAAAATCTCCTTCCTGGAGAACAAACTTGAGGTATACGAGAATCTTGTGAACCTCTGTTTGACGCGCGCGACGCCGGAAGCGCGAAAAGAAGCCTGGACATACATGGAACAGGCAAAATCCCGCGGCCTGCTGGAATCGATGGCCCACCGGGCGCAAGCGGCCGGGCCCAGTGAAGCCCAGGAAAGCGCATTAACGCTTCGCATGTTCGATCTGCGGGAGCAACTGAACTGGTATTACCATCGTATCGAAGTCGAACAGCTTGCCCAGGCGCCCGCGTCCGATCAACGCCTGCTTGAGCTTTGGCAACTGGCTGGGCAACGGGAGAAGCAGTTCTTGCGGCTCTTCCGGGAGTTGTCACCCGAAGCCGCAGAGACTGCCGGCTTGGCACCGCCGACGCCATTGTCGCTCGACACGATCCGTGCGACTCTCGGGTCTAACCAAACGATAGTGGAATACTTCCGGGTCCGCGACCACATACTGGCGGCGCTGGTGAGTCATGCCGGCCTGGAAATTGTCCATGTAACGCGTGCGCCACAGATTGCAGCCATGTTGCGCACGCTTCAATTTCAGCTGGCGAAATTCCGTCTCGGCCAGAGCTATGTCCATCAATTTCACGCGCCTCTCCTTAAAACAACCCAGGCCCGTCTGCATGAACTTTATCTGGAGTTATTTGCCCCAATTCGGCAGAAGGTCAAAGGCCGGGAGTTAATCATTGCTCCGCATGAGTTGCTGCATTATGTGCCTTTTCATGCGCTCTTTGACGGAGACCGTTACCTCATCGATTCCTTTACCGTTTCTTACGCGCCCAGCGCCAGTGTCTTCGCTCAATGCCGCCGGAAGCATGCCAAGAAAACAGGCCCTAGTTTGCTGATGGGCATTCCGGATGAGCAGACGCCGTGCATACATGACGAAATTCAATCCGTCGCCCGTATGGTTCCCCAGCCGAAGGTATTTCTTGGGCGCAACGCGTGCGAGAGGGTCTTGCGGGAAAGGGGGCCTGATAGCCTGCTCATCCACATTGCCACCCACGGCTTTTTCCGCCGGGACGCTCCCATGCTTTCAGGTATCCGCCTGGGAGACACGTTCCTGACCCTGACCGACCTCTATCAGTTGCAGCTGCACGCAAATCAAGTCACCTTGAGCGGTTGCTCAACCGGGCTCAATGTAATTGCACCGGGTGACGAGCTGATTGGGCTGATGAGAGGTTTGCTTTTCGCCGGAGCTCGAAGCCTGCTGCTTACGTTGTGGGATGTGAACGACGGCAGCACCGCGGAGTTTATGAAAGCGTTCTATGGCCGCTGTTTCAATCATATGGACACTGCCTCTGCGCTTCAGGGAGCGATGCAGGAGTTGCGGGAACATTATCCGCATCCTTATTACTGGGCTCCGTTTGTCTTAGTCGGGAACGTATCTCATTCACAAGAACCAGGCATACAAGGCTGTCAGGACTCAAAATGACATTGTCTGCACGATTCGCTGACGTCGTACTCGTGGCAGAAAACCTGTCGGGCGATCCTGGCTTGGATTACGCAAAAGGAATTGAAAGGCACAGATCAGATGCAGATTAGCGATTTCCAGTACCCACCAAGCAAGCAACGTAGAGTCCTGCTGATCACCGGTAATCCATCTTCCAGGAATGTCATTTCCGCGTTTCTGGTAGCGATGGGTCACACGTGTTGCGCAGCCTCCAACTGGAATGCACTCACGATGATGCTCGAGCGCGACACGTTCGATGCGGTATTGCTGGATCTGCTGCATCCTCCAATCCCCCCGGAAGAGGCGATCGTGAAGATAAAGGAAATTGTTCCTACGCTAGCCCATCGGCTGTTGGTGATCGGCGGCAGCGCAATGGAGCCCAAGGCAGCTGAGTTGATTGGGCAGCATGGCCTGTTGCTCGTATCACAAGACGACTTGGTTCTGCAGCTCTGGACGGTGCTGCAAGAGATTGTGGCCCAACCGGATTTGCACGCGCTTCCTTCTCGTTACGTGCAACCAGCGCAAATGATATTTGACAGCTTCGGATCTCCTCCACCCGCAGGCGTAAGAAGCCTGCGCACCTCCGTCAGACAATTTGTATATCAACACGAGAACATGACCATCGATATTTTGATGGAGACTGCGCAAGATTCCGGCCGGGTACAGCTGACAGGCCAGGTACTGAGCGCCCAACCCGATGATGGTCCTCAGGCGGATTTACCGGTGCTTTTAATCAGCGAAACACGAACCATGATGCGGACTACCACCGACGGGTTTGGCGAGTTCAACCTGGAATTTGAGCCGGCGGTGGATGTGAGCCTTGAAATCCGTTTGCTCGAGAGACTTTGGGTGTCCATTCCTTTGAGAAACATGGAAAGGGAGACAGGGTTTCCGATCTTGAAAGCAGCGGGATAACCCAACCTGCTGCTACAACATCATTTCTCGAGGCCACAACAGATTTGGGGCAAAGAAGGAGAAGAAAATGAAACGGTGCACCATAATATTTTTGTTACTTGTGGTAGCTGCCAGGGTTCCGGCCGCTGCGCAAAGCCCGGTAATCGTGCGGGATTCTCTCGGGGGTCTCGCGCTGAAGAGCACGTGCGTGCTTCTGGGATGCGACGTCACCGAGCAACTGGACGGCTCGACAGGGAATGTCTTCCTTGTCACCAGTCCCACAAACGTCCCGCTCAAAACATTTCTGCAGACGTTGCTGGGCCAGGTTGGCATCGTGGATGCGGAGCCTGATCTCCTCTTGCGTCTCGCACAGTCGCAGACTTTGACTGCGCCCAGCGGTCTTTGGGATACAACTCCGGTGAGCTACTTCGGGGGCACGGTGTGGAACGGATACGCCAATCAACCTGCGGTCCAAATCATCAATCTGCGAGCAGCACAGTCCGCCGGCGACACGGGAAACGGAGTGGTTGCGGTGATCGATACGGGCGTGGATCCCACTCATCCGGTGCTGCAAGGAGTGTTGCTGGCGGGACATGACTTCACGCGCAACCAGGATGGAGCATCGGAACTGGCAGACGTGAATCAATCGACCATGGCAGTGGTCAACGATGCTGCACCGGCCCAGGTCAATCAATCGACCATGGCAGTAGTGAACGGGCAAGGCAGTTCCACGTTCTCGCAATCGCAATATGCCGATTTTGGACATGGAACTATGGTTGCAGGAGTGATTCATCTGGTGGCGCCAACAGCTCAGATTATGCCGCTCAAAGCGTTTCGGGCCGACGGCACCGGAAGTCTTTCTGATGTTCTGCGCGCCATCTACTACGCAACTCAGAACGGCGCCCAGGTCCTGAATATGAGTTTCGATTTCACCAGCTACTCTCAAGAGTTGGCCAATGCGACTAATTATGCCGTGCGCAAGGGTGCAATCTGCGTTGCCTCGGTGGGCAATGATGGGCAGAATACGATGGTTTACCCCGCTGGACTGAGCAGCGTGATCGGTGTGGCTTCCACCGCGAATGACGATACCCTTTCCAGTTTTTCAAATTACGGCCAGCCCCCTGTGTGGCTTGGTGCTCCTGGTGAAGGGATCATAACGACATACCCTTACGGCACCTACGCGGCAGGCTGGGGAACCTCCTTCAGTGCACCTTTTGTGTCCGGCACAGTTGCTCTTCTCCGCGGGGTGGACACAAGCTTGAACCAGACATCGGCGGCGAAGGCCGTTTCAAACGCAGTATATATTTCGCCCGCTCTAGGTTACGGCCGTCTGGACATCAGCCAGGCTATCGCGTCATGGTGTTCGACAACCAGCAAGTGTTGATTTCATGAACTGAGCGTTACTTTCTATTTGGGACGCTTCGCTCTTTGCTTATTCCAGAGCTTGAGCGGATAAGACACGAGAGAAAGGTAATTCGTGAACATTAGCCGACAGCAATCGACATGGGGCCTTCCCATCTTCACCCTGTTGCTGGTGCTTGGAATCACCGTTGCAGCGGCCTCCGAGACTGCAAAGTCAGGCGAAGAGATGCTTATTTTGCCGGGAACGGCTGGAGTACCAGGTGGGCGTCTGGTGGCTGCTCTCCGTTCGGAGCCAAAGACGCTTAACCCAGTCACAGCTTTAGATCTTCCTTCGAAAGAAGTAATAGCCCTTGTGTCTGCTGATCTGATCCACATCAACGTCTATACACAGCAAACAGAGCCGGCGCTGGCAAAATCCTGGACGGTCTCCCCCGATAAGCGCACCTATACTCTTGATCTCCGCCGCGGTATTTCGTTTTCTGATGGTCAGCCCTTTGATGCCGACGACGTCTTATTCAGTTTCAAGGTCTACCTTGATGAAAAAATCCATTCGCCACAACGAGACCTTCTCGAAGTAGGTGGGAGGCTAATCC
>Ga0126383_10001681_pt1 | contig 13877 bp, 9 predicted proteins | sample PanSoiMetPlot_35_FD_96882 | JGI IMG/M metagenome (GOLD analysis project Ga0126383, IMG submission 96882) | Tropical forest soil microbial communities from Panama - MetaG Plot_35 | ecosystem: Environmental > Terrestrial > Soil > Tropical forest > Bulk soil | place: Panama | collected 2016-02-17
GAGTTAGGCTGTGACCCGTTCTGGGTGAGTGTAGATAGTCAGCCGATCGCCGCGCGCGAAACCCACCAACGTCATTCTTGACTGCTCTGCCACACGCACGGCAAGACCGGTTGGACCGGAAATCGCGGCGAGGAGCGGGGCTCCAAAGACCGCGGCCTTTTGAACCATCTCGAAGCTTGCCCGACTCGTGATCAGGATGAATCCGGACTCGGGGTCGGTCCCGTTTCGCAGCAAGGCGCCGATCAGCTTGTCGAGGGCGTTGTGCCGGCCCACGTCCTCCCGCACCGCATCCACGGTACCGTCAACACGTGCCCACGCCGCCGCGTGAACGGCACCGGACACCGCATTGAGCTGCTGCTTCCCGGCGATCCCCGCGAGCGCCTGCTCGATCGCCGCCGGGCGCACCGCACGGCCGGCGCGGACGGGGTGCAGCGTCTTCAGGACCGCATCGATGCTGTCGGTACCGCAGATGCCGCACCCGGTGCGGCCCGACAGACGCCGAGCGCGTGACGCGATGACCGCATCGCAGGCTTCGTCGACCGTCGCCTGCACTTCGATTCCCTGTCCGTAACGAACCACTTTCACTTCACGCAGGTCGGCCGGCGTGCGGAGCAGCTCTTCGGTGATGCTGAAGCCCGTGACGAAATCCTCGAGGTCAGCGGGGGTCGCCATCATCACGACGTGCGGGATGGCGTTGTAGACGAGGACGACGGGAGTTTCTTCGACGATCTGCTCGGCACGATCCGTGACACCGGCCGCGGACCACTGCCGGGCCGCCACCTCCAGCAACGGCTTGGCGTAGCCGACCCGCGACAACCCGAGAGGATGCTCCATCTGTTCGATCTTTCCTGCCATGCTCTTCAATATAGTGCGCAGCCCGTGTAGCCTTCCTCCCCATGATCACCAAGTGGGTTGGGCTGCTGATCATCGCCAACATTCTGGTCTACATGCTGACGGCGCAGAACCCCGAGATCAAAAGCGCGCTCGAGTTCGTGCCCGCTTTCCTGGTGCAGCGACCGTGGACGCTGTTCACGTACATGTTCGCCCACGACGGGTTCGGTCACATTTTCTTCAACATGCTCACGTTGTTCTTTTTCGGACCGCGCGTGGAAGATCGGCTCGGCGGCGGCAGGTTCCTGACATTGTATTTCTTCAGTGGCCTGTTCGGGGCGGCCACCTGGATGGCGATCGACCCTATCGTGCGCGTCCTCCCCAACATCGGGCTCGTGGGTGCGTCCGCTGCGGTCTACGGCGTCCTGCTCGCCTTCGCCCGCCTCTGGCCGCGCGCGCAGCTATTGATCTGGGGCATTGTCCCCGTGCAGGCCCGGACGATGGTCGTGATCCTGACCGCCATGTCCCTGTTCATGGGAACCGCCGGAATCGGCAACGTGGCGCATTTCGCGCATCTCGGGGGATTCGTCGGCGGCTGGTTGTGTCTGCGGATCTTCGGGACTCGCACGGTCGACGACCGTCTGCGCCCGGTGCAGCCGGCGCGCTCCCCGACCCCGGCCCCCGGCGCGGCGCAACGCTGGAAGCAGATTCGCCTGGAACAGCTGCACCCCGTCAACCGCGAGGAAGCCGAGCGGGTGCTCGCGAAGCTCGAGACGCGCGGCCCCAACAGCCTGACCGCCGACGAGCAGGCGTTTCTCGACCGCTTCAGCGCGATGTAACGCCGCCGGCCGGTGCGACGGGCAGAATCCGCACCGCCGGCCCGCCGACGATCGTCGGCGCCTGATGATCCTGGGCCACTTTGTTGAACTGTGGCACGTCCGTCTCCAAAATCCCGTTGAGCCGGGCCAGGAAGGCATCGAGCGCCGGACGCAGCACCTTCCATTCAGCCATCACCTGCTCGCCGGGCGGCTGCGCGTAGGCGAAGGCGCTGCCGCCGCTCAACCGCTGATAGCGGTCCTGAAACCGGCTCAGGTAATGCACGTCGTCCTGGCCGCCGTCGCGCTGGACCTCGGAATTGTAGAGCGAGTCCTTCAGCTCCTTGAGCTTGCGACCGAGGCCGCGCGCCTCGCGCGTCACCGGAGCGGAGACCGTCGAGTCGACTCCGGTGCTGCGCAGGGCGGCCTGCACGTTCTGCAGCTGCGTCTGCAGACTCGCGATGCGGTTGAGCATCGTGTTCAACGCCGTCATCTCGCTGCGCAGCTGCAGCGCCGGCCGCAGCTGGGCGATGAACGCCGCCGAGTCCCCGTGCACTACCGGGTCTGGTAGCAGCACCACCGTCTGCGTCGCGGTCTTGCCGGCCGCGGCGATCGTCACGGTGTACGTGCCGGGGATCGCGCGTGGACCGCCGGCGTTGCGGAACGGATTCTCCTCCTCGCCCGGTTCGGGTGCGCGCTCGAAGCTGAGTCGCGGCGGAGCGGAGTAGCGCAGGTTCCATACGAAGCGATTCAGCCCCTGCTTGCCCGGGGCGCTCGAGTCGACGGTCACCGTGTCCCCATGCGCGTCGGCGACCGTGACGATCACCCCGGCCCGACGCCGGCCGCCCGTGCCCGGACCCGCACTTTCGCCGCGAGCGGATGAGTCTGCGCTCGTATCGAGCGCCGTCTTGAGGTAGTAGTCGATCATCGCGCCCGCCGGCGCATTGGGCGTCGTGAAGCGCGTCGGCGCCACGACGGTGCGCCGCGGGCGCACGCGGATCAGCGCCGGCAGAGCGCTGAACAGGTGCACGTCCTGGACGGCAATCGCGGGCCCCAGCTCCTCGAGCGCCGTGATATTATCGAGCACGAACAGTCCGAGGCCGTGCGTCGCCACGACGAGATCGTGTGAGCGCTGGATGAATTTCAGATCGTAGACCGGGGCGGTCGGGAATCCCGCCTTGAGGGGACGCCAGGTGGCGCCGGCATCCGTCGAGAGCCAGAGCGCCGCATCGGTGCCGAGCACCAGGAGTCCCGCGTGGTTCGGATCTTCACGGACCACGCGGGCCGACGCGTCCTGCGGGAGTCCACCCGAGATATCGGTCCACGACTTCCCGAAGTCGGTCGTCTTGTAGACGTAGGGACGGTTGTCGTCGAACTGGTGGCGATCGACCGCCAGGTACGCAGTGCCGGCCGCGGTGGGAGAGATGCCGATCTGATAGACGCGGCCCTCGGCGTCGGCCGCGAGGCCGGGGAAGTGTCCCGCCACGTTGGTCCACGTCTTCCCGCCGTCGCGCGTCACCTGCGCCAACCCGTCGTCGGTGCCGACCCAGATCACGCTCTCGTCCGACGGAGCGACGTTGATGGTGAGGATGGTGTTGTACGTCTCGGCGCCCGAGATGTCGTCGGTGACCGGTCCGCCGCTGGTGCGTTGCTTCGCCTTGTCGTTGCGCGTCAGATCGGGGGAGATCACCTCCCAGTGCTCACCGCCATTGGTCGACTTGAAGACGACATTGGCGCCGATGTAGACGGTATTCGCGTCGCTGCGCGAGACCTCGACCGGGGTGGTCCAGTTGAAGCGGTAATCGAGCTCCGCCGCCGGGCGATCCGATACGCCGGGAACGTAGGGCCGCACCGCGCGCGTCACCCCCGAATGCAGATCGATGCGCTGCAGGTTGCCGTTCTGCGATTCGGCGTACACGATGGTGGAATCGCCGGGCGCCGGCACGACGTACTCGCCGTCGCCGCCCGTGACGGTGAACCACTCGGAGCCGTTGAGCGATCCCGAGGGGCCGCTCGACGCACCGCACCATCCGTTGTTGTCCTGCAGGCCGCCGCACAGGTTGTAGGGGACGTTGTTGTCCGCCGCTACCATGTAGAACTGCTCGATCGGCAGGTTGTTGAACCAGCTCCAGCTCTTGCCGGCGTCCTGCGTCGCGTACGCCCCGCCGTCGTTCCCCTGCAGCATCCGGTCCGGGTTCGCGGGGTCGATCCACAGCGCGTGATGGTCGACGTGCACCGGGCGATCGATGATCCGTGTCGTCTTGCCGCCGTCGTCCGACTCGAGCAGCTGATACGACGAGAAAAACAGCTTCTTGTCGTCGACCGGGGAGACGTGCATCAACGAGAAGTAGAACCCGCGCGACGCCAGCGCGTGATTGTCGGAAACGCGCGCCCAGTGATCGCCCTGGTCCTGCGAATCCCAGAGCAGCCCCTGTTTCGCCTCGACCAGCGCGTAGACATGCCGCGGGTTCGTCGGTCCGACGGCGACCGCGATGCGTCCCCAGGGCCCTTTCGGGAGTCCCTGCGTGATGCGATCCCACGTCATACCGCCGTCGGTCGAGCGGTAGATGCCGCTGCCGGCCCCGCCCGAAACGAGGCCCCACGGGTGGCGGACCACCTGCCACATGCCGGCGAACAGGACGCGCGCGTTGCCGGGCACCATCACGAGATCGGAGGCGCCCGTCGTGTCGTTGACGTAGAGAACCTTCTGCCACGTCTTCCCGCCGTCCGCGGTGCGGAACACCCCGCGATCGGGGTTCGGCGTCCAGGCGTGCCCGATCGCGGCGACGAACACGATGTTCGGGTCCTGCGGATCGATCACGATGCGGGAAATCTGGCCGGCGTTCGGCAGCCCCATGAATTTCCACGTCTTGCCGGCGTCGGGAGAGAAAAACACGCCGCGTCCGTTCACGATGTCGTTGCGGATGTTCGCCTCGCCCGTTCCCACCCAGACGAGGTTGGGATTCGAGGGGGCGAGGGCGATGGCGCCGATCGACGCTGTCGGCTGGTCGGCGAAGACGGCATCCCAGGAATTGCCGCCGTCGGTCGTCTTCCAGATGCCTCCCGCCGCCGCGCCCACGTAGTAGACGTTCGGCTGGCCGGAGATGCCGGCGACCGCCGTCACGCGCCCGCCTCCCACCGATGGTCCGAGGTGGCGGAACGTGATGTTGTTGAGCGAGTCGGCGGGCAGCAGCGCCGCGGCGGCCGGTGCCGGCTTGCGCGCGCCGCGTTGCGCGGTGAGACCGGAAACGAGCACGACGAGGAGCAGGAGCGGCAAACCGGATCGCGGCATCATGACGGCATTCCTCCGAGTCGCAGCAAGCGCTGCCATTGCGCGGCGGTGGCGGGCACGACCGAGAGCCGGCCCATGCGCACCAGCGCGAGGTCCTTGAATGCGGGATCGGCCTTGATCGTGGCGAGCGTGACCGGCGCAGGAAGCCTGGTGCCGGCCTTGAGATCGACGACGACCAGCTTCGGGTTCTTCAGTTTGGGATCGGGATACGCTGCCTTCGTGACGCGTGCGAGACCGACGACCGCCTTTTCATCGCCGGTGTGGTAAATCAGCACGTCCTCGCCCGGCTGCATCGTTCCCAGGTGCTTGAGCGCGAGCGGATTCTTCACCCCGTCCCACACCGCCGTCTTCTGTTTGGCGAGATCGTCAAAAGAGTAGGTCGAGGGCTCGGTCTTCAGAATCCAGTAACTCATCGATCGACTCTCCTGAGTAGCGCTGATCCGCCGGGGCGCACGGAGCGACTGCGACTTTTTGTCGCGGAGTGAGCCCTAGCGGTCAGCGCGCAAGCGTCAATGCCCATTCGACAATCGTTGTCGCCAACTCGGCGAACACCTCGTCCGCACTGCGCCCCGACTTCTTGGGGACACCGAACGAGTGATCCCCACCACTTACGAGATGCAGCGTCGCCCGCGGACCCAGCTTGCGCAAGACCTGCCGCAGCAGGATCGGCTCGGCGAATTCGTCGCGGTCGCCCTGGAGGAACAGCATCGGGACCCGGACGGCGTCGAGGTGCTCCCCGCGGGTGACGGCAGGCTTACCGGGCGGGTGGAGGGGGAACCCCAGGAAGACGAGACCCCGCACCTCCGGCAACGGCTCGGATCCTTGCGCAGTGGACGTCATCCGTCCTCCGAACGACTTGCCCCCGGCGATCAGCGGCAGCTCCGGTGCGAGACGGTGCGCCAGCGCAACGGCGGCACGCACCGTGGCCGTCGCGACACCGGGAGGGTCCGGGCGCCGTGCCTTGCGTTCCATATACGGGAACTGGTAGCGCAGCGTTGCGACTCCCCGCTCCGCCAGTGCGTCCGAGATCCGGCCGAGAAACGGGTGCCGCATCCCGGCGCCGGCGCCGTGGGCGAGGACGTAGAGGCAGCGAGCCTCGTCGGGCCTGACGAGGATGGCGGAGACGGTGCCTGCCGTGTCCCCGACCTGGATCTGATGCTCCGAAAAGGGCGCTGTCGGCATTCGGACGTCGGCTATTCGTCCAGTTGCGACTGCAGTCTTGCAAGCGCGTCGACCAGATCGGGTGTTTCGCTGAGCACGGGGAGGAGCGGGTCGCTCGGGAGGGTGCGCATCCGGTCGGGGACGTTCTTGATCGTGAACGAACGGATGTCGAGCGATGGGGTGACCTCGTCCCAGGTGATCGGCGTCGACACGGGGGCGCCCGGGAGCGGGCGCACGCTGAAGGGCGCCACGAGCAGACGACCGTGGCCGTTCTGGACGTAGTCGAGGTAGACCTTGCCGCCGCGCTTCTGGACCTGCCGCGTCACGGTCGCGATCTCCGGCAGCCGGCTCGCGATGACGCGCGCCAGCAGGCCGCCCAGGGTGCGCGACTGCTCGTAGGTGCACTGGCGCCCCAGCGGGACCAGGACGTGGAGACCGGTCGAGCCGCTCGTCTTGATCCCCGCCGGCAGTCCGATGTCGTCGCACAACGACTTCAGCGCGAGCGCGACGGCGACGACGTCGGTGAAAGGCGCCTCCTTGGGATCGAGATCGAGGATGCACCAGTCCGGTGTCTCGAGCGTCGCCACGCGGCTCGACCAGACGTGCAGCAGAATGGCGCCCATGTTGGCGATGTAGAGCAGCGACGCTTCGGTGTCGCACACGAAGTAGTCGAGCTCGCGCTGCGAATCCTCGCTCCAGATCGTCACCGTGCGCACGAAATCCTGGGCGTACTGCGGCGCATCTTTCTGGAAAAACGACTTGCCGTTGATGCCGTCGGGATAGCGCGTCAACACGAGCGGGCGCTCGGTGAGGTACGGCAGCATCCACGGCGAGATCGCCCGGTAGAACTCGATCAGGTCGCCCTTGGTGTGGCCTTCGTCGGGCCAGAAGACCTTCTGCAAGTTCGTAAAGGCGACTGCACGCGTCTTGGGTTGTGGGTCGCTTCGCGGCAGCGCGGGTGGCGGCTCCTCAGCTCCAGCACCCGACGCGCGCTTTTCGATCACGCACTCTTCCGGCTTCTTGTCGTCCCGGAATCTCAGGAACACCGGCTGTCGCAGCAGACCGTCGCCGGTGACCTCCTTGTACCGCACCTCGGCCACGAGCTCGGGCTGCACCCAGCGGCTCTCCTTCTCTGCGGGCACCGGGCCCTCGAACGCCGGCCGATCGATCGCCAACTCCTCGAGTCGATCCGCCACCTCTTTGAGCTGCTTGGTCGAGAAGCCGCTCCCCGCCCGGCCCGCATAGATCAGCTTTCCATCAGCGTAGCCGCCGAGGTGCAGGGCACCGAACCCGCCGCGCGATCCGCGGGGCTCGGTGAACCCGACGACGACGAAATCGCCCGTCTTGTCGGCGCGTACCTTCAACCAGAGATCCGAGCGGCCGCTCTTGTACGGGGAGTCGGCCTGCTTGGCCACGATCCCTTCGAGTCCCATGCCGACCGCCTGGTCGTACAGCGCCTCTCCATCCTTCTCGAAGTGCTCGGAATATTTCAACGGCCCCGCCTCGGGGAGCACTGTGCGCAGCAGCGCCTTGCGCTTCACGAGCGGCAGCGACCGCAGGTCGAACCCTTCGAGCGCCATCAGGTCGAAGAGGTAGAGCGTGCCCGGGGTCTCGACCGACGCGTGACGGATGTCGGGTGCTCGGGCGATGCGGGCACGGTTCTGCAACCGTTGAAAGCTCGGGCGACCGGCATCGTCCAGGATGACGAGCTCGCCGTCCATCAGCACGTTCGCGTACGGCAAGGCGGAGATCGGGCGGATCAGCTCCGGGAACGCCGCGCTGTAATCGTTGCCGTTGCGCGTGATCAGGCGCGCCTGGCCGTTCTCTTTCACCGCCCGCATCCGGTAGCCGTCCAGCTTCACCTCGAACAGCCAGCCGGCGCGGGAGAACGGCTCCTCGCGTGTCTCGGCGAGCATCGGCGCGACGTCGTCGGCGCCGACGGTGCGGGCCGGGACCTTGAGCTTTTTCAGCTCGGCCACGAGCTCGGCCGCCTTCTTGCTGCCGTCGCGCAGCTCCTCGACCGTGAGCCCCGAGAGCACCGAGCTCGGCGGATAGGAGTCTCCATTCTTGGAGACGTAGGCGTCGCGCTCCTTGATCAGCAACCACTCCTTCTCTGCCTTCTTGATCTTCACGAGCGTCCACACGCCGCGCAGCTTGTAGCCGCGCAGCTCGAACAGCAGCTTCCCCTTCTTCATGCCTTCGATCGGATCTTCGAGCGCCACCCAGAGGCCGCGATCCCACACGATCACGGCGCCGGCGCCGTAATTCCCCTCGGGGATGATGCCTTCGAAATCGCCGTACTCGATGGGGTGATCCTCGACGTGCACGGCGAGACGCTTGTCGGTAGGATCGGCGGATGGTCCGCGCGGGACGGCCCACGACTTCAACACCCCTTCCAGCTCGAGCCGCAGGTCGAAGTGCAGGCGTGTCGCGGCATGCTGGTGGACGATGAAGCGGCGCCCCGGCTCCGCCGCCACGCGACCCGACGGTTCGGGCGTCTGATCGGCGGAGCGTTTGGCGCGGTAGGCGGCGAGGGCATCTGGATCCGGCTTGCCGGTCGGGCTCATAGGCTCTGCGCCTGATACTAGATCGGTCTCGTCCTAATTGGCAATTCGAACGCGGCCGAACCGGCCCGCCGCGCGAGCCTCAGCGGTTGACGATGCCCTTGGGGATGGTCAACACCAGCAGGCTGCCGATGCACATGACTCCTGCGAGGGTATAGACGCCCATATCGGTCGATCCGGTGCGATCGCTGATCCAGCCGATCGCCAGCGGGCTGACAAAGCCCGCGAGGTTGCCGATCGAGTTGATGAGGGCAATGCCGGTCGCCGCAGCGGCGCTCGCGAGCAATGCGGTGGGCAAACACCAGAACTGCGAGAGCGAGGTGGTGACGCCGGCCATCGCGAGGGTCATGCCCGCCACCGCGACGGCGCTGTTCGCGCCAAAGAGCACCGTCAGCAGCCAGCCCGCCGCGCCGATCAGCGCGGGAGTGACGAGGTGCCAGCGGCGCTCGCGCGCCGCGTCTGACCGGCGGCTGATCGCGACCATCGCGATTGCACCGGCGGCGTTGGGCAGCACCGTGAGTATTCCGATCTCGAGGGGGCTCTGTACGCCGGTCCGCGCAATCAGGGTGGGCAGCCAGAACCCGGCTCCGTACAAACCGGCGATCAGGCAAAAGTAGATGGCGGCGAGCACCCAGACGCGCGGATTCGTGAGCCCGTCCCGCAAGGCATGGGACGACACGTCCTGCTGGTCCTCGGCGACGCGCCGCGCGAGGTACGCCTGCTCCTCAACGGTCAGCCAGCGCGCCTCGTCGATGCCGTTGTCCAGGTAGGCGAGCACCGCCGCGCCGAGGACGAGTGAGGGGAGCGCCTCGAGCAGGAACAACCACTGCCACCCCGCCAGCCCGTGCACGCCGACCATCGCCTTCAGGATCCATCCGGAGAGCAGCCCGCCGATGACGCCGGCGATCGGGATGCCCGTCATGAACAACGCAATCACTCCAGCGCGCCGAGCGGCGGGATACCAGTAGGTCAGATACAGAATCACGCCCGGGAAAAAGCCGGCCTCCGCGACGCCGAGCAGAAACCGCAGGATGTAGAACACCCGGGGCGTGGTCACGAAGACCATCGACGCCGAGATCACGGCCCAGCTCAGCATCACGCGTGCGATCCACCGCCGCGCTCCGACCCGGTGGAGGATGATGTTGCTCGGTATCTCGAAGAGGAAGTAGCCGATGAAGAAGATGCCGGCCCCGAGGCCGTAGATCGTCTCGCTGAACCTGAGATCGGTCAGCATCTGCAGCTTGGCGAAGCCGATGTTCACGCGGTCGAGGTAGGCGGCGACGTAACAGCAGAACAGCAGGGGGATGAGACGCCGGGTGACGCGGGCGTAGAGACGCGCCTCCGCGGTGGTCTCGGCGAGTAACGCCTCGGACCGCATGGGGTAAACTATCTCGCGGCGCGCCCGAACGCCGCTTCGTCGGCGTGGAGGCGCAACCGCCGCGCAGTTGAGAGGTTATAATTGGTCTATGCCCGCTCATTCCATCGGATCCGCTACGATCTCGTTCGGGCTCGTATCCGTCCCGATCAAGATGTTTTCGGCCGGTGAATCATCGGCCGCGATCTCCTTCAACTGGTTGCACAAGAAAGACGGCTCCCGCCTGAAGCAGCAGTACGTCTGTTCCAAGGACGGCGAGAAGGTGGAGAAGGACGACATGGTGAAAGGCTACGAGTTCTCCAAGGGGCAGTATGTGCAGTTCACCCCGGACGAGCTCAAGGCCCTGGAAGAAAAGGGAACGGGGTCGATCAACATCCAGGAGTTCGTCGACGCCGACACGGTGGACCGGATGTACATGGACAAGGTCTACTTCCTCGGACCGGACAAGGGCGGCGACCGCGCCTTCACCCTGCTCGGCGAGGCGCTGAAAAAGACGAAGAAGGTCGCGATCGGCCAATGGGCGGCACGGGGCAAGCAGTACCTGGTGATGATCCGGCCGCTCGGACACGGGCTCGCGATGGAGCAGCTGCGCTACGCCAACGAGGTGCGGTCGATCGACGAGGTGCCGATCCCGAAGCTCGAGGTGAAGAAGCCCGAGCTCGACATGGCGGTGCAGCTGATCGAGCAGGCGGCGACCGAGACCTTCAAGCCCGACAAGTACGAAGACACCGTCAAACAGCGCATTCTCGACCAGATCCAGCGCAAGGTCGACGGCAAGGAGATCATCGAAGAGCCGACCGAAGCGCCCAAGACGCAGATCATCGACCTGATGGAGGCGCTGAAGCAGAGCCTCTCCAAGGGCAAGGGCGCTCCCGAGGCGAAGGCTGCCAAAGGGACGAAGTCCGCACCGAAGAAGAAGGCTGCCAGCGCCTGAGCTGAACGAGAGCCTCGCCGGTCGCTATGCGATCGAGCGTGAAATCGGCCATGGCGGCATGGCCGTGGTTTACCTCGCCCGCGACATCCGCCACCACCGTCACGTCGCCGTGAAAGTGCTGCGGCCCGAGCTGGCGGCGCTGCTCGGCACCGAGCGGTTCCTGCGCGAGATCGAGATCGCGGCGCAGCTCAATCATCCGCACATCCTCCCGTTGCACGACTCCGGCGAAGCGGGTGGCCTGCTGTTCTACGTCATGCCGTTCGTCGATGGCGCTTCGCTGCGCGACCGGCTCGCCACCGACCGCGCCCTCCCTATCTCCGAAGCGGTGCGCCTGCTGCACGACGTGGCCGACGGGCTGGCGTACGCGCACGAGCACAACGTCGTGCACCGCGACATCAAGCCGGACAACGTGATGGTCGCCAACCGGCACGCCATGATCACCGACTTCGGCATCGCCAAAGCGATCAGCGACGTCGCCGGACAATCGCGGGTGACCACGGCGGGAGTCTCGATCGGGACCCCGGCTTACATGGCGCCGGAGCAGTGCACGGCCGACGCGCACATCGATCATCGCGCCGATCTCTATTCGTTCGGCGTCCTCGCGTACGAGACCCTCGCGGGCAGGCTGCCGTTCGATGGGACGAGCGCCCAGGCGGTGCTGGCGGCCCACCTCACCGAGGTCCCGGTGCCGTTGCACGCAGTGCGGGGCGAAGTGCCGATCGCGCTGTCGAAGGTGGTGATGCGGTGTCTCGAGAAGCGGCCGACGGATCGCTGGGCTTCGGCGGGGGAAATCCTGAGCCAGCTCGAATCGCTGACGACCCCCAGTACGGCGGTGCCGCTGCCCTCGCAGAGCCCAGTCGGCACAAGCCGTCGCCGCCTTGCCATCGGCACAGTGGCGCTCGTGGCGCTCGCGGCCGGCGGCCTCGCGCTGCGACACAATGCGCGCGTCCACTGGGTGCTCGAAACCGCGATCCCCGAGATCCGGCAGCTGGCCGACAGCGGGCGTACCGAAGCGGCCTACCACGTGGCGCTGCAAGCGAGCGCCATCCTCCCGCACGACCCGTCGCTCGCGCGGCTGTGGCCGCTGATCGCGACTCGCGTGAGCCTGCGGACCGAGCCCGCGGGAGCGGTGGTCCTACGCCGGGACTACGCCAATCCCGATACGACCTGGGAAACGGTCGGCACGACGCCGCTCGACAGCATCTGGTTCCCGCAGGGATTTTCGCGCCTCAAGATCGAGAAGCCGGGCTTCCGCACCTGGCTGGGAGCGGCGGGTCCGCAGTGGCTGTCCTCCGAGCCGCTGCGGCTCGACAGCGCGTCCGCATCCGAAACGGGGATGGTGCGGGTCGCGGGACTCGCTCGCTTCGCGATCTCTCTTCCCGGTCTCGATCACCTCGACCCCGTCCCGCTCGCCGCCTACCTGATCGACCGCACCGAGGTGACCAACGCCGAATTCCAGCGATTCGTGGACAGCGGGGGATATCGCAGGTCGGAGCTATGGGACAAGAGGTTCCAGAAGGACGGGCGCTCGCTGAGGTGGGAGAGCGCGGTGGCGCTGTTCAAGGATCGGACGGGCCGACCGGGTCCGGCGACGTGGGAGGTCGGCCACTTCCCTGCCGGGCAGGGCAACTATCCGGTGACGGGGGTGAGCTGGTACGAAGCCGCGGCGTACGCGCGGTTCGTCGGCAAGTCGCTGCCGACGATCTATCACTGGACCCGCGCGGCCGAGACGCGCGCGGCGTCGTGGATCGTTCCGGCGAGCAATTTCGCGGGCAAGGGACCGGCCCCCGTCGGCAGCTATCCCGGCATCGGGCCGTTCGGCACGGCGGACATGGCCGGCAACGCCCGGGAGTGGTGCTTCAACGAGACGGGGGGCCAACGCTACATCCTGGGCGGCGGCTACGACGACGCCACCTACCACTTTACCGAGGCGTTCGCCCAGCCGCCGTTCGATCGCTCGCCCACGAACGGGTTCCGGTTGGCGCGCTACGACACCACCGCCGCGGTCACGCGCCGGCCGGTCGAGCGGTTGGTGCGCGATTTCTCGCGCGAGCGTCCCGTCTCGGATGCGGTGTTCGCGATCTATCGACACGCGTTCGACTACGACCCGGCGCCGCTGCGGCCGGTGATCGAAGCGACGGACTCGACGCCGGAAAGCTGGGTGATGCGGCGCGTCACCTTCGACGCGGCGTACGGCAACGAGCGCGAAATCGCCTATCTGTTCTTGCCCAAGAGCGGTCGGCCGCCGTATCAGACGGTCATTTATTTCCCCGGCGCGATCGCCCTGCACAGCCGGTCTTCGGCCACGTCGCTCGAATACGACGCGATCGACTTCATCTTGAAGAGCGGCAGGGCGGTGCTCTATCCCGTGTACAAGAGCACCTACGAACGCGGCGATGGACTCGACAGCTGGTACGCCAACGAGACCAATAGCTACCGCGATCACGTCATCTGGTGGGGGAAGGACTTCCGGCGCGCGATCGATTACCTCCACACCCGCGCCGATATCGACACGCTGCGGCTGGCATTCTATGGCCGCAGCTGGGGCGGCTATATGGGCGGCCTGCTACCGGCGCTCGAGCCGCGCCTCAAGACCGCGGTACTCTACGTAGCCGGACTCGAGCTGCAGCGCGGGCAGCCCGACGTGGAGCCGGTGAATTTCCTGCCACGCATCCGCATGCCGGTCCTCATGCTCAATGGTCGTTACGATCACTTCTTCCCGATCGAGACGTCCCAGCTACCGATGTTTCGCCTGCTGGGTACGCCGCCCGACCGCAAACGCCACGTGATCTACGATGGCGGACACTTCGTGCCCCGGGGCCTCTTGATCTCCGAGACGCTCGACTGGTTGGACCGCTACCTCGGCCCCGTGACGCGCTAAGGAGCCTTGTTCAAGGCCGCGAAC
>Ga0126383_10001682_pt1 | contig 13876 bp, 7 predicted proteins | sample PanSoiMetPlot_35_FD_96882 | JGI IMG/M metagenome (GOLD analysis project Ga0126383, IMG submission 96882) | Tropical forest soil microbial communities from Panama - MetaG Plot_35 | ecosystem: Environmental > Terrestrial > Soil > Tropical forest > Bulk soil | place: Panama | collected 2016-02-17
ATTACCGACCTTCGGAGACAAGACGCTCGTCCACAGCCCGAGCGCATTGAACAGGAAAAGTCCCGCGCCGACAATTCCAAATATCACCAGGATCGCCCTGGCGTCGAAATGTTTCTGCGCGAAGATCATCCACAGGGCGAACGCCGCCAGCATGACGACCGCGCGCAACAGGAGGGAAGCGAGACTGCCGGCCCGCAACGCCGTCGCAAACGTGGACGGCATAACCGCGTAGCGCCGGATGCCCGCGCCGTCGAAACCGAACAGGTTGAGCATCATTGACACGCAGATCGCGCTGCTGGTGATGAAGAAGAGCGCGAAGGTGATAATGATCTCTCCACGGGAGCTGCGCCACGGAACCAGGAACTGGCCGAGCAGTACGAAGATCGGCGAGGTCAGCAGACTGAACCGAACCATATTGCAGCGCAAATGGTAGCGTAACGACTTGCTCACGAATGGCGCGTATCTGCTCCCGAAGAGCCTGGCGATCTGATCGTAAAAGTTGTCCCAGGATATTCCGCCTGAAAAATTCGCCCCGGCGCCGGGCCGCAGGCTTTCAAGCTTCTTCAACGCCAGGGCCAGCGCCGCCACCCAGACGGCCAACAGGGCCGCCGCGCCGAACGGCGCCGGCAAGCGATCCTCCGCCATCATGACCGCCGCCGCGCCCGGAGGCGTGAAAAGCAAAAGCTGACCGACCAATCTCCACACCCTGTCGCCGCCGGAAACGGCGAGCAGCGACATCGCCAAAGGACCGAATGAGAACAGCGCCAATACGATTATTCCCATAGCGGACGAGGCCGCCCGCGAGCGCATAATGCGTCCGATGAGCAAAAGCAGACAGACCGTGACAAGGTAGCTGGCCGTGACGAACAGCGCCGCCGCCGGCAGTCCCAATATGATTATTCCTCTGCCGAACAACGAGAATCCGACTGCGAGTCCGAGCGCCCCGACGGCCATAAACGCCCAGATGGGGTCCAGTAATCCGATTATCTGCCTGATGATGAACCGGTCCCTCGCCCTAACCGGGTAACGGCGCAAAGCCTCTTCCGAGAAAGCCTCTTGGGTCCCGACTCCGAACATCAGACTCAAGCCTATTCCGTTGATGAAAAGCGCGGTCAGCGTCCATCGCGCCACGCTCCCGCCCTGATCGAAATCGGCGTCCACAATCGCGGCGCCCAGCCCGCCGAAAGCCACCAGGAGCGCAATCGAGCCTCCGAACAGGTAGAGCGAAAGGAGCAGGATGATCCTCCCGTTGCTGGCGCGCGCCTGCGCCCAGATCAGCCGGTAACGCAATCGAGTCAGTGTCCACAGGTATTTGAAAAATTCTTCGCGCATAATTTTATCAGCACAGCAGACGCGCATGATCGAGCGTGAATGGGCCGGACTCGCCGGTCAAATCGCCGAGTACGGTCGCGGCTATCGCTTCCGCCCGAAATATCTCGTTCGCCAGACGCCCGATCTCTTCGGCCGTTACCGCGTCAACGCCCTCAATGATCTCGTCCGGCGAAATGAACCGTCCGAAGTTCATCTCCTGCTGCGCCAGCGCGCTCATCCGGGAGGAGGTCGACTCAAGGTTCAACATCAACGAAGCCTTCAACTGATCTTTGTTCCGACGCAATTCTTCTTCACTGACGAGTTCCGCTTTAATCCGTCGCAACTCTTCCATAATCGAGTCAATCGTCTCGCCGAGCTGATCGGTTGAAGTCGCGGCGTAAATGTCCAGATAGCCGCAATCCTTGAAAGCCATGACCGAAGAGGAGACCGTGTAGACCAATCCTTTCTCCTCGCGGATTGACTGGAAGAGGCGCGAACTCATCCCGGCGCCCAGAATCGCGCTCAGAATCGTCGCCAGATAACGATCCTCGCTGATGAGCGACGGGCAAGGCGCCCCTATGACCAGATGCGATTGTTCAAGCCCCGCCTTGTGACGCAATACCACCGGCGCAAAAGAGGTCGGCGCCGGAGAGAATAACTGCGAACCGCGCGGCTTCAATCCGTCGAAATGTTCGCCCGCCATCTCGATCAACTTTTCGTGATCCAGATTGCCCGCCGCGGCGAAGACGAAATTGTCCGGCCTGTAGATTTCATCATACCAGGCCTGAACATTTTCACGCTTGAATGTCGCGAGCGACTCTTCGACGCCGAGAATCGGGCGACCGAGCGCATGACCCTGGTAGAAGTTCTGGCAGAAGATGTCGAAGATGACGTCGTCGGGAGTGTCTTCGACCATCTTGATCTCTTCGAGTATGACTTTGCGCTCTTTATCGAGTTCGAGGGGGTCAAAGGCCGGGGAGGAGACCAGATCGGCGATCAATTCGAAAGCGCGCGGCAGATGCTCATCCAGAACTTTGTCGTGGAAGCCCACGATCTCGCGCCCCGTGAAAGCGTCCAGATTGCCGCCGAGCGCGTCGGCCTCGGCGGCGATCTGGGCCGCCGAACGTTTGCGCGTCCCTTTGAACAGCGCGTGCTCTATGAAATGTGTCAGGCCGTGCCGCCCAGTGGCTTCGTGACGCGAACCGGCGCGCAGGAAGACGCCGAAGCTGACCGAACGCACGTGCGGTACCTTCTCCGACACGACCACCAAACCGTTATCGAGCTTCGCGCGTTGAACGTCAAAGCTTTGATTGATAGAGAATCCTTTCGTCGATTTTGTTTGCATTTGTATTTATGAGTAGTAGATCGAAATTTTACGAAAACGGAGCCCATCATATTCCAGCTATCTGCATTGGCTCAAACTGTAATCGATTGTTGTCATCAATTGTGGACAATGGTGACTGCCACGTGTCCACAATCATAGACATACCAAAGGGATAAATCGGGTTATAAGTGGAACAGAGTCCACCCTCAAGACTTCAACTAAAAACAATAACCTCAACTATTAGTTTATTTAGAAAACAATCAGGATTCGTTTGTCCCATATGGCACAAACGTTGCACTAAGCCAGTACGCGAACGAGATAAAACTGAAATTGAAGAAAAGTTTTTTGAAGAGGGAGAATCAAATCAAGCCACTCGTGCAATAAGCATTGTCCTCACCCTTGCTTGCACACCTGATGCGCGGATGAGGTTCTCCCGGGGAATTTGGAGCGCGGCTCCTGATGAGATTGTAATCGCCGGTTAAAGCTAAAGACGGGGGTCGGATTTAGCCAGTGATTACACCTTCGGTTCGCATGTTACATCACCTGGAGAACGGGGCACACCGGGTGATGTGACTTGCGAACCGGCTTACTGGGCAAGCGCGATTTGGATTAGTGACACTCCTCTTGAGCTTGCGGTTGCCGGCCTGAAGAAAACACGGGGGTCGGATTTGGGTTGGTGACCGCTTGAAGTGGTCCGCAGGTTATGCCGCTCGGAAATTACGGGGCACACCGGGCGACGTAACTTGCGGATCGGAACTCTTGAAAATAGCGGCAGATAATCGTTTGCCGCGACGGTTTGTAGCTGCCGGCTGGAAAAGACACGGGGGTCGGATTTTGGTCGGCGGTTACAACTTCGATTCGCGGGTTACGTCGTTTAGGGAACGGGGCACACTGAATTGCGTAACCTGCGAATCGAAACCCTGATCTAAAGCTCAATCGAGTTGAGTTAGCCTGAAAGTTTCCTTTGATTCCAGTTTCGGTTCGCGGGTCACATTGCTTGGGGAACGGGGCACACCGGGTAATGTGACTTGCGAACCGACCTTCTGGTCCAGAGCGATTTCCCTAAAGAGCCCAAAGAGTTTGAATGGCGCGGTCCCAAATCGCGCCGGCCACTGTGAAGGCCGGATCCCAAAACCTGCCGGAAGTGGCGCTGAGCCCTCACATTAACGACCGCAACCTAATCATCATCTTCTCCCGCTACAATGGGCTTCTCCCACTCGAAGTCCGGGGGCTCAAAAATTCCTAGCTGCACAATAGTGCGAATCGGGTCCTCACCCCAGCAACATTAGGCTGTCAGACGCCTTTGAGTATCTGACAGCCTATTGCTGTTTATGCGCTGACCAATATCCCATTTTACGTTTGTCATTTGTCATCGCCGGGGCGTCATGCGGCTCCGGCGTCGACAAATAAAATATGACAAGTGTATGGATTGAGAATGAATGCGCGCCGGTTCTGTCTCCCGTCTGTGCTATACTCGGCGCGCCCCCGGTCGTGAGGCGCATTCATCCTGCCCAGAAGCGCTTGCCGGGGACGAAGCTGGGACCGGTGGCTGAAAATCTGATGGTCAAATTTCTCCACATTGCGGATATTCATTTGGGAATTCGCCGCTACCGTTCGGAAGACCGCGCTCGCGATTTCTTCTACGCCTGGCGCGATTGCATCGAACGCTACGCGCTGGCCGAAGAGGTTTCGTTCGTGTTGATCGCCGGCGATTTCTTCGACGCGCGCAAAGTCGAGCCGCAGACGATGAATCAGGCGATGTATTGCCTGAGCGGTTTGCGCGAGGCCGGGATTCCGGTCGTCGCGATCGAAGGCAATCACGATTGCCATGAATCCGACAGCAAGTTCAGTTGGCTGCGAAGCCTGTCACAGTGGGGGTTCATCAAGCTGCTCGAACCGGTTTATGACGACGGGGTCGTCAGTCTCGTCCCCTGGGACGATAAGCGGCATGAGGGGTCGTTCATTGACGTGGCCGGGGTCCGCATATTCGGTTCGATCTGGTACGGCTCGACGGTCGGCCAATCGCTTCCGTCCCTGATCGATCAACTGCGCGAACACTGCAGCCCGCGGCGTTTCAACGTGATGATGCTACACACCGACGTCGAGGGGCAGCTCAATCGCCCCATTCCCGCGCTGCCCGTGGCGGAGATCAACAAACTCAGGTCTTACATCGACTATCTGGCGCTCGGCCACACCCACAAGAACTTCGAGATTGACGGTTGGGTCTACAACCCGGGGTCGCTCGAAGCGTGCAGCGTTGACGAGTACGCGAACGTTCGCGGCGCCTATCTGGTCCAAGTCGAGGACGGCAAACACACCGCCCGCCTGGTGCGCGATTATCACCAGCGCCCGGTTCTCCGGCAGAGCTTCGATGTGAGCGGCTTCTCGACCCCCGAGGAATTACGCGAAAACCTCTTCGCCCAACTCCGCCGCGAAGTCACTCCACACGACACGACCGAGGCCGCCGCCGAAGCCGTTGGGGAGGCCCCGGTCATCGAACTCACACTGCGCGGCCATCTGGGATTCAAATCATCGCTGCTGGAAATCAACCGGCTGCGCGAAGAGATCAAAAACGAATTCAATCCGCTGCTGGTGATGATGAAGAATCAGACCGTGCCCGTCGAATACGCCGTCGCGGCCGGTTTGAGCAAGAGCGTGTCGCGCCCCGAACGCGAACGCCGCGTCATCGAAGACCTGATCGCCCGTGATTCGCGGTTCCGCGATCAGGCTCAGTCCCTCGCCGCGCTCGTCATCGAAGCGAAGCGTCTGGCTCTCGCCGATGAGGCGCCGTCGCGCATTGTCGAGATGATCGAACAAAGAATCGCCGAGACACAATCGAGCAAAGCGGCGAACGCGCAATAACTAACATTCATCTGGAAATTTTCGCGTAATTTGCGCACAATGGCGCTCCCCGTCTCTGAATCGGGCTTGGCGCCCGCAATAATTCGGGATTTGAGATTTGGATTTGGATTTGGCAAGGACTGCGCTGGCGGTTATGGATATATTCTTCTCTATTCTCGGCATCCTTCTCTTCATACAGAGTCTACTCGCGCTGATCGCGACGATCCGCTTCACACGTTACGCCTTACGCCCGCACCCGCCACGCCAGACACGTTATCAGCCCAAGGCCGTCGTGATCGTTCCCTGCCGCGGGGTCGAACGCGATTTTGAAGAGAACATCCGCGCGATCCTGGCGCAGGATTACCGTGATTACGAGGTTGTCTTCGTCACCGAGAGCGAAACCGACCCGGCGCATGGCGCGCTCTCCCGCTTGCTTAAACAGAGCCGCCGCCTGTCTCCTTCGGCCCCTACGACCTGGATGGTGGTAGCCGGCGAGGCCAAAAACCAGGGGCAGAAAGTGCACAACCTGTGCGTGGCGATTGACAGGCTGAATTCGATTGACAGGCGCGTCGAGGCGCTGGTCTTCGCCGATTCCGACATGCGCCCGGCGCGCAACTGGCTGGCCAATCTGGTCGCGCCTCTGGGCGACAAGCGGATCGGCGCCACGACCGGCTATCGCTGGTATCTGCCCTCGAACGACAAGCGCAATCCGGCGGAGGGCTTCGCCTCGACCCTGCTTTCGGTTTGGAACTCGAGCGCGCTGGCGATGCTCGGCGAAAGTTCCCGATTCGCCTGGGGAGGCTCGACGGCGATTCGCCGTGAAAATTTCGACCGGATCGGAGTTAAAAAACGATGGCAAGGCGCGGCTAGCGACGATTACGTTCTGACTTCGGCGATCCACGACAACAAACAGCGCATAAAATTCGTGCCGCAATGCCTGGTCGCGTCCCATTCAGGAGTAACGGTCAAAGGTCTGCTCGAATTCACCACGCGGCAGATGCGCATCACCAGGGTCTATTCGCCGCGGGTCTGGAAACTCGCCTGCTTCGCTCACGGTCTTTACAACCTGGCTTTCTGGGGCGGACTTGTCCGGCTGATCGTCTCCCCACTAACCGGAGGGGTTGTAAATTACACTCTGGCGGTTTCGCTTGCGAGCGTATTCCTGTTCGGCGCGATCACGGGCGCAATGCGGGCGCGCGTGGCGGCCCGGTTGCTGGCCGGCGGACGAGGAAAAAATTCGTGGTGGGCTTATCTGTCGCTCGGGCCGGTCGCCTCGTTGGTTTATCTCTACAACATTATCGCTTCGGCCCACACTACACGCATCGTTTGGCGCGACATCGGATACGATCTGATCTCCCCTAACGAAACCGTCATCCTGCATCGCCCCGCGCCGCGAGTCCCGCCGGGAAAAGCGGCGAAGGGCGCCAGACGGGGATCGTCATCAGTGCGGTCCTCTTCGCAGAAACGCTGAGGGCCGCGCGCGCCCCGACATATGCTTGACACGCCTTCTTCAATATTCGACAATTTTTCGAATTATCAACGTTCTAATGTTATCGCGTGAAAAAAAAAGAGAGACGCCGGCGCTTGGCGTCAAGTCTGGTTCTATTAGCCTTCGATTGTCACTGAAAGGCGGGCAAGATATGAAAAAAGCGATTAACGTTTTGATGGCGGGCTGTTTGCTGGGATCATTCACATCAAGTCTATTCTCCACTTCCGCGTCTGGCGGTCTGGCGGTCGAAGCCGCGCCGGCGCTGGCTTTTGTCACCGGTATGGTGACGGACGAGTTAGGGACGCCGCTGGCCGGCGCAATCGTGGCGGTGCTCGAACCCAGGCCACGCGGGAAAGAGATCAAGAGCGCCAGGACCGATACACAGGGCAGGTTCTCCGCCGGCGTTACGCCGGGCACCTATCTTCTTCGCGCCGCGGCTGAGGGCTTCAAACCGAAGCTCTCTACTCGCCAGATTTTTGATCGCCCTACGAGATTCAATTACAACTTCGCGCTAAACCGCGACACCCTGGTTCAGAAACGCGGTGACAGCGAAGATTACCGGTGGATCTCACGCGCCACGCCGCGCAACGCTATGCGCGTCTTCGAGGACGCCGAAGAAGAGATCGTCGATCAAGCGAACGACACAATGGTTCGGAACGGTCTTATGGCAAGACAGGCCTCATTCCACGGCATGATGCAATTCGTGGCTGCGACATCCAGCGGGCCAGCGGGATCGCCCGCGCCGGATTTCTTCGGAACCAATTTTGCTGTTTCAGGCTCGCTGGGCGGAAATTTCGAAATGGCCTTAATCGGCCAGCGCGGCGCCGGCGAGTTGTCGCCGCAGCGGTTCGCGGCGATCGCCACGACACGACCTGGCGCGAACCACCAGGTCACGGCGATGATCGGTTATGGCCAGGTCGGGCTTGCCGGAAAATACCATCGGTCCACATTGGAACAGCTTTCAGTTTCGGCGACAGATTCCTGGCAGGTTTTTCAACCGCTGCTGGTGATTTACGGCTTCGATTACTCGCGCTTCGTGGGCGATGTAAACAATCGTGACAGCGTGCTGCCGCGTTTGGCGGTTCAGTATTCGCCCTCGTCGCGTTTGCGAATGAATGCGTCGGTGACCCCGGGCAGCGACCAGCGGCTCAACTCCCCCGAAAGTTTCAATTCGGAAAATATTCAGGCGTCGTTAGAGGCGGCGCCTCCGGAGGTGGCCTACTCTGATTCCCCGATCCCCGACCGCAGCCAGCGCGTCGAGGTCGGCTTCGAACGGAGCTTCGGCGAGGGAAATACTTCGATTGAAACGTCGGGCTTTTACGATCTGATTTCAGGGCGTGGGATCGGCCTGATGGCGCTGCCGCTCGAAGCTTCACTTGAAATGCAGGCGACATTACAGCAAGTCGCGCATCAGGTGGCGGCGATGAACGGCGCGGCGCGCGGCGTTCGCGTCATGTTCAACCGCCGCATCAACGATCACGTGACGGCTTCGGCCGGATACAGCTTCGGGCGCGGAAGTCAATTCAACAACGCGCCGATCGATTCGATCACGCCCGCGCAACTGTTCAGAGACGGTTTCTTCCAGGTCGCCACGGCGAAACTTGATCTCGATTTCACCGCACAGACGGGCACACGGGTTTCAACCGTGATTCGACTGTTGCCCTCGGCGGTCGTCTTTGCGATCGACCCCTTTGCCGGACGGATGAGCGTTTACGATCCGAACATCAACATCTATGTCACACAGGAGCTTCCCAATTTCGGGCTGCCTGTGCGATGGGAAGCTCTGGTTGACGTTCGCAACCTGCTGGATCAGGTCAATGGCGCGCCCGGCGCCGGGGATAAGGGATTGCAACTCGTCAGCGCGCGCACGCGCCGGACGCTGCGTGGCGGGCTGATTTTCAGATGGTAAAAACCGGCTCGCGACCCCGCGTGAGCCGAAACGGATAGACGTTAGCCCCCAACGAAGTGAACTCACAAACAGGCACAACCAGAGTTACAACGCGCACGCTGGCGCTGGTCTTCATCGCCTTTTTGGCGGTGGCGGCCGGCGCGTTCAATCTCCGCGACCGGTTGAATCAGAAGCCTGTTTACACCGACGGCGTATTCTGGCGAGATGTCGAGGGGCTCGGCGTGGTCGCCGAGAAAGTCGAACCCGGCGGCCCGGCCTCGCTCGCCGGCGTCTATCGCGGCGATGTGCTGCTGGCGGTCCGCACAAACGGGAATGATTTCGATCCGATTGAGCGGGCCTCGGACGTCCAGATTTACCTCGATCAGGCCAAAGACCAACTCAGCTTCGGCAACCCGCTGACGCTCAGTTACTGGGTGGAACGACGCAACGAGAGCGGCGACGTGGCGATCCGCGAAGGGATCGCCGACCTGCAGAGCTTGCAAGTGCGCGATCCGCACACGATGCGCGTTTTGTACCTTAATCTGATCGGATTGATTTACCTGGGCATCGGCATTTACTTCCTGCTCAAACAGGGGCGCGCTCCTTACGTCACACAATTCTTTGTTATCTGCCTGCTCGCGTTCATCGCGCATTTCTTCAGCTCTACCCTGGAGATGCGGACGCAATTCGACAAAGGCGTCGATCTGGCCGACACGATCGCGTTCGCTTTTCTGGCGCCATTGTTCATTCATTTCGCCGCGATCTATCCGCTGCGCCAACGACTCATCGCCCGCAGCCGGGGGCTGAGCCGGGGGCTGGTGGGATGTCTATACGCGCCCGCGGCGATCTTGATCATTGGCGAAATCATGGTGCGCGTGGCCAAATTCCGCGCCCTGATTCCAATCTCCGCCCTTACCTTCAATATCTATCTCTCCGACGCCGAAATCGCGCTTTTCGCCGTCGCGCTCGTCGTGAGCGCCGCGCTCTTCATTCGCACTTTCAGGCAGACGCGTTCAGTCATCGTTCGCCATCAGTTGAAATGGGTGGTGTGGGGGATGAGCGTCGCGGCAATAGCATTCACTCTGCTCTATCTTCCGACTTCCCTCACATCGTCAGGGATTTCCCCGGAGCTGGCGGCCATCTCGATCGCGCCTCTCGTCCTGGTCCCGCTCACGATGGGTTACTCGATTGTGCGTTACCGCTTGAGCGACGTTGACATAGTCATGCGGCGGTCGTTCGCATACATCATCGCCACGCTCTCGGTAGCGGCGATCTTCGGGTCGGTAATGGCCGCCGTCTATGAATTCATCAGCCCGCCGAAAGACTCGCCGACCGGCGCGTTTCTGATCGCGGCGGTGACGATGTCGGCGCTGGCGATGATCTTCTCGCCGGTCAAAAACTGGGTGCAGGAACGCATTGACCGCGCCTTTTACGGCGAGAAATATGATTACCGCGTGAGGCTGCAGGATTTCGGGCGCGCGCTCGCTTCCACCATCGAACTCGAACTGCTGTTGGACAGCCTGATGCGCCGTCTGAAAGAGGTGCTCTCGGTCGAACGGCTGGCGATCTTCATCGAGGACGCAGATGAGCTCTCTGGATTCCGCGTGGCGCGGGCCGAAGGGGTTGACCGGAAGATCGCGCTGCCCGACAACATTCTCTCTATTCTGCGTGAGCACAGCGGGGCGACCGGCGTTGTTCGCATGGACAAGCTGGAGCAGGCGGACGATAAAGATGGATTTGAATTCGACGATCCGGCGCATGATCCAGTTGGCCGCCTGGTCAACTATTACGTGCCCTGCGCCGCGCGATCGCGCGTCGTCGCCGTTCTGGCGCTGGGACGCACAACCGACGGCGCGTTGCTCTCGTCGGAAGACACCGCGTTGCTGCGCGCCATTTCGGGCTATGTCGCGGTGGCGATTGAAAACGCGCTGCTGCTCGAAGAGCAGGCTCAGCGCGCCAAAGAGCTGTCCCGCCTGAAAGAGTTCAACGAGAACATCATCGAATCGATCAGCGTCGGCGTCATGGTGGTCAACCTGCGCGGGCGAATCACCAACTGGAACGGCGCGCTCGAACAGATTTACGGCCTTAAACGCGAACAGGTCATCGGCCATCGGATCACCGAGGTCTTCCAATCCGAGATGCTTCGCGCGCTGCGCGATCTGATGGAGCGCGGCGAATGGCAACAGGGCGACCCGGTCAACGTCTACAAGTTCCGCACGCGTTCCGCCGACAACCGCGACCTGACGTTGAACATCTCGCTCGCCGCGCTGCAGAGCAAGACCGCCGAGGTCGAAGGCTCGCTCATCGCCATCGAAGACGTGACCGAGCGCGTCAGCCTCGAAGAGCAGTTGCAGCAGTCCGACAAGCTGTCGTCAATCGGGCTGCTCGCCGCCGGCGTGGCGCACGAAGTCAACACGCCGCTGGCCGGCATCTCGTCCTACTCGCAGATGCTGATGCAGCAGATTCCCGACACCGACCCGCGCCATCAACTGCTCGAGAAGATTCACCGCCAGACCTCGCGCGCCTCGTCGATCGTCAACAACCTGCTCAATTTCTCGCGCGTCAGCGATGCGCTTTACGCGCCGGTCGATCTGAACCGTGTGATTGACGACACGATCCAACTGCTCGACGCGCAACTGCGAAACACTGAGATCGAGGTCGAGCGCCGCTACGCCGACGACCTCCCGCTCGCGCCCGGCGACGGGCCGAAGCTGCAACAGGTGCTGATGAACCTGATCCTCAACGCGCGTGACGCCATGCCGCACGGAGGCAGGCTCGAAATTTCGACCGAGGCGGATGACGATTCCGTCGTGATCAGCGTCCGCGACACCGGTCTCGGCATCGCGCCCGAGCACCTGGCGAAAATCTACGACCCGTTCTTCACCACAAAACAGATCGGCAAAGGAACAGGGCTGGGTCTCGCCGTCAGCTACGGCATCATCCGCGATCACGGCGGCCACATCAACGTCGAAAGCAAACTGGGTGAAGGAACGCGCTTCCAGATCACTCTTCCTCTGGCCGCCGCCCGCCAAATGTTCGCCATCGCGAGCGATTAATTGTAAGCTTGCGTCCTCGACAGAAGCTTTTCCCATCCCCTCGCTGAAAGTAAGGGTCAAAGCAATGAAAACTGTTCGACTCGTTATGTCGGTCGTGTCGCTCTGCGCAACGCTCTCTGTCCGCTCGTTCGCAGCGGAGATCAGCGCAGGCGTGGCTCGCGTTGAAATCACTCCGCCCGTGGGCCATCCGATGGGCGGGTACGCCGCGCGCCAAGGCCCGTCAACCGGCGTTCATGATCCGCTCTACGCCACCGTGCTCTTATTGAAATCCGGAGGCCTGACCGTCGCCATCGTCAGTTGTGATCTGCGATCGTTTCCTTCCGAACGGATCGTCAATACTGCGCGAGAACGAAAGCTCGCGGATCACGTTTTAATCGCAGTCACGCACAACCATTCAGGCCCGATGACATGGGAAGACCAGACCTGGCCGGGCCGCGAACGATCCTGGTTCGCCGAGACCGAACAGAAGATTCTGAACGCGATTGAAGAAGCGTCGAAGAAGATGTTTCCGGCCCGCATCGCCGCGGGCGCCGGCGAAATCTACCTCGGCCACAATCGCCGAAGAGTGAGCCCGGACGGCAAAGTCACAATGTTCTGGCGTAACGCCGAGAAACTTCCCACAAGCCCGATTGATCCGACGGTCGGCGTGATCCGCGTTGACGATCAATCAGGGAAGGCGCGCGCGATCATCGTCAATTACGCCTGCCATGCCGTCGTGCTTGGCCCCGACAACCGGATGATCTCGGCTGACTATCCTGGTCATCTTGCGCGCAGGATCGAGCGCGAGATGTCGGGCGCATTGTGCCTGTTCACGCAGGGCGGCGCGGGCGACATCAACCCTTATCTGGATAAACAACCCGTTGATCAAAATGGATTCGGCGAAGCGGAAAAAATGGGCGCCGCGCTGGCCAAGGAGGCGTTGAAAGTAGCGAGCAGATTGAAGCCGCCGCCCGATACGAACGCAACGCTCGGCGCAGTCGCGGAGGTCGTCGAATTCCGCGACCGCTGGGACGCGAAGAAAACCGTTCGGGCCGGCTTGACCACACTGCTCGTCAACAAAAATATCGCAATCGCCACGATTCCCGGCGAGCCTTTCGTGGATCTGCAGATCGCGTTGCGCGACAAATCCGAAATCGCGAATACGTTCCTGTTCGGCTACACCTACAGCGCGGGCGGCGAATGGGCCGGCTACATCCCGACGATCCGCGCCGCGGCTGAAGGCGGGTACGGCGCCGGTTACAACACGCGGATCGAAGTCGGCGCCGGTGAAGCGATGGTTGACCGGGCGATCGTCAACATCTACGCGCTGCTCGGCAAACTCAAAGACGCGCCGAGTCGTTGATATTTGTGCGACTGATATATTTATCCTGCGTTTATCTTGCATGCGCTACTTTTCGCTAATCTTTAAAAAGTCGCCGAAGTCCTGCCGGCGTCAGGAATGTAAAAATGCGGATTCTGTTGGTCGAAGATGAGCCGAGCGCGGCGCGGATGCTGGCGAAGGGGCTTCGTGAGCAGACCTATGCGGTCGATGTCGCGCCGGACGGCGCCTCCGCGGTATATCAGGCGAGCGTCAATGATTACGATCTGGTCATTCTCGACGTCATGTTGCCGCTCAAGGACGGCTTCGAGGTTTGCCGCGAATTGCGCGCGGAAGGATTGACCATTCCGATCCTGATGTTGACGGCGCGCGACGCGGTCCAGGATCGTATCGCGGGGCTTGACTCCGGCGCCGACGATTATCTGACCAAACCCTTCGATTTCCACGAACTGCTTGCTCGTCTGCGGGCTTTGCTGCGGCGCGGCCCCGCGTTGCGGTCGGAGACCGTAGAGCTCGCCGATCTCAGCATTGACACGCGAGCGCGCCAGGTCAGGCGTGGGGGACGCCAAATCGAGTTGACCGCGAAAGAGTACGCGCTTCTTGAATACCTGGCGCGACGAGCCGGCGAGGTCGTCAGCCGCGCCGAAAT
>Ga0126383_10001683_pt1 | contig 13873 bp, 12 predicted proteins | sample PanSoiMetPlot_35_FD_96882 | JGI IMG/M metagenome (GOLD analysis project Ga0126383, IMG submission 96882) | Tropical forest soil microbial communities from Panama - MetaG Plot_35 | ecosystem: Environmental > Terrestrial > Soil > Tropical forest > Bulk soil | place: Panama | collected 2016-02-17
ACACGAAAACGCACAAAGAAAAACCGGTCCCCTCCTTGCCCAATGGGATCGTCTCCGGCGTGCGCTGGCACAAAAATAACCGCGACCTGGGATTCAACCTCAGTTCCGCCCGCTCTACCTCCGATGTCTACTCTCTCGATACCGAGACCGGCAAAGTGGAGCGCTGGACCTTCAGTGAAACCGGCGGTCTCAACACCGCCGCCTTCTCCGAGCCGCAACTCATCCACTGGAAGAGTTTCGACGACAAGACCATCAGCGGATTTCTCTATCGTCCGCCCGCGAAGTTCTCCGGCAAACGGCCCGTCATCATCAACATTCACGGAGGACCCGAAGGCCAGTACCGCGCCGGCTTCCTCGCCCGCAACAACTATTACCTGAACGAGCTGGGCATCGCCCTGATCTTCCCCAACGTGCGCGGCTCCACCGGCTACGGAAAAAGCTTCCTCGCGGCCGACAACGGGTTCCTGCGCGAGGGTTCGTACAAGGACATCAATTCGCTGTTCGATTGGATCGCCACCCAGCCGGATCTGGACTCGTCGAAGATTCTGGTAACCGGGGGCAGCTACGGCGGCTTCATGACGCTCGCTGTGGCCACCAACTACAACGACCGCATCTGCTGCTCGGTGGATATCGTCGGCCCCTCCAACCTGGTGACCTTCCTCGAACACACTTCGGGATACCGCCAGGACCTCCGCCGCGTCGAATATGGCGACGAGCGCGATCCCAAAATGCGCGAGTTCCTCGAGCAGATCGCCCCCGCCAACAAAGCCAGGAACATCACCAAGCCATTATTCGTAATTGCCGGCAAGAACGACCCTCGCGTCCCCGCCAGCGAATCGCAACAAATGGTCGATGTCGTCCGCAAGAACGGCACCCCGGTCTGGTGGCTGCTGGCCAAAGATGAAGGGCACGGTTTCCACAAAAAGAAAAATCAGGATTTCCAGTTCTACGCCACGGTGATGTTCGTGAAGAAGTATCTGCTGGGCCACTGATCAAATCACACAGGGGCTGCCGCCTCAGCTGCCCCGCCCAACCTCGACGCGGCCCACGAGGAACGACCAACGACTATAATCTCGCCATGCTCGACGAAACCGTCTTCCGCAAACACTCCGACGCGGCCCTCGAATCCCTCAAGCAATCTCTGATCGCGGCCGAAGGCTCGGCCGACTTTGAAGTGGAAGATCAGGCGGGCGCCCTCCACATTTCCTTTGACGATGGCAGCAAGTTCATAATTTCTCCCAACGCTCCCGCGCGCCAAATCTGGATCTCCGCCCTGGCCACCAGCTTCAAACTCGACTGGGCCGACTCCGCGCAAAATTTTGTGCTGACAAAAAGCAATGAAGGCTTGAAACCCCTGGTGGCCCGCCTTATTAATCAACAGTTGGGAGAAGAAGCGATTACGCTGGGGTAAATCTCCGGCGTCCAACCGCGAGGAAATCGCCGCGCCGCTGCTCGGTACGCTTACTCGGAACTCGACGAAGTCAGCTTCTGGCGCAAATCCGCCGCAATCAGCTTCCCGTGAAACCGGCCGTTTTCGATAAAAATCTCACTTGTCCGCGAGCCCGCCACGATGACCCCGGCCACATAAATTCCCGGTGCATTGCTCTCGAGTGTTTCCGGATCGCACACCGGCCGGCACTGCTCGTTCGAAAGCTCGATGCCCAAGGCCCGGAGGAAGTCGTAATCCGGATGGTAGCCGATCAGCGCAAAAACAAAGTCGTTCTTCAGATGCACCGGCCCATCGGGCGTCTTCAGGTTCACGAAATCGGCTCCGATCTCGGTCACGGTGCTGCGGAAATAGGCGGTGATTTCATCGTTCTTGATACGGTTCTCGACGTCCGGCTTCACCCAGTACTTGATGTGATCGTTCATGTGGGCGCCGCGATGAACAATCGTCACCCGCGCTCCGTGGCGCCACAGGTCGAGCGCCGCTTCGGCCGCGGAATTCTTCCCTCCCACCACCACCACGTCGCTATCGAAGAACGGATGGGCCTCGCGGTAATAGTGAAACACCTTGGGCAGGTCCTCGCCGGGTACGCCCAACTGGTTGGCCAGATCGTAGTACCCGGTCGAAACGATCACTTTCCGTGTGCGGTAGTCATGAATCCTGCCTGAGCGATCGGTAGCCGTCACCCGGAAGTTGCCGTCCTCGCCGGTCACCGTCTTCACCCACTGGTACTGGCATACGTGCAGGTGGAAATGCTCGGCCACGCGGCGATAGTATTCGAGCGCCTCCAACCGCGTGGGCTTCTGGTGCGCGGTGTTGAACGGGATGTCGCCAATCTCCAGGAGTTCCGGGGTGGTGAAGAATGTCATGTTCGCCGGATAGTGATAGAGGGAATTCACCAGGCATCCCTTGTCAATCACCATAACTTTCAGGCCCAGCAACTGCGCTTCAATCGCGCAGGCCAGGCCAGTAGGGCCAGCGCCAATCACCAGCACATCCGAGCTACGGTCCGGACGTGAATGCGCCAGGGCACGAGGAAGAGTTTCGGGAATCAGTTCGATAGCCAAGAAACATGCCCCTGAATCTGCAAACTCCGACGCCACAACACGTTTCGCCGGACGTGGTGGAAACGCCGATTTTACCATGCGCCGCGCACGGCCCTTCCGCTGCCAGACTAGGCTAACGCACGCCATGGGTAAGGACTTCCTCGCCCCGAACGACCTCTGCCATCCCAATTTGGAACCTGGGCCGGTGATGGAGGGCGGGCGTCCCCGCCTGTCGCCTGCCTTAGCCACGAGGAGCGGCCTTAGCCACGAAGAGCGGCGGCTGCGACCGATAACGTGAGCCATTCTCCTGGTTGCTCCAACCTCCTGGTTGCTCCAACCTCCTGGTTACTCCGACCGCTGACGAAGCTTGTTCGTTTCCCGTTCCTTCCCTGTGCTTTGGGTTTCTGTGATGAATAATGTGCAGCTCGAGCAAAGGGAGAGGACGCCGGTCCCCTACGACATGCACGTCCGCTCGGTACCCGGTACCCGGACTCACAACTGCCCAGCGTTATAATCTCCAGTTACTTTCTTTAGGATCACTATGACTATTACCGTAGAATCTCCCGCCGGCACGCGCATTGAATCCGACAGCATGGGGAAAATCGAAGTCCCCGCCAATGTCTACTGGGGGGCCCAAACCCAGCGCTCGCTCCTGCACTTCAATATTGGACGCGACACCATGCCGCCGGAACTCATCCGCGCCTTTGGCATCCTGAAAAAGGCCTGCGCCCTCGTGAACCAGGACCTGGGCAAGCTTCCTGCCGACAAAGCCAGGCTCATCGTGCAGGCTGCCGACGAAGTCATTACCGGCAAGCTGAACGACCAGTTCCCCTTGCGCATCTGGCAGACCGGCAGCGGCACCCAGACCAACATGAACGTCAACGAGGTCATCTCCAACCGCGCCATCCAGATTGCAGGTGGAGAAATGGGATCGAAAAAGCCCGTCCATCCCAACGACGACGTCAACATGTCGCAGTCCTCGAACGACACCTTCCCCGCCGCCATGCACATCGCGGCCGCCGAACGGGTGAAGCGCGCGCTCATTCCCGCGATCAAGAACGTCCACGACGCGATTGACGTCAAGGCAAAAGAATTCAAAGACATCGTGAAGATTGGCCGCACTCACCTGCAAGACGCCGTGCCTATGACCGTCGGCCAGGAATTCAGCGGCTGGGCCAGCCTTCTCGAGCGTGACATCAAGCGCCTCGACTACGTCCTCGACGGGCTCTACGACCTCGCCATCGGGGGCACCGCCATCGGCACCGGGCTCAACGCACACCCGGAATTCGCCGAGCGCGCCGCCAGGAAAATCGCCGAACTCACCGGACTTCCCTTCCGCTCCCATCCCAACAAGTTCGCCGCCCTTTCTGCCCACGATGAGCTGGTCTTCGCGCAAGGCGCTCTCGAAACCCTCGCTGCTTCGCTGATGAAAATCTCCAACGACATCCGCTGGCTGGCCTCGGGCCCGCGCTCCGGCCTAGGCGAACTCACCATTCCCGAGAACGAGCCCGGGTCGTCGATCATGCCCGGTAAAGTCAATCCCACGCAGGCAGAGGCCATGACCATGGTCTGCGTGCAGGTGCACGGCGCTACTGCCGCCGTCGGATTTGCCGGATCGCAGGGCAACTTCGAGCTCAACGTCTACAAGCCCGTCATCATTTACAACTTCCTCCACTCGGTCACGCTGATCACCGATGCCTGCCATGGTTACGTCGAGTACATGATCAGGGGCATTGAAGTGAATCACGAGAAAGTGAAGCACCACGTCGAGCACTCATTGATGTTGGTAACGGCTCTCGCGCCCAAAATCGGATACGACAAAGCCGCCAAGATCGCCCAAACCGCTCACGTCGACCACTCCAGCCTGCGCGCCGCCGCCCTTAAGCTGGGTTACCTGACAAGGGAAGAATTCGACCAGTGGGTCCGCCCTGAGAAGATGACCAAGCCATAGTTCCCGAACCACAATCAGTCCCGGCGGGGGGAAAGACCCTACGACGCCGGCTCCGTTGCCGACTTTCCCACCGTCCTCATCTCGACCTTCCCCGAACGCGTCGTTGTAATCACCACGACGCTCGCCAGCACCAGCAACGTTCCCAGCAAAGTCCGCGGCCCCAAGGCCTCGCCGCCCAGAAAGTATCCAATAGCCACCGCCACCACGGGATTCACATACGCGTACGTCCCCACCTTGGTGGGCGATTCATGATGAAGCAGCCACACATAGGCGGTGAACGCGACGATCGACCCCGCCACAATCAGGTAAACCAAAGCAAGCCAAGCCCCCCGGGAGACATTCTGCAGGTGAAATCCGCGAAACTCCCCCAGCAGCCCTGAGGTCAAGGCCAGCAGAATTCCCCCCACGAACATCTGCGTTCCGGAACTCATGGGCTTCGACGATGGCAGCGGCAGCTTGCGGATCAGCGCCGCGGCAATCGACCAGTTAATCGCCGCCACGATCAGCGCCAGCGCTCCGGCGGAGTCCACCGCAACTTCTCCTAATCCCAGCGACCGGCTCACCAGCACGGCCACACCGCCAATTCCAATTAGCAGCGCCAGGCTCAGGCGCAACGTCAGCTCCTGTGTTTTCAGGAAGAGGATTTCCGACAACGCCATAAATACCGGAATCGTCGCCAACATGACCGCAGCGACTCCGGAAGGCACCCGCCGTTCCGCCCAGAACAGCAGGCCGTAGTCACCCACGAAAATCAGGAGCGCCAGCAACGATGCCGAAAGCCACTCTCGCCGCGACGGAGGCGGCGTGCCGCGCAACCGCATCCAGCCGTACAGCGCCAGCCCGGCAACCACGAAACGCATGGCCGCAAACAAAAACGGCGGCACCTCGCGCACGCCCACGCGAATCGCCAGGAATGTCGACCCCCAGACGAAATAGATAATGGCGAACGCCAACAGGGTCTTCCACGCCGCTGGACGAGCACCCATACAGACCGATTAGATCACTCGCCTGCTTCTTCAGATTTTCGTTTCGCCCATTAAATCTTTTTATGAACGCATTTACAGAATCGATAGGAGTGAAAAGGCCCCATTGAAGACAGCAGCCCTGGCCCGAAGAATGGGCCTCCTTCTCGGGCCGGCTTCTCCGCATCTGTTGGAGACGCAGCGCGGCCGCGTATCTTCTTGCCGACGCCCATAGCTGTGTTACGAAAGAACCTCCGCCGACTACAGCATGGCCTGAAAGCTCAACCCGCTCAAACCTGCGGCCTCCACGCCTTTGCTCGCTATCAGCACGTGGAACGATTCTCCCATTCCCGCCGGCGTCACCAGGTGCTTCAACTGCAGCGCCACCTTCGCGCGCTCCTGGGGCAGCCGCGCTTCCTCGAAGGCATCGGCAAACTGGTTCGCCTCGCCGATCCCCATCAGAAACTGCGACTGCGTCACCAGCCCTTCCACCTGCATGCCATTCTTTTCGGCCGCCGCCGCGAGCGCGGTGAAGTTCACATGCGCCGTGATGTCCTGCTCCCCCGGAGCTTCATAAGGATTCACTCCCGCCGCATGCCGCCGGTAGGTCATTAGCGTGCCCCGATGCCGTCCCGCCTCCTGCTCGGCCTTCGTATAGCCGTAATCAATCGCGATCAGAAAACCGCGCTCGATCGAGCCCGCAATTGCTGCCATCGATCGTTGCGCCAGCAGGGGAACCTCCAACCGCTCCCGCCCGTCAGGCGGAACCGAGAAGCGCTCGAGAAATTCCTGTTCCTCCCCGCTCGCCGCCACCCAAGTTTCCAGCAAACGTCCGCCTCCGGTGGAAACGCGCAACGCTCCCTCCGCGCTCATGATTTCCACCGGCAAAGCGTCGAAGAATTCGTTGGCAAAAACAATGACCGCCGAGGCGGCATCCGCCGCCGCGCACAACGACGCCTTGCCCGCTTCCATGTAAGAGCCCAGCGTCTGCCTCAGCCGTTCGCGCAATGCCGGAGAGCATTCCGCCAGGCGATAGTGCACGGCCTCGAAGAATGCGGGAAATTTCTTGCACGACCAGTCGAGCACATCCCGAGCGAAGAGTCCGCGACCGGGCCCCAGTTCCAGCAACTCGATCGTTTCCGGCCGGCCCAGCTCCCTCCACATCTCGTCGAACTGACGCGCCAGCAGCCGCCCGAACACCGCATGCACATCGCTCGCGGTATAGAAATCGCCGGCCTTCCCGAATTGCCCCGCATGGCGCGCATAGTAGCCATGCTCAGGATCGTAAAGACACAACTCCATGTAGCGCGAAAACGGGATGGCTCCCCTTTCGCCGATTTCCCTCACGATCGTTTCCCGCAGGGAGTTCACCGCCACAGTGTAGTGCCTGACGCAACTGGCCACCATGCGGCCAGCGCGGACAACATGAAGCGGCTCCGCTCTGATGGGCCCGAACAGCCGCGGAGTGGCCCAACAAGAAACCACGGCGCAAGCCCCTGGCTGAGCGTGAGAAATGACTCACCCCCAGTGGGACGGTAAAAAACCGCCTCACAGCCCCCTTACCCGCCTGTCTTTCACGTCCTGGGGCGTGCGCACAAACATCTCTATCAAATAATCGTGCAGGCTGTCATAAAGCTGGCCCTGGAAGGTCCACTCAAACTGGGGATGGTCGAGATCCCGCGGGTGCAAATCGAAATAGTACGTGTGCACCGGCACCGGGGGATTCTTGAAGTCAATCATGACCTCCACCCCATCGCCCTTGGCACGCGCTGAAAACGCCATCAGGGGATGTTCATACAGGCACAACTGCGCTTGCACCCGGTCGAGGCGGGAGTTCGTTCCGTCTGGCACTCCACGATTGTAAAGCACGGAGACTCGCAGTCACCGAGGCGGACACCAGGCCTGAGGCCTTTGCTGCAACTCGCCCCAGCCACTCGCCGCTGCGAGCGTCTATTTGAAAGGCTTTGGACTGCGTGGCCTGTGATTGGACTTGTGGATAAGAGTGAGGAGTGAACACGGTACGCGTCCCCGGCCTCGCCTCGCCGGGCATCTCTATTCGTAGCGCAGAGCTTCGATCGGATCCAGTCTCGCCGCTTTGATCGCCGGCAGCATGCCGCTGACAATTCCTACAACGCTCAGAATCACCGTGGAAGCGATAAGCGTCCCGGAATCAATAATGAGGCGAATGTCGCCTTCGCTGGCATCCTCAATGAAGGCGCTCCACAAGGTCAGCGATCCCACCGACCACGAGACCACGTACGCCAGCGCCACCCCGGCCAGCCCTCCGATAAAGGTGATGACTAGCGCCTCAGCCAGGAACTGAAACAGGATGTGCGACCGCCGCGCCCCCAGCGCTTTCTCCACTCCGATCTCGCGCGTGCGCTGCGTTACCGACACCAGCATGATGTTCATCAACCCCACGCCACCGATTCCCAGGGTCAGCATGCCGATGAACCCCAGCAGGATCTTGATCCCGATGGTGATCGCCTGCAGGTCGGCCAAGTCTTTCACCGCGTCAAAGATGAACACCGCGCGGTCATCCTTGGGATTGAAGTTGTGATGAAAGGCCAGCGAATCGCGCACCCCCTTGACCACCTTCGCGTGATCTCCTTCATAGTCGAGCACGATGCCATCCAGGTAGTAGGTATTCTTCAGGTCGCTCATCACGCTGAACGGTACATAGACCATGCCGTTCATGTTGTCGTCGCCGTCCTGGATCATGTGCTTCAGCACGCCGATCACCTTATAGGAGATGCCATCGATGCGCACCGATTCCCCGACCGCATTCTGCCCGGAGAACAACTTTTTCTTCACGTCGTGGCCGAGCACAGCCACGCGGGTGTGTGCAAAATCCTCCTGATCGCCGAAGAAACTGCCCTCCGCCACCTCAACGTTGCGGATGCGCTGGTAGACCGCATAGGTACCGCGCACATTGTAGTTTCCACTGCGCGCCCCGTAAGCGATCAGACTCTGCTTGTTTTCTTCCGGCGACATGCGGCTGATGGCCGGCACCTCGGCCCGCAGGTAGTCGAGGTCATTCACCGTCATCTTGATTTCGGTTCCCGCCTTGCTGCCCCCGGCCTGCAGCGAAGTGCGCCCATTGAAGATTGCCACCAGGTTCCCGCCAAAGGTGCGGAACGCCACCATCAGCCCGCGCTCGAAGCCCGTGCCGTAGGCCAGCAGTAAAACCACTGTGGCGATGCCCCAGGCCATTCCGAGCATAGTCAGTAGCGAGCGTCGCCGGTTATAACGCAGCGCGTTGTAGGCCTGTCGTCCGAGGTCACCAAACATGGCTCACTCCTGCCTCAAAGCCTCGACTGGCGGAAGCATGGCCGCCTTGCGCGCGGGATAAATTCCTGCCGCGATGCCCGCCACCGCCAGCGACAGAATCGCCGCCACCGCCGAGGCCGGCACGATCCGCGGCGTATCAAACCCCTCCGGCGACGGCAGCTGCGCCAGCAGCGTGACGAAGCCCACGGAAATTGCCAGCCCGATCCCCCCACTCAGCGCCGTCAGGAAAGCCCCCTCTACGAAAAACTGGGTCAGGATGTTGCGGTGCGTCGCCCCCAGCGCCTTTCTCAGCCCGATCTCCTTCGTCCGCTCCGTCACCGACACCAGCATGATGTTGATGATGCCGATCGCGCCCAGTCCGAGCGTGACCAGCCCCACCACGCCCAGGAACCAGTCCATGGCGTCGAAAATCTTTCCCACGCGCTTCGCGTTGTCGATCGTGTCCCAATCCTCGAACGCGTCTTCCAGCTTGGGATTGAAACCGTGCTGCCGGGCGATGATCTCGTGCACTTCCTGCTTGGCTTCGAGGTGCCGCTCCTTGGTGAGCGGCCGGTAGTTGATAAAAGAAACAGCGTTTTCCGCGTTCTCGGTCTTCAGCGGAAACAACATGCGCATGGTTTCAATCGGGATAAACACGCGGGCGTTGGTGCCGTTGTTGGCGTCCTTGCCGATCTTCTGGACCACGCCGATGACATCGAAGCGAATTCCATTCAGCAAAATGGTCGATCCCACCGCCGGACGCCCGGGAAACATCTTGGTGAGCAGCTCCCAGCCCACAACCGCCACCCGCCGATGTTCGTTATTGTCCTCATCGTTGAACCAGCGCCCCGGACTCACGGGCACGTTGCGAATCTGGTTATAGGAGGGCGCCACGCCGAAGACCTGGCCGTTGGTGCTGCTGTAGTCGCTGACCGCGCGGATGTCCTCGCGATTCAGCACCGGCGACAACGCGCGCAGAAAATGTGCCTGATCGCGAATCGCCACGTAATCGTCGTAAGTGAAGTAGTACTTCTGCCCCGACTGCAGGCTGCCCTCAATTGCCGGGATTCGCCCGGGAAACGTGAACATGATGTCCTGGCCCAGCTCGGCGAGGTTCTTCTGCTGCCCGCTGCGGAAGCCTTCGCCTAAACCCACCAGCAGCAACAGCGAACCCACGCCCCAGGCAATGCCGAACATGGTGAGAAACGACCGCAGCTTGTGCGCCCACAAGGTGGCCAGCGACTGGCGGACGATGTCAATAAGCACTCGCATGACGATTTCCCGGGGAGGTGATCCAAGGCCTCGGATCTGGCAGACGGAAGGTCTCGGGTTCCATCCACCATCCTGCTTGATTGTACGGAGTTTCGTCCCGGTAAGTTCCCTGAAATTAGATCCATAACGGCGGCAAATAGTTAGCCCGCCCGGCCCTGATATGCCTGGAACCGGGACTCCCCCGGTGAGAGACCTCGCGCGTCCTTGCTATCCGCCACTTGCCCGATTCAGTCTAATCGGTCGTTCCTCGCGCATTGGCGAGCGTTTTGACTTCAATTGGAGGAGCCATCATGGCGAAACGATACATTTGCAGTGTGTTGTTTTGTGTAGCCCTAACCTCAGTCCTGCCCGCTCTGGCTCAGTCGGCGCTGATGAATTTGCCGCGTCCCAGCCAGCACGCACTGCTCACCCAGCGCATTGGCATCACCGACATAACGGTCAACTACTCCCGCCCCCTGGTCAACGGACGAAAAATCTGGGGCAATCTTGTTCCCTACGGACAGGTCTGGCGCGCCGGGGCCAATGAAAACACCACTGTCCGCTTCCCCGATGCAGTCACCATCGAAGGCCAGGCCCTGCCCGCTGGAACTTACGGCCTGCACATGATCCCCAACGAAAATGGATGGACCGTCATCTTTTCCAAGGTCTACACCGCCTGGGGCAGCTTCACTTACAAACAGGAGGAAGATGCGCTGCGCGTCAACGTCAAGCCCGAAGCCACCGACATGCACGAAGCCCTGACCTACGACTTCGACAACATCAAACCCGACAGCGCTGTCCTCACGCTGCGCTGGGAGAAGGTCGCTGTTCCCGTGCGCATCGGCGTCAACACCCACGAGATCGTCGCCGACAATCTGCGCAGCCAGCTGCGCGGGCTGCAGCAATACACCTGGGACGGATGGAACGACTCTGCCAACTACCTGCTGACGGAAAAGTATGACTACGACGATGCCCTCAAGTATTCCGACAAATCCCTCGAGATCGAACAGCGCTACGAGAATCTGCTGGCGAAATCACAAGCTCTCGACGGGCTGGGCAAGAAAGACGAGGCCGACAAGACCAGAAAGCTGGCGCTGGCAAAGGCCAATGCCGTGCAGATGCACCTCTACGCCCGCGGTCTGCAGGGCGAAGGCAAGCAGGCCGAAGCCTTCGAAATTTTCAGGGAGAATGCGAAACGGAACCCCGACAGCTGGATCGTACACGTCGGCCTCAGCCGCATGTACTCCGCGCAAGGTAACTTCCCAGATGCCAGCAAAGAGCTGAAACTGGCGATGGCGGCCGCGCCCGATGGCCAGAAGCCCCAACTGGAGGGCCTCGCCAAACGCCTGGACGCCAAAGAAGACATCAACAAGTAAGCTTCGCCACAACTCACGAGGGGGCGGGCGCCTCGCCCGCCCGGCCCGCGCCAGCGGCGTTCCGCGTCTGGCAGGGACGCCCCGTCACTTTCCCTCAGGATATTCAAACACTCCCCGCCCCGCCTTCCGTCCCAACCGCCCCGCCTTCACGTACTGCACCAGAAGCGGCGCCGGACGATACTTCTCCCCCAGACTCTTATGCAGATACTCGAGAATGTGCAGCCGCGTATCCAGTCCCACCAGGTCCACCAGCTCAAACGGCCCCATGGGGTGGTTCAAACCCAGCTTCAACGCCTTATCAATATCCGCCGGCGAGGCAATTCCCTCCTGCAGCATGTAGAACGCTTCGTTCCCGATCATGGCGTTGATGCGGCTGGTGATGAACCCCGGCGCCTCTTTGATCACCACTACTTCCTTCCCCATGCGGCGTCCGACTTCGGCGGCCGCGGCCACAGTATCGTCATCGGTCTCTAGAGCCCGCACCACCTCGAGCAGCTTCATCTTGTGCACGGGATTGAAAAAGTGCATGCCGATACATTTCGTCGCCCGATACGTCACGCCGGCGATCTCGGTAACGCTCAGCGACGATGTGTTCGAGGCCAGAATCGTGCCCGGACGGCAGATCTTGTCTAGCAGGGTGAAGATCTCAATCTTCGACTCCATCTCCTCGGGCACCGCTTCGATCACCAGATCGGCCTGGCGCGCCGCTTCTTCCACGCTGCCCGCATACTCCAGCCGTTTGAAGGCCGCGTCAGCGTCGCCAGCCGACACTTTCCCCAGTTCGACCGCCTTGTCGAGATTGCTGCGGATTTCGCTCTCCGCCTTGCGCAAGGCGTTGGGCAGCAGGTCTTCGAGGACCGCCCGGTAGCCGCCCAGCGCGGCCACGTGCGCAATCCCCCGACCCATGATGCCCGCGCCGATGACGGCTATGGTCTTGACCTCGGCCACCGCTACGCCCCTTTCTCGACTTGTGCCAGGACGCTAGAGAAATTGTTAGCCGCGGCCCGCAAACTCTCGGCCAGGCGCTTGCGCTCCTCCGCCTCCAGCCCCGGAACAGAGGCACTGATGCGTCGCAGTGTGGTGTTCACATCGTCAATGTAATTAATCAGGCGGATAAGCTCTCCGGTAGCGGACATAAGTGCTCCTATGCCTGCCGCGGAGTGCTCAGTCGAGCCGGAATGGGCAGGCGAACCGTCCATTCTCAATGCAGGGAGGGAATTAGTAAAGCAGCGGTCACCGTTAGCCATCAGCACTCAGCCAGTCTGGTTTTCGTTATGACGGCGTCGTTGTCCCGAGCGCAGGGACGGATCCAGTGCTCACCACCGCCTCTTCATCTCGGACCGCTGGTACCTGAAATGCTGAATGCTGATAGCCGAGTGTTGACAACTGATGCTGACCCCTACCGCGAGAAATACCCGGTCTTCGCATGCACCGTCAGCCCCGGAGCCCGGGGCCGGATCACGATCTTGCGGAACGTATCGTCCTTTAGCGGATTCGTCGGGTAATACGCCAGCTCATACGACGACCGCAGCTCCTCGGCAATCTGCCGGAAGTAGGTGTGGGGATCGGTGGTCTCGGCATCAATCTGCGTGCCCCCGGTCTCTTTCGCAATGCGCTCCATCACGCGAATACCGTACTTGTTGCGCGCGGTCAGCCTGTCATGATGTTTCTCCGTGTAGCGGATGGTGTAGACCAGCACGTTGGCCGCCTGCGCGGCTTCGATGGTGGTCATCATGTCGTGCGAACTGGAATTGTCTTCCCCGTCGCTGAACACCAGCAGCGCCCGGCGCCCGCTCTGATCCGCCAGCTTCTCGGCAACCGGATAATAGATCGCATCGTAAAAGGCCGTGCCTAGGTCGCGCGACTCCTTCGGTCCCAGCTCCGGAAAGTGCCGTTCCCGATGATCGAATTGATCGAGTCCTTCGAGCAGATCCGCGGGAGACTGTGAGAAGTCGCTCACCAGGCGCAGCTGGTTCCCAAAGCAGACCATGAACGCGCGGTCCTTCGGCCCCAATACCTCCTTTAGAAAAACTTCCAGATCGTGCTGGTGCTGCCTGGAGAAGCGCTCCTGGCTGCCGCTGGCGTCGACAATCAATCCCAGCGTGAGAGGCACATCGGCGCTGCGCGCGAAAAAAGATATCTTCTGCGGCACCGCATCTTCGAAGACTTCGAAATCGTCGCGGGTGAGGTTGTCGACCAGCGCGCCGCGTCCGTCGCGGGCGGAAAAAGCGACGTTCACCAGCTTCACATCGACGCGAATCGGCTCCTGCGTCGCGCACAGCACCGCAAGCAGCGCGGACCCGGCGAGAATGACGCTGCGCATGTTCTTCCCCAGTAACCTCTACGCTGCTGCGGCTTTCCAAGTTCCCCAGTTTTATGAACACTTTAGCCCAGATGCTGCTTATTTTTGGATGTGAAATATACAAGATTTTCATTTGTCATTCCGCGCCCGATTGAATCTAATGAAACGCATGGCGGACAAAGCATTGAAGCAATATCTCTTTGCCAGCGACTTCGATCAGACATTGACCTTCAACGATTCCGGGTATGTGCTGAGCGAACTGGTCGGC
>Ga0126383_10001684_pt1 | contig 13872 bp, 14 predicted proteins | sample PanSoiMetPlot_35_FD_96882 | JGI IMG/M metagenome (GOLD analysis project Ga0126383, IMG submission 96882) | Tropical forest soil microbial communities from Panama - MetaG Plot_35 | ecosystem: Environmental > Terrestrial > Soil > Tropical forest > Bulk soil | place: Panama | collected 2016-02-17
TAATTCCCTGAAAATCAGGGCTACGCCTACCACATGATGCCGTCAGTCCGGAAGAGCCTGCTGAGCCAGGATTTTTTCTCTAACCACTGGAATTGCCGCTTGTTTCCCGCGTCTTATCTTCATGCATGTGAACCCATCAGTGTATTAGCGAGACGTCTATGAAACAGACTCCTTGGCAAATTTATACGTTCGGTTCCTTCTCGTTGGATGAGCGAGAACGAAAATTGACCTGCGAAGGCGCACAGGTACCGCTGACGCCGAAAGCCTTCGACACTCTTTTGTTGTTGGCGCAACACGCCGGTCACATTTTGGGGAAGCAGGAGATGATGGAGCGGATTTGGCCCGGAACTTTTGTTGAAGAGGCGACGTTGGCGCAGAATATTTTTACGTTGCGGCGCGCGCTCGGCGAAGACGCTAACAACATCCGGTATATCGAAACGATTCCTCGTGTAGGATACCGCTTTCTGTGTCGAGTCGAAATCTCCGATAAGGGCGCCCCTCTTCCACTCCTCGCCGGCGCCTCTATGGCGCCCACGATTGCGGTGCTGCCGTTCAACGCGCTGATCCGCTGTGAAGAGGAAGAGTGCATCGGCCTGGGGTTGGCCGATGCGCTGGTTAACAAACTCAGCAACCTTTCACGACTTGTCGTGCGGCCTACCAGCAGCACGAGAAAATACGCCGCGGCGCCGTGCGACCCGGTGCAGATCGGCAAAGAGCTATCGGTTGATTGCGTGCTGATCGGCAGCTTCCAGAGGGCGGGGGGACGCATACGCGCGACCGTGCAGTTGATCAGTGTGGAAAATGAGGCGGTTGTCTGGTCGGATAAGATTGACGACGTCTTTACAGACGTCTTCTCCATTCAGGACACGATCTCTGAAAAAGTCACTCGCGCTTTTTTGCTCACGATGACTACGCTATTTCGCCAGGCGATATGAAGTTGATCGTGTGGATGCGGAAACCTGTTTGACCACAAAAACACAAAGAAGAACACAAAGCCACAATTATTCTTTGGGTTTAAGCCTCTACTCTCTATCTGCTTTGTGACCTTTGTGTTCTTCTTTGTGTTTTTGTGGTCAAACAGATTCCCTCTTCCGCTCAATCAATAGTCGCGCCGGACACCTCTACGGCGGCGCATCACTCAGACCGCAAAGCTTCGATCGGATCGAGGCGGGCGGCCTTCCACGCCGGCCACAAACCGAATATCAAGCCGATACTGACGCTCGAAAACAATCCTGCGATCGGCGCCCAGGCGGGAACAAAAGAGGGCAGAAAAGCCTTGATCGCCAGAGTCGTCAACCAGCCGATCAGCAGCCCGATCAAGCCGCCCAGTCCGGTGAGCGTCATCGCCTCGATCAAAAATTGCCACATAATGTCGCGGCGGCGCGCGCCGATGGCTTTGCGAACGCCTATCTCCCTGGTTCGCTCGGTCACGCTCACCAGCATGATGTTCATCACGCCGATGCCGCCGACCATCAGGCCGACCGATGAGATGGCGATCATCGCGATGGCGACGCCGAAAATAATCGAGCGGAAGTTCTTGATAGCCGAGTCGGCGGTCGAGAGACCGAAATTATTAGGCTCGCCGAAGGGCACATTGCGGCGGATGCGCAAAAGTTCCGTGATCTGATCCAGAGCCTGGTTGAGCATTCCCTGTTTGGCGACCGCCAGGATGGTTACGTCACGGGCGTTCGGTTTCAGTTTGAGCGCCACGCTGAAAGGCATGAAGATGACGTTGTTTTGATCGTTTGTTCCTTCGCCGCCGCCGAAGAGTTGCTCGCGTTTCTCCATGACTCCGACGACCCGGAATTCGCGCCCGCCAATAGTGATCGACTTATCGAGCGGCGATCCGAAACGAAAGAATTGCTCGGCGACCGACTCCCCGATGACGCAGACCTCGTCGCGGCTGTCATTCTCCTGTTTGGTGAAGAAGCGGCCATAGGCAATAACCCAGATCCCTGTTTTTTCGTAATCGGGCACGGCGCCTTGCAGGTTGACGGCTGCCGATTCCTTGCCGCCGCCTTTGACTGAGATCTTTCTGCCGAAGTAATCGTTGGTAATGTTGAGAAGCGGCGCTGAAACCTGAACTGACGGGAGCTGGCCCAGCGCAACCGCGTCGTCGTGGGTCAGGCTCTTGCGCATCCGCTCCTCACGCGTAAGCCCAAACTGCCTGCCGGCGCGCGCCGGATCGTACTTCAGAACGAAGATCGAATTGGCGCCGAACGATTCGATCTCTTTGGCGACGGCGTAATCTATCCCGCTGATGAACGACGCAATAACCATCACGACCCAGACGCCGATGACGACGCCGGTAACGGTTAAAAACGAGCGCAGCTTGTTGGCTCTGAGCGTCGAGAGCGCCATCTTCAGGCTTTCGTAGATGTCGTTGCTGATCAGTTTCATGCCTTTTTAACTACTTTCACTCGGCTCTGAGCGCCGCGATCGGATCCATCATCGCCGCTTTACGCGCCGGCAAAATGCCTGAAAGCGCTCCGACGGCGCCCGAGACGGTGACGGCCAGAAAGACGGCCCAAAACGAAAGATAGGTGGGGAAAAAGACCTTCGAAATAACCTGGCCGGCAATCCAGGCCAGCAAAACGCCGATGACGCCGCCGATCGCCGACAAGGCGCAGGATTCGGTCAAAAACTGCTTGATAATGTCAGAGCGCCGCGCGCCCAGACTTTTGCGAATGCCGATCTCGCGTGTGCGCTCGGTCACGCTCACCAGCATAATGTTCATAATGACGATCCCGGCGACGATCAGGCCGACGCCGGGAACGGCGATCGCGATGAGATAGGCCGGGCCCAGAATGCGGTCGCGCATCCCCGTGATTGCGTCGGGAGTGCTGATGCCGAAATTGTCTTTTTCGCCGGACTTCAATCCGCGCCGGACGCGCAGCAACGCCTGCGCTTCCTCGACGGCGTCTGTAAAGAGATTATCGTCCTTCGCCGCGCCGACCATATAAAAGCTGCGCTCGCGCACCGGAGGGCCGAATTTTTTGACGTAGGTTTTCAGCGGGATTGTCGCGAACTTGTCCTGTGAGAAGCCGAAGATCGTCCCCTTCGGCGCGGCGACGCCGACGACGCGGTAAGGCAGGCCGTTGATTGCGATCTCCTGACCGACCGGGCCCGTGTTCGGGAAGAGCTGATTGGCCGTGTCGGCGCCGATAAAGGCCACAGGCGCCGCAGAATTATTTTCCGCCTCGGTGAAGTAACGTCCGTCAGCGACCTCTAGGTTTTCAATGTCCGCGCAATTAGGCGTCGCGCCGTCAACAAAGACACTCTCGACCGTTTCGTTACCGCGCTTGAGGAGCGATGACGTGGGTAGCGCCTTCGCGCCGAGCTTATCAAGGAGCGCCGCTCGCTCGCGCAGGTAGTCGTAATCATCGAACGTCAACTCCTTGTTGCGCCGTTGCGCCTCGGCGATCGTATCGGTGTTGCGCCAGTCGCTGAAACTGAAGCGGCGAACGCTGAACGATTTCGCGCCGATCCCCGCGATCCTCTCGTCTATGTAACGATTAAAGCCTTGAATCAGTGAAGCGATGATCACGACCGCCGTGACGCCAATGATCATGCCGAGCAGCGTTAACGCCGACCGCAGTTTGTGCGCCCAGATCGCGTCGAAGGCGAGTTTTAGGGTTTCAGTAAAGTCCATCCGTTGGAAACGCTCACCCCCTCGGCCAAAAATCTCTGTCCAATACGAAAAGACGTGGATAGATAGAAAAGATTCCAGTCCCTGAAAAAATTCGGCTCACTGGCTGATTTGCGATGTTTCCGGGCGCCCGACCTGATCCGCGCTCGGGCCAGGTCGGGCTTGATCCGGATTGCCGCGGCAAAATCCTGGGCGCGCTGAGCTACACAGTAAGCAGATCGACCGGGCAGCAACCGAGCGTCATCAACTGCTCGGTCCCAATAGGAGGACAGGGAGGAAAGCCCGTCGGACAACATCCCAATGTAAGGATGTGTAGAGTATCGAATGCGTTGGCGCCGCCGACAGCCCCCATTTCTGGACCGGTCAATTCCGTCAGACCCGCCGGGTGCGCCGGTAAGCTCGCGCGCTCGGCGCCGCTGAGGTAGAGATGATACTCCTCATCCTTCCAGGCGCGAATGATATTTTGTGGCGTCATAAATTTCTCCTTCGTAGGATTTACTGAGGGTTAGCCCTCAATAGTCCGTAAATAAAGTTCTCTCCTATTTTTCTGTCCTACATTTTTCTGTTAAAGATCAATCCAACAGAAAAATGTAGGACAGAAAAATGTCAAATACTTTTGTTTACGGAACACTCAATATGTTTGTCTTAAACGATCTATATTCCGAATGGCGCCGGAATATAGATCGGAGAGGCGCTATACCAGAGGTAATTGTGGGCAACAACCGAAGCTTCCAACCCACTGTGAGCCACAAATGGTCTCGAAGGTGCAGCATCCGACGGTCAGGAAATAATTCGTCGGGTATGGATACTCATTACCTCCGATCACCGCTCCCATGTCAGCATCGGACAATTCATAGAGTCCCGCCGGATTTTCCGGCGCCACCCCGCGTTCCTCATTATTGAGGGACCGCCGGTATTCTTCGTCTTTCCAACTGCGAACGATCTCAAACGACTTCATAATTTTCTCCTTTGTTTCGTTTTGCGATGGACCGCAGACACGGCCCCCACCGCATTGAATGGCGCCGCTGTGAGAGGTTACAATTGGAACGGTTGCTCCCGCTGGATATTCGCGTAGCTGGTGGAAGTAGCCATTCCGTTGGGCGGGTCACAGCGCCCGCCCAATTCTTCAGGTTATTTATCTAAGTAGCTCGTAGAGCGCTATTGCGCCACCTACTATCACCAACCAAAAGATAATACGCCATAGTACGCCGCCCGTTTTGTTACGGCTTCTTATTGTTCCTGATTCAGCGGGTTCCGCTCCGGTTTCAGGAAAAATCTTTTCGAGCTCTTTCTCCAGATCCGATCTCATTTTTGTCCGGTTATTCTTCATATGTTTGGCCCCCAATCAGACTGAGGTTTCCAAAGGGGATTCGTTCCCATTTGGTCGCGGTGGTGGTCGGAAGCCATCATCACGAAAACGGCGGAGGACACGATGAGCGGCGCCGTCGTTCACCTCTTATTACCACGGTTCTAACTCGCCTGGTTCAGCTAGTTATCGCCCTGTAGATCGTAATAGCCGCCACTGTTATTACAAAGGACACAGAGGCGCCGACGGCGGCGGAACCGATAGCCGCGACACTAACGCCGCAAGGAATTGAAGTGCCGCCATCAACCCCTATCAATTCCTCATCGGTCAGTTCAATCAGTCCTACCGGGTTATCTGGAGTGGACGCCAATTCTTCGCGGCTCAGGCTCAGCCGATAATCTTCATCTTTCCAACTGCGAACGATCTCATTAGTTATCATGATTTATTCTCCTTTTGGTTGTGGGTTATACACGCAGCCGTATTTTGACTTGCATTTGCGTGAAGTGTGGTCTCAGGGTCATTGGTTATTCGTGGCGTGTAGCCGTATAGATGGCTGCCGTAATTGCGCTTACAGCCGCCGATACGTAAAAAGTTACTTTCGCGGCGCTAATGAGACATGGAGCTGTTGTCCCGCCGTCAACGCCGAGCAACTCTTCATCAGTCAACTCCATCAGCCCACCCGGGTTATCCGGCAAGTAATTTCGTTCTTCACTGCTGAGGCTCAGCAGATAAGCTTCGTCTTTCCAACCGCGGATGATCTCTTCGTTTGTCATGATCTTTTCTCCTTTTGTTTTGTGGTTTTGATAAGCCTCGCCCCGCAGCGGCGCTTGGCTACTCCAAAGCGCCGACTTGTGGGTTGAGGATGATGCTGTGGGACGTTACAACGTGAGAGCCGGGTGGGACACAGCGCCCACTCAATCTCAATCTGTTAGCTCAATCGAGCCAGCCGGGTTATCCGGCAAGAATGTTCGCTTTCGATCGCTGAGATTCTCTTGTTTTATTCAGTCGGCTCTGATTACCCGCAGCAGTTCGGGCAAATTCGGCGGCTTCCCATACATCAGTGAAGCCAGTCGAAACATCCTGGCGGCGAAGCGAATCGCCAGATAGATGCCTGCGATCAGCGCGGCGATGGAAAGCAAGACATCTACAGGTCCGGCCTTGGCCCAGCTCAGCCGGAGCAACATTGCTGTCGCCGCCGAGAGTGGGAAATACGAAAGCGCTTTGGCGATCCAGGAATCAAGCCCGGGCGAGAGCGCAAGGATGACGGCGGGGGCGGCCATCACCAACATCCAAAGCCCTGCAAGCTGACCGACCTCCTGCTCACCGCTGAAGAAAATCCCCGTCGCCGTCATCAGACTGGCAAAGAGCAGATACCCGAGGATGACGTATAGGGGCGAGAGAAGCAGCGTCTTCCAACCGCCGGCCCCTAAAAAAGGCAGAAGCGGATAACCGAGGAGCGCGGCATAAACGCTCGTTTGCAAGAGACCTACCAGTCCCAAACCGAATATCTTCCCGGCCAGTAACTCTTCGTGGGTGACTGAAGAAAGCAAGACCTCGATCACACGATTTTGCTTCTCCAGCGTCAGGCTTTGAAGCAAATAGGTGGAAGACATAAAGACGCTCATCAGCAGCATCGCAAAGAAAAAGATCGGCCCGACCATCGAGAAGAATTTATGCGTGACGCTCGCCATCGGTTTGATCCGGCCCTGGGGCGATACCTCTTTACTCTGAAACTTCGGCTTCTCCAAAAGACGGTCGCGCGCCATGCCGGTGACTCGACCATCGAGCAGGCTTGCCCTGATAGAGTCATAGAGTTGTTCTTTAATTGCCGGAAGTTGACCGGAAGGAAGCTTGCTCTCCCGCTCGAAGGTAGTGATGTTTCCCGAAGCCAGATAATCCGCTTCGATCAAATAACAGGCTGTGACTTCTTCTCTGAGCAGAGCGGCCAACGCCTGATCGAGATCGGCATAAGGCTTGAACCTTGCCTTACTCTGAACCACTGAGAGGAAAGAGCTTTTTTCGGCCGGTTGATCCGCTTTTGCGAATGCGGACAACTCGTCTGGCTTGAGAACTATCGCCTCATCCACCAATGCGATCGTCGGCGAGTGAGGGGGTTTCAGCTGGCGGACGGACACGAGCGCTCCCACCGCCCCGCTTCCCCCGACAAATAACGGCATGCCGAAGGCCACTATGAGGAAGGTCTTGCGCGTCACGGCGCAGGTGAATTCATAGCGAGCCACGGTCAGGATCTTTCTCAGCGAGGTCATAGGTTCCCCTCCACAATATTTACGTAGATCTCTTCCAGCTTCACCGGCGCCTGCTCGAAGAACTTGACGCCGGAACCGCGATGGATCAACCAGGAGAGCAGGTCTTCGGGATGAGCCTCCTGCCGCAAATACACCTTACGGCCCTGCTCGTGAGGCAGTGTCTTGAGAACGAAGTGACAGTTTTCCAACGCGGCGTCTGTATGCACGAGCACCGCGTTGTCGGAGTAATCGCGTCGAATCCGGTCGAGTTCCCCATACAGCACGGCCTTCCCACGATGGATCATCAGAACGCGCTGGCAGAGGCTTTCCACCACGTTCATCTGATGGCTGGAAAACAGAACTGCTTTCCCTTCGGCCGCCAATTCGCGTATGACCGACACCAGAAGACGGGCGTTGACGGGGTCCAACCCGGAAAGCGGTTCGTCGAGAATGACGATCTCCGGATCGGCGATTAACGCAGAGATCAGTTGAACCTTTTGCTGGTTGCCTTTGGAGAGTTCTTGAATCTGGCGGTCCCTCACTTCCCACAAATCCAGCTTCTTCAGCCACGCTTCAGCGTTACTTCGAGCTTCGGCGCGCGAAAGCCCTTTCAATTGCGCGAAGTACTCCAACACGAACCGCGCTTTCTGTTTCGTATAGACGCCGCGCTCTTCGGGCAAATAACCGATCCGAGCTTTGTCTTGCGGAGCGAGCGGCTTCCCCAGGACGCGAATGCCGCCTTCGTCCGGGTTGAAGATATTCATGATCATTCGGATGAGCGTGGTCTTGCCTGCGCCGTTCGGCCCGACCAGCCCGAAAACTTCCCCTCTCCCGACGGTAAACGAGACGTTGTTGACGGCTGTTACCGAACCAAAAGATTTGGAAACGCCAGCCACGGCGACGGCGTCTTCTCGCGCGACCGGATCGAGCGCGCTCGCCGCGGCAGTCTGCGCCGGATCGATCTCGCCCGAATAGGCAAGTCTTCGAGTGATCATTTGTTCCTCCTTGGGGGTTGTAGAGTCAATATCGAGGGGACGAAACCCGGATCGGCCAATCGCAGCAATCCGTATCCGACGCCCGCCAGCCCCAGCATCAGACCCGGTGTCTCCACCCCTTTCGGCGTTGAGCAAAGCCAACCGTGGAGCCGCGCCACATTCAGCAACCATCCGGCCCGCTCCATCGCGGTCGCCTTCCATTGTTCATAGCCCGGCAGGCGACTCGCCTCGATCAACAGCTCCAAATTCCCCACATCGCCATGGCAGAGGCAATGCGCGCCGCCGAAGCCTTTATGTATTGTTGTCTTCAGCGCGATGTCAATCTCGAGGCCGATTTCGGGGTCGTTGAGCAGCGGCGCCGCGTACAGTCTGCTCAAACCGATCCCCGGCGCTCCGTGGCACCAGGCGGTCATGTTTTGCAGTTCATCCAACAGTCCGTCGGGCGGCGACTCGGAGAGCTTGCGCAGATCGCGCCAGTTCTGTTGGTCAGGAATGAATTGCGTACGTTCGTAGGCGATGGCCTTGGCCGCTGCTTCTAAGAAACGTTCCTCGCCTGTCAACGCGCCTGCGCGCAACAGCGCGTAGGCGACGCCGGAAACGCCGTGCGAGAAGCCGGTGAGCGGCGCGTGTGATTGCGACGGCATCGTATTCCAGGCGATCCCTTGTGGCGCCGTTTGCGCGTTGGTCAGCAAGTGTTCGGCGCAGGCGCCGACGCTCCGCCTGGCCACGGACGAACCGGTGACTTCGTGGAAGCCGCTCAGCGCGCACAGGTAGCCCGCCGCGCCGCCGAGGATGTCGAAGGTCTGATCTTTGGCGATACTGTCTTGCGACAGTCCGATCATCTCTTCCGCCTGCTCGTGCAACACCGGCTCGCGCCAGATTTGCCCGAGGTGCGTGAGCGCGTAGATCAACCCGCTGTCGCCGGAGAAGGCGCCTACCGCCAAAGGGGCATTGGCGAACATTGCGCGGGCTTCTTTGAATTGCCGGATAGCCGTATTGATCGCCAAGCGCGCCGTTTGAGTGTGGCGATCATCGCCGGTCAAACGCCCAAGGTATGCCAGGAACAGTCCGATGCCGGTCACGCCTCCGTAAAGGTCGACTGCCACCGGTGTAATTGACCAGGTCTTCTCTTTAACCATAGTCAGCCCGGTCCAGCCGATCAGGTCGTGGCTGCGGTAAGCGGTCTCTTCAAGTCTGGCGCCGATCTCGCGGGCGGCGGCCAGCAGTTCCTGCGGGCCGGCCGGAACTGCTTCCTGCCGCCGCTCGATGGTTGAAGTCATCAGAGCGTGGCCGCCGCTTCCGCTCGTCGTCGCCAGCGAACTGCGAATAAACCAGAGCTGGCGCGACAAATCATCCTCCGACAGCGAGCGCAGCTTATCCCAGACCGCCTCGAGGCCGGTCTGACTCAAAAAGTCCTCGATCAACTCGCCGGAGCTCGTCCACAGATGTCTAGAGGCGGGCCAGGCGGAGAAGAAGGGGATATCGCCTTTCTGCAAATCGGCCTGCTCCGCCGGAATCAGGCGCGCCATCTCCGGTCTGTTTTCGATCCCAGCCCAGAGCCTGTCCAGCAGCCGGTCGCGGTCGAGAGCGCTGCGCAGCACGTTTGGGTGAAAACTTTCCTGCAAAACCTGCGCGTAAATCTTGGTGGCGCGCGCGATCAGGCGCACCTCATCGCAGGCGAAACGGCCGATCGGCCCATCCACCGCCAGCAGCTCTTCCCGATGCCTGACCACCAGGCGGTACATCTCGGTGAATCCCCTGACGAACTGGTCGGTATGGTCGTCCAGCTTGACGCTGACGCCGTCCAGCGTGGGGCGGTTCTGACTGACTCCGAACTCGACGCGCTTGCGGGTAAAGCGCATTTGATCGGTGCCCTGCTGTTCGGTCGTCAGAACCGGGAACGGCGTCAATTGGCCTTCCGCGCCGCCCATACCGCTCAGGTCCAGACCTTCGCCCTCTTCATTGACCCAGCTATGCTGCGGCAGCAATCCAATGCGCAGCACCGATTGCGAGATCATACGTTGCATGAACTCCAGGCTCGGCGACGCTTGCAGGTGATTGACGCGCGGATGGAAGAGAGCTTCCAAATCGATCAGAACGGGATGGGGGCCGGCGGCCAGCAAGTTTTCGTGGTGGAAATCGGTCGCATCCAGCACATAAAGCAACGCCAGCAACGCCCCAAGCCGCTCATAAAAACGCTCGGCCTGCTCCGGCCTCTCGCAACCATGCGCCGTCACGAACTCGACCCAGCCATATGAGCCGCGTTCCAGCGCCTTCACTACGCGGAAGAACGGATGCTTGCCGCGCCGGTTCAACCATTCCAGCAATTCGCCGAAGTGTTGATCCACCGCCAGCGAGTGAGGTTTGTAAACCACGCGGAAGCCGGAGGCGAACTCAGCAATCATCACCGACCGGCCTTCGCGATGCGTATCGCCCGCCCCGCCCTTGAGCGCCGTCAACAAGCCCGGGTCTCGCTCCGGAGACAACAGGCCGCGCAATTCCTCCCAGTCAACGCAAAGGCGCCCTAGAAACTCCAGGCTGTTGCGCACCCAATAATCCACGCATCGCTTTAATTGGCGCGCGAGGACAGGATATTCGCGCAGAATCGCCAGCGATGTCGCGGGCTCGCGCAATTGTCGGATGAAGTCCTGAAAACGCTCTTCCGACGTATCGCCGCGCAACCGCTCTTCCACACGCGCGACATTCAACTCCAAAACCATCGTGCGCGACGCTATTTGGGAAAGTTGCATGAAGAGATTCGGCAGAAAGAAGTTCGGCGCCTTTTGCGCCTCGAACGGGGCGTGTCGATGGCCCCGCTGTAACTGCTCGACGCCTGCGCGCAAACACGCGCGTCCGTCGAGGATCAGCGGCTTGGCGATGAAGAGAAATCCCAGATCTTCGACTTCCTGCTCCTGGCCGCCGGATTGTCGCGACGCCCATTGCGTGTAAAGGCGTTCCAATTCGCTCAACCACGCCGGAGCGGGCTGGAAACGTTGTCGCAACCGTTGGCTGGGTTCGCCCAGCAACCCAATGAAGTCGGATTCAGTCAACCGGTTCTTTCGCAGCCGCTCGGCGAAATAGACGTCGTTGTTGAAGGGGGTCTGAGCGCGCCAGCGCTGTAGCCGCTTTTGCGCTAATTCCTGATTGACCGGCGGTTCGGCTGAGACAGGCGCCGCATCCGTCACGCCTGTCGCAATGGCGGCGCCGGCAGACTGACTGCGCTCATCGAGCGTTAAAGCTTCGTACCAATCCGGCGTTTCAAAGTAGGCCTGGTTCATAGTTCACCTTGCTCTTTCAATAGGCTCTCTCAGGGCCGTTGGGAGGCGTCGTTCATCTCAGCGTGCGGTTTAATAGAACGCGGATGACGCGGATACTGCTCTAGTTATATTGGTAGACGACTTTGCCGAAGCGATCAGGCGCCATATAGGCGCGCGTCAGGAACGCTCCGACTTCATTCCCTGTGTGAACGGAATCAATCACCACATTGAGGTCGCCGGCCGCGTAATCATCAATCGCGTTCCGCAAATCGTTCGTGTCGCCCAGGCAGTTGAAGAGAATCTGCAGGTTGTTGGCTATGGCGTAGATCAAGGCATGCTGCAGCCTCAAGTTCGGATCGGGCGCCTGCGCCTTTTCGTCGATGAGGTGATGGTACTGGCTCCAGAAACCGCAAGAAATGTACTTTCCGCCGGGAGCCAATACGTACACGACTTTGGGCAGGTACACGTCAAAGTAGGGGTCAATGACGTGATCGAACCCTCCGACGGCCCGCGCGACTTCCAGAACGCGCGGGTCCTCCCCAAGGTTATTGAGCTGAGGGTCGACCTGAAGAAGCTCTTTCACCCCCAGCCGGGCAAATTGCTCTTCGTAGCCTTTGGACGTCGTCATGGCGTAGACGTTCGTCTTGTATTTGCGCAGCGCGTTGATGGCGAACATCGAGGTGTGTGAGCGGGCGGCGGTCACCAACACGCTATCCCCCTCATTGACCTCCAGCTTGCGCACGATGCTGTAAGCCGTCTGCGCGTTGACGCTGAAAGCGCCCGCTACCTCGTCGGGCATCGCGGACGGGACCTTGACAATCTTGTTCGCGTCAAAGGACTGATATTCCGCCGAAGAGTGATTGGTCGTCACACCCTGACGGTATGGGGTTTCGACAAATCTCGCGCCGACATAGGAATAATCGCCGATCACCTTGTCGCCCACGGCGAATCCTTCAACGGCCTCGCCGACCGCAATGACTTCGCCGACGAAATCCGAGCCGATGGTGTAGAAAGAATTCTCCGGCCCCTTCCTGCTGGCGATGAGAATCAAGGCCTGGTCACGATAGTTGCAGGAAAACGCCTTTACATTAACGAGCGCTTTTGTGCGATCTTTTTCACCGCCGCTCTCGAACGCCGGCGGCCTGGTGGCGACAATCCCGCAATTAACCGGCACGCCGTGCAGATTGATCGTGCTGACCGACGGGTTTCTCGACAACAACTCTTTGGTTTTGTTACCCAAAATAGCGACATTTCTCATTGTCTCGTCCTCCATATGGGCTCACCGCAAGACGCAGAGTACCGAATGAGCAACACGGAGGTAGCCAATATTCTCCGCGGTGTCTCTGCGATTTCCGCGCCTGCGGTGAGTTTCGGTGATTGTCTTGGCGCCCACTTACCGCTGAAACAGGCAGACAATCGGAAGGGTGACCGGTAGCATACGTTCCCCTTTCAGTGTTACTCTGGATAGCAATATATAGGTCCCCATGTTGGACAGCCGCCGAACCAGGAACACGGCGCGTAATCCATTGTGGGTATACATATAGTGATGCGACTCGGGCCGCAGATATCGGCGAGAGACCAGCGGTCCGCGCCCCCATCTACTCCGTTCAGGTCCGCATCGGTCAATTCGATCAAACCGGCTGGGTGATCCGGCAATAGAGACTGCCCGGCGTTGCTGAGGCTCAGCCGGTAGTCTTCGTCTTTCCAACCGCGAACGACATCTTCTGATTTCATGACAATCCTCCTTTTTGGTTGATGTTTCGACTTCGTTGAAGCTTCAAGCCCGGTTTCACAAGGGGCAGAATCCCCACGTAGGGACGCAGAAAGTAATGGCCGTCACGCAATACGTGATCAAACTTTCGCACGGCATAAAACTACAAACCGTGATCATACTGCCGCCGTGTATGCCATTTAGCTCGGCGTCAGTTAGTTCAATCACTCCAGCCGGATTATCCGGCAGGAAGGCCCGCTCGCCATCGCTCAGGCCAAGTTGATGGGCGCCATCCTTCCAACCACGAACAATTTCTTCAGTCCTCATAACGCATCTCCTTTCAGTTAGTGACGGCGAGCTTTAACTTCGCCGGTTCGATAAATTGATCTTCGAATGGCTTACTTTGAAGTAGCTCCGTGTAGTAGCCATTCCTTCTTAGCAACTCTTCGTGTGTTCCGTGTTCGACGACCTCGCCGTCCTTGAGCGCGAGGATCTGATCGGCGTTGCGGATCGTGCTCAGCCTGTGCGCGATGACGATCCGCGTGCAGGAGAGGTCTCCCAGATTCCGGTCAACGGACATTTCAGTCAGGCTATCAAGGTGGCTTGTCGCTTCATCCAGCAGGAGCATCGAAGGCCGCCTGACAAGCGCGCGAGCGAGGGCCAGGCGCTGGCGCTGTCCTCCGGAGAGGTTCGTCCCTCCTTCCGAAA
>Ga0126383_10001686_pt1 | contig 13863 bp, 9 predicted proteins | sample PanSoiMetPlot_35_FD_96882 | JGI IMG/M metagenome (GOLD analysis project Ga0126383, IMG submission 96882) | Tropical forest soil microbial communities from Panama - MetaG Plot_35 | ecosystem: Environmental > Terrestrial > Soil > Tropical forest > Bulk soil | place: Panama | collected 2016-02-17
AGCGCTTCGGCTTTGAACAGCGAGGGCGGTGAAACGACCATGGCAGACGCCGCGCCCGACACAAGGGCGGCGATCCTCACCGCGTCTGCTCCACTCCTGATAAAAGTTACTCCGTTCGGATCGACTCCCAACTTGTCCAAGGCGAGGCGGATGGCAAATTCCTCAAGCCCGCCGAAACCTGAGAGCGTAACTTTTTTTCCCTTAAGGTCATTGGGCGACCGGATATCTTTGCCAACGACGAAACCGTAGGGCAAGAAATTATACGCCGATGCAATGATGGTGATTTCGGCGCCCTTGAGGACGGCATTTATCAGCGCCGGGCCCGCCGCATTGACAAAATCGACCTCGCCGGCGATCAATGCTTGTATATTGATCGCGCCTCCGGTGACCATTATCATCTCGCCGCGCAGTCCGTGTTTTCTCACCAATCCAGCGTCATGCGTAAGCCAGAATGGCGTCACAAAGCCTGGAGTACCGGTATAACTCATTCGGATAGACTGCGCATGGCTCGCTTGCGGGTGTACGGCCGTCAATGTCAATAATAGGGCGACCGTCTTCAATACCTTCATGGCTACTTTCCTCACCGCAGGGACTAAACTGCCGGAGTCTATTGAACTTTGTCAGTCAAGGCAAATGTCTGTTGACGGCTTCAACGGTTTTCTTTAGATTCGCTCAAAAACAATATATTACTTCAGGTAAACGGCGCATGGCTTAACTGATAAGGAGGAGAAAAAGATGTACGGTTGGCGCGCAAAAATCGGTCATGTCGCTCCATCGCGGGGAGACACTTTGGTATATGAATTCTATCGTATGCTACCGGAGGGGTTCATGTTGCTGAACAGCACGGGAACGATCCGGCAACTGGTGGATGCGGACTTCGAGCGGCAGCTCCAACGCATCGAAGAAGCGGCGCAGGACCTGGTGGACAACAAGTGCGATGCCATCATCATCGGCGGCTCGCCGCTTTTCACCAAGCTCGGCTACGGCAGCGATGTTGAAATGGCCAACAAACTCACGACAAAGTACGGAGTCCCCATCTCTCCGGGCATCACAGGAGAAGTCGAAGCACTGCGTTCGCTCTCGATAAAGAAAGTCGTCGTAGCAACGCCGCATGAAGACTCGCTAAACCAGAGAATGAAAGCTTTTCTTGAAGCTTCCGGTTTTCAGGTCTTAAAGATCGAAGGTTACGGTGTGCGCAAAAACGCCGACCTGACGGACATGGATATCCACGCCGCTTATCGAATCGCCAAAAGACTCTATGAGCAGGCGCCGGAAGCCGACGGAATTTTCGTTCCCTGTCCCCGCTGGCCGACAATTACGGATGTTGATCTGTTGGAGCGTGAGATCGGCAAGCCCGTGATTACCAGCTGCCAAGCCTATATCTGGTACGCGCTAAGGATGGCCAGAGTAAAGGAGCCCGTGGGCGGCTTTGGGCGCCTGATGGCGTCCTTGGCAAACTGACGAGGTCCGTAGAAGGCAGAAAAAACTTCCTGCTTCATGCGTTGTTTTTGTTCCATGGCAGTTTGCCTAGAAGTAAGAGATTCTATGGATATTTACGAAAGGCCCCGCGATAGTCGCGTCAGTCCTCGGTGCCGCCCTCGATGGGCAATTCCTGTCCCGCTCCTCGTTCCAATATTTTTTTGAAAGCCAAAGCGCCTAAAGCAACGTCGGCAATCCCCTGCCCCGCATTATTCTTGAACAGAGTAATTTGCCGCTCGGAGGTTCGGCCTTGAGCCTTGCCGTTCAGGAGACTACCCAGTTCCGCGACTTGATCCCAAGAAAGGATCTTCGCCTGCACAGGATCAAACAGGTCTCCTTGTTCATCCTGAACGGCTTGCGACTTAGAGCAGACCACAATGACTTGCGCGCGCCTTATCGTCTCGTCGTCAAGCTCGCGCCGCTTCTTGCGTAAGAAGCCACCTTTTACTAGGCCAATGTTGCTTGATACGATGGAGGTGATGTGGACGCCTTCCTCGAGCCAGTCACCGTTCAACACCGGCACGCTTGTGTTGGTTGCGGTGAGGATGATATCGACGCCCGTGGCGGCCTTGCGCGGCTCGTCCACTGGCTCAACCGGAAGATCGAAGTTTTCCGCCATCTCCCGCGCCAGCCCTTCCCGATTTTCCGGAGTTCGCGTGTACACTTTGATTTTTTCGAAGTGGTAGAGCTTGGACAGCGCAACCAGGTGAGCCCGGGCCTGATTTCCCGCACCGAACAAACCCAGTGTCCGTGAGTTCTTTCTTGCCAATGCATGCGTGCCCACTGCGCTGGTGGCGGCGGTCCTCAGCTCCGTTGCGGCGTGGCTTATGGGCAATTCCTTGCTGGTGGGATTGCCCACAAGAATCGCCCGCAACTCAGCGGTCGAAGCGTCATAGAGTACCGTCACCGGATGTCCATGGAACACCGACTTCTGGTGCTCGGGGAATTGTTTCAGCAGCTCGCAGTGGCTCATATAGCCGGTCATTCCCAGAAAGGGCGCCGCGCCGTGATGAATGCTCACGCGCACTCCGTCGGGCGTATGGGTTCTTTGCCGCGGATTATTGAGAACGAGATTTTTTCCCCATTCACGGAACGCAGTCTCGACGACTGTAATGGCTTCTTGATAAGGGATAATTCCTTTGAGCTCCTCTGGTGGCACTAGTCTAATCATCGTTAGCACCTCGTTTTCAATTCCGTCTCGCGGCTTCGTCTATGGCTTTGTTCCCGAAGCCAGCATCGCTGGCATGCGCAGTTCTATCACGTCCCCTTTCCGATACGGCTCTGTGTCCCTGCGAATCGCCTCGCGAATGCGCTGTAGCGCCTCGGGGTTTTGCGCACGCAGCAATCCCGCCGTCCGTACCGTGCCCTCTTTCATCGCCTCGAACAGCCCATCACCCGCAGGCAACCGCCAAACTTGAGGGACTTTGTTGACCGCGGGCGACTCAAAACCCGCGGCTAGCAACGAACGCACGCATTCATCGGGCTCACTGAAACGAAAAAACGGCGGGCCTTCAGGCAATGGCACTTTAAGATCCCCATGCGATCCGATCGCACGCAAAACAATTCCAAAAGCGATGGCTTCCTCAGGCTTTGCCCATGCGGTAAATCCAAACCTGGCTCCGGGCCTCAGCACGCGTCGTGCTTCGACCAACGCCTGGTCCGGTCGTGCCAGATGGAGTATGCCGAAGTTCATCACTGCCGCGTCGAATAACCCATCGCCGAAAGGCAACTGCTCTGCGTCGCCTTCGCGGAACTCGACATCAGGATAATTGCGCTGCGCTTCAGCAACCATCGCTGCAGAAAAATCGACGCCGACCACTGTCGCGCCGCGTTTTGCCGCCGCTGCGGCAACAAAGCCGGGACCCGTGGCGATATCGATGACCTTGGTGTTCTTTTGAACGCCCGCAGCGTCCAGAAGCGACTCTACGGCCTGAGTCGTGAGATTACCCCAAGCCTCTTGGTATTGCTGCGGGACTTTTTCCCAGCCGGCGTGCTCGAATTTGCGAAACGAGTGTGGATCGATCATTTTGGAAGGACGTCTTGCTATTAGTTTGAAAAAAGATTTCTTGCGGAGTTTACCCTGCGGCTTGCTGGGGACCTCGAAATGATAGGATCGTAGGATGGATGGAGAGCCGCGTGATATCCATCACCTCAAGGCATTTCAGGGCATCTCTTCGAGCAATTTGCCAAAGCCTTTCACGGTTTGTCTTACATGCAGCCGCTTTTGGATCGACCAGACGCGCGCGGGAACAGGGTGAATGACGGGAACTTGCAAATCTTCCTCGAGCAAATGGATGATGTCGAGGCAACGCCAACCCGTGCCGAGCATGTAGATCCCCTCGGCGCTTGGATTCTTTAGGAAGGCTTTCCGCGTGTGCGCGTAGATTTCCTGCGATGCAATCCGTCCGACGTCTTCGAAAGCCACGGAGATTCCTTCCATGCCTAGGACATCGAAGCCGGCGTCTTGGAAATAACGGGTGGTGATGTCATTGACGCTGTTAATGAAATACGTGACGCCGATGAATTTTTTGACTTTCAACGCGCGCAAGGCCTCGACTTGAGTCTGCGCCGCTGTGACCATGGGAATTTTGTATTTGGCTTGCCATTCTTTGATAATTTTCGCTTCGCCCTTATAGCCGTGGACCATGAAAGGCGGAGCGCCTTCGGGATGGATAAGATCCACGCCTTCCTGCGCCAACTCCGCGACTTTTTCCTCGACGGCGTTCAGCGCGGCGCGAAATTCATCTTCGGTGCCCCGCTTGAAATTCAAATACACCGGAACAACGCCGATGCCCTCGGGTAACAAACGAATGAACTCCTCCAGAGAGCCGGGCCGATGGGTGGGTTTAACTACGCCAACCACGCCGCGCCAACTTGCAAAAACCATGGGTTATCCTCTTGGCACCGTCATCGATAGTAGCGCAAGAGACCGGACGTAGTGGCGACCGGCGGGTCGCGTCTACTAAGGATTACTTTGCCGTTCTTTGCCGTGTGAAGTTAAGCTTGCGATTTAAAGAGATCCGGAAACTTCGCCTTCAGTTGCGTGCGCACGCTCTCGGGCACTTCCACGACCTTAGGAAACTCTCCCTTGAGCTTGCGGTTGTAGGGTATACAGGCATCGATCAATATTCGGTTATTGAAATTTCCGGGCAAAAACATGGGATCGCGTCCCGACGACCAGGCCTTCTGCTCAAGGTCGATATCAGTCATCGGGTCAAAGCGCGTGCCCATGGCCCACAGCACCTGGTCGATGTCGGAGCAATCCACGTCGTCGTCGACCACCACCGTCCACTTGCCGTTGTAAGCGCCCGCCATGCAATTCGCCGCGACGTGGAGCACGTTGCGCGCATGCCCGGGATAGCGCTGGCGAATTTGAATTGCGGTAAAGCGTGTGGCCGGTGCCCCTTCGTGATTCCAAACGCCGAGAATATCGGGTAGACCGCATGCTTCCAGTGCTTTCCAAATTTCCGCCGCGCCGGCGATTCCCTTTAACAAACCGGTTTCATCCACGGGTTTATGCTGCGGCGCGCAAGTCAGAATAGGATTGTTGCGGTACATCACCGTCTTCACATTCAGATAGGGCCGCGGCACCACGTCGTCGGAGTAATAGCCCATCCATTCGCCAAACGGCCCTTCCGGTTGCACTTGCCCCGGCACCGCTTCGCCCTCGACAACGATCTCCGCATCCGCAGGAATGGGAAATCCGGTAAACGGTCCTTTAACCACTTCCACGGGTTCGCCGCGTATGCCGCCGGCAAAATCGTACTCGGAAACGCCGCTGGGCAGAGGGCTGGCGGACAAAAGATAAAGAAGCGGATCCTGCCCGCAGACGATGGCGAACTTGGCGCTCTGGCCGCGCTCAAAATACTTGTCGCGATGAATTCGTCCGTGTTTGCCTTCGGTGATCTGGCAGCCGATGGTCTTTTGGTCATAAACCTGGCAGCGGTAAGCGCCGAAGTTGTACCACTCGGTGTCCGGATCCTTGGTGATACACATGTCGGCGGTGCCAATATAACGGTGCGTGTCGGCTTGATGATGCACAGGCACTGGAAGTTTGAGCACGTCGACTTTTTCGCCTTCAAGAATGTTATCGAAGATCGGCCCTGTTTTGACCATCTTCGGTTTGATCAAGTTCATCTCTTCCATGCGGTGATGATAAGCCTTGACGATATCCGCCTTGTGTTCGTATTCGAGGGGCAAGCCAAGAGTCAACGCGACCCGCTTAATGGTGGAAAACTGCCCATACAATGTCCTATATCCTTTAGGATAACCGGGTACCTCGTCAAAAAGGATGGCCGGCGCCTTTCCCCTGCCGCCCTCTGTCAACATTTGCGTTATGGCGCCCATTTCCTTGTCCCAATGTGCACCGCCGACCTTCTGGAGCTCGCCGAGTTTATCCACTTGCTCCAACCAGTCCCGCAGGCCTCTATAGCTCACCGCACTTTGAGAGGAGCCAATTTTCTCCGGACGTGCCATGATTCCTCCAATTCAAAAATCTCTTCCACCATACGTGCCACCCTTTTTTTTGTCAAGAAAGTCGGATGGTTAGCCCTTGTTTCGAAACGTCTCAAATGTTATGAGAACGCCCATCGCTGGAAATAAACAGCATTGATTTGGCAACGAGGTAATAGATGAAAACCAAACAGCCCTATCATTATGATCTCCGCGTTATCGGCCAGTCGCTTGAAGCCCAAAGCATAAACGTCTTCGAGCTTAAATGTGAAACGGGCCGATATCTGGTGAACGGTACCCCGGAAAAACCCACCTCGCTGGTGGACAGGTTACGCCAGTGGCGGAGACAAGGCGGAAAAAGCCGTGTACGAACCATCAGCTATGACACTCAAAATATTGAAGGGTTGGAGCGTTTGGGACGAGGGCGGCGTGCCAAGTCCGGTGGACTGCCGGATTTCTACAACCTGTCAAACCTCCTACGCACCCTGGGAGGTTATCTGGAAGCCAAGAACGCGGAACTGTTACAGATCCAAAAGCGGCCGCTGACTGTCACTCTGCTCTATCAAAACGACGGCGGCCATCCACATTTCGAGGATCGAACCATCGCTTCGTTCTACGAAATCTTTATCGATCAGCACGGCAAGCGAGCGCGCCGCGGTTAGGAGTTGTAGGGGCAGGTTTGAAACCTGCCCTATCTCAGCTGATTTTTTCTTTGAGTTTTTTTACTAATTCTTCGTAGGAGGAGCTGTTGATGACGCGATCGAACTGGGAGCGATAATTGTTGATGAAGCTGATATTCTCCACCACAGCATCATAGACTTTCCACTTCCCGTCTGCCCGCCGTAACCGGTAAACGATTGAAAAAGACTCTCCCTTGTTATTGATGACATTGGATTCTACCTGGGCAAAATCCTGGTCCAGTGTTTCTTTACCAAACACAATCTTCTCGCCCTCGTAAAGGTCAATCTTGTCGGAATAGACTTTCTCAATGAACTCTTGAAATATCTTGACGAACTCCTGCTGCTCGGCGGGCGTCCTGCGCCGCCAGTGTGGACCGAGCGACCGCTTTGCCATCTCTTCAAAATCGAAGATGGGCTCTAGGACCTCCTTTAAGCGGTCTACACGTTCCTTCCGTTTATCTTTGGGGAGCAACTTGGGGTCCTTGAGAACCTGGACGGCACGATCCGCCGCGCCCTTGACCACATCGAGTGGTTCTCCTGCTTTAGCAGAACGAGCCAAGGTAAACGCAAGAAGCAAAACCAACCAGAGATATGTGCCGCGGATCGTCATAAATTTGTCCCTAAAATCTACTCTCCAATATTCCTACCGCTCTTTCAGCGCGCTGAGCACCTTCTCTGACGTGATCGGCAGAGACTTTATTCTCACACCCACGGCATCCTCCACCGCGTTGGCGATTGCCGCAGCCGTCGGGATAATCGCGGTCTCTCCGATGCTCATGCTATTATACGGCCCGCTGCCGGTGTTGGATTGAAGAATTGCCGTTTTCAATAATGGAATGTCCTTAATGTTGGGAATTTTGTAGTCTCCAAGATTTGGTGTCAAGACCCGGCCGCCGTCGTCGGTCAAAAGTGCTTCCACTGTGCCGTAACCAACGCCCATGACTACGGCGCCATCGATCTGGCCTTGATGGGTTAACGGGTTAATTATTGTCCCCGTATTGTGGGCCGTGGTTAGACGCTGGACAGTGACCTCTCCGGTTTCCACATCAACTTCCACTTCCGCGACTTGCGCCACCGTGGATGTTTCGGGCCCCTCCTTCATATTGACATAGTGGCCCTCGGCGACGATGGGTGCCCCATTCACCCTGGCGATCTCACCAAAGGTCATTCGTCTTTCGGCGCGGCCGTGAGTCACGCCACCGTCGTAGAGTATCAATTCATCAGGCGAAGCAGCCATCGCCCGAGCCGCTATTCTTAAGATCTCGTCACGCGCCTTTTTCGCCGCCTCGTAAGCAGATCCTCCATGGACTCGCGTGCTGCTGCTACCGCGCACGCCGGTGTCCTTAATCACCTTGGTGGTATCCAGAATCTCGACTTTGATCGAGTCCAACGATACCGCGAGTTCTTGAGCGGCGATCTGACGCATGATGGTGTACGCGCCGGGACCGGTATCCGTCACCGCCGTGGAGAGCGTCACCTCGCCTTTCTCGTCAATTTTAATGAATGCGTAGGACTCACCTCCTTTGGACACCCAATTGCCGACGGCACAGCCTCGCCCCACGTTCTTTCCCTTGGCGCCGCGAAAGCCGGACTCCTCCAGTGCTTTCTTCAACGCCTCCGTCGCTTTGACGTGGGCAATGCTTTCTCCCACGGGGAAGTGATCGCCATCCTGCATAAAATTCATGCGCCGGTATTCCGCGGGATCGATGCCGAGTTTTTTAGCAACGATGTCCGCCTGGCTTTCGCTGGCAAAGGAACCCTGCGGATGGCCAGGCGCACGCATGTAACCACAGGGAAACTTATTGGTGTACACGTATTTTTCCTCGATGCGCGTGTTGGGAATCCGGTACGGCCCGCAGGTATCGTGGGCGCCCACCAGAAAACCTTGTGGACGATAAGCACCGTAAGCGCCGCTGTCAAAGATAAATTCCATCTGCTGGGCGATCATTAGCCCGTTTTTTTTCACCCCGGTTCTGATCTTGATGGTCGCGCCGTGGCGCGGATTTCCCGCCATCAGCTCTTCGGTATAATCAACCAGAAATTTCACCGGCCGGCCGGTTTTCTTAGACAGGGCATAGCAAAGGGCGATATCGTTGGCATCCCCCTTGCCGCCGAAATCGCCGCCGACGTAACAGAGATGGACCACAATCGCGCCTGGAGATACGCCCAGCGCATTTCCCACTTGCTCGCGCAGCGCGAAGGGGCTCTTCGTCGAAGCCCAAACTTCCGCGTGGCCATCGGGCTTCACCTCCACCAGGCAGGAGTGTGGCTCGAGGTACGCCTGGTGCACCGCCGGCACGTCAAAAGTATTTTCAACGACGACGTCAGATTGCCGGAAGCCTTCCTCAACGTCGCCTTTTTTCCAAGTGAGGTGGACAAACACGTTGGTCGGCATTTCAATCTTGTGCAATAGGCCGGCGTATTCCGCCAGGTTGGGATGCAGCAGCGGCGCCTGCGGCTGCGCCGCTTCGACTGCATCCGTAACCGCAGGCAACTCTTCGTATTCTATATCTATAACCTCGATGGCGCGCTCGGCCGTCTCTTCGCTATCAGCCGCCACCGCCACGACTTTCTCGCCTATATAGCGAACCACTCCGTTGGCCAAGACCGGCATATCGACAATCTTCTTGCCGATCCTCGCTCCCGCAAGATCCTCGCCTGTCAACACGAGGTGAACGCCGGGCACGGCGCGCGCCTTGTCCGCTGCTATCTTTTTAATTTTTGCGTGGGGCAGCGGGCTGCGCAGGACTTTGACCCATAGCATGCCGGGCAAAATCATATCCGCGGCGTAAACCGCTTTGCCGCCGACTTTTTCTTCGCCCTCCACCCTCGGGCTCGGGACGCCTAAAATCTGACTCTCAGCCATAATCTCTCCTCGCTTTGCTGTTCACTTGTAACCAAGCTTTTTGTGAACAAGCTTTTTGTGAAAAAAAATCTTGTCGCTGTAGAGAAGAAAAATTTCCGAACTATGCTTTGTGGTAGTTACACTAAACCTAGGATCAACCGCAAGGGTAAAGGAGGACTGTTGTGGAATCGCGCGACGGTAAGGTGTCTAGAGTCTCGAGTTTCGCGTTAACCCGAAACTTTAAACCCGGAACTCTAAACTGCTGCAGCGCTAGAGAACCACGCGCATCTGATCCGTCGCCATGACGATATGCCTGGCGAAATGGCGACCGGCGTCATTTAACAACCGCTCTTTTTTTGCATCGGGTTGGAGATGCGTCAACACGAGCTGGTTCACACCTGCTTGCTTGGCGACTTCGCCGACCTGTTCGGGGTGACTGTGGCTCCGGTAATGTCCGGAATCCGCCGGAAAGTACATCGCTTCGTGAATCAAAAGATCGACTCCCGCGGCGTTCTCCCTCACGGCATCACAGGGCGAGGTGTCGCCGGTGAAAAAAATTCGCTTGCCGTCCCCTTCAATGAGAAATCCAAGGGAGAGCGGAATCGGCCAGTGAACCACCTCCACGGCACGAATCCGCCAGCCGTCGCCCTCGGCGACTGAGCCGTTGCGCATCTCATTGACGTTGATATTGATGTCGGATTCCGCGTCCGACTTTTTTAAATTTTTTCGCGCGGCGATGTCGATTTTGTAAGCTTCGTTGAACAGCGCATCGGACATCGCCTGCGTGCCCGGCGGTCCGTAGACGTGTAGCCGGTGCCGCCTGCCAAAGCGCCACGAAGTTAAAACCAGCAACGCATAGTCAGCCACATGGTCGTAGTGACCGTGCGTGAGAAAACAATGAGTGATGGTCGCGGGCTCAATATGAAGCCGCGCCATTTGCTGCACACAGGCGCGGCCGCAATCCAGCAGGATCCGAGCCGAACCGACGTCCACTAGAATTGCCGAGCTACCGCGCAACGGATCCGGCCACGGCGCGCCTGTGCCGAGAAAACAAATTTCCACGTTCAAAACTCCTGCTGGCTAAAATACGAAACGGAATAATGGAATAGTGGGATGCTAGGTATTAATCCATTATTCCATCATTCCACTATTCCAATCTTCTAAAATTCCAATATTCCAGTATTCTAGTCTTCCAACCGATTGCTATTCCACTTCGGCGGCCGATTGTCCTAACCGGCTGATCACGGCGCCGAGGGGCCCTACTTCCACAGGCACACCGTCTTGATAGGCAATAACTTGATTCGAGTACGGCGACACCCGCGGGCCGGGTGTCAAAATACCGACCAGGTTCAACGGATCCCCCGACGATACCATGACCGGCTCCTCTTGTTTAACATGCCGCTCCGCCCGGAGCACCTCGATGGCTTGGGGCAGCGCAAACTGTTCGCCAACGAAACCGTTGACGAAACGCCCGCCGCGTATTTCGCCGCGCGCTTCTAATCGTCGATAGACTTGCAAGAGATTCCGCCACGGGGGCGGATCCGATTCCCGCGCCAGTAGGTCCCGAAACATCACCCCGTATCTTTCCAACAATTGCCGGGCCTTGCGGGCGAGCATCTCCTCGCTGTTGGAGCCAGCTCCCGCGGCTTGATGACGCCATAGCGACCACCTGCCCACCGGCATCATTCGTTCCGTACTCCTCCCGCCGGTGATCACCCGAAGGCTGCGCCGTTTTCCCGCCCGTTTGTGCTCCGGCGTCAGCAGCACCCGCAGCCCGGCGATTCCGTCACCCGTAGCCAGACCGTGAGCCACCAACTGCCACAGGGCTTCCTCAACTTTTACTTTTAGTAGACCGGTTCCTCTCGCGATATCGGTGAGAAAAGAGGCGCCGTGTTGCTCTAAGTATTGGGCCACTTCACGCGCCATCGGCGAAAGCGTGGAAACGTCATCCCATTTCTGTTTCGCCTGGTCGATATAACAATCAAGCTCCTCACGTAAGAGAAATGCGATGGGGGCATTGCGCGCCGGCGCCAACAGCTGTTTGCTGCGCCGGCCGGGCTTGATTTGCACACCATTGTTGTCGGGTGGCGAGTTGTCCGTTCTTAGACGTCCCCAGCTAACCACCCCCGCAAGACAGAGATGCTCCAGTTCCGCCGGATCGTAGTTTTCAACCCGAGCCGGTAGCACATGCCGTTCCCAGGCCGGGGCCGGAAGCTCCATTCCCTGAAGCTGCTGAATCACCTGCAGCACCCCATCCCGTCCGTGCAATCGTCTCTCCGGCACCACGTGCTGCCAAGCCAAAAGAAACTTTATGAATTCTACCGCCGAGACCGGCTCGATCTCTTTGCGCATGCGGCCGAGAGTCAGACGATGGATGCGCGCCAGAAGAACTCGATCACACCACTCGATCTCGTCGGCCGTGACTGATCCGCTGGTGAATTGGCCGCGCAGCACCACCCCAGCGCTTTCCAGCCCCAACAAAGCAGTATCGATTTTCTCGGCCGGGATGCCCAAACACACGGCCAACCCCTTCGCCGTCAACGGTCCCAGCGCCTCCAGCCACCCCTGCACGATCTTTCGGAAGCCCTCTTCCTCGGACGTCACTTTTTCTGTGAAGCCGAGCGGAACACTGATCGGCGGCATGAGCACAGCGCTCGGCAAACAGAGCCTCACCAGATCACAGCGCTCCGCGGCAACATAAGCCCGGACTATTTTGTTTTCATCCGGCGCCTGCCACGACGCCACGGTGGCACGACCGTCGTGAATCAGTTTCTCGGCCCAAGGTTTCCAATCACCGCTTGTTTCCAACGGGAGCATGCAGAGGTCGAGAAGCACATCATGCAGTTCGTCAGGATTACGCATTTCGGGCCAAGCCTGCCGGCAAACTTCGGCGATGGCCTCGGGATCCAACTGGCCAAATTCACGTCCCAGCCACGGATCGACGCGGCGCAGCGATACCGCCCGTGCCCGGCGCTCCTCCAGAGGCGCGTCATCCAGGAACGCATAAGGATTGGCGTTGAGAATCTCGTGGGCCATTGGCGACGGGGCCGGCGTGTCGATGGCCAAGGTGCGGATGGCGCCGCTGTCGATCAATGCCAGGATCTCTTTCAAACCTTCCACGCTCATCGCCTCGTGAAGGCAATCCCGCAGTGTCTGATTAATCAGTGGATGATCAGGAATTTCCACCGGCCCTGCTTGATTGTCCTGACAAGCCACTTGTTCAGGAAAGACCGCCGCCAGAAGATCTTCCGCGCGCATGCGCTGCAGCGCCACGGGAACCTTCTTGCCGCCGCTATGGCGCATCAGAGCCAGCGCAATGGTCGCGCTCCAACGCCAGCGGTTGGTAAAAAACGGCGAGACTAAAACTGCCTGGGTCAAGTCGCGTTCCACTAGGTTGGGACGGACCATTTGAAAAACCTCATTGATGGGAAAGGAATGTTGCTCAACCAGAGAGATCACGATGCCATCGTCGGTCGCCGCCGCCTGCAATTCGCGATCGAAGCTGACACAGAAACGCTTGCGTAGCGCCATTCCCCACGCCCGATTGACCGCCCCGCCCCAGGGAGAATGAATCACCAGCTGCATGCCACCCGCTTCGTCGAAGAAGCGTTCGGCGATAACTTGGTCCTGAGTCGGTACCGCGCCCAGCATCGCCTGAGTATCAGCCACGTAGCCCACTATCTGATCCGCTGCCGCTTCTGGAATAGCCATTTCGTTGACCAGCCATTGTTGCGCGGCTGTCCGATCTACTGAGCGCTCCGCCACATCATGTCTAAGATCCGACACCGCTTTGGATAGCTCTCTGGTGCGCGGTGGCGCTTCGCCCAGCCAGAACGGAATCGTCGGTGGCAACCCTTGGGCGTCTTCAACTAGAACCTTGCCCGAACCGACGCGCCGGATGCGCCAGGAACGATTGCCCAAGAGAAAGATATCCCCCGCCAAACTCTCGATAGCAAAGTCCTCATTCACTTTTCCGACAAATGTTTCGCTGGGAAACTCGATGACGTCGTAGTCCGCCATGTCAGGAATGGCTCCGCCATTGGTGATGGCCGTAAGGCGCGCGCCGCGGCGCGCTCGCAGCATGCCGTGAACACGGTCCCGATGGAGGTAGGCGCTGCGCCGGCTCCGGCGCGTTGAAATGCCGTCGCTGAGCATTTCCAGAAGCTGCTCATATTCCTTGGCGCTGAGGTTCCTGTACGGGTAAGCCCCGCGAACCAGATGCCACAACGCTTCCTCGCTAATCCCGTCCTGGCTCTGCTGCGATTTTGCTGCGGGCATTGCGCCGGCTACCGTTGCCACGATTTGCTGCGCCAGCACATCGAGGGGCTTTTCAATCAAGGTGAGCTTATCCAATTCACCTTGGCGTACAGCGCGAATGCCGGCGACGCACTGCAGCAAATCGTCCCG
>Ga0126383_10001687_pt1 | contig 13853 bp, 13 predicted proteins | sample PanSoiMetPlot_35_FD_96882 | JGI IMG/M metagenome (GOLD analysis project Ga0126383, IMG submission 96882) | Tropical forest soil microbial communities from Panama - MetaG Plot_35 | ecosystem: Environmental > Terrestrial > Soil > Tropical forest > Bulk soil | place: Panama | collected 2016-02-17
GACCAAGAACACCGTGCGAGTCCCCAATAACCCGGCTACCTTCGACAAGCTCGCCAACCCGACTCCGCTTCAGGAGCGAGCCCTGCAACTGCTCAACCTGCGCGTCACCTTGTAGCCAGCCAAATGCATCGCCGGTTCGTGTTCAGCCGAACTCGCCGTATCTCAGGAACTTCGGCCTAGGGCCGGGCGCCGGCCCGGCCCCGGCGCGTGCTCGTCAGACGTCGATGAACGGCCGGATGTCCATCGCCCCACGGCGGGCCAACGGGTGCTTGGAAGCGATCTCGATCGCCTCGTCCAGGTCAGCGCACTCAATCAGGTCGAAGCCCACCATCTGCTCCTTTGCCTCGGCGAAGGGGCCGTCCGTAATCGACAGCTCCCCGTCGCGCACGCGGACTGTGGTGGCGTGCTCCGCACGCGCCACGGGCGAGCCGACCAGGCGCGCGCCACGGCGGGTCATCTCGTCGACCCACGGCTCGACGTCGCCGTCGTCACCGGGTGAAAGCTTGATCGATGGGTCGACGCAGACCAGCATCAGATACTTCATCGACATGGAACGTACTCCTAACGGTTGGCGGCGCCTCCACGGGCGCCTCTCGTGGGGGACGTCGGGCCTCGCGGTCCGTTTTCGACATCCGTGACAGGCAAGGTGGCCGTCGAGGACCTGCTGCGCGAGCTGACGCCGCAGGTGCTCGGCGCCGTCGTACGCAGGTACGGCCACTTCGACGCTGCCGAGGATGCCGTGCAGGAGGCGCTGCTGGCCGCGGCGGTGCAGTGGCCGGCGCAGGACCGGCCAGCGAACCCGCGAGCCTGGCTGATCACCGTCGCCTCGCGCCGACTGACGGACCAGCTCCGCGCTGACGACGCCCGCCAGCGGTACGAAGCCAGCGCCGCCGCCCTGGTCCCGCCTGACGAGTTCCTGGCCCCGGCCGCGGACGAGGAGAACCCGGCCGAACGGGACGACACACTGCGCCTGCTATTCCTCTGCTGCCACCCCGCGCTCTCGCCAACCTCGCAGGTCGCGATCACGCTGCGAGCCGTCGGCGGCTTGACCACTGCGGAGATCGCCAGCGCGTTCCTGGTGCCGGAGGCCACCATGGGGCAGCGCATCAGCAGAGCGAAGCAACGCATCCGGGTCACGGGCATCCCGTTCCGCATGCCCCGCCAGGAGGAGTGGGACGGACGGCTTCGCGCGGTGCTACGCGTCCTCTACCTGATCTTCAACGAGGGCTACACCGCGACTTCGGGGCCCGACCTCCAGCGCACCGACCTGACCGTCGAGGCGATCCGGCTCACGCGCGCTGTCCACAACCTGCTGCCCGACGACGGCGAGGTGGCGGGCCTGCTGGCGCTGATGCTGCTCACTGACGCCCGGCGTGCAGCGCGCACACTGGCGGACGGGACGCCGGTGCCGCTGGCCGAGCAGGAACGGTCGCGCTGGGACCGGGCGGCTATCGCCGAGGGTGCGGGGCTCCTCACGGAAACGCTGGCGCACGGGCAGGCCGGCCCATACCAGGTGCAGGCGGCGATCGCGGCCGTGCACGACGAGGCGGCGTGCGCCGAGGACACCGACTGGCCACAGATCCTGGGCCTGTATGACGTGCTGGAGCGGCTCACGCCGGGCCCGGTGGTCACGCTGAACCGCGCGGTGGCGGTGGGGATGGTGCACGGCCCGCGGGCCGCCCTGGACCTCCTTGCGAGCGTGGAGGCTGACGGCCGGCTGGAGGGCCGCCACCGTCTGGACGCAGTCCGGGCGCATCTGCTGGAGATGGCCGGCGACCACGGCGCCGCCCGCGCCCACTACGAGGCCGCGGCCCGCCTGACGGGCAGCCTGCCCGAGCGCCGCTACCTGGAGACGCGAGCGGCGCGGCTGGGCGGCGGGTGACCGACGCGCGCTGGAAGGGTCCGACGGCGAGGCGACGCGGGTTGGCCGGCCAGGAGGGTGGTCGGGTGACGTGGCTGTCCGTCAGCCCGAGTCTCGCTGAGAGCTGTCGCGTGGATGCCTTCGACGCCGATGTGTTCATCTACGCCGCCTCGCCACGCCACACCCGCGGGCGCCGGGTGCTCGGCCTGCTTCGTGAGCCTGGCCGAGACCCTGCGATACCGGCCGGGATTGGGTCGGTGCTCCTGCTCCCCGAGCTCCTGAGCAAGCCGACCGGAGAGGGAGTTGAGCATGAGGCAACTGCCCTCGCAGCGGTGCTGGCGAGGCTGGATCTTTTGCCCGTGGACGAGGCAACAGCCCGCTTGGCCGTGGGTCTTGGCGCGCTGTACCGGCTGAGGTCCGCAGACGCGGTCCATCTCGCTACAGCCGTCGGTGCCGGCGCCGACCGGTTCATCACGAACAACCAGCGCGACTTCCCGAAGGCGATCGCCGAAGTCGAAGTCGTCTACCCCTTCGAGCTGCCTGAACTCGACATCAGCTGCGACAGAAGCTGATCTCCATCGGCGACGACTTCTGGATCGAGACCGACCAGCGAGCCCGTATACAGGGTCGACGGTACGTCTTGAGAATTCGCGAAACCTTCGCGCTCTAGGACACCAACGGCTCAGAGCTCGCCAGGATAGAGGCCAAGCTCGTTGCATTTCGACCGACGATGACAATCGAGCGTGGCGGGCAAGTTCTTGCGACGGCGAAGAAGGCCATGTTCACCTTCCTTCGTGAGCATTACACGGTCGAGGTCAGGGACGGTCAGGTCCTCGAGGCTCGGGGCGACATCACGAATCACGAATACGAGATCCATTCCGACGGAGAGATCGTGGCATCCATCTCGAAGCGCTGGTTCACGCTTCGCGATACGTACGGACGCGGCTGTCGGACCCGGTCAGGACGACGTGCTGCTGCTGGCTGTGGCGGTTTGCATAGACGAGACGTCCTGACGAGCACGCGAGGGCTGAGTGGCTGGACAGTCCTGTCCGGTCGTCACTGATCAATCACGCCACCACCCTGACTGCGTTCACTCAAACGCGTGTACGATGACTGCCCGGAGCAGTCAGATGGCAAGGATGACGCCTACGCAACGCGGCGCGTGGCAGGATCCGCCGACCTTTCCGTCGGAGTCGAACCACCGCTAGGCGTGGCGCGGAAACCCGGCGGAGAGACCTGGGCCTCGCGTGATCAAGGTCCAGGGAGTCGCTGACCGCTTCCGACACAGCGCAGGGAGGAGCCCGGGCCCGCGGGTCCCGGCGAATTCCCGGGAATCGGTGGACTGCCGCGCCGCAGTGACGGCCGTGTCTCATCCACCCGTTCTCATGAGGCTCTTCTTTGCTCACTCTCCTGCGCCGCAATCGCGGCTTTTCAATCTTCCTGGTCACGCAGTGCGTGTCCAACCTGGGCGACGCCGTTCGCAATGTCGCGGTCCCCCTCTTCTTGCTCCAGCTCACGCATGCTCCCACCCTGGTGGCCGAGCTCGCAGTCCTCGAGGTCGTCCCCTCTCTTGCGCTTCAGCTTCCCTGCGGCGCGCTGGTCGACCGCTGGGACCGTCGTCGCACCCTTCTGCTGGTCGACCTGGGCCGGGGAGTCCTCACACTCCTCATCCCGGCCACGGCTCTGGCGCACGGTCCGGTCGTTGGCGTCCTCTTCGCAACGGCTGTGCCGCTCGGCGCACTCTCGGCCCTGTTCGGCGCGGCGTTTAGCGCGATCACGCCCTCACTCGTCGGTCGCGAGCGCATGGAGCAGGCGTATGGGCTGGTCGAAGGCGGCGAGTCGTTGGCCTGGGTGGCTGGCCCGGTCCTGGCCGGCTTGCTCGTCACCACCATCGGCGGGCCGAACGCGCTCTTGCTCGACGGCGCTTCGTTCTTGTTCTCCGCCCTGGGTCTCGCCGTCATCCGGACACAGCGCGGCGAGCCGGCCGCAGGGCACCGGTCTCTCTGGCACGAGCTGCTGGAGGGCCTTCGGTTCCTGGTGGGCAATCTGACCCTACGCAGGGTCCAGATCTCATGGACCCTGTACGGATCGATCGGCTACGGCGTGGTCATCGGCCTTGTCTTCGTCGGCAGCCGAGGCGGCTCGGTTGGACCCGCCCTCGCCTCGCTGGCCGTCGTGGCCTACGCTGCCGGCTCTCTGGTGGGGACTCTGATCGCGGGCTGGCGGAGGCCGCGTTCGCCGTCGCTGGCGGTTGCGCGATACCTGGCCATACTCGCCCTGGGAGCTCTCCTGGTCGCCACCGGTCCGGACGTTGCGGTGCCGGTGGGAGCCCTTCTGTTCGGGCTCGGCGAGGGCTACTTTCTCGTCACCTTCCTCGCACTCCGGGCCGAGACGACGCCGGACCGGCTGATGGGCCGGGTGAACAGCGCCGGCCGCATTCTCGCCAACGCGGCAAGCGTAGTCGCGGTGATCTGGATGGGACTGGCCCTCCAGTGGCTCGGCGGTCCCGGGGCGTTCGGCCTGCTGACGCTCTTCGCGCTGCTGCTGGCCGGCTGGATGGCCGTAGCCCGCCCGCTATCGTCCTCCGCTCAATGATGTCTGTGCGGCATGGTGAACTGGCAAGCGCGTCTGACCGGTGACCTCGTCTCGCGTGACGCCGATCCTCCCATCATGTGAACATCTATTCGGTTGGGAGCGTGCTGCCGGGTCGCTCTCCTTCCAGCGCGGCCGCGACGGCGCGGCTGAGCCGGAGCAGGGCGTTCGCATCCAAAAGTCGCTGCTCGGTTCCAAACAGTGACCCGAAATGGGGATCCTCGAAGCGTTCGCCTCCCCACTCGCGTGGGCCTTCATAGCGTGGGACGACGTGCAGATGCACCCATCGCTCCACGTTCATGAGGAATGCGAAGTTGTAGAGGTCGGGCTGGAAGAGGGAGTCAAGTGCTGCGGTGACGCGGCGAAGGTACCGCCGCAGATCGGACCACTCCGCCCCGGTAAGCCGGGTGACGACGGTCTCCTCGCGGTTCAGCACGACCATGCACTTCCCAAGAAGGTTCTGGTTGCGGTTGAGCACCAGACTCCATCGTTTGCCGGCCTCGATGAAGGTGCCCGGGACAACACCGATGGGACCTAGCACCGAGCAGACTTTCTACTCAGTGCTGGACGTCGATGACAAGGCGCGGCGGGCCGCCCAGAATCCACGCGTGGAAGCATGACGCGTTCGACAGGCCGATGCCCCACTCTGCGGAACGACGCCCATAGTTCAGCTGTTCTTGACAGCGCATGGACACGATCCAACGACGCATGGATCGGGATCGTGCCGTGGACCAGGACTGCGGCGGGCGCGGCTTACTCGGCAGCCGTGTTCAGATCCTGAAGGAACTGCACCGCGGTGCGGACTGGCAGCCGATCTGAGAGTTCGAGGAGGTGCCGGTCGCCGGAAACGAGGATGGCCGACGAGCGTGCCGCGAGGGCGAGCAGGTAATCGTCGCCGGGGTCGACCCAACGTAGCGCTCGGTCCTGGGCGTCCGCTACTACCTCGGCCGTGCGACGCAGGGCGCCGATGAAGCGCTCGGCCTCAGAAGGTGTGACGTGAGAGATGAGCTTCGGGTAGGCGAGGGCACGCTGCAGCTCGCTCAGGAGGGCTTCGGAAACGACGAGCTCGAACTCGCCGACCAGCCACCGCGTGAGTAGCTGCGCCGGGGCTCCGCGCCGGGAGAGCAGCGCCGAGATCAGGACGTTGACATCGAGTACGGCGCGCACTCAGCGGCGTGGGCGGGTCGCGTGCTGTGCCTCGACAGCGAGTTCGGTGGCCTCATACTCGGCCATGTCATTGACGGCCCAGAGGCGGTCGAGGACGTCCAGGCCGAGATCTTTGCGGAGAACCTCCTCGATCAGCTCGCTGTCGCCCCGGCCAGTTCGAGCCGCCTTGACCTTGACGGCCCGCAGGACCCGTTCATCGAGAGTAACTGTCGTTCGCACCTTAGGCACGTCAGCATCATAGCATCAAGGCGTCATCGCTTCGTGGCGCAGCTGCGCCAACGGTGCCGCGGAATCAAGGATCCCTTCATACCCGAGTATCAACAGGGCGGTCGGGAGGAAGTGAATCATCGCGGGGTGCCGGGAAACCGCAGCGGTCCGATGCCCTCCCGTTGTGCGATATCGACCAGCCAGGCCGACTCGAGCTGCGAGAAAGGGATGCCATAAATCTTCGGCGCGGTTGCCGGCAGAGTCTCGACCCCGGTGCTGTCCACGAGCCGCAGGAAATGGCCCACGCCGTGGGCGCGGATCAGGTAGTCCACGAAGGAGCCGGCCACAGCGTAGCCGGTGGAGGCGCCCCCGTAGCGCGTGCTCGAGAAGTCGGCGGCCGTGAGCCGGTCCTCGAGCGGCACCAGGAACCCCAACCTCGCCAGCTCGATCACCGGCTGGTCGAGTTCCTGGAGACTGCAGCCCTGGTGGGAGCGGGCCAAGCCCTCGTCGAGGAGCTGCGGCATCGAGTAGGCGGAACGGCGCGTGTACATGAAGCTGTGGGCGATCTCGTGGAGCGCCGTGGCACAGCCGGTCGCGGCGGGCAGGGGCGGGGAGAACACCAACCTTCCGTCCGTGGCGCCGTCGCCGCCGAGACGCTGTCTGATCGTCCCGGCGTCGTCTAGATAAAGGGCGATCCGCTCCGGCGGCTCACTTCCGAGGTCGCGCCGCAGGTCCCGCCACTGTCGTTCGAGCCCCTGGACCTCCCAGTCCGGGAGCGGACGGGAATGGTGAATGACGTAGTGGGTCGTCGTGGTCACTTGCGGTAGATCGGCGTCCAGTTCCGCGGCGATGAACGGGAAGAGGGCCCCGATAAAGGCCCTGTTGGCGAAGTTCCAATCGTTCAGCGTGGCGAGCGTGACGCCGGTGACGGCCAGCGGCGCCGACAGCCCGGCCAGTGTCACCAGCGTCAGCGCGAGGAAACGGGTGCGCTGCGGCGAAAAGGCGAGGCCGGTGAGGCCGCCGACGAGCGCGGCAATACCGGCGACGGTCGCCAGAGTCACCGGGGCCGTGTCGCCGAGAAGCGAGGGCAGGTCGGATGGGTGGAAGTACTGCCACGTCGCAACCGCCAGCCAGACGATGGCCGCGGTCAGCGCGACACCGCCGAGCACAGCGGTCAGGAGGTGCCTGCGCGGCCAGCGACGGCGCACGGTGCAACAGTATTCGGCGAGTCCCGCGGTGTTCCACCCAGCCGCCGCCACCAGCACTACTTTGCACTGCAACCCGGGGCGCTTCTCGCCCGACCGGAGCCAGGACGCGCCGCGTCTACTCGCTGACCTGTCGGGCGGTGCGCGCGCGCAGCCCGTCCATCAGCAAGTCGAGCAGCCGCCCGGCCCTCCGCTGATCCGGCGCGCATGTGCGAAGCGCGACGTCAGGGTCCCGAAGTGCCAGCAGCTCGTCGGCCGCGTTGTGCAGGCGTGCCGGCTCGTAGCCGTACGCGGCCTCGACCAGCGCTTCGCGCGTGGGGAAGTGGCGGTACCGATAAGCTTCGATTCGGAGGATCCTCCGCTTTGGCAAAGCGGCAACAGCCAGGGACTGCAGAGGAGAAGGTCATGTCGGGAATCGAAGACAGCAGGAGACTCGATATGCCCGCCGGCAGCGCTCCATTGGCAGGGCACCAGGTGGCCCGCATCGGCTTTGGTGCGATGCAGCTTCCCGGGCCGCACGTGTGGGGACCACCCCCCGACCGGGACATGGCCCTTGCCGTGCTTCGCCGAGCCGTCGAGCTGGGCGTCAACCACATCGACACTGCCCACTACTATGGGGCCCGCGTCTCCAACGAGCTGATCCACGCCGCCCTTCACCCATACCCAGAGGACCTGGTGCTTGTGAGCAAGGTTGGTGCCGAGCGCGACGACCAGGGCGGCTGGATCCCCGCCCAGCGCCCCGAGCAGCTGCGCGCCGGGGTGGAGGCCAACCTCCAGAGCCTGGGAGTGGAGCAGGTGGACGTGGTCAACCTGCGCTTCCTGGATGACGGCCAGGCGCCGCCCGATCAGCGCGTTGACATGGAGAGCCAGCTGGCCGAGATGGCGTCGCTGCGCGACGAGGGCAAGATCGGCGGTATCGGGGTGAGCAACGTCACCATCGACCAGCTCCGGCGGGCGCTGCCCATTGGCATCGCCTGCGTGCAGAACGCCTACAGCCTCCTCGACCGCTCGGGCGAGCCCCTCCTGGACCTGTGCCGGGAGCACGACCTGGCCTGGGTGCCCTACTTCCCCCTCGGCTCGGCGTTCCCGGGTGTGGCCAAGGTGACCGAGCACCCCGCCGTAGTGGCTGCGGCGGCGGCACTATGCGCTACGCCTGCCCAGGTGGGTCTGGCCTGGCTCCTGGCTCACGATCCCCACATCCTGGTGATCCCCGGCACGTCCAGCCTGGCCCACCTGGCTGAGAACATCGCCGCTGCGAGCGTCCACCTCGACCCCCGGACGATGAACGTCCTGAGTGGTCTCGCTGTCCCTCCCGGCTGAATCCTCGGACGGCCCTGACCGCCGACGACGTGGAGGATCGAGGCCGCTGGAAGAATCAGCTCCAACGAGCCCAGGGCCCTAGCCGGAGCGGGTGGCGCCTTCCAGAACGCCGCCAGTCAGGGCGTGACTCTCCCCCGCGCAGTCGGGGGAGTACCCGGCGAAGCCGGGGGAGGGGGCGGGGGCAGGTTGTGCGCCAGAAGGTCATACCCTGGCACCGATGGCAACCACCGACACCCCGGTCGCCAGGCAGAGGGGACCCATGAGAGTCGCGAAGCGGCGTTCCACACACGCAGTGCGCGTCGACCACCTCCCCGCCGACCAGAGGGCTGCGAGAGGGAGAGCCGAGCGTGCAGAAGTTCCGCGATCGGTCCACGCCGGTTGGGAGGCGCCGTCCGGCCGCCGGTCTCCCGTCGAGCTGCTGGAGGAGCAGGCCCGATCGCGCGTTCCTGAGCTCGTGCCTATCCGCCATGGCCGCATGCTGGTCTCGCCCTTCACATTCTTCAGGGGCGCCGCCTACTCGATGGCGGCGGATCTGGCGGACCTGCCCCGGACCAGACTGCTCGCACAGCTCTGCGGCGATGCGCACCTCTCCAACTTCGGCGTGTTCGCGGCCCCGGACCGGCGGATGACCTTCAGCGTCAACGATTTCGACGAGACTCTGCCTGGACCGTTCGAGTGGGACGTCAAGCGCCTCGTCGCGAGTTTCGCCGTCGCGGGCCGTGAGCTGGGCTACACCGCCAGGCAGCGAGAGTCCGTCAACCTCGTGGTGATCCGTTCATATCGAGAGGCGATGAGGACCTTCGCGGGGATGCGCACCCTCGACCTCTGGTACGCACGCCTGGACGTCGAAGACATCGGCCCGCGCCTCGCCGCGGAGGTGAGCTCGGCGGCCGTGCGGCGCTTCCAGCGCGGCTTGGCCAGAGCACGTACAAAGGACTCTCTCAAAGCCTTCAGCGAGCTGACCGAGCTCGTCGACGGCGAGGTCCGGATTGCGAGTGACCCTCCGACCGTCGTGCCGGTCGAAGAGGTCGCGGGAGCAGATGCAGGCCGGGTCAGCGACGCAGTGCACGGCATCCTCCGCTCGTATCGACAGACTCTGGAGGGGGACCGCCGTCATCTACTCGAGCGGTTCCGGTATGTGCACGCGGCGCGAAAGGTGGTCGGCGTCGGGAGCGTGGGGACCCGCGCCTGGATCATCCTTCTCCTGGGCGGTGACGAGGGCGACCCACTCTTTCTCCAGATGAAGGAGGCCGAACCGTCGGTCCTCGAGCCGTTCCTGGGCAGGAGCCGGTTCGCCAAACAGGGGCAGCGGGTCGTGGAGGGCCAGCGCCTGATGCAGGCCGCCAGCGACATCCTGCTGTGGGACCAGAAGGGAGGGGTCCAGGTCGAGTCGATGAGTCCGCGAACCATGCGCTTCTACGCCCAGCTCTGCGGGTGGACGCTCGCGAAGGCCCATGCTCGTTCGGGAGACGCGATCGCGATCGGGAGCTATCTCGGTGCGAGCGATGCGTTCGACAGTGCCCTCGCCTCCTTCGCCGAGACATACGCAGACCAGAACGAGCGCGACTACGCGGTGTTCAAGCAAGCGGTGAAAAAGGGGCAGCTCCAGGCTCGCACCGTTCTTTAAGCTTTTACGCCCGAACAAGTCCACGCTCTGATGCCGAACAACCCGTCGAGACGCCCCACCGGGCGTCGGTCGGCCGTAACAGGAGGCTGCGATGTCCAGAAACCCAGTCCCACCAGCGCTTTCGAGTGCTCCTGCGCAGCCCGCCGAACAGCCAGGGTCTGACTCGAGCCAACCAGTGCCCGCCGGCGTCGCGCCGGCTGTCCGGGCTCAGCTGCTCGCGACCGAGCACTGGAGCCTGCTCGCCACTCGAAGCACGACTCAGAGCGAAGTCTTGAGCCGAATCAGCACATTTCTCATGCTGGTGTCGTCAAGCATCGTCAGCCTGGCCCTGATCGGGCAGGTCACTCGATTCGACGGCCGGTTCATCACCTTCGCCCTTCTGCTCCTCGGGGCGCTTGTCGTCATCGGCACTCTAGCCCAGATGCGGGTGGGCAACGCGAGCATCGAAGACCTTGCCCATGTAATCGGCATGAACCGTCTCAGGGCGGCCTACGTTGAGCTTGATCCGGCCATCGAGCGCTATCTCGTGACGTCTCCCCACGACGACCACGAGGGTGTGTGGCAGACCTACAACCACCTCCTGGGACCGAACCAGACGTCGAACGTGGTGGCGAGCAGCGGGACCTTCATCACCTTCGTGACATCAGGCCTCGCCGGGGCGTTCGCCGCACTCGTCGCGGTGGCGTTCAACGCACCGGGCCTGATCGTCGGCGTGGTGACGGCGGCGGGCGGTCTGTCCTTTCTTGCCATCCAGCTGGTGCTCGGAATGCGGCACTACAAACGGATCCGAGGACGTTCCGTGCTCTTTCCAGCGCCGGACACCGAAAGCCACCACGATTCGGAGAGCTGACGCACCTGCAATCGGGTCGCGCGATGCCGGCCCCGGCAAAGGATCCAGCAGGCCTCGGACTCATGGCACGATGTTGCCAGGTATGGCTCTCAACGTATTCGAGGTCGTGATCGGAGCGCTGATCGTGATCTCGGTCCTGCTCGACCTCTTTCAGGCGATCGTGACGCCACGTCCGGTGGGTGGGAGGTTGCGGATCAGCCGCTTCTTTCTGGGCTGGTCGTGGTCCGGATGCCGCTGGCTGTCTTACCGGATCACCGACGTTCGTCGCCGCGAGGCTCTGCTCGGCAGCTTCGGGCCGTTCTCGGTGATAGCCACGCTGCTGCTGTGGGTCCTGCTCCTGATGGTCGGGTACGGGTTCGTGCTGGACGCGCTGAGGGACGAGGTCCGACCTCCTGTGCCCGGGCTCGGAACCTCCATCTACTTCGCCGGTACCTCCATGTTGACGATCGGCTTCGGCGACTACGTCGCCACACACGCCCCCGCGCGGTTTGTGACGCTCGCGGCGGGAGGCACGGGACTCGGCGTCTTCGCCCTCGTGATCACCTTCCTGTTCAGCCTGTTCGGGGCTTTCCAGCGCCGGGAGGTCGCGGTCGTTGCACTGGAGGCGGGCGCCAGCGCTCCTCCCTCCGGCGTCACTTTGCTTGAGACCTACGGCCACGCCGGCATCCGGGACGACCTGGCTCACGTCTTTCAGCGCTGGCAGGAGTGGTCAGCAGAGGTCCTCGACTCACATCTCGCGTTTCCTCAGCTTGCTTACTTCCGTTCTAGCCACGACAACGACTCCTGGATCAGCTCTCTGGGCGCGATCATGGACGCGGCCACCCTGGTGCTGACGACGATCGACGACGGTCCGATAGGCTGGGCCAAGCTCGCCCGGGCGGTCGGGGGCCACTGCATAGAGGACCTGGTGCTGTACTTCCGCCTGCCCGACCAGCGGCTGGTCGGCGTCGAGATCGAGGAGTTTCGGGAAGCGCGCGCGAGGTTGGAGCGCGCGGGCTGGCGCCTGCGCCCAGAACCCGAGTCCTGGGCGGCGTTCCAGCGGCTTCGCTCGGAGTACGCTGGGCGCATCAACGCCCTGGCTGGCTACTGGGCGTCTCCCCCGGCGCAGTGGATCGGGGACCGCTCACCGCTAAAGCACCCCGTGCCATACCACAACAGCCCTTGACGCTCATCCGGACGCGAGCCCGGGAAGGGTGCCCGCCCCGGTCCCTCGGCACGCTGCGGCCTTTTGTAATCTCTCCACAAGCTTGGCTGGTGACACCGTAGGCGCGACAGGCGTGGCTCCGACCTTCGATCTCGTTCAGCGCACCGAACTATCAGGCGCTGCTCCCCTGGCGCCGGGCGTTCGGGCGCTGGCGGCCGTCTCCGGCGGTCCCGACTCGACGGCGCTCCTGGTCTGGCTCCTGGAGTCCGGGGTCGGCGTGACGGCGGCCCACTTCGACCACGTCCTGCGACCGGACTCAGCGCGGGATGCCGAGCATGTGGCCCGGCTCTGTGCCCGTCTGGGCGTGCCCCTGATCCAGGGCCGCCGGGCCGGGCAGCTTCCCAGCGGCTCCCTGCAGGCAGCCGCCCGCGCCCTTCGCTACGAGTTCCTGGAGCGAGCTCGCTGCGAGACCGGATGTGACGTCGTCTGCTTCGGGCACACGGCCGATGACGTCGTGGAGGGCGCGGTCATGCATCTGCTCCGGGGGAGCGCACTGGCCGGGCTGCGGGGCATGCCACAACGGCGAGGACCCCACTTCCGCCCGCTTCTGAACGTCTGGCGAGCCGACGTCGACGCATACCTGGCCGTCCGGGCGATCGAGCCGCTCCACGACCCTTCGAACGCCGACATCTGGCGCTTCGCGCGCGCGCGCGCCCGCCATGTCCTGTTGCCACGCCTGGAGCGGGACCGCCCTGGCCTGTCCCGGCGCATCCGCGCCGCGGCCGAGACGGCGGCCCGCCTGCAGGACCAGCTCGAGGCCGGCGCCCGAGGTCTCATTCACGACGGCGCCGCCTTCCGCGACGAGCTGAGGGCGGCGCCGCGGGCCGTCCGGCTCGAGGTCTATCGTCAGCTTTACGGCCGCCTCCCCGCGCTCACGCGGCGCCACCTCGAGGCCATCGACGCGCTTGCCCTGGGAGGCGCGACCGGAACGGGCCTCGACCTGCCGGGCAAACTGCGCCTGCACGTGCAACCCGACCGGGTATCGGTTGATGTGGCAACTCTGCCCCAGCCGGCGGCTCCGCGGCTGGGGGTCCGAGCCTGTCCCGGCTGTGCCGACCCGGGTGCCGCCCACCTACGGCCCGGTATGGACCTGAGCGTCGGGTACCGGCGACCTGGGCTCCGCATGCGCCCCCTCGGTGCTCCCGGCAGCCGGAAGCTCCAGGACGTGCTGACGGATGCCAAGGTGCCGCGGCACCTGCGTGATCGCCTGCCGCTTGTCTTCGCTGACGGCCGCCTGGCCTGGGTGCCTGGGATCGCGGTGGACGGCGACTGCGCGGCTTCCGGGGGCGGGGACGCCGTGCACGTCACCATCGAGTTGGGGCCGGAATTCCCGGTGGTACTATCAGGTTCACTACAGCCGAGGAGTCTCGTCACTTGAGCCGTATCCCGCGGTCCAGCCTGTTTTATTTCGTCCTGATCGTCCTTCTGGGATTCGTGTTCTGGTTCACGTGGCAGCAGTTCGAGACTGGTTCCAAGGGCCCGACCTGGTCGTATTCGCAGCTGGTCAACAATGCGCAGACAGGGCGGGTGAAGTCGATCGACATCAAGGGCAACGACGCCGTTGCCGTCGACAAGGATGGGGTCGCGCACGACGTCCACCTGCCTGACGACACGGCGCCCCTGGCCGACAGCCTGCAAAAGGACGGTGTCGACGTGAAACTGTCGCAGGCAAGCGGCGGCACCTACTGGCTCAGCGTGCTGCTGCCAAACCTGATCCTGCTGCTTCTGATCGGCGGGTTCATGTACTACATCCTTCGCCAGACGCAGAGCGGCAACAACCAGGCCATGTCCTTCGGGCGCAGCCGCGCCCGCATGATCGC
>Ga0126383_10001688_pt1 | contig 13853 bp, 19 predicted proteins | sample PanSoiMetPlot_35_FD_96882 | JGI IMG/M metagenome (GOLD analysis project Ga0126383, IMG submission 96882) | Tropical forest soil microbial communities from Panama - MetaG Plot_35 | ecosystem: Environmental > Terrestrial > Soil > Tropical forest > Bulk soil | place: Panama | collected 2016-02-17
CCCCCAGTGCGTTCTGTAGCGCCTGTTGATACCGCTTGCTGTTCACGCCGTAGCCCTGCATCACGCGCGCCAGCCCGGCCAGGGCACGGCTGCGCGCTTCCTTCGTCCCGTAGTAGATCGGCGCTCCGTTGGCGTCGTAGGTCATCACCATGCCCTTGCTGGGATCGAGCACCGATCCGCCCACGTCGGTCTCCGAGACGGGGCCGGGATTGGGTGTGACCCCACGCGGGCGCGAGCCGAAGGCGGTGGCGATGTTGTTCCAGGCCGTCGTCGGGTTCAGCGATTGGTTCACCTGCAGCCCCTGGTGCAGCATCGGGTTCTGCATCGACTGACCCATCGCGTAGGAACCGATCGAAGAGGGCACCCCAGAAGGGACGCGCTGCGGGGTGGAAGGCATGAAGGGCGTGCCACCACGTGCGCGCTGGCTTTGCAGGCGCAGCTGTGCGTAAGCGTTAGGCCCCGGACTTACCGGCGGCACGAGCACCCTTTGGGCGAGGGTTGTCGTTGAAAATCGTGCTGGGGTCGATCTTGAACGCAGGCTCTTCGTCCGGTTCTTCCAACCTGCGCTCCGTTCGCTTGCGGGTGACGGTAATCAGCTGGTCCAGCTGCCGAAGCTCCTCGTTCTCGATCGTCAGCTCCTTCACTTCCGACTTCAGTTCCACGACCAGCTCGTTCAGCCGGATCGGGATCTTCTCGTCGACGTAGCCGGTCAGCGTCGCCATCTGGCCGAGACAGCCGGGGCGCTGGTCGTTCGGCGCACAGATGTAGACGCGCCCGTAGCCGGGTAGCTCGATGTAGGTGTCGACGAAGGGGCCGACGAACTCCTCGCAGATAAAGCACTTGGTGGGGCTTACCTCGGGCGTACTCGTCAGCCGGAACTCGGCCATCGCCGTGATGTTAGACCTTAGGACAGACGGAGTTCCACATTCTCGCTCCGCGCCTTGTCGATGATGTTCTTGACGATCTGATCGCGCAGCGACAACTCTTCCTCTTCCTCTTCTCGAATCGGGGTTGGCATACGGGACATGATCGCGTAGCGGAGGGCGTCGCAGGCGTCGTCGTGCTCCTTCTCGACGTCGTCGGTTCCCTCCTTGATCTTCAGGGACGGCAGCTCGTCGATCAGGTTCACGCAGCTGTTGAAGATCCGCAGCCGGGGTTCCCCGTCCTTCATCTCGTCCGAGAGCATCTCGTCTATGCGGTTCCAGCCGCTGATCCGGTCGTTCTGTGCCTTGCCGCAGTCGAGTCCGTACTCAGCGAACTCCATCGCGGTTGACTGGTACTCGGACCTCCTGGCCCAACAGGAGGGATCTAGCCAACGGGAGGAAGGAGGAATCCCGTTGTCCCGCTCGATTTCCTTGATCCGATGAGAATGGTGAGAAACAGGACGTTCGCTCACATAGTGCTCGGCAACGACCCACCAGCGGCCTTCGAAGTCGATCGCGCACCAGATCGCTGCTGTGGGATGCGCCCAGCCGTAGTCGATTCCCTGCACGATCTCCCAGCCGGGGGGAATCTCGAAGGGAACGACGACGTGCCTGCGTGGATCCCAGCTGGCGAAGCGCTTGCCGCCGAAGGCACCCCATTCGCCCAAGATGTAGCGCCGATAGAAGAGCGGATTGGTGTCCTTGCGCCTGAGCATTCGGCGCACGTAGCTGGCACCCAGGTTGGCCGCGTTGTCCAGCAGGGTGACACTTACCCTCCTCGTCTGAGGCTCACGGGTTTTCTCGCCCACGAAGCGCTTGTACACCCAGTGGTCTTCGGGACCTGGGTTGGCGACAAGCAGGGCCTTCTGCGGGCCTCGGGGATCACTAAGACGGGATAGCAGCGTCTCGTAAAAGGCGAAGTAGTCACCTGAGTCAAGTTCCTCCACCTGGTCGATGAAAAACCCGGCCAGCGTCACGTTGCGGATCTTGTCTTCCGCGTCGTAGGCGTTCTCGGCCGAGCGGAACATGATCTGGGCGCCGTTCTTCAAGATCACCGTCTCATCCTTGATCATGTAGCGCTGGACAAGTTCCGGCGGACAGGCGGGGGGCATCTTCCCGTCGCCCTTGATGAACGCTGCCTGCGTCGAGTCGGCAAGCTCGCGGTACGTCTTACGGATCACGCAGAACTTCCAGTTCAGGCCACCGAAGTGCCAGGCCCAGGCTGCGATCAGACGACAGGCAGCTTGGGTCTTGCCAGAACGAATCGCCCCATCGAAGAGGATTTCTTCGGCGGTTGGATCGGAACAGACCTTGTAAAACGCCATCTGCTTAGCAGAAGGCGGGAACTCCTCGGTGACGGTGAGAACACCGTCTTCATTCGTCGTCGGCAAGTTGCTCCACGATTTCTTTCACCGCTCCTGGCGGTAGTTCCAGCACTTCGCCCGTTTCCAGCGAGGCCGCCGATGCCTTTTCCATCCCGGGAATCCAGGCTGCCGTCTCGAAACGGATCGTCGACACCTGCTGCGAATCGACTTTCAGTGCCTGGGTTGGCTTGCCACGCCGGTACTCAAGGATCTTGACCGCTGCTGCACGCCGATCGGATGGGTCGAGATTCTTGTCCTTGATCTGATCTGCGAGCACTTTCAGTGCAACCGGTTCCAGACGCTCCAAGGCACGTTCGACCGCCTGCTCGCGTGTCACCTTGCGCGGTGGTCCTGGCTTGTCAGTTATCTCTCCGCTCTCTCGCTTCTGCTTCAGGATCTCGCGCATCCTCGCCATCTGCTCCGGCGTGCGGCCTGGATTCAGCTTCCGCTTATCCGGAACCTCGACTACGCGCGGGACATCCTTGCCGTCGACGACATCGACTTCGACGCGGTACTTCTTCTGCGCCTTGCCGTGTAACCGGACAGCGATTTCGGTCTCTTCCGGCTGTGTCGTTTCCCCCGCGGCCTTCATCGCCTCTCTGCGGGCGCGCTTATGAGGCGATCCCGGCACGTTCTTGAATATATCGTGGAATCCCCGGGGCGGGGGGGCGTCACTCCCCCCGCTTGCCGGGTTTCTGCTTTGCGCCGCGCAGCACAGGGAGGTGGTGAGACCTGTACCGCTACGGCACCGCGGCGCCAAACGCGGCTATTTGGAAGGTACCACCGCTGTGGCGCGCGTCTTTTTGCTGCTATAGGGGAGCATCCGTCTCCGCACCAGTTCAGAGAGCGTGATGCCTTGGCTCTGTGCCGCTCCCTGCCAGTCCTCTTTTTCCTCTTCTCGAACCCTTAAATCCAGCCGCGCTCGCTTCACCTTCTGCCTCCGAAAGTCGCAATTTGCGGGGATTTTTTTCTTGCGGGGGGGTACCCCATCTGCTATAGTGTACACACAAATCGCGTCCTTGGAAGCGTCTAGAGGGACGCGAAGGAGGTGGTGATGGAAGGTCCGATCAGGTCGGACAAGGTTCAGTCGGAAGAGGTTCAGTTCATCTGGGAACGGGCGATTCCGATCGGAATGCCCACGCTACTCGCGGGGCGTCCCGGCGAGGGGAAGTCGCTGTTTGCCGCCTACATCGCGGCGGAAGTGACGAAGCTGGGAGACGCGGTCGTCTTCTCCAACATGGAGGACCCGCTGCCCCAGATCGTCAGGCCCCGGTTGGAAGCTGCTGGTGCGGACTTGACAAAGGTGTTCTTCTGGACACCTATCTTGCCCACCGACCTAGACAAGCTGGACAAGCTGCTCTTGGAGACAGGGGCCAAGCTGGTCGTTCTGGATCCAATCGCAGCCCATCTACGAGTTTCGATTTACAACGACCAGGAGACGCGGACTGTCCTTTCGCCGCTGTCGAAGATCCTGGCCGATCGAGGTGCGGCGGCGCTATTGGTCCACCACACGGTGAAGAACACCGGACGGTCGGGCCACCCCCTGCGGGCCGTTGGTGGTAGCGGCGGCGGCCTGCCGGGGGCAGCGCGGGCAGTCTTCCTCTTCGGGTCCAATCCCGCGAACAGCGACGAACGTGTTCTCATCCCGATCAAGTTCAATCTGGCCAAGACGCCAGCGACAGCCCGCTTCGAGATGGACGAGGAGGAAGTGATCGCCGGAACCGGGCACAAGGCAAAACTCCTGCAAGCGGGTAAACTTTTGTACTTACAGCAGGCAAAGACCAAGGTCGATCCCTGGGATGTAATCGCTGGGGACGCAACAGAGGGGAACGGGCCGACTGTCGACCGCCGGGCAGAAGCAGCCGAGTGGCTGACGCAGTATCTGGCAGACGGCCGTCAGCCCGTGAAGCAGTTAAAGGAGGATGCTGTCCAGAATGGAGTTTCCTGGTCTACCGTCCGACGAGCCGCCGACGCAATCGGTGTGGTTATTGAGCGGGTGGGATTTGGAACAGGTAGCAAGTCAGTTTGGTCGCTACCGCCTAACCATCCAGCCCTGGGAACGAAGGCCGATGACGATCCGGGAGGCGATCTTGATGGCTAGGTTCCGCTGCCTGGACTGCGACGCGGAAGTCGAAGGCGTCGACGTGATCGACCACCACTGCCAAGTGGGAGACCCGGTCGAGGTCCCGGACGTGATCGGCCACGTGGAAGCGTTCCGCAGCTGGAACGTGCTGGAGGACGGGCATCTGGTCAGCCTGAACGGAGAGAAGTGGCGTCCGGGAGGCTGGATGGTCGCGGAGTGCAACCCCTTCGGCTACGTGACCGTGAAGTCGAAGAGAGCCTTCGGCACCGCCGTAGCGCACAACGTGACGAACATCCCGGTCGAAGGCTGCAGCTGCGGGATCTACGCGGCCAAGACGCGCGAGCATCTGGCCGACATGGCCTACAACCGTTACTCCGACTACGCGGGAGAGATCAGGGTCGTGGGGGAAGTGGCGCTGGCGGGGAAGATCATCCCTGGATCACAGGGCTACCGGGCGCTGAAGGCACGGCCTCTAAAGGTCTACGTCCCTTACGAGCACTGGCAGATGGTGGAGAAGATCCGCAGTCTGTACGGGATCGACGTGGTGCTCGACAACACGCTGAAATAGGAGGCATCGTGGACATCGGAAAAGAAGAGGAAAGTTTCGTGGCCGAACCGGTCGAGGATCCGTTTTCTCGTGAGATTCCAATCCCTCCCGAGCGGACTGAGACCCCGGTCACGGAGGAGCCGCTGGTCCCCGCGTAGGGTCTTCGCGGTCTCTCGCGGGGACAGCGGCACGGGGCTAAACCCCGGATGAGCCACACGTAGTTGCCCACCCCAACTCCCCTCGGCGGTGGGCAACTACGGTTTCTAAATTAGAAGATGGACACGCGCCTAACAGCGAACGTCAAGGACGGCCTCTACCTGGTCCAGACGAAGGGATTTACCGCTGGCTTCGTCGTGCGCGACGGTTTGGTGGTGTCTTGTGCGCCGATTCTGCGCCGTTCGTTTCGCTACTGGCTGGAACGGGCGGAATGGGTTCGGGCATAGCCGGGACACCCGTTTCTTGTTCGATCTTCTCCTGCAGCATCCGCAGCAGCTGGTCCTGCTGCAGTAGCTGCACCTGCTGACGGCCGATCACCAGCCAGGCGTCTTGCAGCTGCCGCTGCAGTTCGGCTGTCTGTTGGTCGGGGGCCGGGTTCATGCGATTTTCACCGGGATGACGGCCAGACCGATGTTGCCAGTGCCGCCGTTGGCCGGGTTGGACAGGGTGTGATAGCTGGCACCTGCGGCCACGGTCGAGGTGACACTACCGTAGTTGGCAGCCCAGTTCGTTCCGCCGGGTGAGCGGGTACCGTGCGGCGGGATCACGTAGGCGTCTCCACCGCCGCCGGTCGAGAGGTTGCTGCCGCCACCCCAGGCGCGATACATGCCCGCGCGGGGAACGGTGATCGCAGCGTCGAAGCCGGTGGTGTTGGTTTCCGCGGGCGCGCCGCCCACGAAGTGCCAGGGGTAGGTGGCGTCCAGGTCGTCGCGGTAGATGAACTCCCAGTGGATATCGCCCTGGTCGTAGATCCAGCGGGAGTAGCGTGCGGGGCTGGCAGGCGGTGTCGGGCCGGTAGCGGGTGTCTGAGAAGAGACGGGACCGATGAAGCTGGTCGCCTGGATCGGCACGTTGGCGATCAGGACGCTGCCGTTCCAGCTGAAGCTGGCACCGTCGAAGACGAGTCCCGGCACGCCGCTGATGTTCCCGATTGAGACTCGGTCATTGAAGGCATAGACGTTCGCTTCCGCGTCGATCGTGGTGTGGAAGCCGATCACGGTGGCGCTCTTGCGGTAGATCCAGGTGTCGTCGCTGACACCGAGGTTGATCTTGGCGCTGTCGCTGCGGATGTACATCTGGCTGCTGGCGAGCACGAAGCCCGTCGACCAGAGGTTCGACACTCCGATCGTCCCAGCCCCCTGCCTGTACAGCTGGGTGTCTCCGCCAAGCGTCAGCCCGTCGGTGGGCGAGTTGAGCGTCACGCCCCAACGATTGCCACCGCTGGTGTTCCAGCCCGCATAGAGAAAACTGACAGACGAGAACGTCCCGTCTGTTTTCAGCCCACCCGGCCCGTTGCGATAGAGGACGGTGTCGTAGGCATTGCCGAAGTAGACGGTGCCAGTGCCCGCAGCGATGTTTCCGTCCACGATCAGGTGAACGTTCGTCCGCAGGTTGTTGGCGTCCTGACGGTAGAGGAACACGTCGGCACTGGTACCGAAGTTGAGTCTGGAAGCACTGTTGCCGAGATCTATGCTGATCCCGTAGTAGACGGACAGATAGCCGTCGGTTCGCAGCACCCCGGACGAGAGCCGGTAGAGCTTGGTGTCCCAGACGCTGTTCCCCGGCGCCCAGTCGAACTCGCCCGTCGAGGTGATCTGCCAGTAGGGGCTGGTGGTGATGCTCGTCCCGACCGAGGGCGGGTTGATCCACTTGAGCTTCAGGGGCAGGGTGGTGTCGACGGAGAGGATCTGGCCTTGGGCGCCGATCGGGAACTTCTGCGCCGTGTCAGGGCCGCTACCGACGGCGAGGTCTCCGGCGGTGTCCCAGAGAGGATCGGTGGCCATGTTGCCTCCGGCGCCACCGGCCGATTCAAGGATTCCCAGCACCCCCGTGACGGCACGGATGAACCAGTTGCCTCCGGCAACCGTGGCGGTGACGCGCAGCTGGTCGTTAGGGCCGAGCACAAGCTTGCGGTCGGCACCACCACCGCGGGCCATCAGCCTGTCGTCGAAGCTGAAGGTCGCGACGGTCGTCCAGCTAGTCCCGTCGGGGGACTGGTCGACGGTGATCGTGATCGTGCCCTTACCCGCGATCAGATCGACAAGGCAAGAGAGGAGAACGTCGTTGACGCCCGAGAAGCCTGTGACGGCGGGAAAGACGGTCGTCGCCATCACGTTGGCGTTACCGACAAGCGTCTGCGCCCAGGTGGTGTTCCGTTCCAGGTCTTGGGCCTGGTTGACACGAACGACTTCGCGGGTGACCGGCATCAGGACTCGATTTTAGGGGTCGTATCGGCTGCAAAGCTGGCCGCGTCGGCTCCGGCGCAGTCGGCGCAACAGTAAACGTGCTGCTGGCCTGGTTCGCCGTAGACCTCGCTGCTCACGAACAGCCAGCCGGTGCGGTCTTTGGAATCGAGCTTGTTGCCGGGACAAGCCGTGTTGTCGCACTCGATCTTCAGCACCGTTACTTCGGTGATCGGCATCAGATCTCCTTAGGGGACCAGAGCGATGTAGTTGATCGGGATGGTGACACTGGCGGTCGTGTTGATACGGAAGTTGGTATTCGTGATCGAATCGACCGAGAAAGGAGCGGCACCGGCACCGAGATTGGCCACGACGATCGGTGCGGTGATGAAGGCAACAGGGAAGGTGACTGTCGCATGACCCCCGGTGTCGGTCGTGATGCTCACCGTCGCAGCTTGCATCGACGACGGCACCTTCCACCATGCCGACCACGTTCCAGACCCACCTTGATAGCGCTGATAGATCTCCGTATTGGCGTGGCGGTAGAAGATCTGGCGGTTCGCTCCGGTGTAGGTGATGTTCGCCACCATCAGCGCGCCGTAGTCGCTGACGGGCGCGTTCGTGTAGCCGGGACTGATCGAGTACCAGCCGTTGTTCAGCGCGTTGTTCAGGTCGTTGCCCGAGGGTGCGGGGCCGACCGCCTGCAGGGAAGGCCGGTAGGTCGTGTCCGACAGCCCGCCCCCGGCGTCAAGCGTGCCGACGAGGACGAGGTTGTTGATCAACCTGACGGTGGCTGCCGCCGAGCGGTACATGTACGTGTCGGCACCCGAGCCGAAGTAGAGCGCATTTCCGCCGTTGCTCACGTCGAGGATGATTCCGCCGTTGGTTTGGATCGAGAAGGCGGCGGTGGAGTTGACGTAGAGGCGACCGCCAACCACCAGCACACCGTCAGTCTGTAATTGTCCCGCCGCCGAGCGGTAGAGGTTCGTGTCGGATGAAGCACCAAACAAAATACTGGAGTTCGCTCCGGCCGCAATCAACACTGCACCGCCGCCGGACTGACTGAGGATCGGGTAGTCACTCGTCAGCCACTTGTTGCCATGCCGATAGAGATTTACATCACCCGCAGCATTACCCGGCCCCCAGAGCATTGTGCCATTGTTGAAAAGCTGAAGTCTGTTGTTTGTGTCTCCGCTCGCTGAAGCAAGCAACACAGATCCACCCGCCGCCTGGTTGTTCGACTGGATGTAACTGAGCGGGTAGAGCTGCCCGCCGACGATTAGTGAGTCGTCGGTTTTCAGTTGGTCAGCCCCGTTGCGGTAGAGGTTTGTGTCGCCCTGAAATACGAGGTCGCCGCCCGCACCGTTATAGGGGAAGCTGAGACGCGGCAGCGCGAGCGTGCCATCCGTCTTCAGCGTGTTCGCGGCCGAGCGGTAGAGGTTGGTGTCGGCGTTACCGAAGGCGATGGTCCCGGCCGTCTGCTGCCAGGCTGATCCCCCCCAGACCAGCGGTGCGTTAACGACGGTTCCGGGGGTCAGGCTGCTGCCGCCGCTGGGGGTGGCCCACTTGAGCTTGTAGGGGCCGATGCTGGTGTCGATCGTCAGCACCTGCCCGTTCAAACCCAGAGGCAGCACCGTCGACTGATCGTTTCCGATCCCGACTGCCAGGTCTCCGGCCGCGTTCCACAAAGGATCGTTGGCCAGGGTGTAGATCGTGCCCCCACCACCCCCAGCCAGGTATGCCTGCAGGTACTGCAGGTTGACGACGCTGCTGCCGATCCGGGGGTCGGTGGCGGTGGTGATCTCGGTGTAGTTGGCATCCAGCGTGCGCGGCGACCCGTCCGGGTAACGGCCCGCATAGGGAAGCTGGGGCCTGCGGTCGGGGTAACTCAACGCAGGTTGGAGCTATAGGGGACGTAGTCGGGATGCAGCAGGCCGAGCGCCTTCAGGCTGCCTTCGGCCTGCTGGCGGCTGATCCGGTGAGTAGCGACAGCGTTCGCGTGGGCGGTGCGGATCTGCTGCACCTGGCGGGGGCTGTAGTCCGTCTGCCGTTCCGCGTGCTGCCCGGCCCCTCCCTTCTGTTGGGAGTAGAGGTTCTGGCTGGCAGGCCCCGAACCGGTCCTCGGGGCGTGCGGGATCGTCGCCGGGCCGGGATGCTGGTTCCCCGCGCCCTTCCCGCCGACCACGGGCTAGACCTTAGTTGTCTTCCCGGACGTGCTGCAAACTGGGAGGACCAACAGGCTGGCCCTGCGTCGGGGTGTAACCCGGCCGGTCGCCGTCCTGCAGCCCGCTGTAAGCCGGGGTGGAGCTGAAGGGGCTGGGGCCGGTCCTTGGGCCGACCTCGATCCCCGGCTGGGTCTTCGCTTCCACAGCTGCCTCCTCTACGAGTAGCCCTGCCCGCTCGACGTGCCGTAGCGGGCCGGTGGCTCCTGCACGCTGCCGTCACCGCGGTTCGAAGGCGGCCCGGCCGTCGAGTGGTTCTCGTCGCTGCCGGAGGTCGGAACCCCGATCGCGGGCACCGTCGCCTGCACGGGACCTCTGGGATTGCCGCCGGAGAAGCTTTCCGTCGCCGTCCCTTCGTGAACATCTCCCATCTAGGGTCCTCCTCCGATCCAGCCCAGCAGATTGTCGTACTCGTCGTAGATATGCACATGGACGGTGTCCGAAGGCTGGGCGATCACCCGGGCCTGGAACCACCCGGCGGCCAGCGTGACCGCCTGCGCCACGTCGTAGGCCGAAGCGACCCGGTGGGAACGCGTCTCTTCGTCCTGCATCACCCAGACCGAGATCTCTTTCGATTGGTCGATCGCGATCGGCGGCTCCGTCACGTTTCCCTCACCCTTTTCACGCAATTTGCGAGTTTACTGCTTGCATTTCGCGGCCGCCAGTCGTAGATTCCCGCGATGGCCTCCCGACCGTGGGATGCAGAAGCGGCAGCAGGGATCAGGTTCCTGACAGCCAAACTCCTCGGTTTTCACATCCGGGAGCCACGCCGAGGCGAGCGCTGCCACGAATGCGCCGACACGGAACCGGTAGCGGGATTCGTGCTCGGACGGTCAGGCGCTCTCTTCTGCGCCCCCTGTATCTACTGGGCACGCCGTAACAAACAAGACCGTAGTTTCCAGGTGAATGCTGGTACGCGGTGACAAGCAGCCAGGGTCGTCCCCTCCCGTGGAAACCGGGGCCGAGCGCGAACTCCGACACCGAGCGGATAGGCAGGCGGCGGGCCTAACACGCCCATAGCGTCAGCAAGTCAGCGGCCAAACGGCCAGCACCCACCACAAACATAACTTTGAAAGAGCAAAAGCTCTACGAACTTCGCCTGCACTTCGAACTGCCCCCCCACACCACCCCTCCGGCAGGTGCTCTAGACGCGTGCAGCTAGCTCCGCAACCAAAAACTCGCTCAGGGTCGTCTCGCGGGGTTCTCCGCGTAAGCGGAAGGTCTTCGGTCGGCCTACACCTCCCCTACCGGGGAAAGACCAGAACTCCGGCCCGCGCACACCAGCCGTGAGTTCGAGAGCAGCTTCAGGTGTCAAAACCCCCTGAAGCACAAGCTGGACCGCCTGCTCTTCGACACGCTTCCAGCCCGCAGCGCGAAAGCGCAACCAGCTCTCATAGGAGAGAACCATGTGTGTACAGTAGCGAAGAACCCTTGCATGTGTGTACGCCACCTCTGTACGTACAACAGAAAACTCGCAGATTTTCCCCAGGATCCATACCCCTACCCCACGCGAAGACCGCAAAGAGAAGGGCGGTCCGACCCCCGGGGGGCCGGTACCGCCCTCTGGTCTAGCTAGGCGTCGTCGGCCGTGTCGCTGGCCGGGTCCTCGCTGGGGACCTCAGTGTCGCCGTCAGTGTCGCCGTCAGTGGCGCTGGCGTCGTCGCCCGTGCTGTAGTCGGCTTCCGCCACCCGCGTCAGACCGCCGAAGAACGGCTGATTCGGGTCCAGCGGACCGCGCCTAGCCTTGCCCTTAGCCGGAAGCCGCGCGGCGTCGTCGCCCGCCACGGGCCAGGTAGCCGACGTTGTGTAGACCCCCTTCTCTGCCAGGGCGATCCGCAGGTTGTAGAGCCACGTTCCCGCGATCCCCCGTGTCTTGAACGGCTCCGACACGTTCAGGATCGCGCCCGGATTCTGCCGCGCCGGGTCCGCGAACCAGCTAAGGGCGGCTTCCAAGACCGCCGCTGGCACCTTGGCACCACCAGCCGCACCCTGCGGCCGTGTCTCATCATTGAACATCCCTACCACCTTCCCGGCATCGCGTGACGCGCGACGCCTGACGCGGGATGCCGTCCGGCACCCCATAGATACTGTCCCCCCCGCACTTCAAAGATACCTCCCACTCGCACTCCAGCAGGCTTTTCAAGTCACTTTCAACTCGTATTGCAAAGGCCTTTGGATGTGTCACCACTCGCGGTGTGGGTCGCGCGCGCGTGCGAGGTGTTTAGGCCTGGGCTTGTAGTTCGGCTGGGTCGTGGGCGAGTTCGAATGTTTCGTTGAAGCCTCCGTTGAGTAGCCAGTCGATGGTGGGGTCTGTTTCTGCGAAGGCTTCGATTGCTGTGACCCAGCCGTCGTTGAATCCGTCGTGGTAGGCGTTGCGTTCGGCGTCGGCTGCGTTGTGTTTGAGCACGAGCGGCCACTTTCTTGTGGTCCAGACGATGAGTCTGGCTGTGTTGTTGACGATGGTTTGTGCTAGGCGGTCGGCGTGCCATTCGATCCACCTCACTTTGAAATTCCTTTCGTTTCGAAGGGGATAGGACGCGGGGTTGCGTCCTATCTCATTTTCGACCTCCTTGTCGGTCCTTTCTCGGGACGGACGTGCTGGACGGTAGTCCAGCCTTATTTCGGTTCTTTCTCGTTGGGGGTGTCGTAGTGGTAGGGGTCTCCGTAGCCGGGTGGGTTGCGTTCGTCGTAGCCGGGGTTGTCGTCTGTCCACCATGCGATGATGGCTGCGATGGCGATTGCGATGATCACGAGGGCCGGGATCATTTCGCTGTTACCTCGGTAGCGAGTTTGCTGTCGGCTAGTTCTGTGATTTCTTCCCACTCGTAGCCGAGTTCTCCGAGGGTTCGGAGGACCTCGTCTCCGATGTAGTAGACGCTGTTGATTCCTTCACTGGGGTCGTTTCCTTCTCCGCACCAGCCGCAGCTCAGCCAGTTGCAGCCGTCGGGCAGGTTTTGGCCGGGCTTCAGCCTGATCCGTTGTTTGTTGTTGGGTAGGTCCTCGATTTCGACTTCCAGCCGGGTGAAGTCCTCGACCCAGTCGCCTTCGTCGTCTTCGTACTCGTACCAGGCGTTGATCGTCGCTCGGGTGTGCTCGCTGTGGTCGAAGCCGCAGAAGCGGCAGACGATCCGCCTCGTGTCCTGTTTCGTGTTCTGGTTGGTGCTCATGTAGCCTCCTGTTTGCGTGCCAGAAGGAGCGAGGGGCGGTGTTGGGCCGCCCCTCGTCTCTTGTGCTCTCGGCTTCAGTCGATCCACTCTTCGACGCCGCTGTTGGCTTCCTCGCGGCTTTGCTGTCGGTTGGATCTGAGCTTCCGTGCCTGTTCGATCTCGTGTTCGTGCTGTCGGCGTTGGACTTCGAGTGCGCGTTTGTGCTGGCGTTCCAGCTCTCTCCGTTCGCCGTAGTGGGCGCCGACGGCGATCAGGACCAGGTAGAGGAAGACTCCTGCGAACGCTGCTGCGACCCACCAATCGAAGCCCAGCTCGACGAGCTGGGGGTGCATCACTCGTCCTCGACCAGCAGCCTGCTGTCCAGCTTGCCTTCGATCGCCAGCTGGACGATCCGCTTGACCGCCGTGTCCAGGTCGGGCGGGGTGTGGCCCGTCTCGGCTTGGTTCATCAGCTCCCACTGTGCGCGGAGGCCGCTGGCGGCGTAGACGAGATCTTCGGTCTCGATCTTCTCGCCGTTCAGCTTCCCCTTCAGCCTCGAAAGCTGGTAGCGGATCGAGCGCTGGGCGGCCTCGACGACGAAGGCGGGCAGGTAGCCGTCCATCGCCTGTCCGACCAAGGGCCAGTCGATCTCTTCTGCCAGCCGGTTGGCGGGCATGTTGGCCTGGACCAGCTTGCGGATCCCCTCGGCGTCGGGCGCTCCGATCTTGATGATCGCGTCCAGCCGTCCCGGCCTCAGCATCCCTGCGTGCAGCAGCTCCACGTGGTTCGTCGTCAGGACGACCATCACGTCTTGACCCTTGGCGTCCATCCCGTCGAACAGGTCGAGCATCTTGCTGATCCGGCTCGACTCCTGCTCGGCGTTGGCGACGGTGTCAACGTCCTCGAAGGCGATGATCGTCGGACCGTAGATCCGGGCCGTCTTCATCGCCTCCTCGATGTTGTCCCGGCCGGGCCTGACAAGCAGGAACGTCCAAGGCTTCTCCGCCGCTGTGGCGATCTTGCCCGCCCACTTCAGGGCGAGCGTCTTGCCGGTGCCGAACGGACCTTCGAGCAGGATCGCCCGCTTCAACGGCAGCCCCTCGGCCTGTGTCGTCTCGCGCCTGGCCAGCGGCTCGAAGAGGTTCGCTTCCAGGTCCTTCAGCACCTCG
>Ga0126383_10001691_pt1 | contig 13841 bp, 14 predicted proteins | sample PanSoiMetPlot_35_FD_96882 | JGI IMG/M metagenome (GOLD analysis project Ga0126383, IMG submission 96882) | Tropical forest soil microbial communities from Panama - MetaG Plot_35 | ecosystem: Environmental > Terrestrial > Soil > Tropical forest > Bulk soil | place: Panama | collected 2016-02-17
ACGTTCGCGAGTCTGTTTTGCCAGGACCGCGTACACATTCTGGTCAACAATGCAGGAATCGCCCACGTAGGGAACATCGAGCAAACATCTGAGGTAGATTTTGAAAAGATTTTTCGGGTCAATGTTGCGGGCATGTACCACTGCATGCAGACGTGCATCCCGAATATGGTCCGACGTGGTGGCGGCGTCATTCTGAACATGGCATCGATTGCTGCGACTTCGGGCGTGGCAGACCGTTTTGCTTACTCCATGAGCAAGGGCGCGGTAGTCTCCATGACGTATTCTGTAGCCAAGGACTACATTTCCAAAAATATCCGATGCAACTGTATCTCGCCTGCTCGCGTGCATACTCCTTTTGTGGACGGGTTCCTGGCACAAAGCTATGCCGGGCTGGAGAAGCAGATGTTCGACAAGTTGGCCGCTTCGCAGCCCATCGGCCGCATGGCACAACCTCGAGAAATTGCTATGCTGGCCCTCTTTCTTTGTTCCGATGAAGCTGCGTTTATCACTGGCGCTGATTTCCCGATTGATGGAGGGTTTCTCACTCTGCGCGGCTGAGCCCGCGGGAGTCAAAGCTAAACCATGAGAGTCGACAAACATCGGCATTTCTGGCACTACAATCCACAGCGAGACACCCGGATAACAAAGGAAATGGCCGTGCTCAAGCGCGACTTTCTCGCCAGCGACCTGCGAGGGGAGTTGATCGCCAACCGCTTTGACTCATCGATCGTTGTTCAAGCCGACCAATCCGAAGCGGAAACGGCGTTTCCGTTGGATATCGCGACCCAAGCGCCTTGGGTTTCCGCAGTTGTCGGGTGGATCGACCTCACGAGTTCCAGGCTCGCAGAGCGCCTCAAGTTTTTCCCACAGTTCTCCAGGTTGCGGGGCTTTCGACACGTAGTCCAGGCTGAATCGAACGAGCGGTTCCTGGTACGGGCGGATTTCGTCCGGGGTTTGAGAGAGCTCGAACCATTCAGATTTACTTACCAGCTTCTCGTCTATCGGGATCAATGGAAAACGCGGATTCGCGAGTTGGCACAGTCGCCAAACGTCGTGACCGAGGCAGACTGGCACTGCTGGAAGTACGAGTACTTGGTTCCGTTCCTTGCTGTTGTCTTTGAGGCCCTCTCCCCTGACCGGCTGATGTTTGGGTCTGACTGGTCCCGTATGGTTGCTGGCAGCAAGTTATGCGGAGGTGGTGCAAATTATTGAAGCCTGTATTGAGCGCCACGCGCCCGCGGCCCATCGCAAGATATTTGGAGCTAATGGGGTACGTTTTTACGGGGTTGAAACGCCGGTATGGACCTGCAACTGAAAGAGAAGGTGATCCTGGTGACCGGAGGCGCCAAGGGGATTGGCGCCGCCATCGTACGTTCCAGCGTGGCTGAAGGCGCTTGCCCGGTGGTCGTCGATGTCGATAAAGAAGCGTGTGATAAGTTGAACGGCGAACTCACTCGTGCCGGGGCGCGATGTCATTTCGTTCACGGGCAGTTGACCGAGGTCGAAACTTGCGAGCGCTGCGTAACAGAGGCCGTACAACAATTTGGCCACCTCGACGCCTTGGTCAATAACGCAGGTGTGAACGATAGCGTTGGACTCGAGAATGGATCGCCCCCTGCTTACGCACGTTCCCTCGAGCGCAACCTGCTTCATTACTACAACGTGGCCCATTTTGCTCTGCCACATCTCAAAAAAACTGCCGGGTCCATGGTCAACATTGCCTCGAAAACAGCGGTTACGGGCCAGGGTGGCACTTCCGGATATGTCGCATCGAAGGGCGCCATTCTTGCCCTCACGCGCGAATGGGCGGTTGAACTGCTGCCGTACCGAATTCGGGTAAATGCGGTCGTTCCGGCCGAGGTTGAAACCCCGCTCTATCAACAATGGCTGAGCCATTTCCCGGATGCAAAACAGAAACTTGCTGCGATAACCGCGAAGATTCCACTCGGAAGGAGAATGACAACGCCGGCGGAAATTGCTTCAACCGTGCTCTTTCTTCTGAGCGTGCAAGCGAGTCACATCACCGGGCAGCACATTTATGTGGACGGAGGCTATGTCCATCTCGACAGAGCTTTGACCTAGGAGCCGCAATGCAGGTGGGAAACCGCAAAGAGCTGAGTGCGCCATTGACGGAGCGGCGATTCGTTTTGCCGTTCGTACTGATCACGAGTTTGTTCTTTCTGTGGGCGTTTGGGGTCAATCTCAACGACATACTCATTCCACACTTCAAGCGGGCATTCGCGCTGAGCGATTTTCAATCATCATTCATCCAGGTCGCCTTCTTTGGGGGTTACTTCTTGGCAGCGTTCCCCGCCGGGCGGCTGATGGAACGTATTGGATACAAGCGCGGCATTCTTTGCGGCCTGGGCCTGTGCGGCTTGGGCGCGCTTCTCTTCGTTCCGGCATCTCGAGTGGGAATCTATGAATTTTTCTTGCTAGCGCTATTCGTCATGGCCTGCGGGCAAAGTTTTCTTGAGGTCGCAGCCAACCCCTACGTGACGACTCTAGGCCCGGCAGAAAGCGCGGAGCGTCGGCTCAACTTTGCGCAATCGTTCAACTCGGTCGGCGCGGTCGTGTCGCCGTTGTTGGGCAGCGCTCTCATCCTGAAGGGAGTTGAGTACACGTCTGCGCAGGTGGGAGCCATGAGTCCCGCGCAGTTGCACGCATATCGGTCGGCGGAAGCAAGCACCGTGAAGTTCCCTTATCTAGTCATCGCCGCAATTTTCGTGGCGATGGCGGTCTTGATTTCTTGGGCGCGCCTTCCCGACATCATCGAAACGCATGCCCAGGAGAAAGCGGCCAGGCGGGACGCCGGACGGATCTTTGCGCAACGGCACCTGGTAAAGGGAGTGATCGCACAATTCTTCTATGTCGGCGCCCAGGTCGGTGTCGCCAGCTTCGTAGTCCGGTTCGTGCAACACACAATGCCCGGTACGGCGGCGAGGACCGCCGCCTTTTATTTACTGGGCCACCAACTCGGTTTCATGCTGGGCCGCTTTAGCGGGTCGCAGTTGATGAAAATTGTTGCCCCGGCGCGGCTTCTGACGGCGTTTGCGGCCGGCTCGGTACTGTGCGCAATTCTTGCCATACAGAGTCACGGAATTATTCCTATCTATGCCATCGTCGTGCTTGGCTTTTTCCACTCGATCATGTTCCCAACTATTTTTGCTCTGAGCATTAAGAATCTGGGTGCGCTTACCAAACGTGGCTCCTCCCTGCTGGTGATGGCAATCATTGGCGGGGCCGTGTTTCCGGCAATCATGGGAAAAATTTCCGACAAGCTGAATATCCAGACAGCATTCATCGTGCCGGTAGTGTGTTATGTGTACATCCTCTACTTCGCAATGTTCGGCTATAAGCCGCACGCAGCTTCGGCGAAACAGGATGAAGCGCGTGAATTGGAGGGTATGGCGACGTGACGCGTCGATAATATTTGGACGGCACTGCGGTCAACGGACACAGCCGAAGTTCTGCCGTAAGCGCAGATGGCCGTTACGTGGCCTTTGATTCCCAGGTCACAAACCTTCTTCTGGGGAACGACCCCTGTTCACCGAATTCGTGTGTGTTTCTGCGCGACACTTGTACCAACGCATCGTCTGGCTGCGTGCCCTCGACAATCCCTATCTCAGTTGCTATGGATGGAACCGTGGCCGGGAACAGTCAACTGTTCAGCATAACTCCGGACGGCCGGTATGTAGCATTTGGCGGGAACTGGCCCAACATCGTCGCAGGCGGAACAAATGGAGTCTATCAAGAATACCTCCGAGATACGTGCAACGGCGCCCCACCGCGGTGCGCCCCATCTACATCCGTCGCTGCGATATCCTCATCGGGAGCCTTCGCCGACGAATCGAGTTACGACGGATCGGTCAATTCCACTGGGCGCTTTGTTCGCCTTCCTCTCCTGCGCTGATAACCTGACGCCCGCCGGCAGCTCTGGCGGGTATCATCTTTTCCTACGAGACCTGTGCTCGGGTTCCACGAACTGCTCCCAGACCACCGCAGGCGGACCCTAGGACTCGGAGACGCACCGCCGAATGCGCCCGTCGATAACTGTGCGGCTCCCAGCATCAGCGGCAACGGGCGGTTCTTGCTTTTGCCTCGAACGCAACTAACCTTGTAACCGAAAACGTGAGCGGAATGACGAACGTCTATGCGCGAAAGGCCTGTGTCACTGGGTTTTCTGGGTGCACGCCTTCCACGACGTTGGTCTCACTCAGCAATGACGGCTCCATTGCCAACGCGGGCAGCAACAATGTGTCAATCAGCGCCGACGGCCGGTTTATCGCGTTTGGGTCCTTGGCCTCGAACCTGGTCCCCGGAGACAACTTTGAGCCGTGGGCATGGAAAGACATTTTTGTTCGGGATACCTGTTACGGCGCGCCGAACAGATGCATGCCCAGCACAGTCCGGGTTTCTGTGGCGATCGCCTCCGGGATCGGAACCTCTTTGAATGAACCGAACGATTATCCGGCGATCAGTGCCGATGGGCATTACCTGGTGTTCATGTCCTTCGCTACCAACTTCTTAACCGGCGCCGGAAACGGCAATGTGATGATCTATCTCGCCAGGACAGGTTTCTGAAAGAGGCTGCTGGCGGCCTGCACTCCCTTGCCGCCTGCGGCGAGCAACGTAGAAGCAGCCATGCCTGTAAGAAACATAGTGTTGCGCAACAGAAGTTACCATGCGAGGTGATAGGAGATGATACCCGATGTCATAACGACGCCAGCCTCGCAACCGAGCGAGTAAACTTCGCGCTATTCAAAAAATATAAAGGAAACGTTCCTTTTCCGGTGCATGCAAGTGTAACTACCACACGGGCCGAGTTAACGAAAACAGAGTTTGGCGACGCACAACTTCGGCTCACGCGTAGACTGCAGTACGTCATACGCCGTGCTGTGTACACTATCTCAAATACGGACCAGGAAGTACTGAAGTACTCGGTGCATCGGCAAATTCTCAGTGCCATATTTGCCGCTACAATCGCTTTATGACCGACCTCTACAGTGTCTCGGCCAAGTACTATGACGAGGCGTACGCGACGCTCCAAGATCTGCGCGACCTACAATTTTACTCAGAAATGGCGCGACGCACCGGCGGGCCGGTGCTGGAACTTGCATGTGGCACCGGCCGCGTGCTGCTACCCATCGCGCAAAAGGGATTTAGAATCGATGGCGTAGACGGCTCGCCGGCCATGCTCGATCAACTTCAGCAGAAACTGGCGCGCGAGCCACAACACGTTCGTGAGCTGGCGGCGACCTCATTAGGCGATCTGCGAAGCTATCGCTCGGAACGGAAATACGCACTCGTGATCATTCCGTTCCGTCCTTTGCAGCATATGTACACCGTGGGAGACCAGCTTGCGGCACTCAGCACCGCAGCCTTTCACCTCGCCTCCGGTGGCCTCCTTGCGTTCGACGTCTTCTATCCGCGCTTCGAATCCCTTCTGGCAGGCGTGGGTGAGGAAATATTAGAATTGCAATGGACACGCAAAAACGATCCTACGACGAGCGTCCGCCGGTACTTGCGAAAAGAATCGGTGGACAAGATTAACCAGAACTTTTCGGCACAGTTCATCTATCGTACTTACCGCGATGACAAGCTAATCAAGGAAGAGACCGCACCCTTGAAGATGTCGTACTACACCTATCCGCATCTACGGGCACTATTTCTGCTTACCGGCTTGGACATCGTGGAAGAGTACGGTTCGTGCGAAAAAGCACCATTGGATAACGACTCCAGGGAGATGGTCTTTGTGCTGCAACGCAGCTCGGCAAATCAGATACGGGAAAACTGAATAACGCAGCCGGTTAAAGCGACTGCCAAAGGTGAATCGCGCAATTGTCGGTAACAGGCGTTTGCCCGAGCTTGCGGCCGTTTCTTCACCGGGAATCGGGTCAGATGAGTGCAATCGGGACACGCCCTTAACGCCTCGGTTACAAAGTCGAACTAGTTGATATAATCGTCCGCTTCAGAATCTCAATCTGCCGGGACCTCTTCGATGACCCCAATGAGCCGTTTGCTTCCTGTCGTGTGTCTTGTGTTCTCTTTCCAACTCACTCCTCTGAAAACTTGGGCACAGGAATCGATCTCGGGATTTACGGCCGCCTCGGTGGCGCGCGAGACTGCCATCGAACAGCGGTTCAAATTCATTCCGAATCCGGATGAGGAGAAGCGGCAACATCGCATCTTTACCGCCGAGCCGCATGTTGCGGGATCGAAGCGCAATAACCAACTGGCGAACTACATCGCAGAGGAGTGGCGAAAGCAAGGACTCGAGGACGTCGTGGTGCGGCGCTATGACGTGTACGCGACCGATCCGAAGAGCACGTTTCTTGAAATGGTGGCGCCTGTACATTACCGGGCATCTTTGCGCGAGGAGGGGTACGACGCAGATCCGGACACGAAAAATCCGCAGGTGAGCGCGGCTTGGAGCGGGATGTCGATATCAGGCGAGGTCACGGCACCCGTCGTTTATGCGCACAGCGGCAATCCTGAGGATTACGCCCTGCTCCGTAAGAACGGAATTGATGTGAAGGGCAAGGTCGTGCTTGTGCGTTATTCGAATCCGTATAGCTATCGCGGGTTCAAGGCGCTCACTGCTCAACGCGAAGGAGCGGCCGCGATCCTGATTTATAGCGATCCGGCTGAGGACGGCTACAAAAAGGGCGGAATTTTTCCGGACGGTCCATGGGGACCGGAGAGCCACATTCAACGCGGGGCCATCACCTATGACTTCATGGTGCCGGGCGATCCACTGACACCGGGTTGGGCAAGCGTGCCCGGTGCTAAGCGAATTCCGATCAGTGAAGCAGTATCGCTGCCGAAGATCATGGCGCTGCCGCTTTCCTGGAAGGACGCGAAGCCGCTGTTGGAGAAACTGGGGGGGCCGCCCGCACCGAAAGATTGGCAGGGCGGGTTGCCGCTTGAATATAGCCTCGGAGGCGGCCAAGCGCGCGTTCACTTGAGGATCAAGATGGATAACTCGATCAAGCCCTATTACGTAGTCGAGGCGCGGATTCGCGGTGCGGAGTTGCCGGATGAATGGGTAGTGCTGGGGAATCATCGCGACGCGTGGGTGTATGGCGGGGTGGACCCGAGCAGCGGAACCGCATCGATGATGGAGATGACGCGCGGGCTGGGACAGCTGCTAAAGAACGGCATGCGGCCCCGGCGGACGCTAGTGGTGTGCAGCTGGGACGGAGAAGAAGTGGGTCTGACGGGATCGACCGAGTGGGGCGAGCAGTTCGCGGAGGAACTGCGGCAGAAAGCAGTGGCTTACATCAATGTCGACTCATCGACCGCAGGGCCGAATTTTCAGGCAGATGCCGTAGCGTCGCTGGCACCGATGCTGGTGGAGACGACGCGATCGTTGCAGGATCCATCCGGAAAGTCTCTGTATGAGGCGTGGAAGCAGTATGCGATTCGCAAGAGGGAATTGGCGCACGAGAGCGGTGAGGTGCGCGACTCAATGCTCGCCGATACGCGGATCGGCAGCGGGTCGGATCATACGGTGTTCTTGAATTTTGTTGGGATGCCGGTGATCGGCCTGAGCTTTGGAGGGCCGTATGGCGTGTACCACTCAATGTTCGACGATTTTTTCTGGATGAATCACTTCGGAGACCCGGGATATCGCTATCACACGCTGATGTCGCAGTTGTGGGGTGTGGTCGCTCTGCGGCTGGCGAACGCGGATTTGCTGCCGTACGACTTTTCCAATTACGGAGACAACATCCGGGATTTTGTTCATGACTTGGCGGCGGGGAAAGATCTGAGCCAATTCGACGTGCAGCCACTGCTCGACAGCATTAATGGGTTTGCGGCTGCAGGGAACCGGGTGGATCAGTCGTTAACCAGAACGCTCACACAAAAGGCGCTGACGGCATCGCAAGCGGAGATGGTGAATCACGGGCTGATGCAGGTGGAGAGGAATTGGCTGAACCCTGACGGCATTCCGGGCAGGCCATGGTTCAAGCACATGCTGTATGGAGCGCGTTACACGTACGCACACCTGGAATTGCCCGGGCTTACGGAGGCGGTCGAGAAGCAGGATTGGACGACGGCTCAGCAGCAGGTGCAGTTGCTGCGGGCGGCGTTGACGAAGAACACTGAATTGCTGGATGAATTAAATACGCGACTGGGCGGAAACCAGGAGACGCTGAAAGAACTGCAGAGCAAGCTGGAGCGCGTTCGGAGTGGATTTCTGGGCGACATGTCGCTGTACATGAAGAATCTCGCAACTGGTGAAGAGATTGCTCTCGATTCCGACAAGGTGATGGAGACGTTCAGCGTAATCAAGCTGGTGATCGCGGCCGAGGTGATGCATCAAGTGGAGGAAGGTAAGTTTGCATTGTCAGATCGAGTTCCGCTGACCGCTGCCAGTGAAAGGCTTCCGTCTGGTGTGCTCTACGCGCTGGATCCAGGGCTAAGGCCCACAGTGAAGGACCTGCTGACGCTTATGATCATCATCAGCGACAACGAAGCTACTGACGCCCTGGCAGACAAGGTCGGGCGTGCGAACGTCACCGCGTACGCACACAGTTTAGGACTCACGAACACTGCAATCGAATTCGCCGATTTGGATTGGGATCGCAGGTGGCTTGGAAGCCTGGATCCAAGTTATCGGCAGGCTAGCGGGAACCAGACGGTGAATTTTCCGTTCGGCCAATACAACGAGCAGCAAGTGCAGGAGGCGTTCGGACACACCATCTACGATGCGGGAATTTATTTCGGACACAGCACTACGCGTGAGATCGGAAGCTTGCTTGACATGATGGCGACCGGAAAGCTGGTTTCAAAGAACGCGAGTGATCTCATGCTCGGAACCATGGACAAGCAGCAGGTTAATGACCGGTTCCCGCGTTATCTGCGGGATGTTCGAATCGCGCATAAGACGGGTGATGGACAGCCGTTCATCGCCAATGATGCGGGCGTGCTTTGGGTGAACGGGCAGCCCATTGTGCTCGTATGCTTTACCGGACATCATCGTGGTACAACACCGGCCTTGCATGATGCGGTGGCGCGAGTTGCAGCCCAGGTGGTGCTTCACTATGGCGGGCGACTCACGGCGGACTTCAGAGAGAACGGTAGGCAATGATCAGAGTCGCTCGTACCGCTCGGAAGAACCTCAGACGTGGCAAGACGTCGATTCAGGGCTTGTGATTGGAGATCGAACATCTTGCCAAAACTGTGGCGGCGAAGTCTTCAAGTCGATGATTGCCTTCTCGACCTGTGCAAAGCTTTCGGAGATTTGTTGATATTTTCCCTCATACTCTCCCGCAGCAAAATCCCGCTTGGCTATTCCTTCAGCCGTTGGTGCTAATCGAGTGCATCTGCAGCGTCCTTCGGTCGCCAGCAAGCAGTAGGTAGAGCTTCCGTGGTAAGGCAAAGAAGTGCACGGCCAGTATCGTTTCCAGCACGGTGGCTGACGTCCGAGGTCGCGACCGTGCCTTTGCAGGTTCGTAGCAGCGAAGGTTGTTCTCTGGGGGATTGTTTCAATACCGTGCCGTCGCCATGCACCGCGATGACCTGCCCCTCAATGCTGTACAACACCTCGACAGAACCCACTGCCGCCCTGTTGCTGAGGACATATCGGAGGGCGGGTATACGCTCAGGTCGGAGTACTGACAACCTGAGCGCCAATGCAATGGCAGCTGAAAACCCATGAGGATCGATTTTAGGTCGGCTTGGCGGCAGGGTTTAACCTCACCACGAGCTATTTGAGCGTTAATGCGATATTTCGCGACACTCCGATGTTTGCCAGCCAAAATTGCCTGTGTTTGTAACATCCCTTTATACTTACGCGTCAATTGTTAGGGTGTGGGGTCAAACGCTGGCAAAGCCCCTTGCTACCTGCGGAGATGGATGCATTTTCGTGTTGGCGACGGGTATGATCCGCGGAAGGAGCAGCTAAGGTGAAACGCATATCCATTCGACAGGTGATTTTGGGACTTGTAGGACTAGTATTTGTTGCGCTCGTTTATCCCTTAGGCAGCGATCTCTGGCATGCCAAGTGGTTAGTACAGATGAATAACAACGAGTGCGAGCCCATGTTTCTGAGCTTTTTTGTCGTGCTCGGACTGTTTTTGCTACTAGCCGTTAAAAAACCATCAGCGCATCGCTCCCTCATCGCTTTCGCGGCGTGGTGGAGCCTTTTCCATGCCACGGTGATGGCTGTCCAGACCATCGAAGCCTGGAACCGTGGTATTCACCGGGATTATACGGATGTGGTGATTGCCGGCATCATCGGAGCTGTACTCCTGGCAGTCACTCCAACAGAGCGAGAAGCAGCAGCGCATCGAGAATCAGCGTCTAGCGTCGCGCCTTGAAACGCGGTAGGTCAGTCGATGCCCCAACGAGTTCATGAGATGTGTTGACTAGGAATACGAGATGAAGTCAAATTCGCTCAATTGATGAAATCACTCGTGGGTGTTGAAAAAGTCACTCCGATTCGCAGTTGAAATCTAAGGAAAGCATGTTAGAAGGAGGAAGTTCCTTCCCTTGCTGCACTGGATCTCAATCTGCGGAGGCCTGCTGATCATGATAGGCACCACGCCCGTTCAGAAGCGAGCGAGGAGTACGGCGAAGCTTCGAGGCGATATGGCGAATGTTATGCCAGCTACGAAACTCTTGGGCTTTACAGTAGAAAGTGCCGCTTGTCTGACCGATTCTGTCGTAGCCGATTCGATCATTTTCTCGGGTTCAGGCAGAGCAATCGCGCTAATATTTCGAGATGGCTTAGATATTCTAGAAGCGGGAACGGAACTGTCAGGATTGTCGCCTCCGTCTTGTTTCTGAATCGCCCCCATTCTTTGATAGCGTTTTCGATTGGTTTTTAATTCACGTTCCACATGGTTTTTCATGCCAGATGATTCTAGACCTCAGATACCCGAGTTTTCACCTCTTGCCGACTGTCAGAGCAAATTGAGGTCACGCTTGCTACCAGGTGTTTGCACAAGCGTGCGCCGTTTGTTCGCGGAAACCGGCTCAGATGAGTGCAATGCGATTTATCATCAGCTAATTCTTACGAGTTATACTGATGTCCCGCCCAGGAGGTGGGGTGATGCCTCTTTCTCGGTTCGTAATCTTCAACCTGTGCTCATCAGCTTAGCGATCGCAGCCACGACGCAGGACCTTCCGCCGCAACCAAAAATTGGAGCAAAGGTATGTGTTGCGACCGTCGCAAACGCGAGTTCAACAAGTGCGTTCGTGGAGCGCCTCACTGACCGCCTAACAAAGAGCCTGAAGCAGGACAAGTTCGATGCTGTCGCACTCGATTCGAGTACCAGCGACAAGTACCCATTGCAGTTGAGCACCGAAAACGGCGGGCAAGCGAAGGAGAGGGAATGCGATTATGTTCTTGTTTCGCAAATCCGCGACTCACGTCAGCACACACTCGAACCTCAACCACCTCAGATTTCAATTGGCGGTCGTGTGCCGAGTACCGATGCGAGCGATCCCAGCCCCGTTTCTCGTAATAATTTACAAGTCGCTTTTGCGCTGTTTAGGATCGGTCGATTCAAGCCAGTGTTGGATACCTATGTGCTGGATAGGCCGTCCGCAAATGTCTCAGACACACTTGTGGCAGCGATGGACCATGAAGCGAATCGCGTTGGCCACGAGTTGAAGAAGCATTAAGTCTCTCCTGTTCAGAGTAGGTGGACGGGCACTGTAAACGGATGTTTGCACTTGTAACCGTGAAGTTACGGTTCAAATAGCAATTTCGCGACAACTTGGAATTGATAATCTGGCTAAACATGTAGGCTATCGTTGGCGACGAGGTCGACAGGCGCGCCCCAGGAAATGGCGAATGTCAGGGCGTAATAGGTCAGCACTGGGTGCTGCTTGATGAAGGCTGGGCTGTTCATAAGCGCCTCTCTCAAATTCTCAGCCAATTGGCTGTATTTGACCGTTATGGCGCTCACGTACGGTGGCGAAATGAATTTCGATCCAGATCTTCATTAGGGAGGGCTACGCAGGAACGTTCGCCACCTCCATCCTGAAGTCAGGCGCAAGCCCAGTAGTCCAAGCTTCCGTAGTATCGCGCATGACAGCATTCCGCACACTCTTGCTACAATCCAAGCTCCTTCGCCTCTTCGTCCGTCAGCATGGATACAAGAGTGTCGATCCCCGCCCGAGAAAATGCGCTGACCTCGTCAACCGGCCCGTCATTTCCATGATCCGCTTCGGCAATGGTGTATATGGTCGGTTTCAATCGAAAGAATCTCAATTGCTGTTAACAGGACTGCGCTCAAAATCTCCAGTTCGCCCAATGAGGCTATTGTGCAACAGGCTGCAAGCGTTGGCGATCAGAAGTACCAAATGTCGGCGTGATCCTTAAACCGTTGGTACGCGAAGCTGACACCCTTTGGTTTCGTTACGTAATTGTCGATCGGCAACCTGGGACAGGGTACACTCTGCGGCGTACACATTCCTGAAGTTGGGGCTCTCTTTATAATTGCTGAATGCTTATCCGCCCACGTTCTGCCTGGCTTGCCTGCTGCGTTTTACCGGTGTTGACGATTGCTAGTTTTCACGCCGTTTACAGCGACATCCAGCTTATTGACACGAACCAAGTTTTCGAACGCGAAGATGCATACGTTGCTCAAGAGACGCTCACCGACCATTTTCGAGGGGCGGTTCTTGTGGGAATAGACGGGAAAGTTGTTTTCGAGAAGGCTTATGGACCTGCGGACCAAGAATGGGACGTTCCCAATACTCCAAAAACGAAATTCCGCATTGCGTCTCTCACAAAACAGTTCACAGCCGCGTGCATTCTGATGTTGCAAGAACGAAGACTTCTGCATGTGCAAGATCCGATTTCGAAACATATGACTGGGCTGCCCGCCCCATGGAAGCAAGTCACAGTGCATCAACTGCTGACACACACATCCGGAGTTCCGAATCCAGACTACGCGAGCAAGCAATACGCGAAGGTTCAACGGATCGGTGCCACACCGCAACAGCTAGTTGCCTTGGTTGGAAATCAACGACTCGATTTCGTGCCTGGTACGAGGTGGAACTATTCAAATACGGGCTACATCTTGCTCGGCATGCTCATCGAGAAAATATCGGGTCACTCATATGCCGAGTTTTTGAAGAGCAACATTTTCGAACCATTGGGGATGCAAAGTTCGGGATACGATCGGGCAACGGAAATCTTAGAGGGCAGAGCTTCGGGATATGAAATCAAAGATGGCCACCTTGCAAACGCGGACTTCATTGACATGAGCACTCCATTTTCCGCTGGCGGCATCTATTCGACCGTGGAAGATATGTACCAATGGAACGAGGCTCTCGCTGTTCCCGGCAAATTGCTTTCCGCAAATTCTCTGAAGCAGATGTTTACGGAATACTCCGAGGCGACACATCAGGGGCAACATTACGGGTATGGGGTTGTCATCTCTCGACAGAAATTTGGAAAATTACTTTACTACCATGGAGGGGGCGTCGAAGGGTTTTCAAGCAGTGTCCAGAGGTACCCAGAGGAGCGACTCTGCATCATTGTGCTTTCAAATTTGGCGACTTTCAGACCCTGGGACCTCGGAGACCACATCGCCGCGGATATCTTTCATTTGCCATTGCCGACTAAGCAATGAGCCCATTCTCTTTCATGATGAAAGTCTATCGTCCTGCTAAGGCTAGTTAACAGGCGTCAATTTAACTTTTAAGGTTTTGGTTACGAGTTCAGTGGCAATTTTTCAACAGTTCCGTCGCAGCGACGACACGCGATTACTCGCATTGTTAAGGTGCCTGGTGGTAAGCCCTCTCGCTATGCTTCGAGCATCGACGCTACGACCCGCTTCGGCGCCTTCCCCACCTTCACCCGCTTCACTTCGCGC